>ERZ1292644.553-Hain-H14-01um-R2-553-length-24748-cov-8_pt2 | contig 22579 bp, 35 predicted proteins | sample MGYA00564402_ERZ1292644 | MGnify/ENA primary metagenome ERZ1292644 (study PRJEB36523, sample SAMEA6512644) | groundwater metagenome | collected 2019-01-09 | study: AquaDiva: Metagenomics assemblies of 32 groundwater samples
CGGCCCCGCTCCCTGTCATCCGGAGATTTGGCACGAGGACATGCTGCTCTACGACTGGGACGAGCTGGGCGGAATGGGACTGCTGGAATTTCCGAAGGGCGATTTCATCGGCCAAGCCGGGATGCTGGTCAAGAAGCCCGTCTTGGACGCGATCGGCTATCCGTGGTTCAAATGCGGGCAGCTCGACCCGGGGCGGCTCCAAGAGGACATGATGTTCTGTCATGACATCCAGAAGGCCGGTTATACGGTCTGGATCGACCAGGAGGTGATCTTCGACCACTACTTCATCGCTGGGGTCACGGCTCGACGCCACCAAGGGAAGTGGGTGCCGGCGCTCAAGATGGGGCCGAGCGTCATGGTCCTGCCGGACGCGAAGCCGCGCTACAACACCGATGCCCCCTCGGTCGGTGGGAAACCGCCGTTGAAGTGGTTGCGTCTGCCGAACGAGAACGACTACATCAAGAGCGTGGAAAAGGTCGCATGAATGCCGTAATCCATGAGTCGGTCGTCCTGGGTCGCGGATCCGTGGTGTGGCAGTTTGCCTCGATCCTCGAGGGAACGGTTATCGGAGAGGATTGCGTGATCGGGAGCTGCGCCTGGATCGGGAAGAATTGTCGCATCGGGAATCGGGTCCATATTCAGCATGGTGTTTTTCTGCCAAATGGAACAGTGGTCGAGGATGATGCCTTCCTTGGACCTTTGGTAGTTTTGACAGATGACAAGTATCCGCGGTCGGGAAATCGGGCTTACAAGGCGCAGCCCCCGGTGGTGAAGAAGGGTGCCTCCATCGGAGCGGGTGCGACCATCCTCCCAGGAGTCGTAGTAGGTGAGCGGGCGATGGTGGCTGCTGGTTCAGTAGTAACACGAGATGTGAGTGATGACGGGCTGGTGATCGGTATGCCAGCTCAAATGAAAGTCGCATAGGAGAAATCATGCAAACCCAGAGTTTCCCAACCAAGTCGTTGCTGAGGCCGGATCAGGTCGATTCCGCGAAGGATGAGATCAAGAACCTCGAGGCGAAGCTGCAGAACAAGCACATCGAGGACAAGGGCGAGGTGCAGCGTCAGTTGAGACGCACCAAGAGGGACTTCGAGAGCCAGAACCCGCTTCCCCCGGAAAACCGGGAGGAGGAGGATCGCATGGTGAAACGCTCGAAGCATCTCCTCTCCGAAATCCTTCCCGGAATGTGTTCTCAAGAGGAGATGAGAAAGAATCCTCCGGGTGCCGTGGATAAGCACATGGCTTGGGAGAAAAAGAACAAGCCGAAAATTCTGGAATGGAAGCACATCATGTTGCGATTGACTGCGGGCTCCGGGCAAAGGGATGTGGCGAACTTCGAGCGGCACCGTCCCGTCACATCGACCCTCAGCATGGACAACGCGCAGATTCCGGGTAAGCAGATTTTCCTGCCGGACCCGGATGCGGGCCGCGGAGTCACTTTCAGCGAGGCTCAGATCGCCATGCTACGGCAGCTCTCACCCGAGATTGCCGATCGCTTGGGGAGTCTCAGCAACGCTCAACGTACCGAGGTCAAGCAGGCGATGGAGGGCATCGGACTTACTCCGGACCCGGTGCAAAGTGCTGCCGGGAAACTCGGTGCGGCGAAGAAGGCGGCGGCGAGAAAACGCAACCGCAAGCCGCTCACCCCGGAACAGAAGGATGCGCTGCTCAAACGCTTGGCGGATGCCAGGGCGAAGAAGGCGGCGATGAAGGCGCAAGCGTAAGGAGGCTTTATGGCATTCCCCTGGGTATTTTCCGCGAATTTTGAAGCGGGAACAAATGCGCAGTTTGATTCGGAAAGCGACACAGGTTCTTTACTGAGTTTCCCTCATTTTTCTACTCTCGCCCGGATTCCCGGACTTCCTGCGCCATACGAGGGTGCGTACTGCATGATGATCGACCTGCGGGCGAGCGATACCAACGATCATACGGTGACGGAGGGAGACATCGACATCGCTACCGGGGTGACGCGCTGGTTCCGCTGGGCGATGTTCGTGGACGCGAACTTTGCCTCGACCGCGGACGACAACTTCTCGATCTTCGAGCTGCAGCAGGCTGGCGGCACGCAGGAATTTGTCGTCGGATTCACGATCACTGCCTCGACCGATGCGATTACCTGCTGGGTTGCCATCAATTCGACGCCGGAAACCACCAGCACGGTCCAGATCCCCAAGGGTCGCTGGTTCATCCTGGAGGTCGCGGCGAACGTCGATACCGCCGCAGCGAACGGTGACATCACCGTGTACCTGGATGGGGCGAGCATCGTCTCGCTCGCAACACCAGTGCAGAACGCCGCCGCTGTCGGAACCGGGGTACTCGGGACGCAGAACACGCTTTCCACTACGACCGGGATACTCCTATTCGATGATTTCGTGATGGACGATCTGCAGCTCTATCCCCCGAACCAACGCTGGCCGTTTGTGAAGCGCGTGACTCAAACCGGGCATGTGTTTGTCGGCCCAGGCTCGATAGATTCTGCCACCATCCTCTCCGCGAACGGGACGATGGATGTGTACGACACCGATACCGCGAACATAAACCACGCACAATCGCGCAAGATCGAACTCGACACGGCAGGTAATTTCGTGAGTCACGATTCCGTAACCCGGTTCGAGAGGGGCTGCTATGTCGTGCTCGCTGGAACCAACCCTTATGGTGAAATCAGGCTCTCCCAGAAGGGCGGTCAGGATCGTGGGCCGACAGCGCATTTCAGCGACGGGGCGATCCGACTCTACGGTTCCCAGCGAGTAGATCGCCCGCAGAACGTGTGAGGCTGGCATGAGCGCAACCAGCCAACCGACAGACTTCAGCGACCTTTTCACCGATCTCCAGAACAGGGTCAGGGTCACAACTTCAGTCACGGCCACCGAGAACCAGGCGAAGCGGTACATAAATACCGCCTTGCACGATATCCACATCGGTTTCGACTACCGACTGCCCTGGGCGGAACGCCAGGCCCGGTTGATCGTGAGGGGTACCTACACCACTGGGACGGTTTCTATCGACAAGGGAAGCACGACGTTGACGGGCGTGAGCACGGCATGGACGACGAATGATGATTTCGCCATTGCAAACGCGAGGGTGAATGGGAAAGTTCTGATTAACGGTGGGCGAGTTCCCTATGTGGTTTCTACTGTAAGCACGGCTACATCTATCACGCTGAGTTCACGTTTCACCGAGGATGATGTTGCTGCGGGTTCCTCATATACCTACTTCGAGGATGAATACGCTCTAGCCTCGGATTTTCTGAGGCCCGTGGACGCCCAGACATTTTCGGATCAGTGCAGCATCGACTTGATCTCGAGGACGGAATTCAGGAGACGCTATCCGAACAACGTCACCGTCAATAGACCCCGGGTTGCGTGCATCGTGGACTATGCCCCCTCCGGGGATACGACACCTATCCGCAGGGTGAGATTCAATCAGCCATCTTCCATTGCGATGACGGTACCATACGCTTACATCACTTCGAATCTGGCGGTGAGTTCCACTGGGACTGCGGCTGCGAATCTCTCCGCAAACACGGATGAGCCGATCGTGCCCTTGAGGTATCGGCACGTCATCGTGCTTCACGCACTACAAAATTGGTACCGCGACAAAAAAGATGATGCCCGGAGCAACGAGGTGAAGTCGGAGTACGTGGACCTCATGATGAGAATTGGCGCTGACTACGAGGTGGGTTCCGTCAGGCCCCAGTTTCGTCCCCGGGTTTCCCACTATGCCGACAGAGCCCGGAGGCCGTGGCGATGAGGCGCCAGAGAACCAGTCACCGGGATTTCGACACGAACCGGGGAATCCCCATCTACGACGACGTGGTAAGGGGGTCCGGGGGCTTGTACTTGTTCACGAATGACACCGTGGACCCGACCAACATCGAGAACAGCGGTACGGCACAAGCAGGGGCGGCAACAACCATCACCCTCGCAGCAGCAGCATCGGCTACGAATGACGCCTATAACGGAATGAGCCTGCAGATCACCTCTGGAACCGGGTCTGGGCAGGATCATCAGCGCATAACCGATTACGATGGGACGACGAAGGAAGCCACGGTTTCGGGGGCGTGGACGACGACCCCGGACTCGACCAGCGTGTACCGAGTCGTCAACAGGGGGGCCTGAGTGAACTTCAACGAAATCCGGCGTATCGCTTGGGCGACGATCGTGGAGGCGTTCTCGCTTTCCGTGGAGACTGACTCACAGCTATTGTTCCAGGCAAAAACGTACACGGTAGCGGGATTGCCGAGTGCGGCTAGTTATCCGCGTGGAGTTGTGTACGTCAGTAACGAGGTAGGAGGCGCCACTCTCGCCTTCAGTGATTCTACGAATTGGCGCAGAGTGCAGGATCGCGCCGTAGTGAGCTGATGTTCAACAAGACAACTGTAATCCGTCACCTGTTTGGCGGGGGTTGGGCAACCGACTTCGGGCCTTCGGTTGACGTATCTCCTGACCAATCCGGGAAGGTGGTGATTCCGTTTCTTCTTACCGCGCAGGATTGCCTGTACGAGCTGGATGGCGGACCGCATGAAATCGGCGGGGCATCCCGAGTCAACAGTTCCGCTGTTGCGTCCGGTGCCGCCGTGATGGGGGTATATGACTATTGGCGGCAGGGCACGGCTGGTTCCCCGGCGAGACGGAGAGTGCTTCATGCTGGAACTGTAGCGTTAGCCGATGTAGACGACGCGAGTTTTACTACGACCATCGGGAGCGGGCTGGAGTCAGGAAAAATCCCGGCATATTCAACTTTCGATGATCTGCTGATCTTCTCATCCGACTCCACCACGGACGTTCCCCGGTCATGGGACCAGACGACCGCACAGAACTTGGCTGGAACTCCCCCACGGTTCTCTTTCTCTGCGGCCCACAAGAACCGGCTCTGGGCGGCTGGAGTCTATTCGCTTCCCTCCAGACTCTATTATTCTGCCAACACCGATCCAGAGGACTGGACGGGCGCAGGTTCCGGTTCCATCGACATCGACCCGAACGACGGGGACATCATTACTGGACTGGTCTCCCACAAGAATGACCTGTGGGTACACAAGGGACCGAACAAGGGCTCGATCCACCGCATAACCGGGAGTGCTCCAACCGGGTCTGATGCCTTCGCCCGCGTTCCTTTCGTGTACGGGCTTGGGGCTTGCTGGCACAACGCGATCTTCAGGTTCGCGGATGACATCGGCTTCGTCTCCCAATTCGGGAGTATTCATTCCCTCGCGGCTACTGCAGCCTTCGGGGACTTTTTTGAGGCTGCCCTATCCCGGCCCATCAACAAATGGATTTTCGAGCACTTGAACTACAATCGGCTGAGGAATATAGGGGCTGCCACCGACCCCCTGAACGGGATCGTGCTCATCACGATGTCCATTGACGCCAACTCGACTAACAACTGCTGCATTGCCATGGATTACCGCGGGGCGCCGAACATCATCCGCTGGTCCTACATCCCTTCCTACGATCACGCGAGCCTGAGTCTTTTCGTGGACACTAACGGCGTGAGACGGATTCTCGGCGGGGGCAACGATGGCTTCGTGAGGAGACTAAACATCATCGACCGTTCGATAGACGGGTCCACAGCTCTCTCATTCGATGTCAAGACCCCGTTCCTCAATTACGGGAATCCGATGCTGATGAAAACGCTCGCTGGGACCGCCGTGGGAATTTCACCGAAAGGAAACTTCAACTTCACCTTCGGCTGGACGCGGGATGGGAACGCACAGCAAACGGCCACGATTGCACAGGGTGGGGGTGATGTGCTCGGAACGGCAACTTCCAACCAGTTCACGCTCGATACCTCGACTCTTGCTGGCGCCCAATATGAGGACATCTTCTACGAGGCGGAAGAAGGGGGTGAATTCCGCCAGATTCAATATGAGATCACGCAAGCAGCAGTGAACCAGGATATCGAATGCCACGCGATCACGGCGGCGATAACGCCGGGAAGTATCTCAACCGAGAATTGATATGGCGAAGATGGATGTAATCGGCAAACGCTTTGGCCGCCTTGTGGTTATCTCCCGCAAGGGAGACGAGCGCCCGCTGCGATACCAAGTGGTGTGCGCGTGCGATTGCGGGAAAGAGTGGAATGGATACCTGTATTCATTAACTACCGGGTACACCAGATCATGTGGGTGCCTCCAAGACGAAGTGCGCGGCCAATCCAGCATTGGTATACAGAGGCACCGAGACCTGTCTGGACTGGAGTTCGGAAGGCTAACGGTACTAAAGCGCATCGGCAGAAAGTACAGCAATAGAAGCCCGCTCTGGGCCTGCATTTGCTCGTGCGGGACAGAGTATCAAACGACATCTCACAGCCTAGTTGTTGCAGGAACAAAATCATGTGGCTGCTTACAGAAGGAGGCGGCCAAGAAATTGATGACAAAGCACGGCCGCTACAAGGATGCAGACTACATACATGAGTTGTCGCTTCGCAGATCAGCATGGAAACGCTGCGGTACAAAGGAGGTTGTAGAACCAGCCGTCGTGTATGAGCGCGACATGGGGCTTTGCCAGCTTTGCGGGCTTCCGGTTGGTCCGGGAGAACTTCACATAGACCATCGCATTCCGCTCGTTAGCGGCGGTGAACATAGTTACGAGAATTGTCAAACAACGCACGGAGCTTGCAACTATAAGAAAGGCAGAAAAATGCCGGACGAGTGCGGTTTTCTCTGGGCGAGGTCATAGATGGCTCTGTCAGCCTTAAAGACATTTATCGCCGGCGAGGTACTAAGCGCGGCCGATTTAAATGCTTTAAATACCAATATCTTAAACAACGCATTGTCACTGGTCTCCCCGGTGACTGGAGCCTTCGACTTCGACGGTCAGACGATCACGCTGGATGCGGCTGCTGCGACGCAGGTAGTTTCCTCTGCTGCTGTTTCGTGGAACTTCACTTCTGGGGCCAAGACCGGGACGCCGGCCACAACCGGGTCTGTGGAACGGTTTTCCGCTCAGACGTTCACCGATAACAACACGGCTGGATCTGGTACTGCTGCTGCCCATGTGTTTTTCGGCGTAGCCGTACCCACGCTGGCGGCGACGAACGCACTGGTCACAACGACGGATGCGGCGACGTGGTACATCGCTGGAGTCCCGGTTGCTGGGACGAACGAGACGATCACGAACGCTTGGGGATTGTGGATTGATGCCGGAAACGTAAGGTTCGATGACGACATCCACTGGCTATCCGGCCAGACCTTCGCGCAGCGCGGGATTCTAGCCCACGCGAACACTGGGGTTCGGACCTACACGTTCCAAGACTCATCCGACACGATTGTTGGCCGTGATACCACCGACACGCTAACCAACAAGACCTTGACTTCTCCGACGCTTACCACGCCTGCGCTCGGTACACCGGCATCTGGCGTACTCACGAACTGCACTGGGACGGCTGCGGGGCTTACGGCAGGAAACGTAACGACGAATGCAAACTTGACGGGCCACGTCACTTCTACAGGCAATGCCGCAGTGCTTGGCAGTTTTACGTTAGCGCAACTCAACACTGCGATCTCTGATAGCAATGTAGGCATCACGCTAGGCACTGAGCAGGCATCTACTTCTGGCACATCCATAGACTTTACCGGAATTCCAGCAGGTGTTCGACGAATTACGATTATGTTTGTAGGTGTTTCAACTAATGGCACCTCAAATCTTCTAATTCAGCTTGGTGATGCTGGTGGTGTGGAGGTTACTGGCTATCTGGGTAGTGGTTCTATAACTGATTCAACCGGCGCAGGTGTCAGTAATTATACAACGGGGTTTGGGATACGCACAGTGACAGTGACAGCAGTTATTCAGGGTTCCATAATTTTAGTGTTGGAAGATAGCACTGATTTTACGTGGATTTGCCGTGGCCTTCTTTCGAGAAGTGATGATACGATGACTTTCCACATTAGTGGATCGAAATTACTCTCAGCGGAATTAGATCGTGTTCGCATTACAACTGTTGGTGGTTCAGATACCTTCGATGCAGGGGCAATTAATATTAGTTATGAGTGATAAATATGGAACGAATCGAGGTCAATGTTCAGACGGGTGAGCGTAGCGTCATTGCGCTCACGTCTCAGGAAGAAGCAGACGCTCAAGTGCGTGGCATGCAGGAACAAACAGATCGCGCCAAGCGCGAGACGGCGTTTCGGGCGCGTCCCACCGAGGAGAAACTTGCCCAGTTCGGCATTACGCTCGCGGAACTAAAGGCTGAATTGGCGAAGATATGATGCATACAGAAATGACGGCTTCTGCGGTAGTGCCCAAGCGCACCCGCGCCCAAGTCCTCAAGGACAAGGTGAAGATTCGCCTCGCCCTAGATGGCGTAGGCTCCGAGATTGCGGGAGTGCTGAAGGAGAACAACATTGAAGTACCGGGTGCCGACTGGTCGAAGGTGTTCCCATCCTGGCTGATTGCCACGGTGGGCGAGGAAGTGATAGGTTGTATCCAGGTCATGCCGGCGAAGCCTGTTGGGTGGCTGGAGTTCCTATTCACGAAGAAGTCCGCACCCTACAAGCTCCGGGTTATTGCGTTCAGGAAGTTGCTCGAGCAGGGAGCCGGAACATTGAAGATGGCCGGGTGCTCCTACGTCCTGGGGACCGTGGAACCCGGGAATAAAGCGTTCATGGACATTCTCGCCAAGTATCAGGCGATCAATGTCGGGAGCGTTAATTTGATGGCGTGGAGAATCCGATGAGTGGCGGCAGCAGCAGTTCGTCCTCGCAACCGGCACCGCAGACTGCCGAAGAACTGGAGTTGACACGCATCAACGTCGAGCTCGGCAAGCGTCAGCTTGCGAATCTGGATCAGCTCCAACCCTTTCAGCGGGAATTGCTTGATCTCACCCTGGCCGATCTTCGCCGGCAGGGAGTAGAGACCGCGGCTCTGGATGCCGCCATCACCCCGGAACGCAGAGCGGCGTTAGCGAAGTCTGAGTTTGAGCGCACGGAGAGATTGGGGCCAATTCAGGACGAGCTCCTGACCATGCAGCTCGAGGAGTTGCGTAGGGGGGGTGCTGCGAGTCCTGAGCAGTTGGCCCGGATAAGAGAGGCAACCGAGCGCGGCATCGAGGCCGGCTCTGGCGATATTGACATCCAGACTGGGAGAGGCATCGGACTGATTGCCGATGAACTTGCCAATTCCCGGGGCTTGAGGCTGACGGACTCTCCCATTTCCAGGGAAGCCGCATTCCTCGCCCGCAGTGGTGAAGATCAAAAAGCATCCCTCATCAAGAACCTGCGAGCTGGAGAGGCTACCGCGGCGCTCAATTATCCGCTGGCCGTGCAACAGGTACAGAGCGGGATCAACCTTAACCAGCAAAGCATCGCCAGTTCCGCGCAGAACTTCCAGAACGAACTACGGCAACGCGCCTACCAGAATCGGCTTGCGCTCTCTGGGCAGACCGGGCAAATAGGGATTGGGATTTCAAGCATACGCGGACCCGAACTCGCGCGTCGGGGAACGACGGGTTCCAGCAGCGGACGCAGCTTTGACCTTGCGAATACGGTCCAAGGCGTCGGCGGGATCGCGGCCGGTATCGGTGCCGCTGGTGCGTTCTTCTCCGACCGCCGGCTGAAACACGACTACGGCGTGGTGGCAAAGACGGACTCCGGGATTGATCTACATCTCTATCACTTCAAGGGCGAGGATGCGAGGGATCCGCTGCGGCTTGGCCCGATGGCCGATGAGGTCGCAAAAGTGAAACCGTGGGCCGTGAAAACTCATAGCAGCGGCTACAAGGTGGTCGATTATGCCGGGCTATAACGAAGATTTTCTCGTTTCCGACTCTGGCGCTGCGCCCCCAGCCTCTCCCCTGCTTGTTCCTCCGCAGCAGGGGATAGGACTTGCTCCACCCGGTCCCAGCGCCCGTGAGCAGGCAATAGCGAAAATGACCGGCTCGGAGAAGTTCTTCTCAGGCATGAGCGAGGCGGGTGCTGCAATGCAGGGAAGGGAATCCCCCCTCAACAAGCGCCTGGAACAACAACGCCAAGAGAAGCTAGCGAAGCTGCAGGAATTCAAAGTTGAGGCGGACGCGATCGAGGATAGCGTGAAATGGGCCTCGAACCTACAAGGCGAGGACCGCAAGAACTTCGTAAATGTGCGGGTACAACAGTTGAATGAGCAGAGACCCGGATTGGGAGACCAGTTCAAGGTGTTCGTTGACAAACCCGATCTGGTCACGAAGTTCCGGGACTACATGCCGTTTCTCTCCGAGCCGGTACGTTTGATGCTGGAATCCAATCCCCGGGGCTTCATGAAATTCGCCGCCACCCCAGAAGGGCTGAAAGCGTTATCGGAAGCCAAGGACAAGTCGGTACTGAAGCTCGCCACCAAGAAAGCCCAAACCGGGATTCTCGGATGGGATCAATTCGCGCCCCCCGATGTCGTTGCGAAATACAAGAAGGACGGGGTTATCACAACCTCTGAGTTCATGGACGCCCAGCAGTACCTTCCGAAAGCCGCTCAATTGAGCGATGAGGAGGCCGAGGTTGCCATGCGTACACCCGGTTTCTGGCAGGCGTTGAATATCGCGGGTCCGGGCGAAGAAGCCGATGTACGCAAGAAGAAATTATCAGAAGCCGGTACTGCGCAATCCACCGTCGGGAAGATCAAGGCTGATCTTGCTGCGGGGCGCATTACGCAGACAGAAGCGGACGAAGCCATTGCCAAATCTGGGGGCGTGACGATCAATATGCCGGGTTCTACCGGCTTCGGCGTAAACCCGGCGACAGGGAAGGAAGGACACTACACGGTCGGGAAGGATGGAACGGTTCGCTGGGATCCGGTACAGCCGAGACCAAAAGAGGTTGATCCGATAAAGAAGGCAATCGGAGACATTCTTGAGAAGGCAGGCAAAGGTGGCGGGCCAGGCGCCGCCGCAAAGTCTGCCGCAGCGCCGAAGTACAAGGCGGGTGACACTCTGACCCGCGCCGGCAAGACGTGGAAGATCACTGGCTTTGACAAGGACGGAGAACCGCTGGTTGAGGAAGTGAGGAAGGTCAAGAAGTAATGGCACAGCGTCTATCAGAGATCGAGGAACCGATACGTCTGTCCGAAATCCCGGAGGCGATTCGGCTATCCGACATTCCAGAAGGAACCCGGCTTTCCGATGTCGAGAAGCCGGGCATTCTGCAGCGTGCTGCGGGTAACTACGTTGGCGCTTTCGAGGGCGGCGCACAACTGCTCAGTGGGATGGCGGCAGCTCCCGTATCCGGCATCGCTGGTCTTGTCATGTCACCGTTCGGGCGCGGTGTCGAGACGGTACGCAAGGTGGGTGAAGCCTTAACCTATCAACCACGAACGGAAGAAGGGAGGCGCAGCGCCGAGATACTCCAGTTTCCGTTTGAAAAGTTGCAGGAAGGAATAGGGCTGGCCGGGGAAAAGACCTTTGAGAAAACCGGGAGTCCAGTAGCGGCTACGGGGGTTGAAGTTGGTCTCAATGCCGCGCTTTTGGCCTTGCCACTAGGACTCGGGCGCCGCAAAGCGAAGGCCACAGAGAAGCCTGCCGCCAAGCCAGAGATTGAGCCATCGTCAACTCCGGTCGTGGAACCCGCCCCCACTGGGATCGCAGTCAAGGATACATCTGGCAAGACGATCCAGGTCGAAACTATTGGTGATCTAGCCGAGCCGCTATTCACCTCGCAGGTAGCCCCCAACGTAACAAAGGGGATAGCCAGTCTTGCCAAGGACTTCTTCGAGAAGAACCCGGGATTGAGAGACCCCACCAGACTGATCTCTGATGACATCCAACGCTATGTCGCAGGCGGGGCGATCCCCAAGGAGGTTCTAGCCACACACGGATTGACTGAAGTTGAGCTTGCTTCAATCTGGCGGGAAAGCATCACGGAACACGCACGCGCACTGGGGCAGTTGTCTCAAGTATGGCGTCAAGCCCGCGAAACCCTGACTCCCGAGGAGTGGGCGAGACTACAAGCTGCGGGGGTAATACCAGAAGATGCGGTCTTGGTGCGTCCATTCTGGAAGAAGATCACCGACACTTGGCGCGCATTGCTTGTGACGCAGCCCGCAACTGCGGTGCGTAACGCCATTACCCAAACTGGGCGCGTCGGCCTCGATGTGATACAGGCCCCGATTGACAACTGGCTGCAGAGACTAACCGGGCGCGAAGTGACCGTTCAACCGCTGGATGGATTCAACGAAGTGGTGTCGCTCCTCCAGCGGAACAAAGCAAACACCGATCAAATCCTGCAGGCATTTCCGAATGAACGACAACGCTTGTTCCAGAGATACCTCTCCGACATTGAGAGACAGACCGGCCAAACCTTAGAAGGCCCAGTGTGGGAGGGTATTCAAACCGGGGTTGATGCGGTCAATGTTTTGAACCGCACCCAGGAGTTCGTGATCCGCCGCGGCATCTTTCAGGCGGCCCTCGATGTCGAGCTCCGCAATCGTGGCTTGAATCTCCACGACATCATCCAGAACAACCGCACTGGGCGCATTCCCGATGAAGCTGTTGCCGCGGCCGTAGATACCGCGCTCACCAAGACTTTTGCCGAGACCCCGAAGGGGGGGACTTGGCAGCGTGCGCTGATAGATGCAGTGAATAAATTGCCTGGGGCGAGCATCGCCATTCCGTTCCCCCGATTCATGTACAACGCCCTCAAGTTTCAGTACGAGTTCAGCCCGATGGGAGTGCTGAGTTATTTATCCAAAGCTGAACGGGAAGCCTTTGCCAAAGGCGATGTCTCGGTCATTAGCAAGGCGACGATAGGTGCCGGGTTATTGGGGGCTGCCTTCCTGTTCCGTGATTCCGAGTACGCGGGGGAGAAGTGGTATGAGGCGGTGGACCCGGAAACCGGGAATATTCATGATCTCCGGCCGTTCAACCCCTTCGTATCTTACCTGTTCGTGGCCGATGTGCTGAAGAAACAGAAGGAAGGAACGCTCTACAAGTTGACCGGGAATGACATCGCGCAGGGCTTGCTGTCCACCAACATGCGTGCTGGAACCGGGCTTTACCTGCTGGACAACGCACTCAACCTGATGAGCCAAACGGCGGATGAAAAGAAACTCGCAACCAAAGGAGCGGAACTGTCTGGGGATTTCTTGTCCGGATTCCTGACCCCGCTCAGTACGTTCCGGGATGCCTACGACCAGATCACGGAGGGCGTCTCGATCACCCGGGATACGCGGCAGGAGTTTCTGGGCCCGCTCAAGTCCCGGATTCCCGGTGTCTCGCAAACGTTGCCGGAAGCCGAGATACCGACAAGAGCCGGCCCAATCGTCACCATTGATCCAGCCTTGCGGCAGATCACTGGTGTCACCACTCACGGCCCGAAGAACCCGGTGGAGAAGGAATTGGAGCGGCTTGGCTTCGACCGCCGTGCTGTGTTGGCTACAACTGGGGACCGGGAAGTGGACCGCAAATACGCCGAGATGATGGGTATCGCTGTAGAGGGTGCACTGTCCCCGGTGGTGGAAACCGCTGGCTACAAACGACTGCCGGACGCCATGCGGGGCGTTGTACTGCATGAATCCCTGACCGAAATCAGAAACGCCGTGAGAGAGACCGTGAACAAGTCCTTGCCGCCCGAGAAGCAGATGGAAATGGAGATCCGCAAACTCTCTCCCAGGATACGGCTGTTGCTGAAAGACTTGGGTGTGCCCATGAGACCGGGCCAGGAGTAAGAATGATCGGATTGCAGAATGACATTCGTAATGAACGTTTTGGCCTACATTCTCACGGCGATAGTACTCGTCGGATTGCTCGTGGTGATGCTGATACGGGCGCTGTACTTGTGGTGGGACGAGCATAGGAAATGAGCGCGATCTAGGAGTAGTGATGGATGAACCCGGAGAGGAACGACGCAAGAACGCTGGCCTCACAGACGAACAGGTGGAGGCTATCCGCGAGGCCATCCTACGCTCTATCTACGAGGACATCGGACGTTCCGTTGTTAGGAAAATTTTATGGGCGGCTGGGGCGGTGCTTTTTGCGCTGTTATCTTGGCTTACATACCACGGCTACATCCATCCGCCAAAATGAACGCTGACTCGAGACGGGCTGGCGACCAGCGGCTTCTAGTCGCTACTGCGCTCACGGCGAAGCGCACCAGTCACTCGTTCTGGCGCTGGGCCGAGCACCATCATATAGACAGCTTGGCAGTGATCGCGACGACGCTCTGGCTGACGGTACGAGTAGTGGAGTGGGCATTGGATTTCCCCTACGATATCGAAACCAAGCTTTCAGGGACAGAGAAGGCAGCTATCCTCGGAGCGGTGCTCACGCCCTGGGGGATTATGCAGGGCCTGATGTTCAAGTTCTATGTCGATCTGAAAGGCAGGAACGGTCGCGTTGAACCCCTGCCCGCCGCACTGCCGCCAAATCCGGTGCAAGGCATCACCGGATGATCGAATCAATTTGCCGTATCATGGTCGTTACATTCGTCGCCGTGGTATGGTTGATGATGTTTAGCTTACCTGCTATCACTTGAAAGGAGATGACTATGAGAACCGATGAACTGAAGCAACGGGCTGACACTCTGGCCGATAAGGTACTCGATCTCGCAAAGAACCATCCGATGAGCTGGGCGATCATCCTCGCCTGGACTGCGGGCGCATTCGCTCTAGGTGCCTTGATCTTCTGAGGGGGGACGGTATGGAGATCGAATGGACGCTCCAGCGCAGGGCGAGTTCCACGACATGGATGTTCGGGGATCTCGACTGTGCTGGAGCCTATTCCTGTCGCACGCTCGAGGATGAATTGCGCGAGCAGAAGCTCATGCATGAGACTGCGATCCCTGCAGGGCGTTATGAGCTCGAGTTCGTCGATTCGTCGCGCTTCGGTCGGGAGACCATCGGCCTACTTGATGTGGCTGGATTCACGAATATCCTGATTCATGCCGGGAACCGGGATACGGACACGAGCGGCTGCATCATCGTCGGTGACAGGATCGATGAGATAGCGGGCCAGATCAGCGGTGGAACAGCACGCAAGATTTTGGACCGCCTAAAACGCGAACTACAAGCGGCGATCGAGAACGATGACCGCGTGTTTCTCGTCATCCGCAATGCGCCAGGAGACCGTTTCGTTGATTCCGGTCACATTGCTGAGGCAAAGGAGATTGGATGAAACAGCGCGGATCATTGACGCTTGGCTTGGGTATCACGATAGGCGTGCTTTCGTTGATGCTCGCTGGCACAGGCTGGCTTTACAACGGAGCACTCAAGGAAAAGGCCAGAATTGCCGGGGAGTACGAGGCTTTCAAGGGCGAAGTCCAGAGGCTTGGAGAAGTAGCTTTGGAGGAAAACGCCAGAATTCTCAAAAACCGCGAAAGGATTGCCAATGAACGTATCAAGAGTTTGGGTGCTCGCGCTGCTGCTGCCACTGCTCGGGCAGATCGGTTGTGCAAGTCCGCCGGTCTCAGTGCCGGTTGCAGTGCCTTGTCCCAGCTTCCCTCAACCGCCCGCCCAGTTGATGACGCCGGCCACAATCAAAGACTGGTCGAGCTATTACGACACGCTCAAGAAGTGACGGATAGGCTGACCGAGCTTCAGCTCTGGGTCATGGCACAGCAGGCCGCGCAACCTTAGAAAGCCCTCCTAGACCCCTGACGCCTTGCGAGGCGGGGCTAGGGCAGTGTGGGTATGGGTAGCCAGTGCGTCGGACGGACAATAGCTCCTTGGCCCCTGTCCGCCAAGAATTCTCCGCTTTTGAAGATCCCCAGGAGGACTACCCCACCCGGTTCCGGCGAACCCCATACGGCATGGGGTTCGACCATGAATACAGGCATATCTTGGCCCGGGAGTCGGTCAAGCACGCTTATCCATTCCATCCCGTTCTCCCGTAATGAGAATCCCGTCTATCAGCTCGGAATAGGGCCTGAGACTCCCCACATCGAAAAGTAAAATAGAGCCGTGAACTACCCTGCGCACTACGCCCGCCTGATCGGCCGCGCACGCGGTCGGGTACTTGTCGGCTACCGCGAGCGTCACCACGTTCTGCCGTGCTGCATGGGAGGCGGCAACGAACTCGGCAATCTGGTGGACCTCACGGCCGAGGAACATTACGTAGCACATCAAATCCTCGTAAAAATGTATCCGGGAAACGCGAAGCTCGCCCATGCGGCGATGGCCATGGCGAAGAGAGCCACGGGCAACAAGGCGTATGGCTGGCTACGCCGAAGGCACGCGGCAGCGCTGCTCGGTAAGCCGAGGTCCGCAGAACATAGAGCAAACACTTCGGCGGCGTTGCGCGGGAAAAAGCGCGCTCCCTTTTCCGCCGAATGTAGAGCGAATATGTCGGCAGCGCACCGCGGCAAGAAACATTCTCCAGAGACGCTCGCGAAAATGTCCGAAGCGCAGCGAGGCAGGCAAGTTTCTCCAGAACATCGCAAGAACCTTTCCACCGCGTTGCGCGGTCGTCAGGGAGCTTTCCTTGGAAGGAAACACTCACCGCAGGCCCGCGCGAAAATATCTGAGGCGCAGCGCGGCAACAGGGTGTGGCTTGGCCGCCATCACTCACCAGAAACAAAGCTGAAACTGAGTCTGGCAACGAAGGCATGGTATGAACGACGCGCATCCCTCATCGCCCAGCGCGACTAGCCCAACTGCCCTGATGTTTGCTCAGACGGGGCCGGGTTAAGCACACCATCAATGATACGTGCGTATGGCATAAGGCTGCGCACGTCGAAGTGGGCGTAGTGGTCGGTCATAGACCCGGTTCGCCAGCAGCCCAAGCGAGCCCGGATAGCCTCTGAGACTCCCTTCTGGGCGAGCCAGGAGGCGAAGGTATGACGGAAGCCGTGGAACGTGAACCCCGGTATCCCGGCTCGAGCAACGGCATCCTTCAGTTGCCGGCAGAGAGTAACCCGGTTCCAAGGTTTGGCCCCGCGGGTGAACACGAGCTGCGCGTGCATTACTTTGTTCCCCCTGGAGGACTCGATCACCCCCTGGGCTGTGCGGTTAAGCGGTATCCCATAGGGCTTGCGCGTTTTGGTGAATTCGGCTGGTATCTCGAGCCAGTCCCCATGTAGCCAGGTCCACCGCAGGCCGATGACGTTCGCTTGTCGTAACCCGGTTGCGAGCGCCAATAGACTTACATCCTGTAGATCATTGCCCATTTCCGCCGACAACTTGTACCACTCCTCGATCGTCAGCCACCTATCCCGCCCCCGAACCCGGCGCTTTCGCACGATGGGGGAAGCCGCACTTGAAACCCGGACCACCAGTCCGTTTCTCTTGTCCCACGCTTCCTTGTTGAGCTTGTGTTCAAGAAGTTTGGCGTCCTCCCGAATAGTCGTTCTAGCCGACTGCCTAACTCCCGAAATGCTGATGTACCAGATGCCGTTTCGCTTGTACACGATCCCAACCCTAGAATGGTATTTGCAACCCACCCATCATTGAGACGATCCGCTTGCTCAGGGGGAATCCCGAGCCGAGCGCCTGATACCCCGTAGCTTCCACAAACACCCACTGGTAGCGATAGCCGAGGCCCAAGAACGGGGCCAGCATTTCCTTGCGCTCGTAGTAGGGATGGGCGTAGCCGCTGGGGTCTTGGATCGTTCCCCTGACCTCCGAGAGCCACAGGAACAACCCGCCACGGGCATACAGCCCATTGTCGAAGTCCCGCCTTACGGCGAACTCCGGCCCCTTCGCTTTCCCAGTCAAGTCCACCCGATACACTTGATCGCAGCGCCGCAGGCACACATGGTTATTCGAGTCATAGTCATCGTCCGAGACTCCGCGCCCATTCCTGATCTGATTACGCCCGAGGTTGACCCAGCTCGCGGTCATTGACCACTTCGACCAATTGCCAGTTAGTTTCCTACCGACCCCGATGCGCCAACTCAGCGAATCCATATCGTAGGATTCTCCGGGGTAGGCATCCGTGCGCCAGTAGTTGTCGCCCTCGGAATGGTATCGGTAATGATGGGCTGATCCGATAGCGGCCTCGATGAACCAAGGCTCGGCTTCAGCCAGTGTTGGCACCCAACACAGCATCAGGATTGCGAATAGTCGTTTCATTTCTTCTTCCCCCTCATCTTGGCGAGACGGGCGCAGTGATTACGTAATCCGTTTACTCTTTCTTCTGGCACATGCGTATGACTCCAATCTTTGCCAACTAAGCAATCAGATTGATACCACCGCATCGCCGCATTCACCACCGCTTTCTCAGCCTTTGTCATCTGACTCCTTCCGGGCGGCGTCAACCTCGCGGTCTATTCCGCTATCGCTGTAATCTTCATCCCACCCAAGAAATATAGGATGCTGCCGCAGCCATCTATATCTCTCCGCATCTTCCTTTAGCTGCTCGCACAGGGAGCGGAGGGCGTGGTAATCGCTCCACAATATAAGGCCGCCGCCCCGATGTGGCTCAAGGTTTCCCTCGACATCAGTCACATATCGCGTCGGCTCATTCGGCAGCTTCATTGTCGTCCTTTGGGGCGGCATTTATAGCGGGCGGCGGAGAAGCACTGCGGACAACCACTTCCACGATAAGGACCATGCACTTCGCACCAAGGTAATCCCTCCCGCTCAACGCGGCGCTCGGCGGCTTCGGCGCACTCTCGCTTGTTGTAGGCTTCGTGCATTGTTCTGACTTCTGCCAGCGCCTCCCGCAGTCGGCGTTCCATAATTCCAAGTTCAAGTTCTAGTTGCTCGGCCAGTTCACGCATTGGTTTCTTCCACAATGCCTGCCTCAGCACCGCAGCGCAGCGCGGAGTAGACACTTTCGTTAGGTCGAGCGACGTCTCACTCTGCGGGGTGGAAGGGGTCATGGCTTTGCCTCTACGAATATGCACCGTATCTGTTCCGCTCTGGCGCATAGCCGCTCAGCTAACTTTTGATTCCAATATCCCGTAGGCCCGGCAGCGGACAATTTAACGAGTTCCTCCGCGATTACAGCCAATAGACGGGCCTGCAATAGATTCGACTCTTTTTCGTTCATGCTTTCTCCTTTTCCCGCCCGTGCTCGGCGGCTTCGGCGCGTTGCCTGTCCATGTTTGCAAGCGAATCTCCCGGCGGTCATGATCTATCCTCTCTCTTGAGTCAGCACGAAGCAGAAAGATTCCAGCGGATACCTGCCATAGAAGCAGGTCCGGTCTGGAAAGGCGGCGGTTTGAGGTGTCACAGCAAGGGCATGGGTCCGGGGTTCCACCGTATCTGATGAGGCATTGTTTCCCCATCGTGTCCTGTCATTGGCGCTAAGCCCTTGCGGGTTCGCTTCCACTCCCATTCGCCTTTCACGCTCCTGCCCCGCTGTGACATTGAAAGGTATCGTAGATCTTGCCGCGTTGTTCGGATGCGCGGCCCCCGTTACTACATCGCCTCGCGGATTGCTTCGCGTCGTTTTTCCGAGGGATTTATTGGAATCACCTCCTTTAGCTGCGACATTGAAAGGTGCCGCAACGGAGTGGCCCCCCGAAGCTTCCGGCGTCCGGCTTGGGGTTAGTGAGCCACCCGCTGTGACATAGAAAATCCAGGGAATTACGGTGAAGGGATAGAGCTTCAGCCGCCAGTCCCAGGGTGTGCGGGAGCGCATCATGGCCGATCATCCCAGTAGAATTGGAGGGCCAAGAGGCAAACCACCATCACGATGAGAAGGGCGAGGTCCATTCACGCAGACCGGGATGCGATGCCTTGGACTTCCACCACCTTCACGCCCGGATAGTTGAGCTCTGATTTCAGCGATCGGGCTTGTTGGTTGAGGAACGCCGTATCCGGGATGAGGGCGGCCTGGGGTACGGCGCCGGCCGCGACCGCCTTGATGAGCTCGGACTTGCTCACGACCTCCGCCTTCCAGGTTGAGCGGGTGGAAATCCCGGTCACGGTTGGGATCCGGGTTTCAAGCACTGGCGTGGCAACGGTCGCAGCCTGAGCCATGAGTTCTGCAGCCTTCTCCTCTTTGCCTTTCTCTGCGGCCTTGGCAGCGCGGGCTTCCAGCTTCTCCCGTTCCTGTCTGGCCTGCTCCTCAAGCCGAGTCTGTTCTGCGCGTCGTACTCGCTCCTGTTCGGCCTGATAGATAAGCATTGCCTGCTTGTATAGTGCCTCTGCGTACATCAATGGTTGTTCGTGTTCTTTCTTGCGTGCCACGGCCTCGCGATGGGCGGCATGGGCCTTACTGATAATGGGATCAAAGGTGTCTCCTACTTTTTTTAGGAGCAGCTTGATGCCCTTCAGACGTTCACCGGCCGCTTGATACTGTTCCGAGTTTGAAACCCGGAATTGTTTGGCCTCGGCAAGTGGTTGTGAGACTTCTACGGCGAGCGTCTGAATGTCGGTCATGGGCGTCCTATAATAGAAAACCACGTTGTTGCATAAATGCAATCGGGTCCTTGGCATGTTTCTGCATGTTGCATGGTGGACAGAGCAATTGAATGTTGTCGTCTCTGTGCGGGCCGCCGATCGCCAACGGCTTGATATGGTCTATGTGGTAGTTACCACCTAGCTTTTCTCGGCAAACCGGACACCGTCTGCGCTGTAAAATGAATAGGCGCCGCACCAAATCTGCTGATATTCTCCCTTCGCCGGATCGTTTTTTGCCTTCACGACTCGCGCGATGGGCTCTCACGCGCTCCTTATTGGAGGCTTTCCACTCATTGTTCTTTCTCCGCACTCTTTCGGAATTTTCGCGTCTCCACTCCGCACCCCTGTTCAATAATTCGCGCTTGTTTTTGTCGTAGTAATTCTTGAAGATGCGTTTCTGCTGCACCCGTCTCCGCTTGCGACGCTCATCCGCACCAAGCCTGACTGGGGGCGTTGTCTCTCCATGCCTATAGAATCTAGTTACGTGGGTCGCGCAGAGATTCCGTGCCTTTGCCTTTCTGTTACAGCCATCAACTAAACATGGTCCCTGCCTTTGCGGATCATCGGTCGAGCCGCGCACATATAGACGTGACAAATGCGTTGAGCATAGCTCCCTTGCGTGGGCCGATCTCTCGCAGCCGTGAATTGAACAGAACCTCATCGGTGATTCATCATCCACCGTTTCAAATTTAAGGCATTCAGGAACACGCCGAAGTCGCTTCGTTCTTTATAGACATGGAAGCGGTACGTCCCATCGGGCCGAAGCTGCACTCCTGCCCGTTTCGTGATCTTTTGGTCCGGGTGTCCGTCGTTCCATGCTTCCTGATAGGCGCTCGTTTGCAGTGCCGTCGCATCGCTCATCGTGTCAACGCACTTCACGTCCCACTGCCAGAGCGAATCGTCCCGCTTCAGGGCGTAGTTAATATCGAGTCGTCCAGCAAACCCATACTTCCTGTGGTAAATAATTTCCTCGGCAGCGAACACGTAACCGGGCATATCGTTTCTCAGCCGTATCCAGCCCTCCAGGTATGGCATCACCGCGTCGTCCACCGAATCCGGGTCTAGTTGCTCCGCTTCGTAGAGTTCAATGCAACGATGGACCGCCCTGCCGAGGATGCGCTTGGCCTCCAAGACGTGCCGCGGAACCCGGGCATAGTCCGCGAAGATCGAAAGCACCTCGGTCACTCCCGGCACGATCACTCCTTCAGCTCGGTAAACGTGGTCCTCGTCGCACGTCACCACCGGGTTATTCGCCACGGTTCATTGCGTCCTGACACGCGCTGCAGTAGGTGAATGACCCGGTGTGCTTCACCCCGCAAGCAGGGCAGATGGATTCAACCCGGGGCCGATAGCTGAACGGCTTTATCAGAGCCTCCGCTACGTTGTAGAGACAGCGTTTCATCGCCGGGTCTCGCATCGCCCGCTCGAAGGTGTAGTTCAATCCCGGGAGTGCGGATGCCTCGTACGCCCTTCTCAGGTTCTCCTCGGAACCCGGGTTACATTCGAGCGGTAGGGCTTCCTGCTTCATTTCTTCTCCTCCTCAGCGATCATGGCGTCAGCGAATGAGAACGCGAATTTGGCGAAGATTTCGACGAGCTTGCTATCGGTGCCATGCCTTCTGGCTAGGGCTTCTGCGTGATGGCGTGAATCTGCAAGCAATCCCTGCAACGCCATCCCCGCATACCACTGGCGCAGGGACATGCCATTAATTGCTATTGGCAACCTTTCTTCTGTAACAGGAATGGGAAACGCTGGTCCACCGTCTTTCATGATGCCTCCGCCCACTTAAGGCCCTCGTTCACCTTCGCCATCGGCAATTCCTCTACAGCCTTGATGCCGAAGTGCCCGCAGAACCCAGCTTCATCCTTCCCGGATTTCTCCAGCTTCTTGCGGAGCATTTTTGTTTGGGTCGCGTTAATGCTGCCGGGCGTAGAGGGCCCCGGTTCTGGCTTGCCCTCCGGCCTCACTTCCTTCTTCTCCATCGCCTTCGGCTGCTTGATGGGTTTCTTCTCGCCCTCGGTCATTGAATCCCGGAGCTCGGGGGACATCTCCTCGAGATCCTGGGTAAACATGTCGCTGGCGGCCGTGACGTTGAGCGTCATGGCAACCTGGGCACGCTTCGCTGCCATCTTCCTCACCGTGTTGGCAACGTCGGCCGGCTCAGTTCTCACTTGGGGGATTTCGTATTCCTTGCGCTCGGACTTGTTGTAGCCGTACTTCACCCGCTTGCGATCCTCTGGGGCGCGCTCCCATTCCTTGTTGGAGGCCCGGCGCCACTTGTACTTTTCCTCGCTCGAGGAGCACTCGCCCAAGCCCTCCCCGAGCTTCACCCC
>ERZ1292644.619-Hain-H14-01um-R2-619-length-22546-cov-21_pt1 | contig 22546 bp, 27 predicted proteins | sample MGYA00564402_ERZ1292644 | MGnify/ENA primary metagenome ERZ1292644 (study PRJEB36523, sample SAMEA6512644) | groundwater metagenome | collected 2019-01-09 | study: AquaDiva: Metagenomics assemblies of 32 groundwater samples
ACGAGGTGTCCAGCGGGGAGAGCGCGGTGCAGCAACTGCTGGCGCAGTTGGCGGAGCAGGCAGGCGTGGTGCCGCCACGGGGGAGCGAGGGCAGCGGCGAGGGTATCGCAGATGTTGAGCCGCAGATGGATCGGGCAGAAGAACTCCGGGAAGAATGGAGCGTCGAAACGGGACAATCGTGGACGTTGGGGAAACATCGCGTGGTGTGTGGCGATTGCACGGACAAGGCGGTTGTTGATCGGGTGATGGATGGAGAAGAAGCAACAGCCATCCTGACTGATCCGCCTTATGGTCAAAATCAGCCTGGAATCCCTGGAGATACACCAGAAGCGCATGCTGCCCTTATGTTGTCTGCGAGTCGACAACTCCCATGCCATAATGGGATTGCCATGGCGTTCTGCTCTCCGCGCACATTTCCGCATTGGCTGGATGCGATGCGTAGCCAGGAATGGCATTTTGAACGGATGTTGTGGCTCTACAAAGCTGCACAAGAAACTTTTCCATGGCGAGGATGGCTTCTGAAGTCAGAAGCCATCCTCGTATGTAGTATCGGCATACCAAGTTGGCAAGACGTGCATCCCTATACTCATGATTGCTACTATAAAAACGAAGTCAGCGGGGAACTTGATGCCTCATTGGGATGGCATGGCTCTGTCAAGCCGTTGGATGTTGTGCGTGATTTACTGCAACGCATTGCGCAACCGCAGGCCATTGTCTATGATCCGTTCCTCGGCTCGGGCACGACGCTGATCGCTTGTGAGCAGCTAGGTCGTGTCTGTCGGGGAATTGAACTTGATCCGGGCTATGTTAGCGTTTGTTTAGAGCGATATTTTCAGGCAACGGGCGTCACGCCGGTACTGTTGGAACGACGATGACGCGCCTTCAGCCCACACGGCTTCGAGCAATATCTTTGTTTCGGACGCCCAGTGAATACACTTCCGCAGTCGTCGCACGTGCGTTGAGGGTTATGGCCGCATGCTTGGTGGGCATATTTGCTACTGCACGACCTACAGCGCTGCGATCTCCCAGTGGTACGAGCGTGGCAGTCTAGGCATTGTTTCTGGTATTTAGCCGGCGAACCGAATGCGCGTCTATGTACCACTTCGTGACAAGAGACACATAGTGTGATGCCATTCGTGACGACAAGCGCAAGCTCGGGATACTCCGCCAGTGCTTGGAGATGATGGGCGTGAATTACTCCTTGATATTGACCACAATGCTGGCAGGTGTAGTTGTCTCTCTGGTAGACGGACTTGCGCCATTTTGTTAGAGCATCGCCTAGGCGTCCGCGCAGTTTTTGGGTGGATTTCCCCCCTTTCCAGACTGGGGAGGTTTCGCCTGTTTTCCATTCCAATAGGCATGCTGACGAACAAAAACGCGCGCGATGGTCTATGGCATCAAAAGATTTCTGACAAATGTCACAGGATTTGATATAAACTTTACGACGATGGTTCCAACAGGCTCTTGAACAGTATTTGGCTGTCGCGGCTCGATAAGATTTCACCTCAAACGATTGCTCACATATGACACATATCAGAGCAACCCGGTTGCGGCGTGACTGCGAATGATGTGGGCGAGCGCAGACCATGGAACAATATTGTTGCTTCGGGTATCGAGGATGGAAAAGTTGTCCACAACTACATTGGTGTGTATCCATGGATAGAATTATATCATATCATCGACATTCAAGCCACTATGTTGCGGTGATATTACAACGCTGGGCTGACCTCACAGGACGAACACCTGAGCGCGTGACGTAACAGTTCTTGATGCAACACTTCTACTTCTCCCTCTTCCCCCGCTTCCGCCCTTTCGGCCACCCCGTCACCCGTACCCGTACCGCCTCGACATCCGCTGGGCGAATCAGCCAGTAATGCCCGCAGCGTTCTGCCTTGAGCCGCCCGGTCTTGATGAGTTGGTGCACGCGCGGCTGACTCACGCCCAGGAGCGCCGCCACCTGGGGCACCATGAGCGTCGTGGATTCTTGTGATTCATGCATCGCATTCTCCTTGTGATATACTTGTCGTTTCACAAGAGTATAGTGGGGCAGGCGTGCCGTGGCGAGCAGCCTGCCCTGCAACATGTCTAGCGGTGCGGCTCCTGTCCGGGCAGTGTGCCATCGCTGGCCAGCGCGTTGAGTTTGTCTACGAGATCAGGCCGTGTAAACGTGATGTGCGCATTGCCGTTTTTGTACGGCTTCAGCGCAAGATACGGTGTCGTCACGCTGTCGCCAGCATGACAGGACTTGAGACCTTCATTGAGCTGTAACGCGAGCGTATCAGGATGTTTCTGTGCGCCCTGGCCATCCAGGAGCGAGAAGACGTTGCCCAGCGCTCGGAAGCGTGGCTCGGTGCCGTAGCGGATATGATAGCCACCGCCCCATGCTGACTCGACCGCATAGCCGACGATGACTTTGTGGCCGACATGCCACTGGTGATTCGTCTTGAGGTGCCCTGTGCGGCTATATTGCGCAGGCCGTAACCAGTCAAAGACTTCCCTGGCTGATTCAGTGAGGAGGGCATCGACTTGCGCCGTGAGCCCATGCAGCGTGGACAACACATTCTCGACGGTGAGCGGTGGGAATTTGCCCTTGTCCAATTGTTCATGCAGCTGCCGTTGCCGCGCATCGGTCATGTAGCTCTGGAGTCCGCACAGATCAATCACGTAGCGCCAGGCATTGCGTTCACACTGGAGCAAGGATTCTGCCGCGCGGTCAGGCAGGTTGTAGTCACTGATATCGCGGGCGAAAATATGATCATAATACTTGTATCCCCCGCTGCCGAGCACGGCGCCGAGACGCTCTTTCGCGCCTTGTAAGAGCGCAAAGGCGTGGGCAATATCGGTCTTCGCTTGCGCCACGTTGTCGCAGATAGCGCCAATGGTCTGGTGTTCGATGAGGGTAGCTGTAGTCATGGGCATCGCCTTTCTACGCCAGGGCTTTGAGTTGCTCCCAGGCTTGGATATTCGCGTGTACTTGCTCCAGGTCAAACGTTCGCGGGTCAAGACTCGGCGGTTCAATCTTCGCGAGCCTGGCATAGGCAGGACAGGCTTCAAGGAACGTCTGGAAGGCTCCATCAAGCCACGGCGGCACCCAGGACCCGGAGCGGCACACATGGATACGATCAAATGGGCATGGGTCTGGTTGCTCGTGATCAAACTGGCGATGAAATGGCAAGCCCAGTGATTCTGCCATGCAGTAGTCTTCAAGTGTAAAAACTTGCGTCCGCCAAGTCGGGTAGTACACTTGCACGGGGACTCCTTTGAGTCCGTACCAGATGGCCCAGTTCTCGCACGTCCAGTTTTTCCCGAGGACTTCCTTGTAACCACCATCATGGTGAGCATCAAAGAGTACGACATCTGTGACCCCTTGACGCACCTTCGGCACCATGCTCACAAAATTAGACTCCGAGACAAAGAGTTGAGTCTTTTGAGTGAACGCAAAACGCTCCCAAAATGTCTCTTGCAGTCCAGTGGGCCCTGGCAATGGCATGCCACGGCGCAAGAAATGTGCGGCCCGTTCATGCCAGAGATACTGTTGCATCAACGGATTCCAGTTTTCATTGTGCCCCCAATCAAACATGAACCAATGCGGGTCAGGGCACTCTTTAACTTCAAAAAAATAATCCCAATCAACCACCAAGAGGCGCTTTCCCATGGATTCTCTTCCCCTTTTTACGCTGCAACGCGCGTGTGATGACTGACTTTTTTACTGCACTCAGACCCAAAGCCGCTGGCAATCGACTCCGGTACGGTCAGTGTGCGATGGCATCGCAGACACCGCCCAGTGTGCCAGACTTCAATACACGCTGGGAGAGCGCCACGGCGCGTCCAGAACCACGCAAAGGCCTGGGCGCTCTGGGCAGTGTCCGCGATGCGGCTTTTCCGGCCATGGGCGTAGTGCCCAGTGCGAATCGTGCCCAGGTATGTGAAATCGTTGTCGTTCTCGGGGCCAGTGAGGACCGCCACGAAGAAGAGGCCGGGCGTCGTGTCACATTGTTGGATACGATACGTGAAACGGTTGCCGGTGCGGGTATTGCGGAGCGTAAAGACCGCATGACCGGCGAGAAGGGCTGCGGTGAGCTCGGTGCTGAGTGGCGCCCCTTGCAATGTTGTCTCTGTCGTGGTAGCGTTCATGGCGTTGGACCCTCCTTGCTGGTGTAGACGGCCCTGGCGTGATGGGTGGCTCCGTAGCGCCAGGGCCAGTAAAAATGTGGTATTTCTTATTTGGTATAATACAGAAGCCATAAGAGTATTGCAAGGGGGTCTGTTGCTTTTTTCTCTTTTCCTCTATCGTATCTTATGGTTTTTGGCGTACCCTATGGATGCGCATGCATGCCGCAGTGCACTGCAAAGTCAAAACAGAGTCAAGAACGTTGCAAAAAAGATGCGTGTGTCGGGCGGAATGTCTGCCACATTCATGGCGGCAAGACGCGACAAGGCGTGGCAACGACAAATTATCGCCATGGAAAATATTCAAAATTTTTGCCACTTACCCTCGCCGCCGACTACCAGCGCGCCCGCGACGATCCCGACCTCCACAGCCTCACCGACGAGATCGCGCTCAGTGATGCACGGCTCTGTGAGTTGCTGCGCCGTGTCGAGCACAACGATCTCGGGGCCGCGTGGACGCACCTTGACGCAGCCTATCAGACGTTTCAGCAGCGCCGGAGCACGGGCGACGTGGCCGGCATGGGCAAAGCGCTCAGTGCCATGGAGGCACAAATAGGCCGGGGCAAAGCCGATTATCTGCTCTGGCGCGAAATTAGCGAGCAAGTGAAATTGCTCGGCACCTTGCGCTTGCAAGAACATAAGCGCCTCGTAGACCTCGAATCCATGATGACCGCGCAACAGGCACAACTGTTTTTCGGCCTGATCCAACAGGCTGTGCATAAGGCGGTGACGACGTATGCTGACACCGACAGTGCCCGACGCATACTTGCCGCCATCCAAGCCGACCTTGTACGCCTCGCTGGTCGCGCAGTGGACGATGCCAGGGTTTTGGCCGGGTGAAGATGCTACAGAACGTAGTACGCCACAGACGGATGATGCACTCTGGGAGTATGTGCATAGAACCTGGGGCGTGATGATCCCACGTATAGCAGTCTGTCCGCATCATGTCGCGCCTTTTACGGCATTTGCCGATGCGTACTTTGCTCGGCATTCGATAAGCGTATGGAAAGCATCGCGAGGACTTGGAGGAAAATCGTTTCTCCTGGCCGTGTTAGGACGAACGATGGGGGTCTTGCTAGGCGCAGATGTCGTGATTCTTGGTGGTTCACTCAAGCAATCAATGAATGTCCACAAGTACATGCGCGAAGGATGGCATAGCCCACATGCTCCACGCCATCTTTTACGTTCAGACCCGAGCACAACGCGCACGGTGTTGAGTAGCGGCAATGAAATTGAAGCTATCACGGCATCACAAACTTCAGTGCGTGGCCCTCATCCGCAGAAATTGTTACTTGATGAAATAGATGAAATGAAACTAGGACTCTTTGATGCTGCAATGGGACAGACGCTCGAAAAGAATGGTGTGCCAGCAAGCACTGTCGCCAGTTCGACGCATCAATATCAAGACGGAACGATGACTGAGGTACTGAAACGCGCTAAGGATCGTGGATGGCCGATTTTTGAGTGGTGTCGATTTGAGACTGTCCAACCGCATGGCTGGTTGTCTCCGCATGAAATAGAACGGAAACGCAATGAGATGACGACACAGCAATGGACAGTAGAAGTAGACCTCCAAGAACCATCTGGAGAAGATCGGGCAATAGACCCTGATGCTGTGACAGCGTGTTTTCAGCGTGAGCTCGGAGAGTATACCGGGAAGCCGCGAGAATATATTGAAGCAGAAGCGCCGAAAGAAGATGGTATCTATGCTCACGGAGCCGACTGGGCGCGCAAACAGGATATGACAGAAATTGTTACGCTAAAGGGCGCGGAGCCTCCCTATCGTCTTGTCGCCTATGAGCGGATGAATCGTGTTGCTTGGCCGACGATGGTCGGGAGATTTGATACCCGCATCGCTCGATATCCTACGAAAGAAGAGAAGGCGTGGCATGATGGCACCGGGCTTGGTGATGTCGTGGATGGCTACCTTGAGCATAATGCTGTGGGGATGACGCTTGTTGGGCGAGCACGTGCTGATTTGTTCAGCGACTGCGTAAGCGCTATTGAGCGGGGAGAAATTGTCTCTCCGTACATTGAGTACTTAGAGGCACAAATCCGATATTGTACTGTCGATGATCTTTATGGTGCAGGGCATCCTCCTGATGGTTTTGTCGCATTGGCGCTCGCTTATAAGGCGGCGAAACATACGCCGCCTATGCATAAACGTTCTGGCGCATGGGGACGCTAACCATGCCACTGGCTCTCACCTTGCATGTCGAACGCATGCCACGTCTGCGCACCCATCAGCGTCAAGAACCTGCGTGGCGTCGCCTCCAGCGCATTGCCGATGCCGCCGTGCCGGACCTCACGTTGCTCTGGGCCACACTCTTTGCGGATGTGCGTGACGCGATTCCCGAAGACGAGTTGCGCGGTGCCCTTGCCAGCGGAAACGCCATCCTGGTCGAAGAGGTGTTGGCGCTACTCTGGTACCGTCTAGGCGAGACACAAGCTCAGCGCATGCTACCCGTGCTGACGCAAGAGATCGTGGCGCAGGCTGCAGCGGCGATAATTCCGAGTATGGCAGTCTCGTTGAGCATCACGATTGATACAGCGTTCAACGTGCTGGTGCCTGAGACGCGAGCGGTGATTGATCAGTATGTGGGGACAGAGATACGTAGTATCACTGATCTCACCTTGCAGAATGTGCGCCAGGTGATTCGTAGTGGTTTTAACGAGAGTCGCAGTGTGACGCAGATGACGCATGATGTTACGAGTCAGATAGGCTTAACACCACGGCAGGCCAAGGCTATTGATGCACTGCGGGAGCAATTGCAGGGCGAAGGGCTCTCGGCAGCACAGGTGCGATACCGCACTGCGGAGGCAAGTCAACGCGCGCTACGGCAGCGGGTAGAGGCGATTGCGAAGACGGGAAGTATGACGGCTGTTAATATGGGGAACTATCATCTTCTCGTTCAGTACGTGAAACAGGGTTTACTTGATGAAAATCGGGTGCGGCGCTATTGGTTTGTGGCCCAGGATGAACGCTTGTGTAAACGGTGCGCCCCTGTGCCAGGGATGAATCCTGACGGGGTGAGGCTTACAGAGAGTTTTGCTACGCCTGTTGGTACTGTATTAAACCCGCCCATCCACGTTGCATGTCGTTGCACGACAACAACTGAGGTGCTCTAAGCATGACCTGTTTCACCGCTGACACCCTCGCCCAATCTGGCTTCGTTGCCACTGATGGTACTGTCGACCCTGAGTGCCAGGTCTTGTGTGATGCACTTGCCGCATTGTCAGATGTTGAGATCATTGCAGCATGTAGTGGGCATGGGATACAGCCATTGCGCGTGTGGTTCACCGTGGAGCAGCATGGGACACTCTGGTCTGTCTTGACGGCATGCGTCCTTGCGGAGGAGACGATGATGCCCTGGTCTTGTGTGTGCGTCATGGACTGCGGACAGTCACCGGGATTGTGGGCCTTGACGAGTGCAGCGTGTGGAAAACATGCGGCAGATGCTGCTGACCGATTGGCGACGGCCATAACGTTGTTGCACGCACAGCGAGGAACATTCCCAGATGTCTAGACATCCTCACGTCACCGGGAAGGTTGTACTCGTGACGGGCGCCGGTGGTAGTATCGGCAGCGCGCTATGCGAGAGACTCCTTCTCTTCGCTCCGCAACGCTTGATTCTGCTCAATCTTACTGAAAACGGACTCGTGCAAACGCAGCGTCATCTCCACTCTTCAGCGGGAACCGTCGTGCAGAGTGTGCTTGGCAGCGTCACCGACGAAGCGTTGCTAGCGCGACTTCTGCCAGGCGTAAATACGGTCGTGCATGCAGCCGCTCATAAGCATGTGCCGTTGGGTGAATCGTGTCCAGCAGCATTTGTGAGTACCATTGTTGGCGGGACACGTGCGCTGTGCCTCGCAGCCCGGCGTGCTGGTGTGCAGCGGATAGTGGTCATTTCGACTGATAAGGCCGTGCATCCTGCGTCGGTTATGGGTGCGAGTAAATTCATGGCAGAACGTCTCGTGAGCGGATTGGGCGCAGGCTTCCTCACAGTGCGTTTTGGCAATGTGCTCGGGACAAGCGGATCGGTGCTCCCCCTGTGGCGCGAACAGATTGCTGCCGGGGGGCCCATCACTGTGACTGATCCAGCATGTACGCGCTATTTTATGTCGGTAGACGATGCGTGTACGCTCATCCTGGAGACGCTGGCCTTTTCCGTCGATCACGGCACATTTGTCTTTGACATGGGCGAGCCGCGCAATCTCATGGCGATGGCAGAAGAACTGATTGCTGAGAGCGGGCAGCCATGTGTCATCCAGACAACGGGGCTTCGGCCTGGGGAGAAGCTCACCGAGGAACTCACCGAAGGCCCTCGCACCGCGACGACGCATTCTCGTATCTTTGCTGTGCCGGCTGCGCCACCCATTGCGCAAGATGATCCAGCCATACTGCGGCTCATTGGCGTGGCGCACCAGGCAGATGACGATGCGGCACGGACGCGGCTCTGGCAGGTTGTGACGGCACCTGTGGAGCGCCCCAAGATGCCTACGCGTGTCTGGAAACCGAAAACGGAGCCCGTCACGTTCGTCACATGGAAATGGCGCGGGAATGATCCGCAACGGCAATTTCTGAGCGAGCATGTAAATGTGCTTGCGGCGATGCTTCAGCGCCATTATCATGCGCCGTATCAGTTGGCGTGTCTCACGGACGATCCGGTAGGATTAGATGGTAGCATTGAAGTGTACGCACTGCCGGAAACCAAAGGTGATCGGCTCGGGCCACCACGGCAGGGCGGCAGCAAGCTGTTTCCCTCGTGCTATCGGCGTCTCTGGCTGTTCTCCGAAGAGGCGCGAGAGTTAGGAGTACGGTTAGTACTATTAGATATAGACTGCATTATCCTTGAGGATATTACGGCGCTGATTCAGGGCAAGACAGCTGGATTCGTAGGGTGGTGTGATGTCTCGTTCGGTTGGTCCAAGATAGCTGGGGGCTTTTGGGCACTCACGGCGGGCAGTCATGTTGAAGTCTGGGAACGCTTTGACCCACGCATCTCGCCGGCGTTGGCTGAGGAAGCCGGGCATCAAGGATCGGATCAAGCCTGGCTGAGCTATATGTTGCATCCGCCGAAACAAGTATGGACGTCAAAAGATGGCGTGATTAAAATTAACTGGCTTCAGAAGTCTGGGCGCCATCCTCCCGAAGGGATTAAGATAGTGTTTACCATCGGGACGGCGCCGCCCTGGGATTATGCGATGCAAGTAGGCCATAGGTGGATCGCCGATCATTATCACCTATAGTAACAAGGGTTGTAGGGGAATATGCTATGACGTATCTCATGGACATTGACGGCCAACAGTACGAAAGTGGACCGCTTGTCCGCGTGAATGGCGTGGACTCTGGACAATGTCTCGTGTATAACCCTCGACATCATGCGTCTATTGTCGTCTCAGTGTCTGATGTCGCGTTGCAGCGAGTCCCGCATGTGCAGGTCGCACGAGAGGATGCCATTAGGGTGGCAGTGCGGAGAGTCTGGGGAAGCGCTACGCAGGCAGGAGAGTATCGCTGATGCCTTCGCCATTGACTATCATTTTCCCGTTTTACTTGCAGCCTCGCATGCTCGCATTGCAGCTTGCTGAATGGGAGAACTATCCGCAGGATGTGCAAGTCATCCTCGTAGACGATGGTTCTTCCGAACCAGCGGAGCCCATCGTCCTGGAACATGCGAGCTATGCGCTGCTGCGGCATTTGCGACTGTATCGTATCACTGTTGATGTTCCATGGGCGAGGGGGACAGCGCGGAACCTTGGGGCGACTGAAGCACAGACACCCTATATCCTTCACACAGACTTAGATCATGTGCTTCCAGCGTCGTGCGTGCCTGCGCTTCTGGCGTTTGTCCCAGACGGTGATATGTGGTACCGCCTGCCACGCTATCGCAGAGGCAAAGCGGATGCCACGCGACGCAAGGACGATTTACCGCCAGAGGCAGAGTTCGGCTTGATTAAGCCGCACAATGATTCCTATTTGATTCAACGTGACTTATTCCTAAGTAGCCCATATGATGAGGACTATAATGGCTGCCTAGGCGGTGGAACGCCCTTTCTTCATCGCATGGAAAAGCGGGCACAGGTGGGCATGGTACCTGATCCGATATGTTTGCATGTGTATACGCGGTCTCTTGTGTCTGATGCATCGATCCAGGGCTTGAGTCGGGATACGTCGGAGTATGTACGGCGGCGGAAGGAAAAAGAACGCACAGGGAATACAGAGCCAACACATATTATCCGGCTGCCATGGAAACGTGTGTTATGACCCGTTTTTCTCCTGCCCACATTGCCCGCTACGAAGCGCATTACGCCCAGCATCCACCACGAGAGCGTCCGCATCGCTGGCAGAACATCGTGGAGCGCCTCGCACAGGGGGTCGGTGCCACATCCGTTCTGGATTATGGGTGTGGACCGCTGGCGAATCTGGCGCGGTTCTCTGCCTTGCCGGTGATGTCGTATGACCCGGCTGTTCCTGCGTATGCCGCAGAGCCACGGCCTGCGGACCTCGTAGTGTGTATGCACATGCTGGAGCACGTGGAGCCCGGGTACATAACGGCGGTCCTGGCGCACGTATGGTCTCTTACGCGGATGGCAGCGCTTGTGACCGTCTCGTGTCAGCCGTCAACGAAGTATCTGCCAGATGGTACGCCGTGGCACTCCTTCATCAATCCGCCATGTTGGTGGGCGGATCGGCTTGCGACGCTCGCGATGCCAGGGACCTGTGAGGCATTGCCAGTTGAGCGGCCAGAGGTAGAGTATGGTTGTCTCTTGCGTCGGGCAGTATCATGAAACATATTGACGGCTGGTGGTGCCCAGACATTTTGTCAGGACCGGGAAAGTTTATCAAGCGTGCTGCTGTGATCCCGTATGCCTTGTTATCGTGGCATGGACCGCGCCGTCGTGCCATTCAAGCTGGCGCCCACATTGGGACATTTCCCCGTATGTTAGCGCAATATTTTCAGACTGTGACGTGCGTTGAGCCAGAGCCTGCAAACTGGGAGTGCTTGAGGTACAACATCGCGTGTACGTCACGGATTCACGCGTGGCATGGCATGTTGGGGGATCAGGGACTTCCCGTCGCCCCGCTCAACGTGCAACCACACGGAACTGGGGGGCATCATGCCACTACGCGCTTCGACCGAGACTATGTGCTCGTGCCGCAATATGCAATTGATGAATGGGGCTATGACGATGTGGATGCGATCTTTCTTGATACAGAAGGATATGAGTTACCCGTACTCCATGGGGCGGCGCAAACGCTGGGACGATGTCACCCGCTTGTAGTTGTCGAGGATAATGGTTGTTCACAGAAATACGGCATAGCTTCTGGGACTGTTGGACAATGGCTTATACAGACATTCGGGTATTGTGAAGTCGGTCAGTACGGGGAAGATCGTATTTTCATGCCAGGGAGAGAATCGCTTGGCGTTATTAGCATGGCCTCCTGTTCTGAATGAATGGAACACATTAGACCAGTTGCACAAGGGTTATTCTTGCTCGCGCTACGGGGACGGCGAAGCTGCCCTCATGGACGGTGCTGGGCAGGTACGTGAGCCTGTCAATGCCGTGCTTGCAGCAGAATTACGCCAGATATTGCTGACACCACATCCCCGAACACTCCTGGCTATCCCCACGATGGACCCCAATGGGCCAAAATATACTAACTGGAAAGTGCGCCAAGCGAGGATGCTGAAGTTTCTCCAACCAGGGCATAGCTACTACAGCGCGTTTCTTTCCCGTCCAGACTCAGCGCCCGCGATTCGTTGTCTTGCCTACGCGCGTCGCTTTGTGGCGCTCTGGGCTGGCAAACGTATTGCCCTGGTAGCCGAGCCCGAGACGGCGATTCATCGCCTTGTGCAACGCACGCTGGCTGACGGCACATTGGCACACGTGCCATGTCCTCACCGCCAAACCTATGCGCAGATAGACCGAATTGAGCGGGCGGTCGTGGCGACACGGCCCGACATTGCCCTTTTGTCTTGCGGACCAGCCGCTACATGTCTCGCGAATAGACTGACGCATCGCAATATCCAAGCACTTGATATTGGCTCCGCTGGCGGCTTCCTCCTGCATGAGTTATTCGGTGCTGCTAACACGTTGCAGGTGTTTGCCCTTGGCTTCCCACGGACCGGCACAACCTCGCTGGGCGCAGCGCTGACACAAGCGGGGTATCACGTGGCGCATCAGCATCCCCGCTGGCTGCATCCGACCGACTTGACCGGTGTGTTACTCGCGCGTGCCCATGCAGAGCGGCGCGACCCTATGACGTATCTCCCAGGGTGCACGGCCATCGTGCATCCCAGTGCATGTACGGGTCCGCCAGAACAGGTGAACGTGTGGCCGCAACTCGATACCAAGTTGCTCCGCAGTCTGCGACATCATCATCCTGCGGGTGTGTTCGTCCTCAATACCAGGCCGGTGGAACACTGGATTGCGTCAGTGACGGCGTGGAAAGATTTCCGGCAACGACTCACAGCAGCGGATATTCCTGGTTTACGAGTCGGACGTGGAGAGAAAGATGCAGAGCTTGCGCGATGGGTGGAAGGCCATTGGGCAACGATGAGAAAACTTTTTGCTGATGATTCAGATCACTTCGTTGAAATAAATATAGAAAATAATACGCAGTGTGAAGAGCGATTAGCCGCAAAACTTGGACGCACTATTATATGGCCATGGTTGAATCGCGGAAAGCCTTGAGAGCCTCTTGACATTTTTGTCGTTTCGTTCTTACATTGTATGCGTAGGTTTTACGATTCCCCCTTCTGCACGCATGGAAAGTGTTCCATGGCTGACACGTCAACCAATGGTACCCACGAGAAGCTCATCACGATCTCAGAAGCCTTGCGCACGTATGCGCAACTCCTGAATCGTGTCACAATGACGCGGGCAGGAATAACTTTTTCCGGCAAGCGCGATTTGTATGAAACACTGGGGTATCGCCGCGATCTGCGCTACGAGGACTATTATGAACGCTATCTCCGTGGAGGGATAGCTGCTCGGGCTATTGATGCCTTCCCTGCTGCGACATGGCGATTGCCCCCAGTTATTCGTGAGATAGGCAAAGATGATGAAACGATGGCGAGTCCCTTTGAAGCCGCGTGGGATGCCTTGGCCACACGGTTGCGCGTGTGGCACCAGGTAGCTCGTGTCGATCGTCTCGCCTCCATAGGCCATTATGCTGTGCTGCTGTTAGGGCTACGAGGACAAACGGTATGGGACACGGAAGCGCAGCGGGTCCGTGGCCCTGAGGATGTGCTGTATCTCAATGCCTATAGTGAAGATCACGCGACGATTCTGCGCTTGGTCAATGATGACACGTCGCCATTGTTTGGACGCCCGCACATCTACAATATTGATTTTAGCCGTCGACTGAGCAACACGATGATGTTTGATGCAACACTGCGTCCATCGCTCGGCAATCAGTATGGTGCGCTTGTCGCAGTGCATGCGAGTCGCGTGCTACATATTGCCGAACATGGTATTGAGGACGACATTATCGGTACGCCGCGATTGCGGGCTGTGTGGAACTATTTTGATGACCTCGAAAAAGTGGCAGGCGGTACAGCAGAGATGGTGTGGCAGGATGCCAAGCGACGCATTATCCTTAACCTCAACAGTGATGCCACGTTGAATGACCCGGACGCATTAACTGCCGAGGTAGAAGAGTTTACGCATGAATTGCGTAATTTCTTGCGCGTCCAGGGGATGGAAGTCACGCAGCTTGAAGGCAAAATCCCTGATCCGAGTGGCAACATTGACAAGTTGCTCGATGTGATTGCCGGCACTATCGGCATGCCCAAACGCAAGTTGGTTGGCAGTGAACGTGGCGAACTGGCGAGCGATCAGGATGAGCACAACTGGGCCACGACGATTCGCGAGCGGCAGCAGCACCATGCGGAGCCGCTCATGTTGCGTGCGTTGATTGACAAGCTCATTGCCCTGAATGCCCTACCGGTGCCTCGCGGCGGTTATACTGTCGAATGGCCGAATCTGTTAGCAATCAGTGAGAAGGAGCGCTCTGAAGTGGCGCTGAATTGGGCACGCACCATTGCAACCTATGCAGGAACCATGACGGCAGCGCAAGATATTTTGCCGCTCGAAATCTTTCTCGAAGACATCCTGGAGTTTCCAAAGGAGCAGGTGGCGCGTATTATGGAGTTGTTGGTAGAGGGGCTCGTGCCCGAGAGTGAGATAAACACAGAGGGAGCGTTGTCTCATGCCTGAACGCTCAACCATTGCATGTCTTGGCATTTTGCAGCAACACGGATTAACAGTAGAGCTTTTAGAACTCTGGGTGCATTTCGTCGTGACAGGGCAGACAGGGCCAGTGACATTCCATCATGATCACGGGACATTGCAACGGTACGAACTCCATGGCGGAGGGAAATCAAGTGACTTAACAGGAACGTGCTTGACAAAAACGTCGAAGTAGTTTCATAATAGTCCATGTCGTAATGCCACTGTGTCTACAGTGAGTTGGCCACCATCATACTGATGCGCCTGACCTCCCAGGGTGTCCCCTGGACGGCAGGTGCATTTTTTTTGTTTGGCCTATGACAAGTCAAGAAACTGGGAAAATTCTCCACAATGCACCTTTTGGTGACAACTCCAGCACAGCAACACCAGATTCGTCATGGCATCAGCGACAGGGTGCAATGTCGTAGTCGCATCCTCCGACAAATGTCGTGGGCGTATATGATGCACGGCCATACCTCCACTTGCGGGGCTAAAAATGCGTTGACAACATTGGCATGTAAAGTCGTCGCGCCGTTTTATCGCTCGCCTCAACCGTTCCCAAGTCGTAGACAGATAAAATGCATTTTTGCGCCTAGACGATGCCATGCCCCCAAGATTCCCCCGTTGTCGGAACCTGAGATAGCATTCCCTGGAACAGAAGGCGATATTGCCGTTTACTCTGCTTGGCAGTTTGAGGTGGATAGTCTCACAGCCAGGGCATGCAAACTCAATGCGCGGTGTTTTTGGCGGGATATAACTTGCAGGAGCACCTTTTTTCGACAATCCATAGCAACTCTGCGAACAAAACTTATCCGACTCATTGCGGGGTGCAAACATCTCACGACAATAGGCACACGGGCGGGGAAGCAGATAGCGCCGCCCCGCCCCGCGCAATATGCTGCTGCATGCAATGCCACATGTTCTGCGCTGCCTAAATCTGCTCGCCCACTCACGCAAGCCACAGGCGTAGGGTTTGCCACAGATTTCACAGATCCGTACTTCGTCTGGGGGTGCAGGATAGATGTGTCTGGGAGTTTTGCTAGTTTGAAATAGTAATGACAATTGCGTTGGGAGATGTGTTTGAATAGACATCATTTTCCTCCTTACCGAGGGATTGCGATGGGGTTAACCGGGCTCTCGGATGGGTAAGCATCTAAGACTTTACGAGGCTAGCAGGGCCTACCCGGTCAAAGAAAGAGTATAGCACGATGCCGTTTACAATACGAGACAGCCATAGGCATAAAAAGGGCATGTCTGCGAAACAATCGCGGCAATGGGTTGCTGTCGCCAATAGCGTATTGGAACGTTGCATAGCTGATGGGGGCGATGACACGTCCTGTGCGCCAAAAGCGATCACCCAGGCAAATGGCGTTGTAGGTGAACCAGCCTTGGCAAAACATAAAATGCTTGGTATCACGCTGGCGATTCATGCCGATGCGGGAACAATTCGCTATGAGCAATTAGACGGGCGTGATTACCTCGTTGCCCCAGTTGTCCCGATTGTCGCCGGCGTGCTCAATCAATTCCTTGTTCCCGAAGAAGAAATTGCTGCTTTTGTTCATGCGTGGGACGGATTAGCTGTCCCGCTTGGCCATCCGACAAATGACTATGGTGATTATATATCTGTTAATTCACCGGAGTTGCTTGAGAAGAGCCTTGGTCGATTTTTTCATGCCCGTATGGATGGACACAAGCTTTTGGGAGAACTATGGCTTGATATTGCGAAGTGTGAAATGTCTGGTGGTGATGCTATTGAATGTCTTCGCCGTTTAGAGGCTGGTGAAAACTTAGAGGTATCAACAGCATTCTATTCAGAAGCAATAATGGATCATGGTATCTATAACGGTGTACAGTATACCGGCATCCATCGCCATCTCCGCCCAGACCATCTCGCGTTGTTGCCTAATGACATTGGCGCATGTAGCTGGGCTGACGGGTGTGGTGCGCCGCGCGCCCATGCTACTACCTGCTCATGCCAGGGAGATTCGTCAATACCGCCTACCTCTCATGCTCGCTCGACCGCCCGGCGCCCTACGTTTGACGGCACCGAGACGACGGCTTGGTCAGCGCCGACCCTTGCGACTTACGTCAGTGCACTCATGAGTGATATGTCGATGGCGGAGCGTCCTGGCAGTGTCAGCGTGTTGACCGCAGCGCAAAAACGCATGATCGCACGGCACACATTGCTTGGTGATGAAACAGCAGAGACGTTCAGCGAATTGAGTTTTTTCCCTGTCGTCAACCCACGCACCGGCAAGGTGAACGAACGGGCTCTACGCGCTGTTCTGGGTGGGCGAGGCAGTCAAGCTGATATTGCCGAGGCAGCGAAAACGTCGGCACAAACGATGGCACGGCGTCTGCTCAACAGTGAGTTTGATGCAGGTTTATCCCTGGAGGGCAACATGCATACCGGCGAACGACAAGGATTATTACGTGCCGTTCAGACGCTTCTGGGCTTCGCGTCGCATGACAATGCGGCGCCAGCACTGACCACCAACCTCACCCATGACGATCTCCGCATGGCGCTGGGCGATGCGCTGATGCATCGCCATAAAGAGCAGATGGAAGGTGGGATGTCGTATGGGTGCCCTTTCCTCATGGATATCGAAGAGGGTTTTGTGATCTATCGCATGGGCTACGGCAACGAGGCGTGTACCTATCGCCATGCCTATACCGTGGATGAAGCCACGAAGGCGGTGACGTTGACGGGCGAACCGGAAGAAGTGCAGCGGAATACGACCTATCTGCCCATGGCCACCATGACCGGGCCATCCCCTGGGGGGATCACCTCCCAGCAATCACACGGAGGTGCTATGAAGCCCAAAGCTGAATTGGTCCAGACGCTCATCGCGCATCAGCAGACTGCGTGGAAAGATACTGACAAGGCCACTTTGGAAGCTTTCAATGATGAACAACTGACGCGGCTCGTCGTTGAAGCTGATGCGCGCACGGCGATATCGGTGGCGACACAAACGACGACGGTCCAAACGACCACGGCGGCTACGCCGCACGTCAATGCACAGGAAGTGGCTGTGCATCCTGCGCAGGTCGCGGCTATTCCTGTGACCCTCGAAGCCCTCACCACGCTGCTCAAGACCGAGTTCGATGCCCGCGATAAGGCCCTGGAAGGCAAGCTTGCCATGCTCAGCCAGCAGGCGAGCGAGCAAGCGGAGCGGACGCAACTCGTGGCACATCTGGGGCCGCAGGGCTTTACGGAGCAGATGTGTACAGGAATGTCGCTCGACGCGCTCCGTCAGGTCGCCCGCACCGTGTTGCCCGCGACATTTGCGGGCATTGGCTTCCCGGCGTTCCCGTCCAATGACGATGACGACCTCCCAAGCGATGCGCCCACCTGGCAATAACTCCGTCTCCGCGAGGCGGACTGATTAGGAAGGGAGACGGACGATGGCCAATGCGGATACTTATCGCACGGTGATGATCACGGGGGAGCCCGTCACCAAAGAATACACCTCCGCCGCGCTCAAGACCGTGGGGGAGATTTGCCAGCTAAATAGCTCCGGGCAACTGGCCGCCTCGAACGTCGCCACCACAGTATATTCTGGCGGCGAGTTGGTTGTTACTGAAGCCCCGGAACGCGGCGAGGGGATTTACTCCAGTGGCACGACGGTCAATACCTATGCGATTACGGAGCAAGTGCCTACGATTGCCCCGGCGCGTGGTGACGAAGTGCTCGTGCTGTTGGAGATCAATCAGACGATCACCAGGGCAGGATTGCTGGAGGTCAACTCGAGTGGCCATGTGATTGCCCACGCCGGCACGAATCTGCCCTGGGGCCGCGCCATGGAAGCGCGGTTTACCGGTGGGACGGCGACGGCCCTCATTCATGTCATGAAACTCTAACCGCGCTGGCGCGCACGAAAGGATTGTTGCCATGCCAGTAGCCGAATATGTCGCGCTGAGCGCGGGGTTGCGTCCCAACAGTTATGCTGGGGCGCTGTTTGCGTGTAACTTTAATCGTCGCCAGGCCTACAAGATGGTCCGCCATCTGCATGTGCATTCGACGCTTCGCAAAGACGAGTGGGAATCGCTTGATCGCGTTGTCGTAGATACCGGCAAAGAAATTCTCATGGGCGTGCAGGATTTGCGAAATACGCCGGGTTTGCTGCGTCCAGAATCGATTGCCATCAGTATTGCCCAGTACAACAAAATGACCGCCATGCCCCCGGCCAATATGAGCATGAATCCTCTAGCGGATGGCACGCGCGGGCGCGTGGACTTCACGCTTGCCGGTGTGCCGATCCCGTTTGTGTTCGGCGATTTTCAACTGGACATCCGTACCTTGACGGCCTCGCGTGTCTTGGGCAGCGGCCTTGATCTCCAACAAGGCGCTGAGGCTGCGTATCAAGTCGCCCTGGCGTGGGAGACATTGCTGTTCAACGGCACGCCGGCGATTGCCGTGGCAGACCGCGTGGGCACGTTGAACACGATTGCCGGGTACAAGACGCATGCTGACCGCAACACAGGGACGGCGGTGGGAGACTGGGGAAGCACCACGGCGGGCTATATCAATGCGATCAATACCATTGAGTCCATGAAGCGTTCCCTGCGGAATGACCGGTTCTACGGCCCCTACTGGCTCTACATCAACAGCCATAACTGGGGTGACATCCACAGCGTCAATACGCAGACTGACCGTCGCGTCATTGACGTGATCCGAGCGGACCCGGAGATCAGCAAGGTGCAGTACAGTCCACGGCTCGACACTGGTGCCGGGGAAAACGTCCTCGTAGATCCGAAACCGCGTGTCGTCCAATGGGTTGAAGGTGCCATGATTCGCCCCGTAGAGTGGGATGAGAAAGGCGGATTGGGGACAAATTACCGTGTGATTGGGGCAGGAGCCCCGCTCATTAAGAGCACGAGTGACGGGCAATGTGGCGTGGCGCATTTCACTGCGGCTACATAATATATTGTAACCTATTTTCCATTGGATCGAGGGAGCGCTACCGTGAGGAGCATTGGCTGCACGGCAGTCAGAACGTTTCCTGCATGTTTCCGCGCATTGCAGGTAGCGCATGCTGGTAGGATGTTTGTGGCGGTATGGGCTCCGCCTTTGCTCAGGGGCGTGATGTGATCTTGCGTCAGGTGGCCTTTGGCTCGTTTCCCGCAGTAGGCACAGCGATGCTGAAATACCTCTTGAATTTCCAGCCACTGCGCATGGCTCAAATCGTTCACGGGTGCCTGGCGCTTTCGTGCGCGGCGTGCTGCCTCATAGGTACGATGCTCATCCTGATGCGCGGCACGATAGGTTTTCCGATAGGCGCGCACTTCCTCGACATGTGTGGCGCGATAGCCCGTATTCAGCAGGCGTCTTTCGTCTTTATGGGACGCATTGTACCGAGGGTTATACGTTGCGCTATAGGCTCGTCTTTCCTCCTGATGTGTGGCGCGATAGACAGCAGCAGTAATTGCCTTGCATGTCTTGCAGATCGAGCGTCTGCCGTCTGGCTGGTTACGGTTGCGATGAAACATCGTCAACGGTTTTGTGAGATTGCAACGGGTGCAGCGTTTCGATTTCATGACTGCTTCCTCTAAAGCATCGAGGGGGAATTGTCTGGCTTCCGCCAGTAGAGGCCGGCAGAACTTGCGAGCGCTAGCTAGGCGCTACCAGATCAATGCATTGTAACACATAACACGTGCATCTTCCGTTATTTTATGAATAGGAGACAGAATCTTATGGCGTTCTATCGATGGCTGGGGCGCAAGCCGCTCCAGCGGGCACACAATATCATGAGTACTCTCGCTCGCGACAAGGGGAAACCTATTGGCGTAGAGTATGCTGAGGTGCATCATGGCCAGGTCTTTGATGCCACGGAAGCGGAAGTCGTCAGCTTCAGTGATCTCATGGAACCTGTGGGTGACTCCCTGCGCGTGGCCGAGCCGGTAGGCAGTGGGGTAGGCGCTGACGATGCTGAGGAGTAAGCCGTGGCGAGGGTCACTGATGCAGAAGTAAAAGAAATACTCGATACCACCGTGACCACGACCCCATTTATCACGGCAGCAACATTGCTGGTTGATCAGCACCTGCTCGATGCTGATCTTCCTACCGCTTTACTGAAAGAGATTGAGCGCTGGGTTGCGGCACATTTCGCCTGTCTGCTCGACCCACGCTTGCGGGATATGCGTAAAGGCGATACCACCGTCACCTTTGAATTGGGCAAACCGGGGCTCGGGTTGCAAGCGACGACGTATGGGCAACAAGCGTTAGCGCTTGATGCGAGCGGACGATTGGCGAGGGCAAGCACAGCGAAGCCAGCCACGTTTGCGGTGGAGTAGGAGGGACAGACTGTATGCCATGGCGAATCTGGGAGATACTCGCACTCTTGGTCAGTGCCATCTTGCTGCCAGCCTTGAGTGATGCTGCGTGTAAAACACGAGTTGTCAACGCCAGTGGGACGGCCAATGCCGCTATTGCCGTGACGAATGCAGCGGCAGTGACTGTGCTTCCGCAGGTACTCGCGACGGCTACCGGGGAAGGGCGGTGCAGTGCGCTCATTCATAACGAAAGTGGCGGTGCTGATGCGAGGTGCGCGCCCTCTGGGGTAACGCCCACGACAGGCGCGGCGGGGAAGGGCATTCTCATTCCATCAGGAATGAGTTTAGTATTAGGCCCATTCTCAGAGGCTTCCTGGAGTTGCATTGCGACGACCGCAGCCACAGCTACAATATCTACAGTTGAAGAACGGTCGTAGCAGATATGCGAGTTTGTCGTAGCCATATACGCCTAACGTGTGCTGCTGAACAATGGAATTGCACACCGATTTCTCTTGGCAAAGCAGTTCCTTACAATGCAAAGATGGCACGAATGTCTGCATCGGTGAGTTTGACGCTTCCGTTTTTCTCACCAAGACAAGCACGACCTTTTTGGTGCATGTCAGCCATGTTTTCTGCTTGTGTCCCCACCCAGAGATGTTCGGGATTGACACAAGCAGGGGTGTCCCCGTTGGGGCAATCATGGAGGACAAACAGATCATCAGGGATGGTGCTATAATGCAAGGAATACGAAAATCGATGCGCCAAAAGATATTTTCTGATGCCTTCCATGCGCATCGTGAAACAGCCGTAACCATTCGAGAATCGTTTCCCTATCCACAGCCAGCATGTCTCAGTTTTATTCACTTTTGCGAAGAATCGTTGTGGCAGCAACAGATTTTGTGCTGTTGCATAGCAATCTTTCGAGCAGTATGTGGTCGGGTGAGATGGTCTCATCGGAAACGATTTTCCACAAAATTCACACAAAGTAGGGATGACCGTCCGGCGAGACATGTGGCCACAAGCAAGAGAACAATACCGTCTTCCGTATTGGAAATGAGCAGGATTCATTAAGAACACACAACCACACTGCGGGCAAATACATTCGATGGGCATGATCAACCTCCACGCGTTGAGAGAGATTCCACAGGAAGTATGCACAGCAACCAGTGTGGAAGCTGGCTTGTCAAGCCGTCGCCCTAGCTGTGCATAAAGGAGTATAGCATGGTTCGTGTTGTATCGTTAGGACTTTTTATGACGTGGCTGTCTGTTGGTATGGCTCTCGCCCAGCAACCACCGCCGCTTACACCCCAAGAAGAAGTCGAGCGTCTGGCGTTGGAACTCGTCTACGTGGAACGTGAGCACAAGATGTGTCGCACGTCTCTCAGTGATGTGTGGAGACGCGCCAATGGCTTGGAAACGCAGGTGCAGACACTGACGAAAGAGAAAGCGGCGCTCAGTGAGGAAGTAAAGAAAGTCAAAGACGCTGCGCCGGCGCAGCATTCGCAAGCGCAGTAGGGAGACGTGGAGATGGCGCTGTCGCAAGCAATGCTGAATCGTGTTGCCCGGCATGGCGAGCGCCTAGATGGCGATACCAACGAGACGGTGACGTGGCATTCTCGCACGGCACGGACAGCAACGGCGACGAATCACACAGGACTTGTCGGCGACTTTGAGTCCTATCGCGAGGGATACCTTGCACTGCATGCCGTCGCCGCAGATCGCCCACAAGTCTTGCGAGACGATGAACGCTTCCGCGTGGCGACATCGCGGGTGACGTGGACACCGACGACGTATGATTCGATTACGCGAACTGATGCGTCTGTCTGGCTGATCGTGAGTATTGAACAGCGTGGGACGGGGTATCCCT
>ERZ1292644.622-Hain-H14-01um-R2-622-length-22473-cov-7_pt1 | contig 22473 bp, 28 predicted proteins | sample MGYA00564402_ERZ1292644 | MGnify/ENA primary metagenome ERZ1292644 (study PRJEB36523, sample SAMEA6512644) | groundwater metagenome | collected 2019-01-09 | study: AquaDiva: Metagenomics assemblies of 32 groundwater samples
AGGTCTTCGAGGGCAATCCCGCGACCAGTGCCTTTGGCCTTCGCAACCACCTGCTTACTGATGACATGGTTGACATCACGAGCGAATCGCTGTTCCTTGCGCCGCCGTGTCTTCAACAGTCGCTTCGCCGATGATGTCCCTTTCTTCTGGAGTCGAGAACGCAACCGTACATGACGACGACGCAGCCCGTTCACCTGTTTCCCAGTATGGTGTGTCCCGTCACTATCAGTCGCCAGGTTGATGATGCCCAAGTCAACACCTAAATAATCGTCAACCTTGTCTTCCGGCGGAGTGGGAATATCGATGGTCTGATACAGAAAATACATTCCGTCTCGCTTGACCAGATCAGCCTGTCCTTTGGGGCGAACTGGGCGTTGTCGTGCTCCCGTCAGAATCGGGATGGTAATCCGGCCAGCAAGGACCAGCAGTGAAACCCGGTCCGCCCGTTTCCACGACAGAATACGGCTGTCATAGATGATGGCACCATCAGAGCGGAACCGATGCAAGCGACTCCGATCCCGTTTGTACACCTCGGCCACCTTACGAATGACCAGCAGGGTCATCTGCGCCGACAACCCGAATCGGGATCGCACGTCGTAATAGACGACCTTCTGAATCCGAAACTTGGAGACCGTTCCCAGGATATGAACGTGTGCGGAGACATAATTACAGGCCGTATTAAAGACCGCCATCGTCTCGTCCAAGAGTCGCGCCTGGTCGGCATCGGGCAAGAGTTTGCACATCAGCGTGAGTTTCATACACATAATATAGACTTTGTGACGCAAAAAGTCAATAGGAAAAGAGAGAATACGGTTCCTTCCCGTAGCAAGCTGATGGGGATCTGCCGTTCAATCCAGCAATTTCCGGTTGACACCGCCGTGTTTTTCTGTATCTTGTTTTCAGTCTCGCGCTGTACGCGCTCTCGGACAGACCCCTCATGCTGAGGAGTGTTCATGTCAACCGCGCTCCAGCCGCGAGACGCCTTGCCGACCGTCGTGACGGACGACGGCCCGGCGCACGGGCTGCCTACCTTCTCCGTCGTCATTCCATGCTATAACGTCCTGCCCTACACGATCACGACGATTCAGTCCGTGCTGGCCCACAGTACCGAGGCGGAACTGGTGATCGTCAATGACGGCTCGACCGACGAGACGGCGGGCTATCTGGCCACGCTCGGCGAACGATTCGCGCCGGGCGGAATCACCCGTCTGCGCATCCTGACGAACCCGGTGAGTCGGGGGTTCACGGTCGCGGTGAATCAAGGGGCGGCCGTCGCCGAGGGCCAGTATGTCGTTCTGTTGAACAACGATGTCCTCGTGACCCCGTTCTGGTTGGGGCGTCTCCGGTTCGCGCTGGACACCTTCCATGAACATCTGCCGATCGGACGGTTTGGACTGGTCGGTCCGGCGACGAACTATGCGGGTGGGCCGCAGATGGTGCCGAACCTGCCGACTCCGTTCCCGACCGATCAAGTGGCCGAGTACGCCGAATTTTTCCATCGGGGCAACCAGGGCAACTGGATGTACACCGGATTCTTGTCCGGGTTCTGCCTGATGGTGAGAAAAGACTGTTGGGACGAACTGGGCGGGTTCGATGAGCAGTTCACGCCAGGCGGGTTCGAAGACAACGACCTCTGCAAACGGGCCTACGCGGCCGGCTGGAAAGCGCTGATCGCCGGGGACACGTTTGTGTACCATCATGGCACGAAATCGACCAGTCAACCCGACCGGGCGTTCATGCAGGGTGGCCTCCACAACCGAGGCAAGTATTATGCCAAATGGTTTGAGGCCAACATGCGCCGCCAACGGATCGTCGCCGGATATCGCGTCAAGAACGGGGCGCGATGGTTGAAAGACTCCCTGGAGAAGACGGCCAGCGTCGTCGATGGGATCGTGATCCTGGATGACGGATCGACCGACGAGACGCCGTCGATCGCCCAGGCGCATCCCGGTGTCCTGCAATATGTCCGACACGACCGTCCGTTCCAGGAACTCCGCGACCGCAATGAACTCTGGTCGCTCATGCGCAGTCAGACGTTCGACGGGCAGCCTGCCGACTGGGGCCTGATCCTCGACGCGGATGAGGTGCTGGAAGACAAGGTGACGGACGAGTATCTGCAACGTCTCTGTCATCCGATCCATCCCGATGTGCATGGCTATATCTTGAAAGTGGATACGTTCTGGCGCGGGCGGGAGAAGATTCGGACAGACGGGACGTTCGGCAACCTGCGGGGGGTGCGTCTCGTCCGGTTCGCGGACGGGCAATGTCTGTGGACCCCCCATCCGACGGGCCTGCACTGCGGAAACGTGCCCCTCTTGCCCCCGCATTGGCTCGCGCTCTCGAACTGCCATATCAAACACTACGGGTTCGAGGATATGGAGCTGGCGCGGACGAAGTGGGCGTTCTACCAGCAGGTTGATCCGGTCAAGAACCCGGTGATGGTGGGCGGGGACGGGTCGTATTCCCATCTGATCGACGAGTCAGAACTCTCGTTGCGGGACTGGCAGGAGCAGAACACGCTCGGTCTCTGCATGATCGCCCGGAATGAGGCCTCACTCCTGCCGCAGTTCTTCGAACGGAACCATTTCTGGGCCCTGTTCGACCAGATCGTGCTCGTTGACTGCGGATCGACGGATGATACCGCAAAGATCGCAGAAATCTATGGGGCCGAGGTCTATGCGTATAAGACGAAGCGGCCGGATGGGAAGATGGATAACTTTGCGAAGGCCCGGAACTTTGCCAAATCAAAACTCCAGACCCGATGGGTTTTGCATCTGGATGCGGATGAGTTCTTCTTGCAGGAGGATTTATTCGCCCTTCTCCGCTGCCTGGAACGCCCCGTTGTCGCCTACCTGACTGGCGTAGCCAACCATCAGCCGGACGGGACAGCAACGCACTCCGAGTCATTTCGCCTGTTTCGCAACATCCCTGACCTATTTTATACGCAACTGGTTCACGAGTCCCTCGAAGACAGTATCCGCCGCCTCAACAAACCCCGGATCGAGAAGCTCCCGGTGACACTCCATCACCAGGGCTATCTCCGGGGCAGCGGGTACGTGCAAGGCAAGCTCGAGCACTATGCCGAACTGAACGAGCAGCAACTCGCCCTCGACCCCGCCGATCCGCGCCCGTTCTTCAACCTTGCGCTGCATTATCTGAATGACGGTGAGCGGGAAAAAGGGATCGAGTATTTACAGGAAGCGGTCAAACGCAACCCGGCCTTCTATCAGCCAGTCAAGGAACTCGGTCTGGAGCACCTGCGCGAGGCGCGGGGGTTCTTCGAGCAATGCGAGCGGGTCATCGCGGACGGACATGTCATGAAAGGTCATATTAAGGAAATCGCCGACTGGTTGCGCACGCATGCCGGCCCGCCGATTGCGGTCGGCCAGCCCAAGAAAGGCCCGTAATGCCAGTCGCCCCTTCGACGCTGATTCGTGTCAAACGGGATGTGTTCAATCCCATCGACACCGCGACGGTCTACAAGCGGATTGATGAGGTGCGCGTGCATTTCGACTGGGCGTTGACTCATAACCTCAACTGGCGGCTGGTGTTAATTGACCATTGGATTGAGTTCGCCGGGACGGTGGTCACGTTGCGGTATGACGGGGGACTTCCGATCACGCTCTCGCTCGGTCAGCGGATCGCTGTACCGACTCCGACCGGTGGCTATCATTGGTTGCAGGCCGGGCGATTGAATCACGGGGATGTCCTGTGGACGGTCACGCCGGAGTTCGATCTGGTACGGAAACGGATCGTCGCCCTGGATCGGCAGTCGTATACCGGAACCCTCTGGACGCTCACGGTGGAGCAGGAGTTTTCGTTCGTGGCCTATGACCTGCTCTGTCACCGGAACCCGCGACCAGTCGAGGCGGGTCAGGTCGTGCGACCTGAGCATGCGCTGGCCCTCTGATGGTGCAGACCCGGCAGTTGCTCCGGCACATTCTGATGAACGATACGGCCGGATCGACCGTCCGTAGTCTCGTCGGGGAGCGTATCTATCCTGCGGAAATCGCCACGGTCGGGACTCCGACGTATCCGTGCGTGAACTTTGCGCTCGCCGGAGGGAGTCAGCATCCGATTCTCCGGGAGATCGCGGAACCGACCGTGCGGGTCTGGGCCTGGAGTCTCTTGCACTATGACCAGGCGCATCAAATTGCGGACGCCGTGACCCAAGCGTGGCACGCCCATGCCTACACGAACAGCACCTACGATCGGGCCGTCAGTCTCCGGCAAACCGGTCCGCCCGATGAGACCTATGACCCGGATGCTGATGCCTATGGCGTGGTCTCCACCTGGGCCGTGAGCGTGAAACGACTGTGATGATGAATCTTGGCCTGAGAGGCCGATGCCCCGCCTGATGAGGCGACCCGATGCCGAACGATGGCCTGACCTTTTTGGAACAGCAAGAAGAGAAACTGCGGACGAAGTTCGCCCCGGATCGCATCTGGGAATGTACGGAGTGCCGGGCGATTTTAGGCGTCCTCAATGCAGAGAAAACGGAACTGCGCGTCAAACGGCGCGACCTGTATCTCGTCATCGAGGGATCGTGCCAGCAACAGTGTCGGCGATGCGGTCAGTTGAACGTCCTCACGGATGATGACTGGCTGACGTTCCGCCACTCGAAAACCCGCTCGACCCTGAAAGTCAAGTAGGCACGGCGGGATGTCTCGCGCCCTGAGCGCCGTCTGTAAATATTTCATATGCTGAGGAGACGACATCATCACTGACTTCCGATATTAACTGGAAGTTTACCCGTCTTCTCGTCCGGGTTTCAACCGGAGTCATCGAAGCGAGTTTTAGGGCGGAGTGACAGCCGCCCATCCTGACTCAGAGCTTGCCGAGCCAGGAGACCTCGTAACCTGATGTTGCGAGCACCATTGAGATCAGCATGCAGAGCATGTCCACAGCTACCACAGCAGAAGTTCGGGCCCTTGCGGTTGGCTCTCATCGTGTACCCACAGCGCGAGCATCCTTGCGAGGTATAGGCCGGATCAATCTCGATGACCTCGGAACCAACCGTCTCAGCCTTGTACCGGATGAACTGTTCCAACTGGCAGAAACTCCACCGGTGCAAGTTCCGACGTTGGGATTTCCTCATCCGTCGATTTCGGATGCCATCCAATTTTTCAAGGGCAATCGTGGGATTTCCCGTCTGCTGTGCAAAGGTCACAATATGCTTGCTGATCTGGTGGTTGACGTCCGTCATGAATCGCGTTTCTCGTCCGGACAGCCGTTTCAGCACACGCCGGAGACTATGCGTGGGTGTTTGTGCCTTCTTCCGTTGGAGCGAAGCGCGGGTGGAGAGATAGCGGTCTCGAACATGGAGGACGTGTCGTCCCCCGAAGAATTGCTGGCGGCGTCCATCCGTGATGACTGCCAGATGGTTGATGCCCCGATCTACACCGATGACGGCATCAGTGGGACGGTCAAGGTCAGGAGCTTCCCGGTGAAACGAGACGGACAGGTAGACCTTCTTCTTGCGGACGAACAAGCGGGCATCACCAAGTTTCCAACAGGCGATGTACTCGGCCAGTTTGGGTTCTCCCCAGTATGGAACTGCCTTGACTCGCCCGTCCAGCGTCCAAACGGACAATCCCGTCTTGGTGAAGGAGAAGTCGCGTCCGCGCACGCCGCCTTGCAGGATGACGGCGTTCCGGCCAAAATGTACTGGGCGGAACGGGATGCGCTTCTGTCTCCGCAGTCCCGCATACTTACTGGCGACGGTCTTAACCGCACTGGCCGTCACCTGAGCCGATAAACTGAATTGGATACGAACTGCCACATAGGTCAGCCGATGCAACTTGATGGCATTCGACAGACACCCGTTTGCAAAGGCAACCTGGCTGATCCAATTACAGGCATCCGTCCAGGCTGTAATCGTCCGAGCGGCACAATCGAGATCGAGCGTAATCTTCAGACGGGTTGTGCGAATAATGTCCATAGTAATTTGCAATATACTATATCGTAATGGAAAATCAAACGAAATCTAAATACAAATATTTTCAAGCGCCATACGCGCCATCTTGCATGTAGCAGATTTCATCATGAGGTGGGCAAATGGCGTATAACGTCCCGACCTTTGATGTCAAGAAGATCACGCTCGGCCCGGGGACGATCCTGTTAGGCCCGTACAACCCCACGGCGGCAGGGGGAACGCCCTCCGTCGATGTGGGCGCAGTGCAGGATAACGCGACGATTGTCGTGACCCGCACTGTCGTGCCGATCCTGCAGGGAGTCCCACGCCGAGAGATCAAGGCCTACGTCGCCCGTGAGGAAATGCGGGTCACATTTACCGGGATCGAGTGGAATCTCACCTCGCTCTTCCGGGCGGTCGGGGGTGGAGCCGCCCCGACACTGTCCGGAGCAGCGACCACCTGGAACTTCGGGGCCGATCCGTTGATGACGGACGTGGCCCTGCAGTACCAGCACGTCACGGCGGATGGCGGCACGGTGCTGCTGCGGCTGTGGAAATGCCGGGGCAGTGGGGAACTCAACATCACGATCCCGACCGACACGCTCCACTCGTTCGCGTACACGTTCGTCGGGGTTGAAGGGTTATCCGACTGGGTCAATGCCGGGCTGCCCGCCAACGGGAAGTTGTTCCAGTTAGTCCAGACCTCGTTCCCGTAGGCCCCAAGAAAGGAGTTTGACTCCGAATGGCTCTGACGCCAGAGGATGGCCGTCCCTTCGTCCCGGATGTGACCTTCGTCCGGGACCTGGACGGCCAGGTTGTAGAACTGCCGCGCCTGACCGCGCGGTTGGAATTTCGGTGTCAACGGGTCTTAGCCAAACATCTCCCCACACTCAAGGCGGCCCCGTGGCCGGACGTGGACTGGGCCGTCCTGGACATCAGGACGCTCTTGGATGTGCTGCCGGTCGTGTTGGAACACGTACCCGACCTGTTGCTGGACTTGGCCGGGACGGTGTTGAATCAACCGCCGGAGGAGGTCGGCGAGCGGTTCAGTGCCGAGGAGATCGTCGAGATCGTCCTCCCTTTTTTGCGGCGCAATCTGCGCTACCTGTCGCGCCTCGTGGCGAGCGTCCAGGCGCTCGTGCCGCCCGTCTCGCCGACATCATAGAGGGATTCTGCGCCGCATACGGATGGACGGTCGGGCAGGTCTTAGAGCACTCGTTGGGGGAGTTACTCGCCCTGGCTGATGCACGGCAGCGACGGGCGCGACAGGAACGGACACCAACCGGGGCCGAGCTCGACAGCCAACTGGCTGCGCTCGCCCGCGAAGGGTTGCCGATCGTACGGGAATAGGAGATCGGGATGTCGCGCGTCACGGGAGTGGATGAGGTGGTACTGAAGTTCCGGGCGCTGATCTTGGCCGTCCGGTTGCAGGCGGAAGAAAATGTCACGAGGGCGACCCGGCATCTGCACCGCGAGGTCAAGAAAAGCGCGGGACTGACCGACCATACCCTGGCGCAGTTAGCGCAGCTGGGGCATCCCTACGCCCGCCGTCGGCCCCAGGCGATCCATAGTCCGTCGTGGTTGGTGCATCGTCAGGGCAGCCGGGGGAAACGTCGGAAACGTGATCAGGGCGGAACGCTCTATGGGGCGATCCAGACCGCCTATGAGAAGACGCCGGCCCGGATTACCGGGATTGTCGGGATCGAACAAGACCAGGCCCCGCACGCTAAGTGGATCGTGTATGGAACGAGCAAAATGATCAGTCGGGATTTTCTGACCGGAACGTTCACGCAACAGATCGACACGTTACAAACGCTCCTGGTCAAAGGATTTGACCAGTCAACCGTTGATCGGATCGGATAAGACCTCATGGCGTTCGGCGACCTCAAGATCAACCTGTCCGCGACGCTGGATGCGTTTAAGACGCAACTGACCCAGGCACAAGGGGCGGTGCAGACCTTTGCCGCGAATGTCTCCCAAGCGACCGCCGCCAGCGATGAGAAATTCAAGGCGATGGGCCTCAACATGGCGACGCTGAAACAGCACGCCACGACGCTCGGCACAGGGTTCGCCGTCGCGGGCGGGGCGATCGTCGCCGGGTTAGGAATCGCGGTCAAGGCCGGGGCTGAGTTCGAGCAAGAGATGGCGAAGGTGAAGGCGGTCACGGGCGCGACCGGCGTGGATTTTCAGACCCTCCGCCAACTGGCCATCGACCTCGGCGTCCAGACAATCTTCTCCGCGAAAGAGGCGGCCCAGGGCATCGGCATTCTCGGCCAGGCCGGGTTCACGGCGCAGCAGATCGTCGCCACACTGCCCGGCGTGCTCGCCCTGGCGGCGGCTGGGGAACTCTCTCTGGCACAGGCGGCGGACATCGCCGTCAAGACGCTCGACGGGTTTGGGCTGTCGGCGAACCAGGCGGGACATCTGGCGGACGTGCTGGCGGTCGGGGCGCAGAGTGCGGCCACGACGGTCGGGGAAATGGGAGAAGCGTTCAAATTTGTGGCTCCGGTCGCGGTAGCATCCGGGGCCAAAGTCGAAGAAATGGCCGCCGCGATTGCCACGTTGTCGAATCAAGGCATTGTGGCATCAATGGCCGGGACTGATTTGCGGCGTGCTATTTCCGAAATGATTAATCCATCTGAAAAAGAAGCAGAAGCGGCCCGCTTGTTGGGATTAACGTTTAAAGATACGACAGGCCACATTCTTCCACTCAATCAAATTCTCGATCAACTGAAAGATCGAGCTGTACAGGGACAAGATTTTCTCAAACTGTTCGGGGATGTGGGAGGAACAGCAATGCTGGCCTTAGCCAATAAAGGCGGCCAGTCTCTCCGTGATCTCACGACGCGCCTTGAACACTCCGATGGGGCCGCGAAGGCGATGGCCGAGACGATGCGGCAGAATCTCTTGGGATCGGTCGAAGAATTACAGTCCTCCGTCGAGACATTGCTGATTGTGTTGTCCGGGGACAGCCAGCACGGGCTACAGGGCGTCCTCTCCGGTGTCGTCCAGTGGGTCACGAAAGGGGTGAATGCCTTAACAGCCTTTGCTCAGGTGCATCCACAACTGATTTCGTTTTTGACCCTCTTTACAGGGCAGATCGGTCTCCTCTCTCTCGGCCTGGGCGGGTTGCTCCTCTTACTGCCACGTCTCATCGAAACATGGAGAATTCTGAATGTCGTGATGGGGTTATCCGGTGGGACGATTGGCGTCGTCCTACTGGCCCTGGGTGAATTGGCCGCCATCATTGCTCTGGTAATCTCGAAAGAAAACGAAGAAAAAACGAGTACCGAGACGTTGAATGATCTGAAAATGAAACAGAGTCGTGCGTATGTAGACGTCACAGCGAAGCGGATGACCCTGGCACGCGAAACGGCGAATTTAACCAAACTGGAAGGTGCGCAGAGAGACATCACGGATGAGTATGCCGTGAGTCTGATGGGAGTGACGGGACAGAGTGGCCGCTTTACTACAACACTGGGTGACCAGCGGCAACGCGTCAAAGACCTCGAACGTCAATTGGCCCTGGCCAGTGAACAATATGCGAAGACAACTCGTGATGTACAGGCGGTCTCGAACACGACGGGAGAGTTCAACCAGAATCTCCTGGTGAAGATTCGGGCCCTCGGCCAGGACACCGGCGCGACCCACCAGAACAGTGATGCCCTCAAAGAACAACAAAGCGCCCAAGAAGATGCCCGCAAAAAACTCGAAAAGATGTTGCAAGGTCTCCGTGATCTTAATGAAGAATCCCGCACGCGTGGCGTGCCGGAGATGTTGGACCGGATGAGGACGGCAGGCGAGGAGGCAGGCCAGGCATGGGATACGAACTTGCAGACGATGAAAGACCGTTTGGCTGCGATTAATGCTGAGGCCGAGGGGCAGAAAGCGACCGCCGTCTCGAATATGATTGACCGGATGAAAGATGCCGGGACACGCGCGAACCAGGCCTTTCTTGATCTACCGATCGTATTCGGGATCGTTAAGAATGAGTTCGATATTTTAGCGACGGCCTGGGGGGACAAAACAGTCGTCATGAAAGAAGGAGCACGGGATTTTGCCAATGGAGTTAAAGGATTATTCAAAGATATCATCGTGACGGCGATTACGGATACCGGCGCGGTTATTAAAGACATCTTCACTGGTGACTTAAAAGGATTGATGGCCGACTCACTAGCAATCCTGGATGACCTCAAGGCGGTTTTTGACCGTTTCTTGGATGCCTTAATCAATGCCTTCGCGGATGCGTTTGCAAAGATTCTGGCGAGTGAGGCACTCGCGGCCTTAGCAGGTCTGCTCAGCCCAACGGGAACCATCGGATCATTCCTGTCTGGAGCCGCTGCCCGGGCCGCCGGAGGTGCAGCGGCCGGGGCCGCTGGAGGTGCAGCGGCCGGGGCCGCCGGAGGTGCAGCGGCCGGGGCCGCCGGAGGTGCAGCGGCTGGGGCCGCTGGGGCAGGAGCAGGTGGGGGTGGGAGTGCGGGAGCGGCCGCAGGCGCTGCTGGGGCCGGAGCGGTCGCTACTGCGGCGGCGGCGGCTGCCATTTTCTTGCTCGAACTAAAACTGATTGATTGGTTGGGCGGATTTGATTTTCAGAAGGCACGCGCGGAAGAGGAGGCCTACAGTCATAGTGCGGAAGGCCAGATGCGCCTCCATCAATTTCTGTCGATCCCCGTCGGCGTGCGGAGCGTCTTGCAGAAACTCTTTGAAGGGGGCGACTTAACACTGGCTGCTGGGCGCACGCTCATTGATCAGGGCATTGCCCGGATGGCCGCGTTGCTCCCGACGCAGACCTTTTTTGATTTCGATGAGTATCGTCAGAGTACGCTCTTGAAACTGGACGAGTCCTTACAGACGGGGATTCAGACCTTTGCGCGCGGGGGGATCGCCCTCAAACCGACGTTCGGTGTGTTCGGGGAGCGCGGCCCGGAAGTGCTCGCGCCGCTCGCGCAACTCCCGGAACTGCTGTCCACGATGGCCCGGGGTCCCGGATTCCCGGCGATGTCCGGTGGGGGCGGTACGCCCACGACGATTGTGCTGAACGTGCAGGCCCTGGACGCGGCCTCGGCGGGCGTGGCCTTAGAGCGCACCGTCCGCGAGCGGATCATTCCGATCCTGACGAATGAGAGCTATCATGGACGCCCGGTCGTCTATGACAGCGGAGTAAAAACGCGCTAATGCCAACCCCTCGGTTCTTGTGGAAGGTTTCGGCCTTTGACGGGGCCACGTTGACCACGAACTCCGAGGCATCGGGTCTGCCGGCGACGAACTTGCAGAACGCGATTGTCCGGCGACCCTGGCGCACGGCAGGAATTACGCAGCAGACCTGGGTCGTGTTCGACTTGGGCACGGCAACCCTGGTCAACTGCGCGGGGATTTTTGGGCACAACCTTCGGAGTACGGCGGCGATCACGCTGCAAGGCAATGCGTCGGACTCGTGGGGAGCACCGACATTCAACGTGGCCCTCACACTCATCACCGATCCGGACGGGATCGTCCATGAGAAGGCGATGACGCTCGCGCAGGGGACATTCCGCTACTGGCGGCTGGCGATCCAAGACCCGTCCAGCGTGAACACGTACTGGGAGATCGGACGACTCATGGCCGGGAACGCCTACACGCCCGCCGTGCCGTACACCTTAGAAGACCCCTCGCGAATGCAGCTCGACCCGTCGATCCTGGACATTGCGGAAGGGCAACAGGCGTATGCTCGACTGCGGACGCAGTACAGTCGCTACCGCGTGCGGTTCGAGAATCTGGAACGCACGGATCAGGATGCCTTCCTGGCCCTGTTCCGTCACCGGGGGAATGTGCAACCGCTGATGGTCGTGGTCGATCCGACGGATGCCCATACGACGCCCCGCGACACGCTGTACGGGCGGATTACGACGCCCCTTCAGTGGGTGCTGACGAATATGGTGTACGGGACGGTCGATCTGGAACTCGAAGAGGTCTGGTGATGTATGTCCTCTGCTATCTGTGGAGTCTCCTGATGGCTCTCGATACCACCGCACAGGTTCTTGACCTGCACGTGCTCGTGAAGGTTTCGTTGACCGGCGCGACGAAGTATTATGCTGAGCGGCACGTCGCGATGGACGACGGGAACTGGTATGATGGCCGGGCACAGATTCCGTCCTTGCGAACGGCCTTCCAGTCGCTAACCGAACCGCACCAACAACCGTCCCAGGTGACGCTGATCCTGGAGAACCAGGACGAGGGGTTAGATAGCGATTTCTCGACGTATCTCTGGGGGAATCGGGATGTGGAAATTCGTGTCGGGGAGGGCACGGCCCTGGCGGACTATTCGCTGGTATTCGCGGGATACGTCCAGTTTCCGGCGGGCATTACCCGCACGGACGACACGATCTCCCTGACGCTGATTGACGCCCGCGTCCGTGATCTCAAGACGCTGCCGACCGCAACGTATGATACGACGACCTTCCCGAACTGCGACCCGCCGGATGTCGGACGCGGGGTCTTGCTGGCCTACGGGGATTTCGTGACCGCCTCCCCACAGACGCTCCGTGCGGCTGCCATCGACACGACGCTGAATCTGTTTGAAGTCGCTGGGCATACGGTCGGGGGGATTAGCCAGGTCTATCGCAATGGGACGGCCGTCGCGCACTCCCTCGTCTCGACGGCCCCACGCGGCAGGTTTACGCTGACCACGTTCACCGGCAGTTCAGATACCGTGTCGGCCCGCGTGATCGGGAAGACGGGGACGGGATTGAATCTGGCGGCCACGACGACCTTAGAACACCCGATGGATATTTTGTATGACCTGCTCGTCGATCCGCTTGGCGTTGCCGCAACTCGGATTGATACGGGCAGTTTCACGACCCTCAAGAACGCCATGCCGACCCTCAAAGTCCGGCGGGTGCTGGACAGTTCAGTCTACTCGGACAGTCTCATTGCGGAACTGGCGAATAACGTCGGATTCGACGTGTACGTAGATGGCGGGAGTTATGCCGTGAAACTCCGCGAACCCGTCGCGGATACGACCCTCACTCTAAACTCGTCTGACCTCGTGCCGCAGACGTTCACGGTACAAGATGATCCGGACCGGTTGTTTGCCAACCGCATCGTCGCGAAGTACAACTACGATCCCGCAAACACCCGGTATAACGCAATATACACGCTGGACGGCACGACCTCGCAAACGGACTATCGCCTCATCAGCGAACGCACGCTGGCCTTGCCCTGGCATTTCCAGGCGACCGAAGCGCAAGCGCGGGCACAGCGAGAACTCCTGCTGTTCCAGAATCCCATTCAAGTAGTCTCTGCCGCCTTCAAACATCGGGCGCTCCTCAAAAAACTGACCGATGTCGTCAATCTCGACTGGTCGATCTATACCGATGCCTCCCTGCAAGTGCGCGGGGTCGAGTATGACTGGCACACGGCCCGCGTTCGATTCGACCTCTGGGATGTCCTCTCATTCTTACCGTTGGGCCGGTGGACGCTGGACAGCGCCCCGGCCTATTATGTGGCGACGGCTGATCAGCAACGCCTACAAGGATTCTGGACGGACGATAATGGCACGCTGGGCTCGGCGGCCTTGCTCTCGGACACCTTCACGGCGACGAACGGAACGCTGCTACGGAGTCGCCTCATGAATATCGGGGGAACGTGGGATGACGACGGAGTCTGGGATATCTATGACGGCACGGCCCGCCCGACTGCGACCACCGGCAACCAGAATCGGGCCTGGGCACTGGCCGGAGGAACGATGGCGAATACGACGGCCGAGGTCTCCGTCACGAATACGGGCGGGTTTATTAATTTTCTCGGCGGTCTCGTTTTTCGCGCGCAGGATCGGTATAATCTCTGGTATTTCGAGATCGACGGCCGGTCGCCCCTGCCCTCTGATTTATTTCTCTATCGCATGAATAATAATACAGTCTATCAGGTCGGCACGACACGCGTGGCCCTGAGTGCCGCCGAGACACACACGATGGCCGTTCGACTCTCCGGGGCGGGTATTTACTGCGACGTGGATGGCACGTGTTATCTGGCGACGTCGAATGACTTTCTCTCGGCGGCTGTCCGGTATGGATTGGAATCCAGTGCGACCGCTGATCGGTTCGAGCATTTTCGTGTCCTGCCGGGCACAACGGCAACGTATATCTCTCACTGGTTTTGAGGTGTTTCGATGGCGCATCCAGCCGTGACGGTCGGCAACCCCACGCGGAGCAGCGATCTCAATAATCTGATCACTGATTATGATGTCGGGCACAATGCTGACGGGACGCACCAGCACATCGTCTTCCCGAACGTGATCCCGCTGCATGACTGGCACGTCATGCCGTCGGCCCCGGCCACGACAACCTCAGAAAGTGGGAGCGGGGATACTCCGAACACGTTCGACTTCTCGGCCTCAGCTACGAACGGTCTCAACAGCCGGTTCATTGGCCTGCATCGCCGGGTGAAGGCCAGCGCGGGGCTGACGCTCCGATGTTTCCTGCGGATGCTGAGCGCGGAGGCAGCCTCGGTTGTCATGAACATTACCGTCTACCGTCTCCCCTCCGGGGGCGCAGCTGCCTCCGACACCACCGTCCAGGCTGCTCTGATGGGGAATAATACGACCGGCCAGTCTATCGTGATCGGCCTGTCCACGGTTGCGGCAGAGGATGCTCTCGGGATCACGATCGAGCGTCTGGGTGCGAACGCAGCCGATACGCATACCGCAGCCCTCCGCTTGTTTGCGGCCCAGTTAGAGTACACCTATAACGCTCCGTGAGGAGAGCATGGTGATGCAGAACGGTGCGCGATTGATCGGTGCGGGGAGTCCGACGGGACTCCTGCGGCCCGCCATGATCCTTGCACCCGGCGCCGCCGCCGCTGCATCGCTGAACACGCAATCCGCCCATTTCGATGGTGTAGATGACAAGGTCACGGCTGCCAAGACTGGATTAGGGGCGTCTGGGAGTAGTTATTCCATCCATGCGTTCTTTCGACTGGATACACTTCCGGCGGCAGGGCAAGCCTATAATTTCGTGGCGGAGCAACAAGCAACACTCAATACGAAGTACCCGTTTACGCTTCGCGTTAATGGCGATGGCAATGTTCGATTTGAGCTGTATGATGGCACGACATACACCACCGCGTTGGATGCGTCTGGGCTTACGACCAATACATGGTATGAGATCTTAGGCATTCGGCAACACAGCAATACAACGCTGTATATTTATATCAATCGTGTGCAGACGGCATCACAGACGTATACCAATGCCGATTACTCAAACGCGTCCGCCACGTTGTTGGTGGGGTTGGATAGTTCGGGATCTGGAGAGGCGTGGCGTTTAGATGGACTCCTGAAGGATGTGCGCGTCTTCAATGTGGCGCTCAATGCCACGAATATTGCGTTCTTGACGGTTGCCAATATAGGGAAGAAACCTTCGGAGATTTCAGGGTGGGACGTGGCAAATGCGGCGAATGCGAACCAGCTCCGGCACTACAATTTTGAGTCACCGTGGAGCAATGCGACGGTGAACGATGCCAGCCAGGTCAAAGACACGGGAAACGATCTCAGTCATGCCACTGGGGTGAATCTTGCGGGCACGGCAACCAGTGGCGTCGATACGGTCGTGCCGAGTTAGGGGGGAGCCATGGAAACCTATTGGATCGGGACAACGGCGCAGTTTCGGACGCTGGCGGTGCGGGTCCGGTCGCAGTGGTTTCCCGATCCACGCTACTCACTGGACGGCAGCCAGGTCATTCTCAGCCACTATGTTGGGTGGCAAGGCGGGCTGCCACGACTCATCGTCGCCGTGTTACAACAGGCGGGATTCGTGCAACACGCGGAGGCCGTCATCCGGCCTCTCGTTGCCTCTCTTGCCTGGACACCGCCGGAGCGTTTCCGATGACCTGGTGGCAACGGACAATCCAGGCGGTTCTCATCCTCGTGATCGCCTTCGTGGGCGGCGGTCTGCTCCTGCTGCTGGCGCGAGAGGTGTGGCGTTGGGTGCGTTAAGATGGTTGTCCTGTTCACCCTGGGAGTTCCGGGCGTGCCTGGCTGTCCCGCTCTTGATCGCCTTCTACGGCGGGATTGCCAATAAGGTACTCATCAGTGATGTCGGTCGTCCCTGGGCGCACCACGCAGCCTTGATTTTGTTGCTCGTGACGCCCTGGTGGTGGGCGCAGACCCTCGGCGTCGTGTGCTACGCGGATGACATTGTCAATCACGGACTAAAGCGTTTTTGGCCTTCTTTCCAATCGCCACTTCATAAATTAGGATTTCCACTCTATTATCTCAGAGATCAAATTGGTTATCGACTTCCAGAAGGTAAGATACGTGATTGGCTCTTAACACTATAATTTTATTTTGGATTAGGTAAATAATATCCGCGAGAATCGCGTTTTTTATTCAATATGCAGGTTTTACAATAGCGACTTCCATTGGACGATACTATGAGGTTTGATTCACAAAGAAAATGTCCTTGGGGACAATATGTTCGCCGAGGTTGCGCGTGCCTCCGCCGACGGGCATAATCACGTTGACATGTTTTACACCGTCGCCATTTTTGGGTTTTCTCAGGTCCCTTCCATGCCGATCCAGTGTTTTCAGGAGTATAGGGATGGCCTTTTCGACAAGAAGGGTGTAAAAATAATTTCATGCGAATAATATTTTCTTGTCCTGTGACAACATCAAGATGGGCTGGATTGACACAACCTTTGTTTCGACATAAATGGTCTATTTGTAAACCATCAGGAATGACGCCTACAAAATATTCATACGCCAAACGGTGAGCTTTTGAATAGCGATCATCATGACCGAATCGTCCATACCCGTCAGTTGTTCGATTTCCTTTCCATTCCCAACAATCAAACAATGTTGCCCCAGTTTGGATTTTAGAAAGAAACCGTGAAAGATCGGCGGAAGATAACATGATGCTCTCCAAACGACAATCTCCGACTTGTGCTGGCGGTTGGTCTGCACGCTCCGGGCCTCACGGACACCGGACAAGTCGGAGATTGAAAGAGTCGTAGACCAACTTCAGCACAAGAAATATAAAAAACAATGCACCGAAAAGCAAGTGAAAAATGTTGACTCCGCGATACTGTCCTTATAGGAGGAACTGATGCAAACGGGCTGGACGATTCTGTGGCCGCACTTTATCTTCGCGGTACTGACCTTCTTGATCCTTGTCGGCATCGGCCTGATCGTGCTCCGGGGTCGTGTCGACATCCAACGCACGCACGTACTCCTGGCGGAAATCCGTGATCTCTTGACCACTCGTCTCCGTTTCCAAGCAAAGGCCTGAGGGATGCCCTCCTGGGTCTGGATCATCGCGGTCGTCCAATTTCTCCTCACCATCATCATCGGATTGGTGGGCTGGAACTATCGGACGATGGTCGGGAAGGTCTTGGAGGCGATCGGCGATCTGAAACGCGACTTGAAGGAGCTCCGTGATGAGGAGCGAGAAAACCGGGAACGGATTATTCGGTTGGAGAATGGTCGCATGAACGGGATCAACGTCGGGGAACGCTTGGCCGTCCTTGACGGAAAGATCGGTGAGATCGAGCGGCGGCTGGCGCGTCATCATGACGAGATCGCCCTGGTCGCCGAGCGCATCGAGGTGGTCGCGGAGCACCGGGAACGAGGGAATCCATGACCGCGCTCATCGCGTATCTGCTCCGCCAGTACGAGGCGTACCAGGCCCTGCCTGCGCCGGTGCGGGCGTGGCTCATCCGTGCCGGTCATGGGGTCGTCCAGTTCGGCGGGGTCATCGCTACGACGATGATGGTGCTGGATGTGTCGTTCTGGGATGCGCTCTGGCCGGCCCTGGCGTCGATCATCACCGGCCAGGCGGCCTTGAAACAGCAAGTGCCGCGGGATCCCGCGAAATACACGGAACGGGCGGGCGAGCAAGCGGCAGAGGGGTAACGCATGGCGTTCGATACTGCTCCCACAGAGCATGTCCCCTATCGCTGCCCGGTCTGCAAGGGGCGCGGCCTGATGCCGACGGCGTTCTATCTGATGCCTGGGGGGACGACGGGCACCAGCGACACGGGCGAGGAATCCTGTCATTCGTGCCACGGCACAGGTCTCGTGTGGCGCGGGCAGCCAGTAGAATATGTCGTTCCGCAGACGACGGGATAATTGAGGTGCTGTATTTTGCCCCGCCCACGTCTTTATCCACCCATTTGCTCCATTCCTGGTTGTCACGGGAAAACCAGTGTCCGGGGCTGGTGTGAGCGGCACTATTGTCGGTGGAAAACACATGGCGACCCCACGATCACGCTGCTTCCGAACTATCCCGCGCATCCGCGTAAACGACGCAACAGGCGGCCCCAGGGGCTGTGTTCGATGCCGCGCTGTAACCGGAAGGCCCTATGCCGGGGGTGGTGCTGGAAACATTATACGCGCTGGCGACGAACCGGTGATCTACGCTCGACTCGCCACGAGGCGCTGCGGGCGATGGCTCAACTCCATCACCAAAAAACGCTGGTCTCCTTACAGGCCCTTCCAGCCGAGCGGTTTGCTGAGGTGGTCAACCAATTGTTGAAAAGTGCATGAAACTTTCCTCGCTCCTTACTCTCGTCTTCCTCATCGTCATCGCCATCCTCGGCTATGTCTACGCCCATGAGCGGGACGCTCGCCTGCGAGCCGAGGCCCACGTACTCGCCCAGGCAGACACGCTCCGCCAGGTGACGCGCACGGCAGCGATCCAGCGAGCGGAACTGGTGACGGAGCATGATGCGCTGGCGGCAGTGAGTGCCGATCTTCGGGCAGTGCTGAAAAAGACAGAGGTGCAGAGCGTGTCGCGGATCACGCTCACCGCTCGCCCAGAATCGACGCTGACCGTCCGGCCCGCGACCGTCCGAGTGGATACGGTCTGGCAGTCTGATGTCCGGGCCGCGGACATGATGGTCTCATTCGATGAGCTGGTAGGACGTTATCGTGTCCTGGGCTGGACGCACACAATCCCGCCGGGCGTGTGGCTGAAGGTCGAGCAGCGGCCGTTGACGCTAACCGTCATCGCTACCGAGCTGCGACGACACCAGTTCGCGTTCGCGGCGGACACGGGGGACACGACCCTGGCGGTCACGGCCATCGACGGGAAGGTGGTGCTGCGACGCCCAGGCTGGTGGACACGACGCAAATTCCTCGTCGGCCTGGTCATCGGAGGGATCGCGGGGACGGTGCTCCGCTAAGGCAAAACCGAAGTTTACATAATAATCCGAGGGAAAGATGGCTCTTTCACCGCTCGCTCAATCGTTGCTTCCTGATCCCGCAAAACCGTTGCGAGACCATGCAGAGAAACAACTCCTGGCGATGTGTCTCTTTGGGGAGGCGCGGGGCCAGCCCGCCCAGACCCGGAACGGGATCGGACACGCGATCATCAACCGTGCCCTGCATCCGGCCTGGTGGGGCAAAACGCTGACCGGGGTCATCCTGAAGGCGTGGCAGTTCTCGTCGTTCAACGGCCCAGAAACCATCCCCAAGATCAAACCGGAACACATTGATCCGAACTATCAGAAACTCCGTGATCCGCTCCGGTATGAGGCCGAGTGGGTGTGGGAGCACTGCTGTCAATCGGCGGAGCTGGTGTACCGGCGGTTCCAGGGGGAGCAGATCGAGGACCCGGTGATCGGCGCCAACCATTATTACGATACATCGATTCCCGCGCCGACGTGGGCGGATGTGAAGAAATTGACGGTGATTCTCCCCGCAGGCCGCAAGGGGCACATGGTCCGATTCTATCGTCTCTGATCGCCCGGCACGATCCGGTACGGGCCGAACTGGACGTTCCCCTCCCCGTTCGCCTCCGGGATCGCCGTTGCGTCTAAAACGACGCCATAATTAATGCCCACCTCGATGATGATCCCCGGATTATCAGGATGCAGGCGGCGGAGCGCCTCGACCGGGACAATACAGAGGAGACCGCTATCCACCGGACACGTGCCGATCTCGACGTTCTGGATCGCACCGTACTGAGGGTGCTGGTGATAGACCGGATAGTGACCGTCACCGAACGCCGTCCTCCAGATGAACATCGGGAGTCCGTCCACGCTCCCGATGATCCCCGCACGGTCATTGCCATCCGTCCCTTCGTAGGCCGTGCGGAACGCAGCCCGCGCACTTTTCGGCCAGATGTAACACGGATCGCCGATCCAGACGGGGCCAGCGATCTGCCGACTGATAAATTGAATTTGCATGATACGCTCCTCCACGTGTGTTGCGGTGTCGCCGACCTGCTGGTTGCAGGCCCCCGTCGCTCCGGGTGGGGCTGCCCCCGCAGCCCCCGCACGCTCGCTGTTACCGATGCCCAGAATGTGCCAGTTCAAACTCCCAGGCTGCATTAGAATTCCCTGCGCAACTACCACCTTCTGCATCAACGAGACCCGCACGATAGCCCAGATAGTATGCTTCTGAGTATTCGCGGCTGACCGTCATCAACGTCTGCGACCCGCCAGCGACGAGGTTCCTGGGGAGCTTGCGCCGGAGCACGTCATCCGCGGCATCGTGATATCCGTGATTGAACGTCATGCGCTCGCGCTCTTCCGGGGAGTCGAAGACCATATCGCACACATCCCCCCAGCGAAACGAAAAGTGCCCTGGGCCGTCCTGCACCTTGAGCGGGCGACCCTGATGCACGGCAGTCATCCGCCGTATCGGAAGGAAGACCTGATTGAGAAGGGATTGAAACGAATCCGTAAGGTTTGCGCAACCGGTCGGGATGGAGACGGACATTATCCCCGGCATGGGCGGCGGTCCAGGAATGAGAACTCCAGCCGAATTTGAACGAGAGCCGCTCGGCATAACAATGGCGGCAGCCCTCCGAGACCCGGACGCAGCCCGTGACCGGATTCCACGTCTCCTGCGTCCACGAAATCGCCGTACTCATCGTGCCTCCTCCCGCAGTTGCCGCGCGAGTCGTCGGGCCTCGCGCACCGCCTCACGTGTCTGCTCCTCCACATAGGCCCCCATCACCACGGCAATGAGGGCATTCCGCGTAATCCCCCGCTGCGCCGCCAGCGCATCCAACTGCGCGGCCAGCGGCTCCGGGAGGCGTAATTCAAAGCGTTTCTGCATCATGTGCTCCTCCTCTCTCCTCTAATATACCGCTATTATAGTGGGTTGTCAAGCGGTTTCTGCGGTTCGTTCCCACCGGCGAAGGTCGCGCCGAGACCCCACGTCTGACAGCAAAAAAATGAGAACAAGAGGAAAAAAGACTTGACAACCCCACTAAAACAGTGTATATTATGGGCAGAAAGGGGAACCCGAAATGAGATTTCGCCACGCCACGACCACCGCTAACCTCGCCGCCATCCAGCGCGAGGGGCTCGATCCCGCCCGGAGCCAGGGCAAGCGCCCGGTGATCTGGCTACATGCGTCCGCGGGAGGGGGTGTGAGTGGGCGTTCTCTCCAAATAGCAATCAGTGCGACCGGGTCATCGACCCGGCGCGGGTCAGGGCCATCACCGGGGCGGTCGCGTGGGCGGCCAGCCCCGTCACCGAGGAGGACTGAAATGGAAATAATTGAGGTCGGTCACATCAATGATGCGGGCGGCGCTTGCTGCCCGCATCATGGAAACACGTGCGGAAATCACCCTCTGTACGAGGATGGTGTTCCGTACGAGGGGTACGAGGGGAAGGAAGAAGGGACGGGATGGGTCTGCCGGGCGTGTACAATCATCGGCCTGGATGAGCACTATGCCGGAATTTGTCACGCGCTGGACGCGGCGGCGGACGAGCCAGCAGGCATCACCCGTCCATGTGCGCGGACGCTGCCGGTGTCCGAGGAACGGTGCGAGGGTACGATGACGCCGACCTGGCACACCGCGCCCAACGGGGCAACAACCGATCTCTGGCAATGCGGAACGTGCCGGTATCTCGTCCCGATGACGCCGGAGGACATCACCGCCCGGAGCACCGGGCCGGAGCGGCACGTCCGATGAGCACGCAGAATGGATTGACCCGTCTCCCCGATCAGCTCGCGAAGGCGGTCGCGGCGGGCTATCGGTTTTCATTCATCGGCGTCGGGGAGGCCCGGGTGCAGTCCCCGGAGGGCAAAGAATACGTCGTATCCCTCTCTGGGGCAACCTTCCCCGCCGGCTGTAGTTGTCCCGGCTATTTCTATCGGGGCCGGTGCAAACACCAGGCCAGCGTCGAGCAGTTGACGGCGTTGGTGACGTTTCCACAAGGGGGTTGATGATGTTTGATGTCCCGATGCAAGAGAAGCTCCGGCAACCCTTCGCGCCAGAGCAGATCAAGACCAGAACAGAAAAACGAAAACGGGGCGATGGGACAACATTCGAGTTGGCACTCTCCTATGTCTCTCACGCCACGATCACGGCCCGCCTGAATGACGTGTTCGGCCACCACTGGTCGAACGCCATTCTCCACCAAGAGGTGACGGGCAAGGAGGCGATCGTGCTGTTCTCGCTGACCGCTCAGGACGTGACCCACCAGCAGTTCGGGTCGGCGCGGATTCAGAACGAGGAGGGAGTCGGGGATGCGTTGAAAGCGGCGGCGTCGGCCGGCCTGCGAAAATGCGCGTCGCTATTTGGCATTGGTCTGGGTCTGTGGGACCCGGATGAAGTAGCCGGAACAGAACC
>ERZ1292644.217-Hain-H14-01um-R2-217-length-42248-cov-16_pt1 | contig 22457 bp, 40 predicted proteins | sample MGYA00564402_ERZ1292644 | MGnify/ENA primary metagenome ERZ1292644 (study PRJEB36523, sample SAMEA6512644) | groundwater metagenome | collected 2019-01-09 | study: AquaDiva: Metagenomics assemblies of 32 groundwater samples
AAAAGCGCGCCTTTTGTGCTACGCACAAGGCGCTTATAATTCCAGTATTACCAAGGAAGCAAGCACAGCAATAGGTTGGCTGGGCGGATTTCGCGCGCGTTTTTTCTATATTCGCTGGTTGTATGATGCGGATCAACATGGTACGTAGAACGAAACCACTATTGGCCACACCTAGCGCGGAGTACGTAAATGGGTCTTATCAAGATTGATAAGGGCATTCCGATGCCCCCGAAAACGCATGCCAGAACTGGCGGCTTTGAGCGAAGATATCGCTGGGCCGAGATGGAAATCGGCGACAGCTTCGAGTTTTTGCCCGAGATCGTTGTGAAGTCGGCGCGCTCGATCGCCTCGAAGCGGGCATCGTCTGATGGCCGGAAGTATCGGGTGCATCGCGACGAAGAGACCGGCGTCATCCGGTGTTGGAGGATCGAGTGAAACAGCAGATCGAGCAGCTCTTGGAGCGCAAAGTGCAGAAGCCGACTGAAGTCGGTGACGTCTGGGTGCGAGACGCGCTCGAAGTTCTTCTGCGCGCCGAGCTGGAGCGGCAGAACCTGGACCCGGAGATCGATTTTGCGTCGGATTGGCGCGCGCGGAATACCGGCAATCTTGGGTAGCTTTGGGTCGAAATGGGTGAAACCTCAGGCCCGCGGCTACGGTGCTCGGTTCCCTTCTGCTCGTGCAGCCGCGGGCTGCGAAAGGGTGAGAGGACGCTGCCCGAGGAATGGATTTGTGGAAAGCATTGGAAAGCGACGAATCGCTCTTGGCGTTGGCGCCTTCGGCGTATAGCGAAGCGGAGACGGCGCGGCGTTGATTCGCCCCGGCTCTACGATCTTCACCTGAAGATGTGGGAGCGGCTCAAGGCGCAGGCGATCGAGCGGGCAGCAGGGCTATGATCATCCGGCCATTGGTATTCGACAGCGGGCGACGCGAGCGCAATCGCAAGGCGCGTGCGGCTCGGCGCCGGCGGCTGTACGCAAAGAATCGGGTATGGTGGTCCGTCCTGCGCATGCTGCCCTCGCCGCGCGAGATGGCGAGGGAGCGCTCGATCTGGACCGGTGCGGCGAACGACAACGAGGTGCGGCAATGAGGAAACGATTCGCGGACATGGGCGAGCGCTACGAGATCAGATATCGCAACTACAAAGGCGAAGACGTCGTCTACGGTAGGACGGACAGCACGGTCATTGCGCAACGGTTCTTGCGGGTGATCAGCGGCGATCCGTGCCGCGAGAATCAGCGCATCGTCGATCGGCAACTCCCACTTTTCATCAGCGACGCAGAAGTGCCGGCCCCGAGCCCTTAACAAGCAAGAGCCCCGCCGCGTGTTCCGACAGGTTGCACGGCGAGGCTCAAGGGCAACATCGGGGAGTGATGGTCCGGCAGCTCGGCATTCCCGTGTCGGGCCGACGGCCTCCCCTTTATTCAGTTGAGGTATCGATTAGAGTTCATCTCAGATGACAACAACCAAAAGACTTCACGGCTGCGCTTCTGAGAGAATCATATTGCCATCGGCGCCTCCGCAGTTGTGGACAACGGTGTATAACTAAGCACACGCCTATAGCGTAAGTCAACGCGTCTGGCGTATGGTCACGCTCCACCGGAGAATCAGCACATGCCCGAGGAACATCTTGACGGCCGCAATGGCGAAGCGCCCGGCACACCACCGGCGCAACACGTGGCAGATCGAATGCTGCAGTTCTTCGCTTTCGGCCATCTGCCCGATCACCTCGCGAAGATCAGTGCGCCATTCGCTGCACTGGCGCACGAGATCGTGACGACGTTGCCTGCCAATCCCGAGCGCACGGTAGCGCTGCGCAAACTTCTTGAGGCCAAGGATTGCGCGGTGCGCGCCAAGCTCTTCAAGCCATGATCAAAGCAATCGCCGCGGTGATCTTGTTCGCGATGGTGCTGATCCCACCGGTTCTCGTCATCATCGCGATCATCAATGGCACGCTCAAAGTAGCGTGGTAGGAGTTGAAGCATGCGCGAGATCACGACGCACCGGGTGAACCCGGCGAACGACACGCTCACGATCACCGTAGTTGACGAGCCTGGATCAGGCGGTGCGAATCATCGCTACGAGATCACCGGCTTCAATACAGGCACGAACCCGTCGCGCGGGCTGGACCGTGCTTGGACCGGTTCGGCGATGCTCTTCCAAAACGGCCCGATTGCCGAGGCCGGCGTGAACGGCATCACGCACGAGGCGCTGATCGCGATCCTGATCGACCGCCTGCATGGTTTCCAGACCGGGCCTTATGCGTGCGAGGCCAACGCGGTCGCGCTCGCCAAGCTCGCCGAGGCGGCGCACGTCTTGAACCAACGAACACGCGAGCGGATGGAGCGCGGCGTCGAGGGGACGCATCAGGTATGAGCCCGCGCGCCGTAGCGATCGCGGCTTTCGTGGTATGGGCGACGATGATTACGCCGATCAGCATCGTCGCCTTCACTCAGCCTGCCCTGCTGCGCTCGGGCCCGGTCACGATCGAGCAGCCGAAGGACGGCCGCTTCACCTATCCGGCGCCGAGCACGCGCGAGATCGTGCGCATCGAGGCTGACGGCAAGATCAGCCGGCGTGGCGTCGCGATCGAGAGCGTGCATCGCAGCGACCTGATCGAGATCATACGTGAGCTGATGGCGCTCGAACTGCTCAAGAGCGCGCCGCCCGGGTTGTGCGAGGTGCCATGCGTCCCGTCGACGACGCCGGCGGTGCCATGCCTGACGCCGTGCACTCCACTGCGGAGGTGATGATGCAGCCGCATTGGGAGTTCTGTTGGCGCAACACAAACGGCAAATGGTGGCCGAGGAAGACGTTCGTGGAGGCGGACGGGACAGTCGTTGGGCAGTATGGCAAGCACGTGCCGGGCGTGGTGCTTATGCCACGCGACATCGGCTTGACGCTCGACGAGCTGGCCGCGCGCTACCCGGCATTGAGGGACGCGAAATGAACATGGAGCAAGTGCGCGCGATCTCGGACGCGCTCGCGAAAGAGGCAGCTGATCGCGGCAAGCTGATCGAGGCAGGCTGGCATGCGGCGCGTGTTGTAATGATCCCTCCGGATACATCGCCCGAGCAACTCCGCTTGTTGAAAGCGATATTCATGGGAGGCGCGCAGCATCTTTATGCGTCGATCATGACGATCCTTGATCCGGGTGAAGAGCCGACAGAGAATGACCTGCGAAAGATGGACCTGATCGACAAAGAACTGCAGGATTGGGCAACGATCATGATGGCTTTGATGACCGATCCGGCGAAGGGCAGCGCGTGATGGTCGCCTATTCGTTTAAGCCGCAGTTCGTCGAGCCGATACGGTGGGGCCTCGGTCTCGGGCTCGACATTGCCGACGGCGTCGTCGCGCCAAAGCGCCAGACGATCCGCGCCATCGGCAAGAAGCGGCATGCGCGCGAGGGCGAGATGCTCCAGCTCTACACCGGGATGCGCACGAAGCAGTGCCGGCAGATCGGCACGGCGCGATGCGTATCGGTCAAGCCGATCTTGCTCGATCTCGAAAACAAGATTATCGAGACCGGCGGCGTGCGCATCCCGCGGCGGCATCTCGACAATTTCGCGCGCGACGATGGCTTTGCACATTTCGAGGACATGCGCGACTTCTGGCGCGAGACGCATGGGCTTGGCTATTTCAAAGGCATCATCATCAAGTGGGAGCCGACCGCGGATATCCCGCACGATCCAACAATCAGAGGAAGGGACGGCACGCCAAAGCGTCGCCGATAATCACATGAGCAGCGAACGGGAAATGCCGCGCTACAAGTCGCACAAGGTCGTGCACGCCTTGCAGCTCGCGGCCGTTAGCGGAGTCGTTGATCTCGAAACCGGCGTACGCATGGTCCACTTCCTCGAATACGGTCACGCGCCCCTGCTCTGCGAAAGCGAGATGTTCGCGCGCATGATGCCGGGCCATGGCGACTATCTCGTCGTCTACGCCGACGGCTATCAGTCCTTCTCGCCGAAGGCGGCGTTCGAAGAGGGCTACACGATGATCGGGCCCGAGCGCGAAGTCGATAAGATGGAAGAGTCGCCCACGCCCGCCGAACGGCGCGCCGCCGCGAAAGACCAAACCGAATCATATTCTTCGACAGTCGAGAGCATCGAACCAGACATCCATGCGATCGACGCGGGCGCCTACTTCGCCTCAGCCGCGATCAGCCAGAAGCGAATGGCGGATGCGATGGAGAACATCGATCTCACGCTTATCGAGTTGCTCACCATCGGGAGTTGTTGGTTCCAACAGAGGTGAAGCAATGACCGAAGGCGTGAAGGTAACCGACGGCTCGATGGCGTTCAGCTCGATCAAGCCGCATCCGAAGAACCCGACGAAGCATCCGGACAAGCAGATCGCGCGCATCCGCGGCTCGATCGAGAAGTACGGCTATGTCGACAAGCTGGTCGTTCGGCCGAACGGGACGCTGATCGGCGGCGAGGGGCGATGGCTGGCGATCCAGGGCATACCGCATCTATGCGAGGGCAAAATCGACGTCCGGATCGTGCACGGGCTCGACGAAACGCGGTACCGTGCACTCGGGCTCGCCCTCAACAAGCTCGGCGAGGGCTCGACGACGGATGACGTGATCCTGCACGAAGTGCTTGCCGGCATCATTCAAGAGGGCGAAGACCCGCTTGGGCTTGGCTTCACGGAGAAAGACGTCGCCGCGATCCTCGATGACGCGCCCGACGAGCTGGAGGTGCACGAGATCGAGACCGGGCCGGTGGATGACGAGTTCTGGATCAGCGTCCGCGGTCCGCTACGTCATCAGGCCGAGATGCTGAAGCGCTTGGAGAAAGCGGCGAAAGGCCTCGACAACGTCACGGTCGATCTTGGCACGATCGCGGTAGGCGCATGAGCGACATAGCGACATCGCAAACGATCAATTGGAGCGATTTGGGCCTTCCGGAAGAGTGGGCACGACCAGATGCGATTATCTGGCTATGTCCAAGGGCGCCGCTATGGCATTGGGAGGTCTCTGGCCCCTTCGGCTGTGCATTTGACGCAGGGTCACCTTTCCAAATCGTAGAGCCGAAGTATACTTCGCGAATCGCGTAGGCACGCGAGCAACAGGAGGAAGAGCATGGGCGATTACCTAAAAGGAGAAGGCCAAATCCTTGGCGCAACGCAGGCCAAAGCGGCATCGCTTCCGCAGGCGATTGCGCAGTTGGAGCCGCAGATCGAGCGCGCGGCGAGGATATGCGCGCATCTCGAAAACATCGCTGATCGCTTGACCGGCAGCCGGCCGCAGCCGGCCGGGGCGGACGAGAACCGCCCCGATACGCCTCCGCACTCTCTCGTCGATAGCCTCCGGCGCAAGCGCAACGATCTCGATAACTGGCTGACGCGGTGCGAACAGCAGCTCTCGCGCATCAGCGAAGGCCTCGAAGGATAGTTATACCCCAGAGGGTTCTTTTGGCACGGCCCGCAAGGCCTCCAACGGCAAGCTTGTAGGCACCTCGGTGCTGATAGGCGAGCCCTTCGATCTCCCGATCGTGCGACCATGGCTCGCTACCGTGGAAACGGCGATCAGGTAAATCGAGTGAAGCGGACTACAGGTCGAGAACCCGTTCAGAAGAGCCCCGCCGTTGCCGGCCAAGAGGCACGGAACAACATCGGCGGGGCTCGCCCTTTCATCGGAACGACCCCATGAGATCGTACACGTGGCACAACGTCATGCTGAATCAGCAAAACGATTGGACGCTGACCTTCGAGGGCGCGCTCGGTCTGCTCACGCAGCAGCGCGATTACGAAGCTGAGACCGAAGGCGATATGTTCAAGATCGCAGATGCGATTGAGCGTGATCCGGTCAAGATTTCATGGGTATGCGGATGGATGCCGATCGTCGGCCGATGTCAGCGTCCTGGCTGCATGACGAAGGGCAGATGCCAAGGCTTCGTCGCGGAGTAGTGCATGCGCAACGTCGTGCTCGACAACAAATTTGAACCGGGCCAAGACCCGGCGGATTTCGTTGAGATCGAGAAGAGCAACGATCGGCACTTCGAGGTCCAACTGTATAACCGTGGGCGATGGACAAGGGGCACAGCTACGATATGGCGCCTTCGGTTCCTCTTCGAGCGGATCAAGAAGCGTTATCCGAGCGCTTGGTCTGGCGTTGCAACGCGGATCGACAAGCCGGTTGTCGTGCGGCGGCGCAAGTTCGGGCGGATCATCATGACGGTGAAGGCGCTTTCTGGCCCCGTCGCCAGCGTCGCGAGCAAACACTGATGAGTCGGCACGTCATCACGAAAAAGAACCACCTCGGCAACCGCAGTGGCCTCGGCGTCAAGATCGACAATCAGGCGCACGGCGCAAAGGTCACGATCCGCAAGCGCGTCGCCGATGCGCTCGCAGCTCCCGTGCGCGTCTTCGATGCATTCGCCGGCGCAGGCGGGATGATGCACGAGGCCATCTGGAAGGACGCCGAGCACTACGTCGGGTGTGATCTCAAGTGGGACCGTGACGACGGTCGGCTGATGTACGTGGCCGATAACAGGCGCGTGATGCGAGCGATCGATCTCGGTAAGTTTAATATTTATGATCTCGACGCCTACGGTTTCCCCTGGGAGCAAGCCTTGATCATCGCCGATCGGCGCACCGTGAAGCCTGGGGAGGCCGTCGGCATGATCTTCACGGAAGGCGGGGGCATCGCCTACAAGGCGAACTCGGTGCCGCACGCGGTCTCGGTGCTCGGGCGCGTGAAGCACGGCGCGGTGGGGCTCGGCCGGCGCCGCGAAGACATCGTCGACCGATGCCTGCGCGGGCTCGCGGATCGCATGCGCTGCACGATCGAGAAGCGATGGCAGGCGACAGGCAAGAGCGGCGCGACGATGCTCTACGTCGGCGTGGTGCTCCGCGGGATCACGGCCGCATCTGGATTGATCGCAGCAGAGAAGGATTTGTCGAGCGCTTCGAGATAGGCGGCCTGGAATTCGAGCGCTTCGGCCGCAGCAAGGCTCCAAGCGGATGCCTCGACAGTCCCGCCATTGCGCTTCATGCGGAAGATTGTCGCAATTCGGCGCAGCATTTGAGGGCGTGTCTCAGGCTCGGTTTCGATCGTCATTGCTTCATTTCCTCCACGGCACATGCGATGGCCAAGAAGAGCCCGAAGCCGAACAAGACGCCTCCGACGCCCCACGCGAAGCCACCTCCCATCGTCATCAAGATGGCGGCGAGGGCGACGGAATGTCCGGACGCGGTTTTTGCCGTCTTCGTTTCGCCCATTGGCGTATCTCCGGGTATTTGACATTTGTCAAAATCAGCCATGCTTCGCGGCATTGCTCGATCGAGAACAGCGCCGTATGGCACTCGTCGACGTCGATCTCCATGCGCGCGGCGAGGTATTCATAGACGCGCGTGCGGGCAACGTTCTTGATGATCCGGCGCGCCTTGGGGCTCTCGGGATCGTAGGCGCCACATTCGTCGGCGCCCTCCCACAGCGGATCGATCCGGCGCTCGTGCAAGATGGTGCGCGCGCGGCGCAGCTCCCAATTCGCCGGCGTGCCGAGTGCCTTCTTGGTCTTGGGATAGCAACCCACCCAAGCCTGACACGGGCCGCAGCGGTAGAACCATTTCAGGGCGAGGTCGATGCGCCCAGGATACAGGGTCGACCCCTGCAGGAGGCCGGCGGGCTCGTTGCAGTAGGGGCAGATCGGCGCGGGCGAGTGGCGGGCCATCAGCGCTCCAGCTTGCGCCATTTCAAATGATTGCGGCCATACACAATCCACAGAGCGAAGTTCAGCGGGAGCAAGCCCCACGTCCCGGTGACGACGATCCAGATCAGCCACAGTAATTGATTGCCGAGGCCGACCAGCCATGCACTCCGGTGGATGTTGCCGGCGAGCAGCGTCATCCAGATCGTGATGGCCGAGAGCAGCCAGGGCAGATAGTCGCGGATCACGTCTTTCATCATTTGCGGGCACCGGCGCCGCGCATGATCGGCAAATTGCGATGCAGCTCCATCATCTCTTGGCAATCGCGCACGACCGAAACGAGCAAATAGGTGCCCAGAGCGATGAACGGCAGAACGAATATGTGCGCAGAAAAGACGGCCTGACAGATCAGCACGAACACGAGCACGGCCACGAAAAACGCGAAGAAGTGACCGAGTCGCCAATATCCCGGCGCGGCGTGTTCGAATAGAGCCATCTCTTCGACGGTCGGAATGTTGCTGTCGGGGATCATTATCCACCTCAGTGGTGCTGTGGAAACTGACGAAGCAACAGTTCGGCTGGGATCGGTTTCTTGTTCGTCATCTGCTTCATGAAGAAGGCGATGTCTCGATCTTCGCAATCGCGCTTCAAGTCGGCGGCCCACTCCGGTTGCATGTAGCGGGCATTGGGGCCGCCGCTTTCCCCACCACAGATGATCCAATCTGGATGCGCGCTTCTATCGTGATAGCAGTCGGCGCCGCGTACATACGGTAGCCGCAGCGGCCCGATGGCAGGCTCATAGCTGATGAAGCGGACGGCGGCGGGAACCTGCATCAGGATCGACCAGCGCCGATCGTAGTGCTCCTGATCCTCGCATGTCGTGCCCAGCCATACGTTTGGCATTGCGCCTTGCCAGAATATCGGCGCCATCTTGCGAATATTCTCGGGCCGCTTCGTGAGCAAAAGCCAATCCAGCTCCGGCGTGCATTCGATCAAAGCGAACAGGTCCATGCGCCATGCTGGCGGCGCTTGGTTGTCGAAGATGTCGGCCAACGATGCGCAGAACACGCGCGGTCGATCGATGCCGGCCTCTCTTGCCCATTGCAGCGGCTTACGCCAATTAGCCTCAGAGGTGCGTGTGCGCGGCGCATGTGGTCCCCACGTCCCGCCATTCCACTTCCGGAAGTTGTTTTGCGTCTCGGCGTAGCAGTGGTCACAGCCGGGCGAGACCTTCTGGCACCCAATCCACGGATTGAATGTGTGCGTCGTCCACTCTATTTTCGAGTTCTCACCCATGGCTACCTCACGAATTTCGGCACGGTGCCGAGATGCGCGCAAAGGTCGTTGGCGGCGGCGATGGCTCGGGCCTTAAGCGCAAACCCGGTCTGCAGGAACGTGACGCGGCCGACCACCCACGTGAAGGCGTAGACGTTGGCGCGCTGGTGATGGATAAGCTTGATCGGCATGGGCAACTCCTGTGGATTCTCGGAATTGACACCCATACGCCCATAGCGTAGGTTGCGCAAGATGGCATCAAAAAAATTCCCCAACGCAGACCACGGGAAAATCCCGCAGCGGAACGTCGACCTCGAAAAGGTCGAGGCGCTCGCGCGCATCAATTGCACGCAGTCCGAGGCGGCTGCGGTGCTGAAGCTCACGCCAACTCAATTTGGCGTGATGCTGAAAAAGCGGCCAGTGCAAGAGGCATGGGCCCGTGGCCGCGAGTTGATGAGGGTTTCAGTTCGCCGACTACAGTTCCGCCACGCGCAGATGCCCAATAGCGCAGGCGTGACGATGACGAAGCACCTATCGGCGCATTTGCTCGGCGAGTTCGACCCGACGATGACGATCAACAACAATACGCAGGTCAACATCGTGGGGCAGCTCCTGGCCGAGATCGACGGTACGACACGATCACTCCCGTCCGAACAGCAGCGGCAGGCGCTTCCGCCTCCGGCGCCCAATGCGCTTCCAGATCAGAACCCGCCGGCGTTCGGACCCGGCGGCGCCGACGTGATGGCAGAACTCGACGCCCTACGTCAGGGCTTGAACGGCAAGAAGAACGGCAGCAACGGAGGTAGTCATGAATGACGTAGCCACGCGAGAACACCAAGCCTATGCCCCGCCCAGTCATCGGCCGCCCGAGCCCGAGCGGATCGTATCTATCGTCGAAGACGGGCGGGATATTCACGATGCCCTAATCCACAATGCCGAACACCATGAAAAGCTTGCGGTCGAATATCGTCGTCTTGCGGCGGCGTCGCTTGAGCGGGCAGAAACGAAGGACATGGAATATCGGGCCGAAAAGGATCGATTGCAGAAGGTGGCCGAATTGCTCGATACGCCCCTTCAGCTCGAAGCGCCGAAGACGGCGCCCTTGGCAAAAGTCGAGGATCAGACTAAAGCGGAACCCGAGCAACAGCACACGAACGGGGCTGGCAATGGCGCAGATGTTCGGGAGCCTGTCTCCGGGGTATCCTGACGAGCCTTTCGGCGACGTGATCGAGGCCGGCAACATCGATCTGAAGAAGCGGCCTGTCGTCCGCAATAAGGACGGCACGATCAGCACGGTGCGCTCGATCGCCATTGGTGTTGATGGGCGCGAGATGCTGATCCCGACCGTCAGCGACGACGGTCGGATCATGTCGAACGCAGAGGCGATCGAGAACTTTCGGAAAACCGGTGCCCACCTTGGCACCTACGGTACGACCGAGGCGGCCACAGCCGCGGCCGAGCAGCTCCACAACGATCAGGCAAAGCAGTATCCGAACAGCGGTGGGCTGCAGCGCGTCGAGTTTCCCGCGGTGCAGCGCCCGACGGAACCGGGCAGCGACTTTGACCCATTCGAATCAGCGGCGGCGCGCCAGCGCTACGCGGTCAAGCCTCCGGAAGGACGCGGCTACGGTGCGACAACGTTCCTGCTTGAAAAGTATCTCCCGCATTCGCTCAAGAAGCTTTCGACGCTTCCCGAGCGCGCCATCGGAGCGGCGCAGGAGCTGCAACAAGGCGGTGTCTACAATCCCGAGCCGGCGGTCGAGACCAGCATGCTTATGGTCGGATTCCCGGGGCCGCCCGGCAAAGCCATGCTTGGATCGGGCATCCGGCGTCCCGGAAAGGGCACCCCCAAGGAAGAGCCAACACCGAGCGATGTCGATACAGCCTTCGAACAGCTTCGACGCGAGAACGCCGGCCTCACGCGCGAGCAGCGGCGCGAGCGGATGCGCCAAGAGGGTCAAAAGGAATTCGACGACGTCCAAAACATGCCAGACACCGCATACGAAGCTGAATTGGACCGCATCAGGAAGGGATTGCGCGGCGAACCCGATGACGGCTTCACGCTCGGCTCGGGCGCGGTCGACCAGCGCGGTAAGGCAGCTACGGTGGCAGGTCTCGGTATGCCCGAGGGCGCGCCGAGCTTCATCAACGAGGCAGGGGGATTGACCCCGAAGGAGGTGACCAGTGCAGCAAGACCCGAGGGAATCGCTCCAGCCGGCGCCATCGAGCCCACAGCAGGATCAGGACTCGGAGGAAGAGAGGCACGCGTGGCAGAGGCGACGCGACTTGCAGAGGAAGCGCGCGGGGTACGACAGCCCCTTGAAGGACTCCCCCAAAAGCCCCTCGACATAGGCGGCGACGTCTTCGTGCCCGGGCCGATCGGCTACGTGCACGAGGCGGCTGAGACCTACATGAAGGGCGCGGGGCTGCCCTTCAACCCGGTGCGCACCTATCAGGTGGTCGACGTGCCGCGCGCGCAGCGAATCGCACAGGCATTCGACGAGATGCCGCACGCGCCGAACGACCCGAAGGTGCAGGCGAGCTACAACGCGATGATCGATGAGACGGTGCAGCAGTTCAAAGCTCTGGAGAACAGCGGCATCAAGTTCGAGTTCATCAAGCCGGGGCAGAAAGACCCGTACTACGAATCGCCTCGGCTTGCGCAGAAGGACGTTGTCGAGAACAAGCACCTCTGGGTGTACCCAACCGAATCAGGGTTCGGGAGCACCACGCCCGAGGCGCTCGCGGCCATGCGCGAGAACCCGCTGATGCGCATGACGGACATCACGATCGACGGCAAGAAGCTGGTAGCCAACGACGTCTTCCGGATCGTCCACGATATGTTTGGGCACTTCAAAGAGGGCGTCGGCTTCCGCGCTGCCGGCGAAGAGAACGCGTGGCGCTCGCACGCCGCCATGTACTCGGACACAGCTCGGCCGGCGATGACGACCGAGACGCGCGGGCAGAATTCGTGGCTCAACTACGGCCCGCACGGCGAGAAGAACCGCACGGCGAAGAGCGACGAGACCGTGTACGCGCCGCAGAAGATTGGCATCCTGCCCGAGTGGGCAATGCAGGAAGGGCGCTTCGATCCAGGCATCAAGGCCTACCACGGCACGCCGCACGACTTTCTCGGTTTCGATATGTCCAAGATCGGGACGGGCGAGGGCGCGCAGTCCTACGGGCACGGTATGTACGTCGCCGAGAATCCCAAGGTCGCCGAGGGCTATCGCGAGCAGCTTTCAGGGCAGCCAGAGATTGAGCACTTCAGCGTTGGCTCGATCACGCTCAATAGGAAGGGAAACTGGACCGACTATTCGCCCAAGAAGTCGGAGGACATCCCGAAGGCTGTGCTGTCGGAGAATTTGATCCTCGCCGAAGATGCTATGCGCACCAATGCGGGCAAGCCTGAGGTGCAAAAGCAAATTGTCCGTGATGTTCTCAACGATTTGCGCTCTGATTCTGGCGTCGATCCGGCGGCAAAAGCGTATTACGACCGCGTCGCGCGGCAGGTCGACAACGGCACGATGCCGGTGACGTTCAAGCTCGGCCCGCAGCCGGGCAAGATGTACGAGGTGAACCTGCGCGCGAAGCCGGAGCAATTCCTCGATTGGGACAAGCCGCTCTCGCAGCAGTCTAAGGAAGTGCAGGCGGTCGTGCGCCCGGTGTTAGAAGAGCAGCGGGCGGCCCAGATCGCGGCACGTGAAGGGTTGCTCGCCCGAGGCACCGACGCGTTCGGCAAGCCGTTCTCGGAAAAGCGGCGGGCCGAGTTGACGTCGGAGTTGAAAGCGCTCGACGAGACGACCGGCGACGCGATCTACAAGCAGATGGGACTTCCTGCGAAGGATCAGCGCGAGGGCTTCGAGCGATCAACGCAGCGGCTCCGCGAAGCCGGCATCCCTGGGATACGGTACGCCGATCAGGGATCGCGTTTTCCCAAGATCGAGTTCAATGCATTGAATGCGGAAGAGAATGGTGCGCTGTCGAAGATTGGTTATGGTCGTGCCGAAAACGTCACGCTCAAAGATGAACAGACACGCCCAGCATGGGCATGGGAGCAAAATATTCGGCATTGGCGCGATCTTGTCGGGACGGAAACGCCACGCGGGAAAGAATTAACTCGCATTTTCGACAAGATACTCACGTCAGGCGAGACCGCCCCTAAGATGCAGCCGCAAACATCCAATTATGTGCTGTTCGATGACAAGCTGATCGACATCGTCAAGAAGTACATGATCGCCGGCATCCCGCCGGGCGTCGCGATGGCCATGGCGACGAAGGCCGAGCAGGCGCATGCGATGGACCTGACGCACCTGCCAGAATCGAAGAACATCGAGGATCGGCGTCCGCGACCACCAGAGCCGAAAGACTCGTCTAGACCGCCCGGCGCATACATGGAATATTACCGGCGCAAATACGGACCGCATGTGGCGCCGGTTCGCGAGCCGATGTTCGGCAGCCTCGCGCCTTGATGGGAGAGCGAAATGCAGATCAAGATCGAGCACGCCGATCCCGCGAGCAGCAATGTCGCGGTCGTCGAAGTGGTGAGAGACCGGGCAAAAGAGCCCGAGCGGCACGAACTGACCACCGGCAAGTTCGTGATCGTCGACGGCGATTGCTTCATGAAGATCACGTCGATGTCGCAGGCCGAGAAGGTGACACGCGAGGCGGAAGCGGTCGCCAAGGCCAAGGTAAACGAGGCCGAGGTGCAAGCCCGGCGCCAGCACGATGCGGAAGAGCGAGGGAAGCTACAGGCGGAAGCCCGTGGGCAGGCTACGGTGATCACGACGGCAGACGAGCCCGAGCCCAAGCCCATCGATCTTACGAAGCTGCCCGAGCCCGAAGCGCAGAAGCCGGCCGAGCCTCCGGTCCCGATCCCGATCGATCGGCCTCCGGTATCCAACGAGCCCGCAAAGCAGCCCGAGCCGGCCTAATGGAAAAACAGCCACACGACGCAGTGAGTTACGGCCCGGGCGATCCCAGCGGTGATCACTGCGCCGTGTGCACCAACTTCCAGCCGGGCAACCCGCCGCAGTGCTCGAAGGTCATCGATCCAATATCCGCCGGCGGTTGGTGCGAGTTGTTCGCGCCAGCAATGGCGAACGTAGCCTCTCCGGGAGGCTTGTGATGGCCCAGCGTGATCACGCTCTCTCGATGGCCAGCGCCAAGCATTTGATGGCGCAAGGCCACATCGACCAGAAGACACACGACAACATCTGCAAGGATTGCACGAAGAAAATGCGGGCGAAGCAAAGGCCGGTGCCACGGCGCGCAGCTCCGGCGGCAGCGCAACCGCAGCCATTCGGATCGCTCGCGCCAGACAGCGGGTACTGATCATGCCGTTCGAATCGCAAGCGCAGCGGCGCCTCGGATACGCGGCCGCCAAAGACCCCAAGGTCGCCAAGCGCACCGGGTTCTCGCAGGCGGCCGCGCGCAAGTTCGTCGCCCACGACAAGCCGGGCAAGTTGCCAGAAAAGAAGAAGCCGGAGAAAGAGCACCGATTCGGGTCGCTTGCGCCATGAAGACAGAGATCGTTTCAATCCAACGATTCGAGGCCAACGGGCGCCCATGGGCCGAGATCGAAGCTATCTTCCCGGTCAAAGGTCGCAAGTTCATCGGTTTCGAGATCGATGGGGATGAGGATGAGGCGGCGCTGCGTACGAAGGCAGAAGCCCAGGTTCGCGATTGCGAAATAGTTTGGGACATCGCATGACCCGACGCACGCATCAATGCAAGGCCTGCGATAGCCCTGCCGAGTTCGACATCGACCTGTACGTGCGCTCGGTTGAGCTTGGCGGCCGCTCGATGGAGTTCAACGCCGAAAGCACGATGCGGTGCTGCAACAACCATCGACAGAAGATGGAAGCGGTGCTTCTGCATGAAAGCAACCGCAGCCTTTTCGACGCGATGATGAAGGCCGAAGGCTTGCCGCCGGCGGATTGGAAGACGGCGAAGGCGGTCTTCAAGCCGATCCCAATCGAGCGCTCGGTGCTCCACATCGATACAACCCAACTCATTCCGCAATGCGACTTCGGAGACGAGAAGGCCCGATGCGTCATGCCGGCAAAATACCAGATCGCGCTGCGGTGCTTCCGGATCGGCAGCAAGAAGGATCATGCCGACATCCTGATCGACAAGTGCACGTGTGAGCAGCACCGGCGCGTACTGAAGGCCGAGCACATCCTCGCCGACAACGCGAGCAAATCTGTCGTGCTCGTAGCGCTGACGAACCGCGGCTTCCCGATGCCGGACTTCAAGCGCACCGAGATCACGTTCCACATCATGTCGAGAGGCCGGAAGATCGACCCGGCGCAATTCGAGAGGGGGAAGGCCTAATGGCGTTCAATGTCAGGATTTTCGGCTACCGCGGCACGCGGCAAATCCTCGCGCGGCAGACACAGTTTCAGAGCGATTCGGTGCAAGTGCTCGAAGAGCCCTACGAGTTTTCGGAGGTGATCGCGACCAATGGCGCGACGGCGGTATCGAGCGTATCCAACCCGGCGACGCAAGTGCAGATTTTGCGCGTCGAGGTTCCGGACGGACAAACAATACGGTATGAGATCAATCCGCCGTCGCGCGCGGTAGCCGCCGGCAACGCCTCGCCGCGGCTTTCCGGTGTCGATCAGTTCTACTTCCAGCCGGGTTGGACGATCAGTATCGTTGAGGCTGCATCATTCCCATGAACGACAATGCAACAAAGGTCGTTGGGCAAGCGATCGATGCGCTTAAAGGATCGCCGCTGATCTTGGCAGGATTGATCTTCAATGGACTCGTCTTCGGATTGGTGGCCTGGACGATCAACAAGACCCATGATCGGCATCAACAGAGCTTGAACACAGTGATCGAGCGATGCCTGCCACAGGCGAAGTGACCAGCGATGTTCCTGGCTACGACGAGCTGAAGGCGAAGCTCGGCGATCGGGAATATCGCCTCGATCACCTCTATTGGATCATCAACCAAGTCGGCAACCGTGTGCTCTTCGTGCGCAACGAAGTGCAGCGAGAATATTGGAAAGCACTTTGGTATTGCAACGTTATCACGAAGGGAAGACAGCTCGGCTTCTCCTCTTTCATCTTGCTCCTGATGCTCGACGCCTGCCTGTTCAATTCGAACACGGCATGCGGCATCGTCGACTACACGATGGACGACGCGACGGCGAAGCTCGCGAAGATAAAATATGCCTATGACAATCTGCCGAGCTACCTGCGGCAGGCGATCCCGCTCACGAAGGACAACACTGAAGAGATACACTTCGCCAACGGCTCGTCGATCAAGTGCGGCGTGTCGCACGTCGGCGGCACGCTTCAAATCCTGCACGTGTCGGAGTTCGGGCGCATCGCCGCAGAGCACCCGGAGAAGGCGCGCGAGATCAGGCGCGGCAGCTTCGCGACGGTGCACGCTGGTCAGATGATCCATATCGAGAGCACGGCGCGCGGTGTCGGAGGCCACTATCACGAGATCGTGCAGGTCGCGGAAAAGCAGCAGCTAGAGGGGCGGCCACTCTCGATCATCGACTTCAAACTGCATTTCTTCGCATGGTGGAAGCATCCGGACTATCGGCTGCCGATCAACTCGGTGCTGATCACACAGGAAGACACGGAGTATTTCGAGAAGATCGAGGCAGAGATCGGCCGCAAGATCGATCTGCAGCAGCGATGTTGGTACGTCGCCACGCGCAATCGTATCGGCCCCGACGACATGAAGTCGGAGCATCCATCGACACTGAAAGAAGCCTTCGAGGTCTCGATCGAGGGCGCCTTCTTCAAGACGCAGCTCTCGAAGGCGCGCACGGACGGCAGGATCGGCATGGCGGTGCCGCACGATCCCACGCGGCTCGTGAACACGTTCTGGGACATCGGCGAGGATTGCACCGCGATATGGTGGCATCAGACCGACGGCATGCGGCATCGGTTCATCGACTATTACGAGAACACGGGCGAAGGCCTGGAGCACTACGCCACGATCTTGAAGCAAAAACAGCACGCCCGCGGCTTCAACTACGGTAGGCACTACGGCCCGCACGATCTCGAAAATAAGGATTGGTCATCGTCGGGCAATAAGCCGCGAATCGAGGTCGCGAAGGAGTTGGGGATAGACTTCAGCGTCGTCCCGCGAATCGAGCACAAAGAAGACGCGATCGAGGCGGCACGCCGCATGCTCAGCAACTCGTTTTTTTGTGCCAAACACACGAAGCGCGGCGTCGAAGTGCTCGACAACTACCGGAAGGAATGGGACGATCGCCTTGCGACGTTCAAGAAGCTGCCGCTGCACAATTGGGCATCGCACGGTTCCGATTCGTTGCAGACCGGCGCCTGCGGGCTTTACCCGGAGGACTTGCCCGAGACGAGGGCGAGATCGCGCGGGCAAAAAGAGCGGAGGGTTTCGGCATGGTCAGCGTGATCTGATGGGCATCGCGGACGTAAGAAACGCCTTCGCCGCAGCGCTCGGTGAGCACGGGCAGGTCAGCAGCGCGACAAAGTCGATCGACCGTCACGACGGCACCGAATACGATCGCCTTGAATTCAAAGGTACTTTTGTGGCAGATAGTGCCCCGTTCACCATCAAGTCGGATCGCATCCGGCCCGGTGGCAGCCTTTTAGAGGCGGCGCGCGCAACGGCCGCGGAGCTTTTAAAGCAGCGGGGGCTCACATGATCCAACGAATCAGCCTGATCCTGATCGCTCTCTTCGCGCTCTTGCTCGCGGCTACCGAGGTCCCGGCGCAAGAGGGCCCGATCTACTGCCGCAGCAATGCGCAGTACAGCGCATCGTCGACCGGCAACACCGTCATCATCACTGGCGTTGCAGGTCGGAGCGTTTTCATTTGCGGCTTTCAGCTTTGGCTCGCCGGTACGGCGACAAGCGTCAATCTCGTGTATGGCACCGGCGTTGCCTGCGCCACAGGCGAAACGGCACTAACGCCGCCCTACGCACTGGTCGCACAAACCGGGATTGCGGACACAGCAGCGGTCTTTCGCGGTCTTCTCGTGCCGCCGGCCACGGACGTCTGCATCAAGACGACGACGACGCAGGCTGTGCAAGCTGAAGTCTTCTACGTCCAACGATAGGAGCCCCCATGGCGGGCCATCTGCTGAAGACCACGAACCCGGAGGCGGCTGCGCGTCTTGAGGCCGAGGGCGAAGCGAAGCTTGCGGAGATGGCCCGGCCGGCGGCAGCTCCTGTAGCGAATCCGATCACGGACCCGGCAAAGCCCTACGTTCCGCCCAAGCCCCTCGCGATGGTGCATCCGCGAGAGCCGGTCTACACGTGCGATCGCGTGCCGAGCGTTGGCGAGATCGTGCGTTATCATGCCCGCCCTGGCCAAGGGCGCGCCGGCAAGAGCGAATTCTCCGCAATGGTGCTGCATTGCGATCAGCGCGGCGTTGCCGAGTTGCTTGTGTTTTTCTCGGCCGATGATCTCTCCGAGATGATCATGGTCGCCTATCGTAGCGACGAGACGCCATGGCCGGCGTGGTCGTTCATCGAGAACAGCGAAGTCGCCGAGCTTGGCAAGAAGTTCTCGACGTTCCTCGGCATCGCCGAGCGTCTCAGCAACAAGATCGATGCCGTCGAGACGTTGTTCGGCGGGCGGCTCGACGCGCTCGAAGCCCGTAAGGTCGACTTGTCGCCGATCATCAAGCGAATCGACGTGCTCGAAGCGGCAGGTAAAAAGCGCAGGGGCGAGGCTGAAAGCGGGTAGCCATGGCTGGGCTTGGCGAGCTAGCTCTTCCGGCGCTGTCCGGCGAGATCATCCCCCCCGGGCGTGAAGACACCGAGGTCACGGCCAGCGTTGCGCCGAGCATTGCCGAGACCACGGAAAAATTCCTGATCCTGAAGGGATGGTTCGTCGCCGACGCGAATCATAGTCGCGAGTGGCGTGGGAACGCGAAGAAAGATTTCGACTTCCGCGCCTGCGACCAGTGGGAAGACGAGGACAAGGCCGTCCTCGAAGATCAGAACCGGCCAATCATCGTCTTCAACCGTGTCCTGACGATCTTGAAGGCCGTCGCCGGCATGGAGATCAACGGGCGGCATGAAATTCAGTACATGCCGCGGAACACGACGCAAACCACCGTCAACGAGTTGCTCAACGCGGCGTCGAAGTGGATGGGCGACGGCTGCGACGGCGAGGACGAAGAGAGCCAAGCCTTCGAGAACGCCCTGACGTGCGGCATGGGCTTCACGGAAAACCGTCTCGATTACGAAGACGAGCCGAGCGGGCAATACATCGAGGAATCCATCGATCCGCTGGAGATGTATTGGGACAAGGCGGCGCGCAAGAAGAACATCTCGGACGCGCGGCGCATGCATCGTGTTCGGCGCATGCCGTGGGGTGACGCGAAGCAACTCTTCCCGAGTTACCAGCGATGGCAGGTCGACGCCCAATGGGTGGACATGGGCCCGGAAGGCAATCCGAAGTCGATCGAGCAGAAGCGCATCCGCACCGAAAATACGTCAGACCCATCTCAAGACGAGATGATCGAAGTCACGGTCGTTCAGTCGCAATGGTGGGAGCGTGAGACCTATTGGCTGATCGCCGACGAAGCGACGAACACGAAGGTCGAGTTAACCGATCAGCAGTACCGCATCTTCAAGCAGCGCATGGAGGTGATGAAGACTCAGTTCGGCATCGAGCCGCCTGAGTCGGTGAAGATGACACGGAAGGTCTACAAGCAGGCCTTCCTGGGGCAGCAATTGCTCGGCGATATCACGCCGGCGCCGATCAAGGGGCAATTCTCCTGGGGCTGCATCACGGGCGAGCTGCACCGCAGCAAGGGCACATGGTTCGGGCTCGTGCGCGTGATGCGCGACCCGCAGATGTGGGCGAACAAGTGGCTGTCGCAGTCGTTGCACATCCTCAATTCGACGGCGAAGGGCGGCATCGTCGCCGAAAAGGGCGCCTTCAAGGATCAGCGACAGGCCGAAGAGACCTGGGCGCGGCCGGACGCGATCACGTGGGCCGAAGAGAAGGCTTTGTCCGGGCCGAATCCGAAGATCATTCCGAAGCCCGGCGGCTCGTTCCCCGAAGGCCACATCAAGCTGATGGAGTTCGCGATCAGCGCGATCCGCGATGTGAGCGGCATCAACTTGGAACTGATCGGCCTGAAGGACGTCAACCAGCCCGGCATCCTTGAAGCCCAGCGCAAGCAAGCCGGCATGACGGTGCTGGCTACGGTATTCGATTCGCTACGCCGGTTCCGGAAGATCATCGGCCGCAAGCGGCTCTTCTTCATCCAGAACAATTTCGCCGACGGTCGGCTGATCCGTGTCGCTGGGCCCGACGGCGCGCAGGTTGTGCCACTGTTGAAAGACAAGTGCCTCGGGACATACGACGTCGTGATCGACGACGCGCCGACGAGCCCCAACCAGAAAGAGGCGAATTGGGCGATCATCTCGATGTTCTTGCCGCTCTTCAAGGATCAGCTTGCGGCACAGCCAGAGCTGCTCGGCCTGATCATGGAATACTCGCCGCTGCCGCAGCGCTTGGTCGACGCGATCAAGAAGCTCGCCTCGAAGCCGAAGACAGAGTCGCCAGAACAGCAACTCGGGCTTGCCCTGCTCGCGGCCGAGGTCGCGGACAAGCAAAGCCACGCCGCGAAGAATCAGGCAGATGCAGGCCTCGCCGGCGCCAAGGCGCAGGTCGGAGAGCCGGCGCGCGCGGCCTACGACATGGCGGTCGCCGAGAACCTCGCGAACAAGAACGACAACGCGATCGATACCGTGAAGGAAGCGGTCGAGGCGGCGAAGCGCATCGGCGAGATGGATATCGACGTGGCTAAGGCCGACAAGACGCGCGCCGAGGCCGAAGAGGTGCGGGCGCGCACGCCTGGGCACGCGGCGAAGACCCTGCAGACACACATCGAGACGGCGCGCGCGGCGATCGAGCCATTGCCGGATCACAAAGACGCCTTCCCGCCGTCCCCGCCGCCGGCGGCAAAGAAGTAAGGGATGCGAGCCGCCCTCCACAGCGCGCCGGTCTCGATTCAGCGTATTCTACGGCAGTTTTTCGAGGTCGAGCTTTGCGGCCATTGCCGTTGGGACGCGGTCACCATCGATCGAGATGAGGATAACCTTGTGGAGGTATCCTTTTCGGTCGGCAACGGGCGCTATAGGATCGCGGTCAATCCGCCGGGCGACGACCCGCCTTATCCGTTGGGCAGGGTGGTTCTGACCGGGGCCGGACCCGTCATGGCGGGGCCGCTCGATCAAACGACGTGGGAACACGCGGCGAAACAGATCAAGGCGCATGCGCCGACGGCGCCAGAGGTCATGGAATGGGAGTAACGCATGAACGACACCACCACGATCCAGCCTGTTGTCCCGGGGCCAGCGGTTGCAGCGCCGGACCCGGCAACTCCAGCACCAGCCGCACCTGCGGCCGTAGCACCGGCAGCACCGCCTGATCCGAGCGCGCAAGACGCCGACGGCTTCACACAGGCCGAGCGCGATTTCTTCGCGTCCCGTGGTGAAAAGACGGAAGGCCTCCTATCGGCGACTCCTGGCGTAGCGCCTGAGCCTGCTGCTGCAGGCGCGGCGGCGCCGGCGGCGGCCGCTCCGGCAGCTCCCGCGGTTGCTGGCGAGGATGACGACAGCGACGACGACACCGTGCTTGATCCCAACAAGCCGCCCCCGAAGCGCGTCGCCTACGGCAAGTTCAAGCGAGTGCAGGAGCGTGCGAAGACGCTCGAAAAGCAGCTCAATGACTTGACGGTCAAGAGCGCGACCGATCACGCAACGCTCGCGGAGCGCGTGCGCCTGATTAACGAGGCGCTGACCACGCCGAAGCAGCAGGAAAAGCAGGAAGAGGAAGACCCCGAGCCGGACAAGGAAATCGACATCTTCGCGCACAATGCGTGGCTATCGCGTAGAACGGCGAAGCTCGAAGGACGTCTGCAGGAGTTCGACAAGAGAGAGAACGATCGCACAGAGCGTGCGACGATGGCCGAAAGATATGAGGCCGATGCACAGACGTTCAGTTCCAAGGCTACGCTTGAGGACGGCTCGCCAAATCACGCGGCGCAGGCAGTTCGACTTCAAGACGGCCGTGTCACGACGAATTTCTATTTGAGTTACCTGTACCTGCTTCAAAATCGTATGGAAGAATTGCAGCGCTTCGGTATGACTGATCAGAATGAGATCAGACATACGGTAGCCAACGAAGAGCGCGACCTTGTGAAGCGCGCGATCGCGTCGAACGCCTCGCCTGCACAGCGCGTATGGGACATGGCGATCGGGCGCGGCTTCAAGCCGATCCTGCCGAGTGCAGCTCCGGCCGCGGCAGCGAACGGTGCGGCGGCTCCAGCGGCCGCGGCGCCTACGATGGGAACGCCGCTTGGCGCGCCGGCACCGACGAACGGCGCTGCAGCTCCGGCCGCGGCGGCGCCCGGTGCTCCAGCTATCCCCAGCGTTTCAGCCGAGATCGCGGCGATCAAGGCAGGACAGGGCGCAGCGTTCTCCCTGTCGAATGCAGCGGGCGCGACTGGCGGAAATCTCACGCCGGAACAACTGGCTAACATGCCGCAAGAGGA
>ERZ1292644.623-Hain-H14-01um-R2-623-length-22384-cov-8_pt1 | contig 22384 bp, 27 predicted proteins | sample MGYA00564402_ERZ1292644 | MGnify/ENA primary metagenome ERZ1292644 (study PRJEB36523, sample SAMEA6512644) | groundwater metagenome | collected 2019-01-09 | study: AquaDiva: Metagenomics assemblies of 32 groundwater samples
GCAACGAGACCTGCTGGCCTTTTCCCGCCGCTGCTTCCCAACCTAGGACGTTATCAGATCTGATATGCTCGGGTGGCCCGTGCTCGATGAACAGATCGGCCAGCGCGTCGATCACATCGTGCGACCGGAAGCGCCGCATCGGCACTATCGCCAGGCACTCACGGCTGAACTCGTCGATAATGTTGAGCATCCGGAACTTGCGGCCGTTGTGCGTCTGATCCTCGACGAAGTCGTAAGACCACACATGCCCGCGATGCTGCGGACGCAGCCGGATGCACGATCCGTCGCCCAGCCACAGCCGCCGACGCTTCGGTTGCCGCTTGGGAACCTTGAGACCCTCCCGCCGCCAGATCCGCTCGACCACCGACAAGCTGACCTGCCAGCCGGCATGGCCCAACAACGCGTGGATCCGGCGATAGCCGTACCGGCCATAATCCTTCGCCAGCGCGACGATGTCGGCCGTCAGGCGCCGCTCATCGGCATCGTCCTTCGGCGGATGACGCTGGGTCGAACGGTGTTGGCCGAGCACCTGGCAGGTCCGCCGTTCCGATACCGGCAACGCGCGGCGGACCTGCTCTATCGCCTCACGGCGACGGGAGGGGCTCAAAAACTGAGCTTGTTTGCTTCCTGAAGAATCGCCTTGTCCAGCGCGAGATCGGCCACCAGCTTCTTCAGCCGCGTGTTCTCACGTTCCAGATCCTTCATCCGCCTCGCCTGATCTACCTTCAAGCCGCCATATTCCTTGCGCCACCGATACAGCGTCTGCTCCGAGATGCCGACCTGCCGGCACGCCTCGACCGCTGTCGATCCACGGCCAACCAGCACGTCCACCTCACGCAGCTTCGCGATGATCTGCTCCGGCGTAAATCGCTGACGTCCCATACCAATCTCCAATTCTCACGCCCCGCTGGGCTCTCTTCAGTATCGGACCAATTTTTCCAAGGCAGACCAGTGTTGCCTCGACGGGACGCGGCAGTTTGATGGCAATCGCCAATAGCAGCGCCGCCATGATGGTATCGCCGCCGTGCCTGCCTGCTTCCCCAACTTTGATGATGGCCGATCCACCAGAGGCCGAGAGCGCCGAGCGCGGCGATGAGCAGGCCCAGAGATAGGCCGTCGACGCCGCTTTGACGTCCGAGCACCCGTGCCAGACCGATCGCGGTCGACAGCATCGGGATCGCCAGCAGGCGCCATAAAGTTTTCATCCATGCCCCCGGCTTGGGCAAGAGCCGTTGCAACGCTGGCACGAAAGCGAGCAGCATGAAGGGAAGGGCAGTTCGAGAGCCGTTCGGCAGATGCCATTTGGCTTCGACCGGGACGCCGCTGTCCATCGAATTGATCAAATGGTTCCGGCGTCACGCGGATCGCAATGCGGGTCTGGGCGCCGGGGTGGGGCGGGGCGTATCGCCTTTAGCGATCATTGACGCTTGGATATGCGGCGATGTTTGCGCCATCACGGTCGCGGCGGCGAGCGCAAGCCACAGGAGCAGAACTGCGCCCAGCGCGCGACTTAGCGCATTCGCGAGAGATAGCGGGGAGTGCGCAGCGGCGTGTGAAAGTCGAAGATTGCGGATCATCGCGAGGCTGTCGCCCGCCCAGCTTAAGATGGCCTTAGACGACATTAGAGCTCCAAATCCGTCTTGGCAGGCGCCTGTTCGTTGAGGGCCGCCGCTATCCGGAGATGACTGCCCAGCCTCTCAATTGCAGGTTGACCCGCGCGACCATGGCCGCAAGATCGATCGTCACATCCTCCGCAACGGTGTCTCGCTCGATCTTCTGGTTGGCGAGGGCGTAACTGCATACATGGATGGCGATCCCCGCCCGTTGCAGTTCCTTGATCAGCCGCGAAACCGCGCTTGGCATCCGGCATCGGTGAGGATCGCCTGTGTTGCGGCGCCGTGGATGACGACCACGACATGGCCCGGCGCGGGATGGACGCCCGATGCGCCAAGCATATTCACGAAACGCGCCACCCGATGACGGCCGGGCTGATTTGCGCGTCGTCGGTTCCTGTGCGGGTGACTTCGAAGGCGACATGGTAGCGTGGCGACAGGTCCGGCAGGCTGGCAACGTCGCGCGCGGGCATGATCGAACCATAAGCGAGAATGGCAGGAGCATTTTTCGGGGTCGCCGTCACGATATGACCAGACGAATCGCATAGGCTGCGACGCCGAGCGCCGCCACGCTCATTGCCCAGATCGCGACGAACCATGCGATGCGCTTCCAGCGAGGGACGGGGACGGCCGGGTCAATGATATCCAGTTTCATCGACCTTCCCGCGAAATACCCAATAGGCCCAAACGGTGTAGGCGAGGATCACCGGCACCAGCACACCCGCCCCGATCAGCATGAATATCTGGCTGCGTTCCGGTGCGGCCGCTTCCCAGATGGAGACGCGGCCCGGAATAACGTCCGGCCAGATCGAGATCGCAAGTCCTATCATCGACAGGCCGAACAGCAGCAGTATCAGGAAGAAGGGTGTCCAGTCCCGGCCGCCATTCTGCACCTTGCCGATCGCGCGCCAGGCCAGGAAGCCCACAATCGCCACCAGTAGCGGCATCTGCGCGCTTGCCAGCACGCCCGGCCATTCGAACCAGCGCTGATAATATTGGGCTTCGAGGAATGGCGTGTACGCACTTACGAGGCCGATGGCGGCAAGCAGCGCGGGCAAAAGCAGCCGAGCCATGCCGCGAGCTTGCGTCTGAAGCCCACCTTCCGCCTTCCAGATCAACCAGCTCGCGCCGAGCAGAGCATAGCCAATAAGCAGGCTGAGGCCGGTCAGCAGCGAGAAGGGCGTCAACCATTCCCACCAGCCGCCGGCGTAGGCCCGCCCGTTGATCGTGATGCCTTGCAGCAGCGCGCCGAGTGTGATCCCCTGCGCCAGCGTGGCGACGATCGAACCGCCGCAGAAAGCGAAATCCCAGAAACGACGATGGCCGGGGTCGCGCCAGCGGAATTCAAAGGCCACACCCCGGAAAACCAGGCCGAGCAGCATGGCGATGAGTGGTGCATAAAGCGCCGGGAGAATGATCGCATAGGCCAGCGGGAAGGCGGCCATCAGGCCGCCGCCGCCGAGCACCAGCCATGTTTCATTGCCGTCCCATACAGGCGCGATACTGTTCATCGCCATGTCGCGATCGCGGCCGACCGGGAAGCGAGGGAACAGGATGCCGATTCCGAGATCGAAGCCGTCCATCACGACATAGGCGGCGACGGCAAAAGCGATGATGCCGGCCCAAATGATGGTGAGATCGATCATGCCTGTCCTCCCTCGATCGCGGGTGCAGGCGTAATTCCGGCGGTCCGCACCGGGCCATGCGTTGGAACGGCCTCCTCATGCGGTTCGGGCGGCTTGCCCATCAGCTTGAGGATATAGAGTGTGCCCGCGCCGAACACCGCGAAATAGACGATGATAAAAGCGAGCAGCGAAGCGGCGACGGCGGGCGCATCGAGAGGCGAAGCCGACTGAACCGTCCGAAGCTGGCCGTAGATCGTCCAGGGCTGGCGTCCCACCTCCGTTGTTACCCACCCGGCGATCACGGCAATGAAGCCCGAAGGCCCCATCAGGATCGCGGCGCGATGCAGCCAGGACCAATCGTAGAGCTTGCGGCGCGCACGGGCGGCAAGGCTCCACAGGCCCAGCCCCAGCATGGCGAAGCCAAGGCCGACCATGATGCGGAAAGCCCAGAATACGGTGCCGACGGGCGGATGCTGATCTTCCGGCACGGTATCGAGGCCCGCCAATGGCGCGTCCGGGTCATGCTTGAGGATGAGCGAGGACGCCTTCGGAATCTCGATGGCATAATCGACCCGCTTTTCCGCGCTGTTGGGCACGCCGAACAGGATCAGCGGCGCGCCGTCGGGGTGGCTTTGATAGTGGCCCTCCATCGCCATCACTTTCGCAGGCTGGTGTTCCAGCGTGTTGAGGCCGTGCATGTCCCCGGCGAAGATCTGCACCGGGGCGACCAGCGCGGCCATCCACATCGCCATCGAGAACATCTTGCGCGCGCCGGGATTGGCCCGGTCGCGCAGCAGATGCCAAGCGCCGACCGCGCCGACGACGAAGGCGGTGGTCAGATAGGCGGCGATGACAGTGTGGACGAGGCGGTAGGGGAAGCTGGGGTTGAAGATGATGGCCACCCAGCTCGGTCCCGGCAAGAACTGCCCGTTAGCGCCCATCTCATAGCCGGTAGGTGTCTGCATCCAGCTATTGACCGATAATATCCAGAAGGCCGAAATGAAGGTGCCCAGCGCCACCATGCAGGTCGCGGCGAAGTGGAGCCGCGGCCCGACTTTGTTGATCCCGAACAGCATGACGCCGAGAAAGCCGGCTTCGAGGAAGAAGGCGGTCAGCACTTCATAGGCCATCAGCGGCCCGATGACCGGCCCGGCCTTGTCGGAAAAGACCGACCAGTTGGTGCCGAACTGATAGGACATGACGATGCCGGAAACGACGCCCATGGCAAAAGCGACCGCGAAGATCTTGAGCCAGTAGCGATAGAGATTGGCATAGACGCCCTTCCCGGTCTTAAGCCACAGCGCTTCGAGCACCATCAAAAAGCTGGCGAGCCCGATGGAGAAGGCCGGAAAGATGAAATGGAAGCTCACCGTGAAAGCAAATTGCGCGCGAGCGAGAAACAGCGCGTCGAACGATTCGAACATTTCCATGTCCTTTCAGCGCCCGCTCTAACGGGCGGCGATAGGCTTTAATAGTGGGCATACTGCCTCACGTTCCGATGAAGGCCCCGGCACTACGCCAGAGCATGTAGGCAGCAAAAACGAAGATCAGAATGGCGAAAACCAGTGTCAGGCGGCCAGTTTCCACACCGAGACGCCGGGCGAGACGGGTGCCCGGCAGACTGCCAATCGCGCCACCGATGATGAACAGGGCCGCCAATGGCCAGTCGACAACGCCCGAAAAGGCATAGTTCGCGGGAGTCGTCAGGCCGAAGGCGGTAACAGCGACCAGCGACGTGCCGACCGCGAGCAGATATTGGAGCGGTTCGAGTGTTACCGGACCTGTCCGATCGGGCGAGGATCGGCCAGCCACTCGCAGCCCTTGAGCACCCCGTGCCAGTAGATCGGCGCAAGCATTCGGTCCTTGAGGAAACCAAGCGAGCCGTAACGGCTTACGGCCATCGATCAGCCATGTCTGGAAGCTGGTCAGTAACCGAACTCGACGAGCTATTATGTCCGATAAATGGGATTCTCGGACATAGGAATTAGCTCTCAGAGGTTCGTCACGGCAGTTCAGAAATGGTGCGGCGACGACAGATTGACGTGCTTGCGGGGCAGCACGTTCAGGGCGCCATATCATCGCGGAAACGATCCATCTGATGCATGCGCTCATGCAGCACCGAGACGATGCCCACGGTTCCGTCTGACAGGGTCCGCCAGTCGACATAATGATGTTCATGCCGCGCATAAAAGCCATCGACACCGAACTCTGTCGGGATCGCTCGCCATGTGGTTTCACGCCGAGCGATCCGATCGAAGCAATCGAACAGGCCGCGAACATAGCTTTCAGCCTGGGCGTCGCCCCATTTGTCGCTGGTATAGGCAAATATCTCGTCGAGCCGTTGCCCAGCGATCGCGGAAACGCGATAAGCTGCCATGATCAGTTGCGGCGGTTGCGGGCGATCACAGCATCCGCGTCCAACGCGGTGAAGCTGGCTTCGGGCCCATCGAATGCCTGGGTCAACTCGGCCTTGAGACGTTCGAACCGTTCCGCTTCAAGGCGCTCCTTGTCCCGGCGAATGAGATCGCACACATATCCGCTGACATTTTCGTAGCTGCCATCCGCGCCGACATTGGCCGCAACGAAATCGCTCAGCGCGCCGCTGAGCCGAACATTAAGCGTAACGGGTTTGTTAATCGTCGAAGTCTCCTGTGCAGATATTATTCAATATTGTGGACGGTATCAAGACCTCCGGGACGAGGATCGGCGCTTGCGGCCACCTCCCCTGCCCTTACAAGAAATTCTTGAAACTTTCATATTATGGAAGTATTAGGAATTTTATGAACGCCCTCGCCTCCGCCTTGTCCGATGGAAATCTCGCTGGCCGTGTGTTTGATGAGCGTCAACTCGGCGAGGCCGTCGGCGGCGGCTCGGCACGTCGCTATGCGCTCGTCAATCGTGCGCTGAAAGATGGCTCGCTCATTCGTCTGAAGCGCGGAACCTATCTCCTGGGAAGCCGATATCGATCGGATGCCATTCATCCTTTCGCGGTCGCCCAAGCTTTCCTACCGGGAAGCTATGTTTCCTTCGAGACCGCCCTCGCCCACCATGGCTGGATTCCCGAGGCGGTCTACAGTACCGCGAGCGTGACCCCTAGGCGAAAATCGCTGGAATTCGACACGCCCCACATGGGCCGCTTCACCTTTCACCCCCTCGCCATCCAAGACTATCAGTATCTGGTCGGCGTCGAGCGGGAGAAGTTCGGCGCCCTCACTGCTTTTGTCGCGAGCCCTCTGCGGGCCCTCCTCGATCTCGTCGCCCTGCGCAAGCAAGGCTGGACAGGTCTCGACTGGCTCACGAGCGGGTTGCGGATCGACGAAGACCGCCTCCTCTCGCTCAAGCGCAAGGAGTTGGCGAAGCTGACGCCGGTGTACAAGCACAAGCTGGTCAACCACTTCCTGCACGCACTGGAGCTTGCTCTGCCCGCGAGCCGGCCGCGTTCGCCGAAAGGCCCCACTAATGATTGAGATTATCCAGAAGAAGCTGCGCGATTACCGCGCCGCCAATGCCCTCGAGGAAGAGAATGCGACCAAAGAGATCATCCAGGAGATCGCGCTCTATGCGCTCTGGCGCGCCGATTTCTTCGACGTCGCCCTCTTCCAGGGCGGAACGAGCCTGCGCATTCTCCACGCACTTCCGCGCTTTTCGGAGGATCTGAATTTTCTGCTGCGCGCGCCCGACCCGGAATTTCGGTGGTCTCCATACCTCTCCGCGCTGGTCGAGGTGTTCGCTCAGTTCGGCCTGAAGCTCGAGGCTCAGCCCAGAGACAAGATGGACCGGGCGGTGCGCGAAGCGATCCTCAAGGACGATTCCATCGCGAGCCAGCTCAATCTGAGCTTTGCGGGGCCAGGGCGTGCCAGGCCGATCAGGATCAAGCTCGAAATCGACACCAATCCGCCGGCCGGATCGGGGGAAGCGACGACCTTTCTGGATTTCCCTGCCGATTATCAGGTGCGGCACCAGAATCTCGCCTCGAATTTTGCGCTGAAGATCCACGCGCTCCTTTGCAGGCCCTATTTGAAGGGTCGCGACTGGTTCGATTTCTCCTGGTACGTCGCGAACGGCATCTATCCGAACCTCCCGCTGCTCGGCGCCGCGCTTCTGCAGACGGGTCCGTGGCAGAACGAGGTGCTGGAGATCGACGGCGTCTGGCTCGTCCAGAGCCTGAAGGCGAAGATTGGGGCGATCGACTGGAGCGCGGCCGCTGCCGACGTAGAGCGCTTCCTGCGTCCTGCCGACGCCAAGTCGCTCAGCCTGTGGAGCGAGGCCTTCTTCGACGCCAAGCTCGCTCAGCTCGGCCGGGCCGCGTCGAAATGACAGCCGAGCCGCCACGCGCACTAGATCGCCATGAGGCGTCCCTCGGCCGAAGGGGCGGCATGCGAGGTCATGTCTGATGACCCGCGACCTGCTTCCGATTTCAAATAATCTTCCGCCCGATCTGCTCTCGGAGATTGAGGGCGCGCGCGACACGCTGGCGGCGTCCAAGGCTCATTCGACGCAAAAGGCCTACGCCACGGACTGGCAGCGCTTTTGCGACTTCTGCGACGCACGCAATGTCGAGGCGCTGCCCGCGCATCCCGACATCGTCGCACTGTTCGCGCATGTCGAGGCCGAAGCGGGCATCGCGCCCGTCACGATCGGCCGTCGCGTCGCGGCGATCAATCACCATCACAAGGAGGTGGGTCTCGCCTCGCCCAGTGCGCGGGACGCTGCTGGCGTCATCGCCCAGATGATGGCGGGCGTGCGCCGTAAATATGCGCGCAAGAAGGACCAGAAGACGCCGGCGGCGGCGGATGTGCTCACCGCCATGCTCGCGACCATCACGGGCTCGGGCTTGCGCGCCAAGCGCGACCGGGCGATCCTGGCGGTCGGCATGGCGGGCGCGTTCCGCCGTTCGGAAATCGCCGCCATGCTCTTGTCCGATCTCGCCTTCGAGGCGGGCGGCGTGCGGATCACGATTCCGCGCTCGAAAGGCGATCAGGAGGCTGAAGGCCAGGAAATTGCGATCCCCGAAGGCCGGCATATCCGACCAGTGAGCTTGCTCGGCGACTGGCTGGAGGCAGCCGATCTGAGGGGTTCCGATCCTGTTACCGGCAAGCCGCGGACAGGCCCGGTCTTCCGCCGGCTCACGCGGGGCGACGCAGTTACGGCCGATCCGATGACAGACAAGACCGTATCCCGCTTAGTGAAAACCTGCGCATCGGCAGCGGGCTATGACCCGGCCCTCTTCTCCGGCCATTCTCTCCGCGCGGGCTTCCTTACCGAGGCGGCCGCGAGGCGAGCGAACCTTTTCAAAATGAAGGACCATTCGCGTCACAAGTCGCTCGATACAGTTGCAGGCTATGTCCGCGATGCGGCTAGGTTCGAAGACCATGCCGGCGACAAGTTTCTTTGATGCCGGGTTGCGCGGCGCCGGCTAACCTGTCTCGCAGCGAAATCCAACAACCTTGAAGAGCCGGCAATGAAAACGGCGCCAGAATGGCAGGCCTATGCCATGCCGAATTACCATCCGGCGATGGCCCAGGCATCCACAGCTCTGCAACAGCGCATCCTTGTCGACTCCGCCTATCGGTCTTTCGACCGCCCCGCGAGTGGAATTGCGCCGTGAAAGCCCAGACGAGGTTCAGAGTTCGATCAGTGTGTAGCCACGGTCAGAAAGGAGCTTCTTTGCCCAGGATTTGCTGATCGCCACTCCCTCGGCGCGCAGCGTGATTGCATCATCGGCCCGATCGAAAAGCGCGATGCATAGCTCGTCGCTATCGAACCGCGATCGGTACTGAATGCCGTCAAGGCTCGTGTTCTCATAAACGCGGGCGGAAATCTGCTGCGGCACCGCATAGGCGCCTGGATTGTCAACCGGATCGAAGTCGGCCGAGACACTCGCAACGGTAGTCCTGAACCAGCCGAGGCCCGGTCCATGGACCTTGGCCAGTCGGATGGGCCTGGTCGTAATGAAGGTTGCCGCGCGTCTCCTGGCCACCTGATCCCAAAGGACATCCCGGTCGTTTGGCGTCCGCAGCAGAGTTTCCGCGAAAGGACCTATGAGCGTCTTGCCAAGATAGAGAACACCGAATTTGCCTTCTGGATCGTCCCACCGCCAGGTCGCGTCCATGCGGCCATACCATCTGGCAGCGACCGTCGCGCCGTGAACCCGATGGAGCACCCTGCCCGTAGCGGTCGTTGCAACGGGAATCCTCCCTTCCGCCGCCATATTCGTCAGTCTTCGAGGGCACGGGCGAACCGCACGATGCGTTCGACCTCTGCGTCGCTGCCCTTGAGGAGTTCGATGGGGCTCATGCCATCAAGACCTTCATCGCCGCCGATGAGGAACTGCAGGATGGCCCAGCCAGTCGTATGCGGAGCGGCACTGAGAACCTTCGCAATTCCTGGGAGGATCGCGTTGCCGTCGAACTGGAACACCGGGAAAAGCTTGGTCCCATTGTCCTCGACCATCAATAATCGCCGGTCCTTCACAGCCTTATAGACGGCCTGGATCGTCTTGTGTCCGAGCAGCGTGCGCACCCTCTCTGCAGTCAGCGCGCCGCCCGCCGCGTCGATCATCCGTCGCTTGAAAGCGATGGCATTCGTGATCCTCTCTGCAGCTTCCGGGTTATCCGTTTCGACCGCCGGAATGCCAAGAGCGAGATGAAAGACCAGGCTGGGCACGTCGATACTGCTGATGGCGGCGGCCTTTGCCGCCGCCGGCATCATTTTAATTATGCGGTCGGTGCTTGCCACGATGCGGTCGTGGAGGACACGATCCGCATCTACGAAGCCCATATTTCCCGGACGAACCATTTGATCATTCCTGTTGAGTCAGTTACATATAGATTGAAATCACCACAGTTTCAACCAGGGCATTACCCGCCGGCTTAGTTCGCTGCCTGGTGAAGCGTTGCCGGCACCTCGTCTAGACATCGAAGGTGGGACGTAATGCGTGCGCGCCGCTTCATTCGAACATTTCTGACTATGGTGGGGGCCTACGCCTTCCTTTGTCTCTAACGCGCGTGAACTCCTCAAATCAGGCTTGTTGAAAAACCGCGGTCACGGCAGGCATGGTGTCCGAAGGACTCAGTCAACGGCCACCTTTATCGAAATATTCCGGCGGGCAGAAACGTAGTCTCTTGCGTGCCTCTGCTTAGGCACACTGCGCCAGCACCAGACGGATTGCGAACAAACGGTCCAGCTTTGAGAAGAATAGCCTTGGTCAAGTTTGCAACCAAGGCTGACGAGTTGCATCGCCTAGATTTCGTTCTCAATACCAGGCTTCGAAGGTGTTGGTATCGGTGTCGTCCGGGAAAAGACGGCGGAGCGCCCGAACAAAGGTGAGCGCTTCACGTCAGGCGATGCTGTATTGCGCGCTGAACGGGAGAGCGAGCTAGCACCGTGCTCATATGCCGCAACCAGTTCGACCAGTCTGCCTTCATCTTGACGGCCACGCGATGGCCCCAGAACGAGAGCGCTATATGGGGCTCGGCGCTCTCCAATTCGGCCGCATGGGAAGCGTTCCATCTGGGCGCCTGCGGAGATCGATACCGTTGCCGCGACCGCGCGTGAACGTCATCGGGAGTGTGACGGTCTCATAGGTGGCCGAAAAACCGAAGAACGCTTTCTGGCCGTACCAGCGTTGACCTTCCGCAACCTTCATCTGATAGGTGCCCGGTGGGACTGCGACGGTCGCGTGGTCGTTCTTACGAACATAAACCGAGATCACATGCCGCCCGCTGCGAGGTTCAAAGAGCTGGACTACCGCATTGGCGTTGGACGTCGTCACCGCCATGCGCGCGGACGCAGACACTGGATTGACGGCAGAACTGACTGTAACGCTGCCGGTCTCCGGGAACGGCAAGTCCGGTCCCGAATGGGGAAACCATCCCTCCCGCTTCAGGGAGTGCCAGGCCGGTATTGCGACCAACAGAAAGCACAGCGCGAACGGCAGCCAGCGAAATATGCCACGACGCTGAGGGCGGGAACTGCCATTACCGGCTGCGCTGCTGTTCGAAGCCATGGTTGACGGGATCGAACCAGGCTCCCTCGACCCGTCCGGCGCGGTCATTCCATCTGGTGTCTCTGGAGCGAGCACGGTAGCGCTCGCGCATATAATCCCGGTCATCCAGTCCCATCGCCGATTATCCTTCGAAGGCGATCTGAAGTGACTCTTCCCGAAGCGGGCCAACCACCCGAAGCACCGCCGGGATGGTGGGCCGAGCCGATGCGGGAATGCGAAAGGTGCGATAGCCCGCACCAGATGTCATGGCGTCGCGGATGCGGTTCCTCGCCGCGCTATGCGACCAGTCATCGACTTCGATGAGAGCAACCACCTTGCCAGTGGTCGGGTCTTGAACCACGAAGTCGACGATCTTTTGCGAGAACGCATTGCGATCGGCTGGCGAAGATCGTCGGCCAGGCCGTGCCGGCGCTTTCAGAAGCGCGCCCATCGCCACCTGCGCATGGAAACGATACATGGGGAAGATCTCCTCGAGCACGACGAGCATGGCCTCCTCGCGCCGGGTCATGAGGGGTTTGGCAACAGGTGCTGGTGGACCGGACAGTCCAAGGGCTCCGCCCAGGATCGCGAACAGGATCGCAGCCGAGCCCACAAGGACGAGCACCGGCACGATCGAACCCAGCATCGAGCCAACGATATTCAGCTTTTCCATGGCCGCGCTCTCAGCCCCAGCCGTCCCGCCTGCCTTCGCCATTGTCTCGCAGGTTTCGCCTGTCGAGCGCCGAGCGGCGAATGTTGAGCTCGATCTCTTCGCCCTTGCGGGTAATCTGGACGTCGCGCGGGTCGATATTGTTTCGTCGGGCATAGTCGTCCGCCGCCTTCTCACTGCCGAACTTACCGGCCTGCTCGAAGTCCCAACCCATTGTTCGTCTCCTTCTCTTCGCCGCGGGCACCACGCCGGCGGTATGTCCATTCACAAGTCGAGCCCCAGGCTGCGCTCCGGCAGCGGCGGCAGTGGATCGCTGCGATCGGACTTCACGTCCGGCGGCGCCTTCGGATTTTTGGCAGCTGACGCCGAGGCCGAGTTGTCGGGCAATGGCGGCAGGTCGGTTACAAGCGGCGGGAGATCCGAGAGGTCGACGCCGTCGATCGGTCCTGGGTCGAATTTCTCGCGGGGCTGAGCGCCGGGTCCCTTTTTGCCGTCGATATCGAGACGGCCGAGCGTCTCGAGCGCGGAGGTCTTATTGCCCGGATTCATGTCGAGCTGACGCTCGAGCTTCTCCTTGTCGTCCACGATCATGGTCAGCTCGTCGCGCACGCGGGTGACGCCGACGTTGAAAAGGCGCTGGTTCGAGAGGTTGCGCTCGTACGCCGACATGACGGTGATCGCCTTGTCGGTGGTGATTCCCTGCGCCATGTGCATGTTGAGGCTGTAGGCAAGGTCGAGCCGGGACAGCATCGGGTCACCGAGGCCGAGCGTCAGAAGCGCCTTGTCTGCAGTCTCAACCTTCACGCCATTGGCATCGACGCCAATAACACGGGCGAGCTCGGCATTATGCAAGCCGCGCTCCTTGTCGTTGGCGGTCCAGCGGATGCGGTCGCCTTCACGCAGTTGCAGATCCTTTTTCTGGGAGAGCTGCAGCCGGTCGCGCTGTTCCGTCGGCGACAGCTTCTGGGGATCGAACCGAATCCTCCTGCGCCCGTCGGCTAGCTCCACCTTCCCATTCGCATGAACTTTCAGGACGTCGTAGCGCCCTGCCCTGATGCCGACGTCCTGCGCACCGCCACGACCGACCTCCAGTGTCTGGCCCTGCCGATAGGTCGAAGCATAGCGCAGCTCCTCGCGGGTCGTGTTGACTCGCTCGTAGACGGTGAGATGGATCGCCTCGCCCTTGACGCTGCCCTCGGCAATCAATCCGTCCTGGATGCGCTGGTTGATGATAGCCCGGGCATCGCGGCCCGAAGCAAAGACGGCAGTCGCCTCGCGCTCTTGCGGGTCAAGCCCAAGCCACATGTCGGCGGCGGCGGCGGCTGGCTCGGCCGCCTCGACCACTCGATCCCCCAGCACCTTCATCGCCGCACCGGCCTTGCCGATATTGGCGAGCGCGGCGACCGTGCGCAGCTGGTCGGTGCGCTGACGGATATTCTGGTCCATGCGGGCCGTGGTGCCGCCGCCCGCCTGGATCATGGCGAAGGCCTTGCCGGCATCGATCGAGGAAAGCTGCTGGCGATCACCGACCAGCACAAGCTTGTCAACGCCCAGGGCCGCGGTGATCAGGTGGAGCTTGAGCATGTCGTTGCTCGAGACCATCGACGTCTCGTCGACCAGCAACATGGTGCCGGCGAGCTTCTCGCGCGCTGCCTCGTAGCGAGGTGTGTCCCGTTCGCTGATGAAGCGCTCGTTCGCGAGCACGAACGACGCGATCGTTTGCGCCTTGATGCCGGCCCCTTCGGCGAGGTCGGCCACCATCTTGTTCTGGAAGGCGAGGCCGGTGATCGTCTGCCCCTCCGCTTCCGCGACCCGCGCCACCGCCTGGAGCATCGTCGACTTGCCTGCACCCGCGACGCCCTGGACAGAGAGCGAGCGGTCAGCGGAGGAGAGAATCATCGTCGCGGCGGCAAGCTGACCCGGATTGAGAGGCAGAGCCGCCGCATCCTGCAGGCGCTGCGGCGCATCGGCCGCCGCCACGATCGGCTCGGCTTTCCCCTTGCCCTTATCAACAGCCTCGAGAATCTTTTCCTCGGTGCGCAGCGCTTCCTGCGTGGTCACCATACGGCCGGTCCGGTCCGCGACGGTCGCGACGCCCGGAATGAGCTGGCGGTTCGCCACGAGCTGGTCGATCCGCTTCTCGATCATGTCGACGGTGACGCCCTTGAGACCGAGATCGAGGGCGGTCTTGCTCAGCAGGTTGACGGGCCAGGCAGCCTCACGTTCGGAAAGCATTCGCACCGCGGACGCGACCGCAAGCTGCGCGCGCGCTTCCCCCGGCGACTTGACCGCCCGGGCGAGCGCATTGTCCACCAGAGGGTCCTGGGGACGAAGCAGCGCTCCCAGCGTCTGGCGGGCGCCGTCGACGGCATCGACGATGGCGCGGTAGCCGCGCTCCAAAGCGCTTTCGGGAGCCGCCAGCCCGGCACGGGCCTCGGCTGCTGCGCGCAAGTCCTTGCCGTCGAAGCCGTGGGCGGCAGCCTGATCGATCCAGCCCTGCTTGAGGGCCGCGCGGTCCTCGACATCGAGCTTGGGATCGCGCGACCGCTTGGTGATTTCGCGCAGGCCCTCGGGCGACTTGATGCCCAACTGCGTCGCGCGCTCGAGTATCTCCTCGCGGCGTTGACTGAATTCGCCGATCACACCCTTTGGCACGCCCGAGATTTCGAACGTGCCATGCTTGCCCTTGAGGTCCACCTGATAGCCGATCCGCTCGAGCCCAGCGCGCAGGAAGGCATGGTAGACCGAGCCGATGATGCTGTTGTGGCTCCAGAGCTTGTCGGCATGGAGCGCCTGCCATTTGCCGTCGGGCATGCGCGTGAGATTGGCGATCACCGCGTGGATATGCGCCTGGGGATCGAGCGCGCGGCTGGTGTCATGCTGGAACAACGCATAGACGAGATTGCCGGTCTGGACCGGCACCTTGCGGCCTTCGATATCGCGCCGCCCCTCCGCGAGGTTTTTCTCCAGCCAGGCCATGGTCTGCTTGACGGCCGCCATGTTGGCCTCGAGCACACGCTTGTCGCCGGCGACATAGGCCATGATCGACGCCGACTTCGGCATCGAAAATGTGAGGTCGTAGCCCGCGCGCCGGTTCTCGACCTGGGCGACCGCTTCGCCGCTTGGAAGGATGCCGTTGAGGACGCCTTCGAACGCGTCCTTGGAGACCTCGCCGGCGAGTCCGATTGCCTCGGCGCACTCCCCTCCCCAGGCGCTGATTTCGGACGATCCCTCAACCGTATAATAGTCGTCCTTCGCGAAATAGTTCGCGGCACCGGAAGCGGAGCGGACGCCGGCTACCGAGAGCATCAGATACCCATATCCATGCCGTCATCGTCGCGGCCGCTGGCGAAAGCCTGGCGCAACTCGACAAGGGTCTGGTCCTCGACTTGCGGGCTCGTCTCGCCATGCCGGTGACCGTCGCGGCGATCGTCCCGCTCGCGCGCGGAGACCGGTTGCTCCTCGCCGCCGGCGCGCGCTGCCTGCGCCTTGTCTGCGGCATGGGTACCAGGCGTCGCCTGTTCGTCCCGATCGTCGCCGCGCTGGCCTGCGCGCCGGGCAGCATCGTCGTCCTCCTCGACCTCGGCCGAGAGGATGCTCGCGGCGAGGTCGCGGGCGAGATTGGTGGTCTCGGCCACCTCCTCCACCACCTGCAGCGAGCCGTCGCGCCCGCCGGCCTCCCCTGCCTCTTCCCCCTCGAACGCTTCCTTTCCGCGCTTTGACCGCACCGGCCCGACATCGGGCCGTTGGACGAAGCCCTGGGCGACTTGAGGATAGTCCTTCCATTCGAGCAGAATCCGCGCTGCGGGAAAGCCATCGGGGAACTTCACGAAGCCGTGCATCGAGGGCAAATTGGTGATGTCGTCGGCGATGACGAGTGGCTCGACCTGCTTGCGCGGGGTCAGCGTCGAGGCATCGCGGGTGTTGTTGTAGCCATAGCTGTAGGCTTCATCCATCTGGCGGACCTCGCGGTTGCCGATATAGCGCGCGCACTGCTCGGCGGTGTCGAGATCGGCGGTCGCAAGGATGAGCTTGGAGCGCGCGAGTGAGGCCAGATTGCGAGCCCCCTGCTCGCCATAGACGTCGACCAGCTTCTCGAAGCTGTGGATGCCGAGGATCATCGCGCCACCGAATGCGCGCGCGGTCTGAAGACCGTTCTCGATCGCCGGCAGACGATGGAGCGCGCCAAGTTCGTCAAACATGAACCAGGTGCGCAAGCTGCGCGTGCGCGGCAGCGTCATCAGGCGGTTGATGGCAAGGTCCATCCAGAGCGTCAGCAGCGCCCGGTTCATCGGCAGATCGACATAGTTCGACGTCACGAACAGGATCGAGCCGGGCTTCTTATCGCGGGTAATCCAGTTACGGATGGAGAAGGGCTCGCCCTCGTCCGGCAGGAAGCGCAGGACTTGCGCATTCGTATTGAAGACGGCGCGAATCGATTCCGCCATACGGGCCGCTTCCGGGGCCGTCAGCGGGTCGGCGATGGTGTTGGCGAGGAAGCGGTGAACACGCTTCAGGTCCGCCGTCATCAGGTTCTCGGAGAGTGCGAGATTGCTGGTCTGGCCGCGCTCTATCAAGCGGATGCACATCTCGATGAACAGCGTGCGCGCGGCGAGCGCCCAGAAGGGTTCGGAGGAACCGCCGTCCGAGGGGATGAGCGCCGCAGCGGCGGCGGTAAACTCGCTGTGCGTGCGGCAGTCGTTGAAGATCGACCAGGCCGGGCAGCGCGCGTCCATTGGATTGAGAATCGTGTCGCGGGATGGATCGTAGAAGGCTTCGACATAGGCGCCGGTGAGATCGAAGATGACGGCCGTATCCTGGCGCTCGCGCATTTGACGAACGAGGCTCCTGAGCTCGGTCGTCTTGCCCGAGCCGGTGGTGCCGATGAGCATGGCATGCGACTGCTCGGTGCGGTGCGGGAAAGGGATTCCGGCGAGCGTGTAGGGATGATGGACGCCGGCTTCCTTGCGCGCACGGAACGGTAGCGCCAGAACCTGGCGCGGGGACATGCCCGGGAAGAGGTCGGCGGCATCCTCTTCGAACTTGATACGGTTGTGCTCGTTGATCTCCGCGAGCAGGACGGTGCGGTCGACCAGCATGGCACCGCGTTCGTGGCGTTCCTGAAGGATCGAACGACCCCGTCGATGCGAGATATCGACGAACCAGATGGCCGCCGGAATGGTGATGAAGACCGAGATCAGGAAGGCGCCGATGAGGCCGCGCATGGCAACCCCCCAAGCCGTGATGACCTCGGGGATATAGGGCACCGCTTTCATCACGGTGCGCATGATCTCGCCGTTGGGAAGCGTGACGTTGACGCGCTTGCCCGGATTGAGATCGATCCAGTTCCAGAGCGTCGCGTAGATCTTCATGCAGACAAGCTGGAAGCCATGCTCGTCGAGCTTGATCGACATGATGATGAACCAGGCGGCGAGGAAGGCGAAGAACCACAGAATGAAGGGGAGCCTCGCGCCTGAGAACCACATCAGCATCTCGTGGGTGAGAAGCTGGCTGCCGCGGGTAAAATTACCGGCATTGCGCTGCACGCGGCCACGCGCGGAATGATGGGTGAGCGGGACGGGACGCCCGTCCGTGCGGATGTCCTCACGCGCCATGATATTGCTCCAATCGCTTGTCGGTTTCCGCGATGATGCGATCGCGATATTCGGGGAATTGTTCGCGGATGATGATGTCGAGGGCGAGCTGCTGGAACTCGCTGATACGGGCGATCCGGCGATGGCTGGAGCTCAGCAGCTGGCCCGATCCCAGGAAGGCATCGACAGCCGCGCGCAGCAGGTCGGACGGCGTGCATCCGCGTTCCGCGGCGAGCGCGACGAGGCGATCATATTTGCCGCGGTCGAGGCGGACCGTGCAGTGCTTGTAGGGGATGGTCAAACCGAGCCTCCTAGCAGGGAGGCTGGTGGGGTCTCAGAAACCGGCTCGGTATATAGCGCAATCGCTTCGGTGGAGCAAGGAAATCGGCTTAGCGGCAAGCAGCGTGTGCTCTCGTAACACGCTGAAACGGCGGATTATCGTGGGTTTCGTGAGAGGCTAAGTCCTGTCCCACAGCGGCCCACAGACCAATATAGCCATAACCCATTGAAATTATTTCAGAACCCATGCACCAAAGGTGCGTTCGGTGTGCTTCTCTGCAACAGGGCTGAGATCAGACCCTCGGAGCGTCCAGGACGCTTTCGGAATGGTTGGGAAAGTGCCTCCGGCGGGGCACCTGGCCGGCCTATGGTCGGAATGACGGGCCGGATGGCGGCTGACGAACGGCGCGATCGCGGATGCGGATCGGTGCTTCCGGGAGTGGCCACGAGCGGTTATGGTGAGGCGTTCATAGCCCGATCAGCGTGAACCGAGAGGGCCATCATGGCACGCACGTTGGAACAGGAAAGAGCAGCGATTGAAGAGGAAGGCCGCAAACTTCAGGAGCGGCGGCAACGACTGGAAGAGAAGGAACGTGAGGCCGCAATCCAGGCGGTTGAAAAGACAGGTCTGCTCAAACTCGACGGCAAGCGATTGGGTGGGCTCGTTGCCCGTATCCGGACGCTTGGAATCGAGGAAGTGGAAAAGCGTCTGAAAGCGTGACCAGCCTCCGCCGCGGCCCCTTGTCGCGGCACGGGCATGAGGGGCTCGATGCCCCTCATGCCCGTAACATCGCCGCACAAAAAAAAGGGGAGAGGCGCCTGCGCGCCCCTCCCCGTCTGGCTCAGAATTCATCGATAAGCCCGCCCGGCACGCTGTGGACGATCCGGTCGATGATTGTCATCGGCAGCGCTCCATAATCGCCCTCGTCGATGGTGATGTATCCGGCCTCCTCGTCCGCCACGACATGCTGGTCGAAGTAGCTGTGAAGCGCGCGACGTTCGGCATTCGTGATGGCTGCGAAGAAGGCGGCATTTTCGGCGGCGGCGCTGGTCGAGATCATCTGCATGATAGGCTCCTGTCTGTCTTGAATGACAGGAGCTGCGCGTCGGGCGGCCGAGGCCGGGTCAAGGATCGCGAAGCGACCGCGAAGCGGCGGTGGGGGTCACGATTTTCTTCGGCGGCGACTGACGCCGAAGGAGAAGCGCCATGGTCGATCCGCCGAAGAAAATGGTGGGGCCCCGCCGTCCTTGAGGCGGTCTCGGGCGTCCGACACAATGGGAAGACTGTGAGAGATGTTTCCTCTCGTCGGGAGACCACGGCAAGGCGTAGCGGCGTGCGGACCGACGGGTCCGCGCGGCACGCGAGCGAGCCGGGACTTGATGCCAGCGGTAAAAGAAATGGGACCGAGCGCGAGGCCCGGTCCCGGATGGCGTCAGGGATGACGACCGCAGTGGCAATAGGTCTCGTCGATGCCGCTGATCGAGCAGAGGCCCGGACCGAAGCCGGCCGCCATGACCTCGGGATCGTCGATATAGCCAAGCTCGGTGGCGATCGCGATTGCCTGTGACCGGAGCGCCGGATCGAGCTTGTCGATGGTCGGCTCCAGCGCCTCCGTGAACCAGCGCTCATACATCTCGTAGCTGCCGCCGGTGGTCTGGCGCATCATGTCTTTCGAGATGCGATCCACCTCCTCGCGAAACTGCGCCAGAGCATCCGTTTGTGCGGGTTCTGACAGCGGCGCTTCCTGTGGAGAGTCCGGCTGTGATGGACGCTGTTCGGCTGCGACCTGGTATGTCCTGCCGCAGTTCGAACAGCGGGCGCATTCATCGACCTCGTCATATTGCTCGGGATCGTAGAGCGTCGCGCAGTACGGGCACATCGGAGCGTTGAACAGCGCCCGGAGATCGTCGGAAAGTTTGTCCATAAGAGCCTCCATCAGGATGATGCCGTGCTCCCCATCTCTCATCGATGAGGATGGGCTCATCGGGACGCGGTGTTGAGGCGGTCAGGGACGGCTTGGCCGCCGCGAAGCGGGCAGCGGGGGAACCGATTTTGTTGCCGGGTAGCGGAGCGAAGCGGCGGCAAAATTGGGGGGACCGCTGGTCCTTGACGGGCGAGAAACACCCAGCGTCATGCTTTGGCGATGAAGCTTCGTCTGATGCCGAGATGTGAGAGCGCGCGTGCTTTGTTCTCCTGCCCCACGAGGGTGTTCGGGGTCAACGGCAAAGCACCTTGGTCGAACGTCCGCGAGGTCAAAGTAGCAGGGATATCGGACTTCCCAGTCGAAGGCTTCTTGGTGGGAATCGTGGTCTGTGATAGGGGCCGGGCCGCGCTGCGAAAACGGTGGTGCCGGGGCTCGAAAACCCTGTCGAAGGCGGTACTCGGTGTGAGCTTCACGCCGGGGTGCCTGCGCATATGTCCAGGTACCCGGGTACTAAAAGCGTAGGCGCACTGTTTCGACTGTGTTTTCGAGCCCCGGCTCCCGCGCCCAGTGCGCGGGAGTTTCCGGGGTTTCATATGGTCCCCGTCCCGATGGCCCACGGCTTTTTGACGTATGTCGGAGGGGATATGATCGAGCGGATCGAAGACTTATCGAAGGCTGATCAGACCACGAGGCGAGCGCTCGCTATCGTCCTGATGCGGGAGGTGCTTCCGCTACTCGATATGTTGGGGGAGAATATCGCGGCCGGGCATCTCCAGCTGGCGATCGACACCGTCATGCGGGATGGCGAAAGCGTGCACACGGAAGGATCATGCTAGGCTGACGATGCCTGTCAGGCCCAGGCCAGCCGTGCACCTTCGCCGTCGTTGACGCTTGCGAGGAGACGCTCGATCCGGGGAAGATAGTGATCAACGCCTCGTGCCACCGCGCGGACCGAGGTTTCAGGGTCGGCAAGCCGGTTGCGGAGTTGGTCGAGAGGGATTTCACCGACGCTATCCACGCCGATATCGAGCGCTTCGAGAAGAGCATAGGCGTTTCCGTAAGCGAGATCGAGTTCGAGCCCGCAATCGGATGTAAGCGCGACTCTGATCGTTATTTCGCCCGCGCTCGAACTGTGATGGACGGCGATCCGGCGTCCCCGAAACTGGGCCTCTTCGACGACGCTGATCACAGCCGGATCATGATCGAACTGCGCTGTCACGGCCGCAAGCGCCAGTGGACAGATGCGTGCCTCGAAGCTGTCCCCGAGATATTCGTCGGGTTCGATCAGGGCGATGCCGATCCGTTCTCCCTCGGTGCGTAGATAGCGCCGGAAGGAGGCGAGCTGACGCGCGGTGATGACCGCGTGCGGATCGGTCGTGTCGTCGGCGGGAACAGTGATGCGGAAGAGGACGGACATGGCCTTTGACTCCTTGAGCAAACCGCATGGCTTCACCCCTCTTTTCTTTGGTCGGAGGGGTGCTGCTGAGCGTCTGTCCTGTCGGGCAGCGTCAAGGCGGTGCGCGGGGGTTCGATGCCCCCGCGCACCGCATCATCGGCAGAAAAAGGGAAGAGAGGCCCCGGCGGGTGCCGGAGCCTCTCGGGATGCACGATGCTCAGCCCCGGCGCGCCATGCGCTGGGGTGCGGGCGCTGCCGCGCGCTGCTGGTCGAGCTTCACGACATGGAGCGGAACGCCGGCCTGCCGCAGCTTCTGCGCGAGGTTCATCTGAATGCCGGAGCCTTCGCAGACCACCGCTTCGACCGGCTTCAGGGCCAGCAGGCGATCGTTGCGGACAAAGGCGGCCTTTGCGCCCAGCCTGCGGTCGAGCCGGAACATGATGACCTTGACGCCGCGCGCTGCCGCCCATGCCTGCGCGATCGCATCGCAGCCCTTGGTCTGGGCAGTCGTGGCGAGGATCATCTCCGGAATGCGGGCCTTGATCGTGTCGAGGCCCTTCCAGAGCATGTCGTGATCTTCCCAGACCTGCCCCCCCGAAAAGGCGACAACGGGGCCTTCGGGCGTGAACTGCTCGCGGCGCTCGCGTCCCCTTGCGGCCAGATAGTCGCGGGCGTCGATCATCGATGCGGTGACGCCGTGAGAGACCCGGCTTCCCCGGGTCGGCGAATAGGGCCGTCCGGTCTCGACGCGATAGACTTCGGCGGCATGGTCGCGCATGCATTCCATCGCATCGCGGCATCCTTGCAGCGTCTGGCAGAGCAGCTGCGCGTCTTCGATCTGCGTCGCGTAGATCTCGCTCGGATCGAAGCTGCGCGCGAGTTCGCCGAGTTCCTTGGCGGCGTCGTCCTCGCGGTCGCTGATCCGCTTCGCCACGACATGGAAGCTGTTGACGAAGCCCCAGGCGAGATCGCTCGCAAAGGGTTCCAGGCGGGTGTCGCGGAACACGTCGAACAGCGTCGCCATCACCATCTCGACGGCGGCTCGGGCCTGCTCCGGATCGGGCATTTCGAGCTGCTCGCTCTCGTCGACCGGCGACAGCTTGGCGCGCTCGTCGTGCTCGATGAACGCGCTTTCGTAGAGGGGACTGCGCTCGTCGGTTCCGGTTTCGCTGGCGATGAAGCTGGCGAAGTCGGCGAAGTTCGAGAAAGTCTTGGTCATGTGAGCCTCCATGGCTTTTGGATGTCTCATCCACGCGATGAGGCCTTGCTCAGGGCATGCGGTGGTCAGGGAGGTC
>ERZ1292644.496-Hain-H14-01um-R2-496-length-26533-cov-10_pt2 | contig 22376 bp, 20 predicted proteins | sample MGYA00564402_ERZ1292644 | MGnify/ENA primary metagenome ERZ1292644 (study PRJEB36523, sample SAMEA6512644) | groundwater metagenome | collected 2019-01-09 | study: AquaDiva: Metagenomics assemblies of 32 groundwater samples
TTCGTTGGGTGCCCCTCTACATACTCCTCGGCTTCGCGGCGTGAAAGTCCCTGTGGCTTGTCGTGGACATCACCACTGGCTACCGCACGCATGAACCGGGCCTGCTTCTTGGAGACTGGAGGTGACATGGTTACTCCTTTCTCTCTAGGGTAGCACGCCGCTCCAAACCCTGTCCGGGCCGCCCTCGCGCAAAGTCAAGCCCAGCGCCGCAGCCTGCTCAGCGACGGGGCGCACCGGCGCGTCTACCGCGAGCCGGTCATAGTCATAACGGACAACGCCGACCACGTGAAACCCCTGCTCCGTATACCGGCCTACGACGACCCAACCATCCGGCGACATGTGGGTCGCCATGCCCAGCACGGCGCGTAGTTCGGGTGCGGCAATGTTGCCCCGCTCAGTTATCACGTTTGCACGGCTGTTCGCCCGGGCAACCTCCGCCCGGATGGCGGCGTCAGCGAGGATGCTATCCCGAGTCGTCACGGAGCTTCCTCCGCGATATGCCCTTCTAACCGCATGGCGACATCATGTGCATGATGCCTAGTGAGAACCCGACCAATGCGAGGACCAGCCAGAAGCAGACCCATACTATATCGTTCTCAAGCATCATCTCTGCGACCATCCACACGCACGACCTCACGGAGCGCCATCATCCGTGCCCGTATCTCGTCCTGCTGGCGACGGCACTCGGATATGCGCCGCATCTCGCGCTCGTGCTCGGCCTCCTCGACCTTCTGGGCGATCTGGTAGTTGGCGGGGCGACTGCGGAACGGCCACATTACCGGTTGCTCCCGTTCTTCTCGAAGAACTGCGCCGCTGTCTTCGCCAGCTCGGTGCTTCCCAGCGCGATGTTACGCCACGCATCGGCCTGCTGGTGCGTGCGGTGCAGGCGCTCCCTCAGGTCCGTCACCTCGCGCCCGAACACCCAGAGTCCCCGCGAGCCGCTCCACAGTACGAACACCAGGGCGGACAGGGGGAATCCCCACTCTCTCAGCCAGACCGCGTAATCCACGCTGCTAGCCGTGCGGTCGAGGTCGCGCTGGCTTCGTTGGGCTGCCCGCCTTCGGCAGCAGCATGGTCAGCGCCGTGATTCCGGCCACGAGCACGGGTACGATGCCGGCCCACTCCTGTGGTATCGGCAGCGTGCCGCGGCCCAGCTCGATCACGAGCTGCGTCAGCACGGCGTTGGCGACGATCAGGAATCCGTAGCCGTAGGCGTGTCCTTGCGTCATGTCTCTACTCCACGAGGAAGTTTCTCAGGCGCGAGCCCTGAAAGTCTATCACCGGCCGTTGTGGGGATGCGGCAGTGCCCGTGTAGACCATCGTGAAGCCGAACACCTCGACGCCCGTATTCGCGTTGCGCCACCCAACCTGAACACGTGAAGGCGGAAGGTCACGGTAATGCTCCGCCATGTCCAGCACGGGGACAGGATCGGCGCAGCCCCGGATGTAGCGTTGACTCCAGCGGTTGAACGGCCCCGCAGTGGCCTCCCCAACGTCCTGGGCGTAGATCATGATGGCCGACAGGTCCACGACGCCGCATGCATTGCCGTGAGGCATGACCTGCAAAGCCGTCTGGCGGTCCGTCAGATCGGTGCGAATGGTGAGAACGTCATTGCCGGGGTTGAGGAAGTTGATGTTGCCGAGTCGCCACAACCAGGTTCCAGACAGGTCAGCGTGAGCCACCGCGCCGCTGCTCAGCAGCAACGAGGATAGAGCGACCGCCCACAGAATCACCCGTTCTAGGCGTGCCATGTCTCGCCCCTGCTCTAGTAGCCCTTCTTGCTCTCTTTGTGCGCTGGCATCTTGGCGGGTCTCTTCATGCCGTGACGCTCCGGTGGGTGCTCAGGCATCGGCATCTTGGTCATCGGCATCTTCTGGTCGGGGGCACCCTTCTTATCGTGTGGCATGGCTCACTCCTTTGGCTTCCTGCGATAGGTCATGGTGTCGATATTGATGACGGCGCCGCTACCGTCCGCAGTTACGCCTAGGCCGTCGCAGACACCCTGAACATAGGATTCTAGGATGGCCTGGACCGCGTTGAACTGGGCCTGTGCGATGTTCCTCTTGAGGTGCAGCGCCCCGAGGCGGGATGCTATGAATTGAGGTAGCTCCACATCGACGCCGTCTATAAGCAAGCCCTGCGGCCCGAAGGTGACATTGATGCCGTCGGAGTCCTCACCCATCCTGTGCCCCGTCCGATGCATCCGGGAGTTCCGGTGGAGACGAAGCGGCAGATGGCACGATAACACCCTCAGTCAGGTTCAGCTCCCACCGTTCTCCACGAGGTAGGCCCAGGGCGGTCATCAGGGATTCCGCTTCGCGGTTGAAGTGAGCACGAAGCTGCTCAGCGGCGGATGAGGCGGCCCGTAGTACCATGTCAGCCCCATTCATCTCGTTGCTCAGCGTCAGGAGCCGCTCGCGTGATGCATCGCTGATACGAACAGGCTCGCGCGATGACAGCGCCTTCACGACCTCCAGTCGCTTGCGCTTTGCGTCACCCACAGGTCCCGCCTCCTTCGCTAGTGCTGGCTGTCGCCATGCTCTACCACGATACCACGTTCCTTCATCCGTTCGAGCATGAACTCCGGTGGGCAGCCACGTGCGCCCCACGTTCCATCTGGCTGGCTCACCAACTCCAAGCACTTCCAGGTCCACAGCGGGGTGAAGCGGAAGACCTCGAACAGCTTGAGGCCCGTCAGCTCCTCGACGGCCTTTGCCAGGCAGCACAGACGAATCTCCGTGAACACCCCGATGGCCTCGCTCCACTTGCGCTCGACGTAGGGCATCTCGCAGTCGCAGGTGTGGTAGTCGCGGGTGTACAGCGCCAGCAGCTCCTTTCCGCCCTTCTTGGCGTCTGCGCCGATAGCCTTCAGATGGGTTCGCAGATGGGCCTCGGCCGCCTCAATCGCCGCCTGTGCCGCCGTGTTGGCACCGCGCTTGACTTCCAGTGTTGCCGATGAAACCTTGCTCACGTACCCCTCCCGGATTTGCGCGCCTGCTCGGCTGCGCGTGCCATCTCATGAGGGTCGATCCTCATGGTGGGCGTTTTCTTCAGGTGCTCGTTCAGCCGCCGCTCCACTTCGGCCAGGCGGCGTTCGATTGCGGCAAGGTCTGCCATACTGCCTCCTTAGGTTGTGCGTTGTTGTCTATGTACTATCAGGTTGTCGAAAGCTGCTGCCCATTCCCGGCGCTGTCCATGTAGTTTAACTCAACGTTGGTCGCCGTGGCCACGTACATCGACCCGCCGCTCGCCAGCGTGCTTGTCGGCGCTGTGCCAAGGAACATAGATAGGATGGCGACGCCTTTAGTGCCGGCGTGAGAGGCGTTACCACCGATCTTGACGTTGCCACGCTGAGCAGCGCCGGCTGTCCACGCCAAAAGAACGTGACCCGGTTGCCCTGTTCCGTTTAGCGCGCCGCCGACGACAAACGCGCTGCCACCGTCGGCATTGCCACCTGACCCCGCGCCACCGGTTAGCTCCGCGCGCCCTCCGATTCCGGATGTCGCGCCGCCAGCGCCGCCTGTGAGTACAGCAGCGCCACCGCCGCCGGTCCCGCCGGCGGCCCCACCGGTGAGGGAGGCCTGGCCACCGTCCCCCGACGTGCTGCCGCCAGCTCCGGCGGTAGCCAAGAAGGAGCCTCCGTTCCCTGTCCCGATACTTGCGCCAGCCAGGATGGTGATGGCCGTTCCGGTGTTGTTCCCGCCAATGGCATCACGGCCGGTGATATTCAGCGCCCCGCCGGCGCCCGAGGTCACCGCACCGGGCTGGATGGTGAGGACGCCGGAAGCACCCGATGTGCCCCCGCCAGCACCCGAGTTGACGGTCGCAGCGCCGCCGGTCCCTGTGCCCCCGGCCGCGCCGCCAGCGACGGTCGTTGCCCCACCAGCGCCCGATCCGTTCCCTGCGCCACCCCTGACGGCCGCTGTACCTCCGACTGCGTTCCCTGCCGAGCCAGCGCCGCCGTCGAGTGATGCAGCGCCGCCAGTACCTGAAGTCGAGCCACCGGCTCCGCCGGTGAGTGAAACCGCGCCACCGGCGCCGGTAGCCCCACCAGCACCGCCCGTGGTAATCACCGTGCCGCCTGCGGTTGCTGTATTCCCGGCCCCGGCGGTAACTGTCACTGTCCCGGCTGCGCCACCCGTACCTGCGGCTGCCCCGCCACCAGCGCCAGCGACGATCGAGAGACTGCCTCCCGCACCGCCCGTACCTGCGCCGCTTGCCGTGCCCCCAGCGCCACCGGTGACATCGACTGCCCCACCAGCGCCGCCAGTTCCTGTTGCGGTCGTGCCACCTGCCTGGGACCTGAGCGTGGCCGTGCCGGAAGCACCTCCAGTCGTGACTCCAGTGCTATTCGACCCGGCCCCGCTTTGGACAATGACGTTGCCTGATGCTGACGTAGACTCGGCAGTCGTTATGCCAGAGGCAACGGTGACGGCCCCGGAGGCGCCTGAAGTTGCGCCACCGGCTCCTGACGTGACCGAGATGGCCCCACCTACGCCAGTAGCACCACCTTGGCCACCGATGACCGAGGCAGCTCCACCGGCCTGACTACCAACCCCAGCACCAGCGGTCATGCTCGCGGCGCCACCCGCGATGTTGCCGCCCGTACCCGCTGCTCCAGCCCTGATGCTCACGACGCCAGCGGCCCCCGACGTCGTGCCGTTGCCGCCAGCGCCGGCCAACAGGGTGATCCCACCGCCAGCGCCGCCAGTCGATCCTGTTGAGGCCCCACCAGCGCCACCGGTGGCGTTCACGGCAGCGCCCGCGCCTCCTACGCCAGAGGAGGCGTGAGTCGATGCTCCGCCAGCGCCTCCCGTGACGGCTACCGTCCCAGCAGCGCCGCCAATGCCGGCTGCGGCAGATGCAGCGCCACCGTTTTGGGACTGCGCCGTGACTGCGCCTGAGGCCCCGGCCGTGCCAGTCGTGTGTGTCGAGCCGGCGCCGCTTTGCACCGTGACTGTACCTGACGCCGATCCTGAGGCGGCCGTCGTCGTGCCAGAAGCTACGGTGACAGTCCCTGAAGCCCCAGACGTTGTCCCGCCAGCGCCCGACGTGGCGGTGATTGCTCCGCCCACTCCGGTAGCACCGCCCCGGCCACCGATGACCGAGGCCGCGCCTCCGGCAGCGGAACCCTGACCCGCGCCACCGGTGGAAGACACGGCGCCACCGACGGCGTTGCCCGCCGTGCCAGCCCCACCCAGGACTGCCGCAGCGCCGCCCGTCCCTGACGTAGCTCCACCTGCCCCACCGGTTAGGTTGGCAGCCCCGCCAGCGCCAGTCACGCCACCGATACCACCCCGTAGCGTACCGGCCCCGCCAGCACCAGTGCCGAGTCCGCTGCCCACGCGAATGAGGAAGTCCGCACCGGCCGTATCAGCGGCAGTCGCGTCGGGCGTGCCGAGGCGGTTGTTCGTGTCATCCCAGAAGAAATTGGCATTGTCCTGCTGGACGCGCCCGCTCGCCGCGAACAGCACTGAGCCGTCTGTCAGCGGCACCGCAGGACCGAACATGAGCGTTTGGGTGAACCGCCACAAGGTATTCTGGTTGCGGTCCCGAACGGTCATGCCGTTCTGGAGATCGTCGAACAGATACAGAACGTTCTGATTCTTGTCTTGAAGCTGCGCTACGATTGCCATGCTGTCCTCCCTCGATTCCTTGCGTTATCCAACGCAGTAGTCCGCGTCCACGCTGTAGGTGATCGAATCCGTGTCGTTGTGATCCATGTTCACACGCCACGTCCTTGGCAACGGCTCGTTCACCACCCTGTTCGCCACAGCCACGCAGCCAGGATGGACGATGAGGACCGTCCGTCCCGTAGCCGTGATCGCCGCGCTTGACAGGATGTTGATCCAATTGCCTCCGACGCTCTCGTACTCCTGTATCGTAGCTACGACGCTTGGCGTATCCGTGATAGCCGTCACGTTGACTCGCACTCGCACGCCGGGGAATCCCGGATTCTCTAACGAGGCGCTATTCGTGTCCGCCGTGCGGGCAGCGCTTGTCAGCGGTACGATGGTCTGTGTCGTGAGCGGCACGCCCTCTGTGCCGTGCGCGACGACCGGCATGCTGTTGCCCTCGGCGACCATCCTTGGCGTGTTAGTTCTTGCCACCTAAGCCTCCCGACGCTCAGCAAGCACGAAGAAACCTCGTGGCACGAAGCGGTAGTCCACCTCACGCCATTCTTTGATCTCCCAGCCCGTAGTGTCTAGCGCCTCCTTCAGCGAGTGCTCCGTCACAACGGTGATGTGGTAGGGGTCTCGGGTCTCCATAGGCCGGTCGTCCACCGGGACGGTAACACAAAGCTCTGTTGCCACTCGTGCCGCCTCCCGCAGCGCGGCGAGCATTGGCTCCGGCTCCAGATGCTCTATGATGTCCCCGAGTACGACCATTTGTGCTGAGTTGTCGTCCCAAGGCCACGTCTTGGTGCAGTCGAATGTTTGACTGGCGCCGCGTGTAGACCCGTCATACTCCACCCTGACGTGAAGGTCGCAATTGACCACGCGACGCCCAAAGGTTTCCATAAGCCGGCCAGGGTCCTCTTTCGCCCCGACGTTCAGCACCAGGCCGGTTGTTCGTGCAACGCAATCCCGCTGAAATGGAAAGCGATCCATAGTCACGATACTAATTCCTTTATTTTCTCCGCCCAGCGCTCTGCCTCTGCCTCCCAGGTCATCGTTCGTGCGTACTCCATTGCCTGTGTCCGCACATCCTTCAGATTATCGCTGCGGCTCATGAGGCCGGCAACGACACGCACGAAAGCCATCTCGTACTCCGGAGTTTGCGTCCATCCAGGTAGGCACATGTCACGGAGCGGCCCAACGGTGTCAGGCAGCGCTCCTAGCGCGGACGTGACGGGAATCGTCCCGTGCGCTAGGGCTTCGAGCGCGCTCAGGCAGAAAGTTTCGCAGAAATCCGTGGGGTAAGCCCAGACGTTCGCCTGGGACATCTTTTCGTAGAGGGCCGTCTTGGACAGCGCACCGTGCCAATGGACGCCGGTGTGCTCGGCATCCTGGGCCGCGTTCATGATGCGTTCCTTCATCTGCCGCACCATCGCGTAGCGGATGGGATCACCGGCGTTGTCTCGCTCGATGAGGTCCCACCCCCAGGCGTAGCAGCAGTGCAGCTCGGCCTCGGGGATGAGTTTGCGTACAAACGGCCACCACTCCACAGCTTGATAGAGACCCCGATCAGGGCTGGAGGTCCAGATTGCCATTGTCGGGACCTTGACGATATCCTTCTCAGCCAACGCATCGACCAGTCGTCGCGGCAGACCATTCCGGGTAGGCCAGATTGACAGCGGGTTCAGGAACGGATACTGCCGTTTGACGTACTTGGCATGCCAATCAGAGACCGGCATGAACAGGTCGAATCCCGTGGCCTGGTACTCGTCTATCCGCTTGAAGTAGTGCAGATCGTGCATCCAAAGCCATAGGCTCTTGCACGGTAGATCTTGGTGCGCGGCCTCCGGTAATCGCGACGCGACGAGTACCTTGGCCTTCCACCCGCCCTCGAACAGCCGGTGTAGATTCCACCACCAGACCCCGTTGTGCTCGCCCTCGTCGTGGGCCGGGTTCGCGAATACAGCGACTCGCAAACCTAGCTCCGACAACGCGCGCGACATCTCCACGACGGCAGTTTCGGACCCGCCCATTGGACGGTCCGCGGTAGCGGGAGACCAGTGCTTATCGGTGTGGCAGTAGAAGGCAATGTCGAACTCACCCTTCGGGCCCGGCACCATCTCCCGACGGGCCTCCTCGATGACACGTAGTTTCTTGGGCGCTACGCACCAGAGACGGTAGCGTTCGCCTGGCGTCATATCACCGATGACGTTCATTGTCGCCTGCCGTACCGTGTCCATGGCGAACGCTGCCTGAATAAACGCCTTGCGCCCCAACAGCAGCTTGCTATCGGGAACGACCTGCAACCCACGATCGATGTGCTCTATGGCCTCGCCAAGGCGATTCATCCGCACCAGAGCAAGCGACGTGAACAGGTATGGATCGAAGCTGTACGACATCGGGTTGGTGGATATGATCGGGTCGCGGGGCCGTGCGCTGAACCCCATGTCCGCCCATCGCATAGCGTCCTGCCAACGTCCCTGAGCGCACGCCGTCTGGCATAGCGAGAAATAAGCGTCTGCCCACTCCGAGGCGATGGCTATCGCCGCAAGGCAGGACTCACGGGACCTGTCCCATGCCATCATCCTGCGGTGGCACTCGGAGATGGTGATGAACGCAACGTAGCGTTCGTCAGGGCTGCCGGAGAGGGCCACGCAGCGTTCCAGCCACGTGAGCGCGCCACCGACGTTGCCCTTGCGTAACATCTCCTGCCCGAAATAGCCACAGGTGCGCGGGGCGTACTCTCTGCCCGCATAGAGATCATCCGACAGCATCATGCTCAACAGCCTGATGTTGCGTTCACCGCGAACTTCGGGGTCGCCTGGATTGCGGTGGATGATACCGAGGCTAGACGTAGGAAGATAGCGCTTCTGGCCACCATCGGCAAGCACGAGATGCTCGTGTACTCGGTCACGCCATATCCAGCGCTTCGGCTCGCGGATGACACGCTCACGAGTGAGAATCTGCGTCCACTTGCCCGTTTGCGGATCGGCGTCGTAGTAGTACGCGCTAGCGATCCCGTCGAGATTGTGCTTCTCGGCCTCAGCTATCAGCTCTGGTAGCTTCTCTATATCCTCAACGTCGTCGTCGTCGTCCAGCCAGATCATCCAGTCACTCTTGGTTAGCTCCAAGACCTGCTGACGGGGCTTCGAGAAATCGTTGTCGAACTGAAAGCGCACCATGAGCGCGCCATAGCGGCGACATACTCGCTCCGTCTTGTCCGTGGTGCGGTCGTCAATGGCAATCACGATCTCATCAACGTACTTGCGCACCTTCGGAAGAAGACGCCGTAGGCCCTTTTCGCCATTCAGTACCATCATATTGAGGGCTACTGTGCTCATGGTATTGTCGTCACCGTGTACCCCGCGTCGGTCAGAATGGTGCAAATCTGTGTCGGCAGAGTGACTGTCCTTCCGAGGGCGATCCACCATGTTCCGCCGTCCAGGGTGGCAGGGATGTAGGCCGGCCCTGAGCTGTAGGACTCACGGATTCTTGGGTTCGTGACTTGGACCTGCCGAGTGCCTCGGGCTTCCCACTTAGCCCTGGCAGCGCTGCGTCCGGAGTAGTCAAGCGAACTCCATGTGGGCGTGCAGAGTGACACCGTCAAATCGAGCGGCCAGTTGTGGATGTGTGGATCAGGCCACCACCGTCGTGTTACGTTCGTCGGGCTACAGGTATAGTGCTGCGGCTCAGCCACCTACGATAGCCTCCCGTTCGCTAAGTGGCCTTCTTGCCACGACGCCTGGGCTATACATGCAGCGGCACGGCGCTGGGGTCCCACAGGTGAGACACATCATGACGCCCTTCCGGTTACGGATGGTCTGCCTCCGTGAGTCGTCCAGAAGGTCGGCGATGGGCTTGGGCACGATGGTCGGCGTGTCAGCCTTGATGAGCAAGCGGAATCCGTTGTAGCTGACCGGTGTGTCCTCTGTGACCATTACGGTCACCTGCTCCTGCTCTGACATAAAGGCGGCCACCTGATCATGGCTCTCGGCAGCGGAAGGCATCCGTGGCGGTGTGTGTAGTCGGCGCTGCATGACCTCCACACCGCCGTTTACCTGCGGTATCTGCACCTCGACCGTGCCAGGAGATGGGCTAGTCCTGGGTTGCAGGGCGATGACGGCCCGATCGTAAATGTCTCGTGCGGAAGGGGAAATGTCGGAATCGGTGTCGAACGCCCCTAACTTGCGCTCCCCATCAGGAGTCCAGACGGCAGCGATGATCATTCCGCCTTCAACGTAGAGCGCTATCTTGCGCAGATACTCGGTTCCTAGCTCGCGGTCCACGTCTGCGATGCAACCCGTGAGTGCGCGTAGCGGACTCATGGCCTTGGTACGCAAGCAGTTCTCCCTCGGAGGAGGGGATTCCGGGGTCCCCGCACATGCAGGGACCCCAGCCCCACTACTACGGCGTCGCGCCGTGCTCCAGCCGGTACAGCCAGTTCTCGTTGAGCCGTACCACGTCGAACAGCATCTTCCAGCCGATGGTCCCATACTGGTCGAGCGGGACCGCCGCCCCAGCCGACCCAGGCGGGTGAACGATGACCTCCAGAGATCCGCCTTCCAGCTCTACGATGCCGTAGGCGTCCGCACCGAAGAACACCGTGCCGTACACGTCCACGCCAGTCGCGCCGAGTGACGTGAAGACGCGGGCCTGGCTCGACTCCATGAAGATGACGCCGGCGTATTCACCGATCTCGCCATTCACGGAGGGGTTATCAGCCCCTCGCGGGTAGGCGCGCTCGAAGGCGTTGACGATGTTCGCGTCGCTGAACATATCGTACTTGGTGTCCGGGTGAACGAAGGCACCGTAGGAGTTGCGCTTCCACGGACGGGCGTTCTGGACCTTCAGGTCCCGGACGGCCATGCGAATCTCGGTGGAGTTGATGATGTCGCTTGAAGTCACTGCGCCGCGAGAACCTAGGCCGGACACGTAACGCACCGTGGTGCCAGCGGTGATGGCGTTGCGCACCAAGGTGTCTACGGTGAGCCCGGCCTGGTCGCCAAAGATTTCAGCCACCTCGGCCAGGTAGGGATCGATGGCGAGCATCTCCAGAACATCGGAATACTGGTGATACGCGCCGTACTGCTGAAGTGAGGCGGTGACCGTGGTGATCGTCATCTGGGTGTCGGACGGTGCTGTGCCTTCGGTCAGCGCAGTCGTCGCCGCAGACAGGACGCCGTAGCGGCGCCACTCGGCGCTCTTGCCACGATTCGGGGGAAGCGGGCGCATCTGCGCGCCCTGCGCATGGATGAGGTTCGGCTGTGCTCTGGCCAGCAGGATCGTCTCGTAGAACTGCTTAGCCTCGGTGCTCAGCGTGTTGGTGGTTTCAGTTGCCATTGTGCTCCCTCCATATGGATGGAGAGAGCGTTACATCATGACCCCATCACGGCTTCGCGGATGCCGATGGGCTGACCGGCAGCGTTAGCTTTTCGGATACGCTTCATCACCACGTCCCGCTGCTGAGGATTCATGGTCGCCCATGATTCTAACGCCTCACTTGTTGGCGCAGCGCCACTCGGAGCGCTCACGTCAAGGCGTGGTGCACCTGAGGTGGGCTGCACTGCCTGCACCGGATGGCTCTGCGAAGAGGCGCTGGCAGCCTGCGCGGCCTGCCTCTGAGCATTGATCTTGGCTTGCGGGATGCTGGCTATGATGCGCATGGCCGCGTCACGTGGACTGTCACCCGCCTCCGGTCGGTAGATGCCTTCTTCTTGCCCCGACATCCCCCAGGCCGAGAAGGTGTTGTTCACCGTGATTGTGGCCTCCAGAAGCTCCTTGTGGTACGCTGCCTCACGCTCTGCCTTCTGCCTGGCCTGCCGTTCGCTATCAATGTCTCGCTGCGTGAGCTCCCCGCGTAGGCGATTCTTCTCGGCCTCGTCTATGTGCGGCGAGTTCAGCATGGCCAGAATGTCCTTGTCGTGGCTCGGCGCAGCACTCGTCAGCCTTTCGTCAACGTGCTCACGAAGCTGATGCATGTTGCGGTCGAATCCAGACTTCAGGCCGTTGATATCCCGCTGAATCGCCTGTAGGGTTTCACGCTGCGATTGCCTGATAGCTTCCAGCACGTCGGTGCTGAGAGACGGAGCGCCAACCCCAGCGGCACCCGGTTCGCCGGAAGGGATCACCCCGGAGGGAGTACCCTGCCCAGTTCCAGGTTGCGACTGGTCGCCCGTGGTGGTCACGGAACGCTCTCCTAGCTAGGCACGGGCTTCTTATTGCCCTTGCCCTTTGCTCCCTTTTTGCTGCCTTTCTTTCCGCCCTTGCCCTTGCCCACCTCGTCCTCAGTAGCGCTTGACGCCGCCCTTGGCGGACTTGGACGAGGCATCTTCGTGTGGGGCGGGATTCGGGCAGACCACGGCGCCGTCACCGGCGATCTGGCGAACTCCGGTGGATACCGCCTTGCCGTCGAGAACGGCACGTGCCTTTTTGTCAGGGATCATAACTCTCTCGCCGTAGTGCTTGGCCACATGGTGCTCCTTTACGCTACTGCGCAGAGTATATCACGCCGATCGTGTCAATTGTCAAGATGCCGCAAGCTCCAATTCCCCCTCCGCGACGGCGCTCTTCTCCATCCAAGACTCAGGAAGGTCGAGAAACGCCGTGATCTCCGGGTGCTGGCCCAGCCAGCGCTTGAATAAAGGATGACGGCGTACACGCCGAATGTCAACCCTTAGCGTCCTGATTCGTTCCGATTGATACCGCACAAGACGCTCACGCCAGAACTTCGCCTGCTCGACGTTTCCGCCAGCCAGGGCGTTCGAGGCAAGTTTCCTCATCTCGGATATGGTGCTGCGGGCCTCAAGCACGGCACGCTCGTGGTCCTTGGGGACGCCCAGGAAGCGCGGGATACCGTCTCCGCCCTCGTCTCGTGCCAGCAATGCCTGACGATACACGTCCATCGCCCGCTGCTGAACGATCTGCGCCGGAGACATATTGACCTGAGCGCGTTTCTGGACATATGCCGATGCCTGGGGCGAGAGCATCTTCATAAGGTCCTTGCGCTCACGAAACATAAGATCGTAGTTGATCGCGCCGCCATTCTCGTCGAGCCAATACCTCTTATTCTCAGGGTTGATCTCCATGTACTGCTCGAAGGCGGCGTCCCACGGGTGCATGCTCGACAGCTCGGGCCGGCGCTTCAGGCGCTCCTGATACGCGCGTCGCTCTGCCGGTGGAAGGCTATCGGCTATGTCTCCCTGGGGGTTCATGCCACGGTAGGCCAGGCGCTCCAACTCGCGCATGTCCCCGAAACTGGAAGGGGTGAATCCGTATTGCAGCAGTATCTCCTTGCGTTTCTCCTGTAGCTCCTCGGGGCGACCTGCTGTGATCGCACGCATAGCGTTCTTCCAGCCCGCAACATCGGCCTTCGACAGGTCTGGAGTTCCGTCCGGATGAACCACCATGCCGAACTGGCTATCCACCTGAGCCTTATAGCCAGTTAGCGCCTTGCGCCACGCCTCATAAGCGGCCATCGCACGGAACTCTCGCGTCTGTAGGTCACGCTGCTGTGGAGACGAGAAAGCGAGTCCCACCTGGAGATAGGGAACGAGCATGGGATGGCGCTCCATCATGTCACGCTTTGCGCCCTGCGGCAGCTTACGGAAGGCGTCCCACATGTCCTGCACGCTCATCGTGTTCGCAACGTGAGCGTCAACCTGCCAAAGCTCCGAGACCTGCTGCAGGTCCTTCGCCAGCGATCCAAGCTCCTGGGCCTCGAACTGGTCATATCTCTTTACACGGTATCCCGTGAGTAGCCGTGCCATCTGCCACATGGCCGCTTCACGGATAGCCTGGGAGCGCTGCTCGCCGGTGGCCCTGTTCGGCTGGATACCTTTCTCCGCCAGCAGTCGATTCACGTCATTCTCGAAGTAGGGGTTGTGATCGTAGCCCGAGGAGACCTGGCGTAGCCAGCCCTCGACCGTTGATATGACCGGGAAGCCAGCGTTCGAGCCGCTGGTCATCTGTGCCAGGGCCGCCAGCACTGGCTCATAGGCCATCACCTGCGTTGGGGCCACGACCTCCTTACCCCTGCCCTCGGCGGAGGCCAGGTTGATGAGTATATTCGCCAGGGGGTGCGGCACGAAGAAGTGTTGCGCGATGCTGCTTACCTCTTCGAAGGGATCGTAGACCTGCTTGCTCTTATCCATCATCGCGTAACGGTACACTTTGCTCGGGTACGTGCCGACCAAGGGATTGAAGGCAACCGGACCCATTGGTGTCCACGTCAACTGGAAGCCCTGATATCGCTCCGGCTCGGCGAGCATCTGGCGCTTCTGACGCTGCTGCTCCTCGTACCAGCCGTTATAGACCCCGAAGAGCACGGGATTGCGGGCGTATGCCCGCGCCCACAGCCACGGCGACTGCACCTCGTAGTTCCAGAAGGGAAAGATGCGCCGCGCCCATTCCTCCAGAACCGTGTTGTTCGTGCGAATGAGAAAGCTGTTACGCATGTCCTCGGAGACCATGCGGTCGGCAAACTTCTGGCTGGAGAGCCACTGCATGAGCGTGTAGTCGTCGGCTGACGAGAAGGCTTTCACGGCCTGCTGCTGCCATTGCGTGAGGATACTCGATACCGGATCGTCAGACTTCACACCGAAATCGGACCGTACCTGGTCGAAGACCTGTCCCACGCTTTTGCCGCCACGGGCCGCATGGAGCCAGTGCAACGTCGCATTGCGTAGCCTGGGCTCCAGCGTGGCAATCGCCGCTCCCTCGGGCTGACTGATACGCTGCCATAGGGCCTGCGCAGCGCCGTGCTCCTCGCGTAGCAGCGCCCGTTCGTGGAAAGAAGGGAACCAGCGATAGAAGAAACCAAGCCGACTCGTCTCCTCCACCTTGTTGTAAATGTTTGCCAGGACCTTGCCCGTGACCATCTCCGGCCACGAGGATAGGACCTGCCCCAGGAGCCCGCGGACCTGAGCACGCTCATCGTTCTCACCACGATGGCGCCTACGCCAATATTCCCATCGCTCTCGGAACTCGACCCGTGGCGCTGACCGTCCGCCAGATAGAGATCGCACGGCGTCCGCACCGTGGCCGAACAACCCGCTCACGGTAGCGCTGACTACGGCTGCAACATCGGCCATAGGGTCACGGTCGATTCCCGCCACGCCAGTTTGCAGGCTGAAGGCATGCGGCCCACGATTATCCGAGCCCACGAGAGGTCCCATGATGCGGTCCACCTCGCCCGCGTCGGGCGATTGCTTTATTCTCTCTCTCAGAAATGGCATGCGTGACCGTAGGGCCTTAGGCACGAACACCATCGGGTTTACCGCATTGCCCAGAGTGTACAGCGCTAGCTGCGTCTCAACGATGTGCAACAGCATGGACGGGGTACGCATGATCTGCTGCAAGATGAGGCTGCTCATCCAAGAGGCGGACTGCATGAGACCGTTGGGCCGATGCCGCGACAGAGCGCTTACCCCCGATAGACCAAGCTGCTCAGCGTAGAGATTCCCTCCCAGCTCCATAAGCTGTGACTGCACATCAGCCATGTCTCCGGCGTCGAACGGCTCGCCACGCTGAGAAGGGCCGCGTTCCTCCATTTCCCTGAGTAGAGACATACCGAAGGTGGAGAAGTCCGAGGCGAATCGTCCCGCCTGCTCGGCCTCCAAACCGGCTTCCTCGACAAGGAAGGATGCCAAGCGCTCCCTATCCGCTACCATGTGCTTCAGATTGGCCCAGGACTCCACCATTCCGTCCTGCAATGGCTGTGGTAGGGCGCGGGCATAGTATTGCGCATACCGTACAGCCTCTTTTCCCATGAATCCGGCGAAGTCGGCGTACATCGCAGCGTCCTCGGCCGCGCCAGCGTCCAGCGCCTTCTGGGACAGATCGGAGAAGCGGACTTGGGCCTCGCGGATGCCCGTCACATAGGATGGGACGCCTTCAAGGTCTAGCGGCACGCCGGCCGTGCTTACTCCCATCCTACGCTCTCCGGTGCGGATGAGCTGATCGTAGATGCCTCGGAAGAATCCGTCGGCGTCAGCGTGACCGAATCCGGTGCGTCTTCCAGGCTCTAAGGCGGCCAGGTCCGACAGCGTGAGCTTGCCCTGATTCACCCATTCTATGGCCTTCTCGGCAGGAACGAAGAACTCCACATGGCCGTCCTGAGTCGGGTCCCGTGCCACGTATATGTCGCCGCGTTTTACTGCGTCCGATACCCTCTCCCTGTTATCGGCCAGCCATCGCTGTGGGAATACGACCCGTAGGTGCCTGGCGTGGGGAAAGGCGATATTCAGAGAACCCGGAGGCGGTCCGAGTGCAACCTTGCCAAGCTCCGGGTGCTCCAGTGCCATGACGTGTCCAAACGGGCCACCTTGCAAGACGGCTTCCAGCTTGAAGCGCGGCGATAGCGCATCCCACACGGCAGCCGCGTCCACGGGACTCAATCGTCGTTCGAGAAAGGCCAGGGCGTTGCGTGGCCCTACCGCTATGCCTGCAACGGTACGATGGTCACGCTCGCCACCGGCTACCCATCCAGAGAAGAACCGTGTCGTGGGTAGATCAAGAGATGCGGCCAGCGCTGGGTCGGCTATGGCGCGGTGATCGAGAAGCAGATGATCGTGGATGCCGTCGTGGACAACACTCACCCGCATCTGTTGTCCGGGACTCAGCACAACATTGCGTTCCAAGCGAATCCAGTCCGGCTTCAGGGGCACAGAACGCAATGCGGTCTCACCCACGTCGTCACGCTTCATAGCCATGCGCCACGACACTTCATCGAGCAGCGTCTTGGCCTGCTCGCGTGGAAGGAACAGCAGGCCATTGAGAAAGTCCTGAACGTCGAAGCGCTGCTCTCCGGCGCCTGACGACATGAAGCGCTCCATCTTGCTGGCGCTGCCGAACAGTTCGGCGGCCAGGTCCGTGTGGCGTGCCAGCGTCGTGGCTACCGCTACGCGCGCGAGGTCTGGTCGCCAGGCGAAGAGGTCCAGCGTATCATCGGCGACGTACTGCTTGGGGTTGCCCAGAACGCTTGCCCCCATGCCTTCCAAGCGCTGTACCAACCCGCCAACAAAGCGCTGCTCGGTTGGAATATCCTCGGCCAGTGACAGGATGCGGTACTCCGGTGCGGACAACTGTCCCCAGCGCTTCATGCGGCCCAAGCGCTGTACGAACGTTTGGGCAGACCAATCCACGCTCATCGGTATGACCACGCGGGGCCGTGCGGCAGCGTCAGCATGATGAAGGTCTATGGCCGTACCCTCAGCGGGGCTGACAACCGCGACTGCCAGATCGCCCTTCTGAAACTTCTGACGAATGGCTACTCTCTGACGCACGGGCGTCTCGCCGGTGAGATCGGCTACGCCACGAGAACCGAAGTGCCGCATGACTAGCTCACGTGGTGATAAACCAATGTCGCCAATTGTGCCCTCGTACTGTTGCGCCAGGTCATCCAGTCGTGCCAGCAGTGGCTCTCTGCCCACCTGAACTTTATCCTCGATGTGTTTCCGCAGTGAGCTTATGGCACTGCGCCCGAAGCCACCGGCCGCCGTTTCTCCAGAGATAGAGTGTGTCAGGAAAATAACCTGCTTAGGCTCAGGGCCGGTCAGGGCCTCCTCGGCTATGCGCGCAGCGCGCTCCCACCGCATGCTGGCCTGGATGCGCTCGAAGGTATTGAGGAATGGCGATGTCATCTCGCCACCGTAGGCAACCTCGTAGGCCAGAGAGCGAACGTCACGCACCACTGAGGCGACATCATCATAGCGTTTCAGAAGCTCGGGCGACGATCTAAGACGCTCAACGACAAATCTCTCTCCGCCAGTTACGTCGAAGGCAAAGGAGCGCCCTGCCTCGGCGAGCTGATGGCCCAGCGCCCAGAGCGCGCTGTGCGGCAAGGAGCGGTTGAACGGCGCTCCACGTTTCTCCGCGTTGATGGACTTGCGTCCCGACCGCAGCGCGACCTCGTAGGCATCCCACTCCTGACGCGAGAACATGCCGAATAGCGGCCTGTATAGCTTCATGTCGTCAAGGTACTCGAACGGTGTGGCTGTGCTCAGGACCAAGCCGGCCCGACGCGGCGCATCCGCCTGATTCCAGCCATGTGCCTGGTATAGGTCTTTCTGGACGAACTCGGAGCGTTGCGATCCGTCCTTGCCGTAGATGTGGGCCTCATCAAGAAATACATGTGTAACAGACGGATGTAGAAGTGTTCCGTTGGGCCTACGCCCTTCTCGGAAACGGCTTGGTGTTGCCATCGTGACCTGAGCGGGCTCTGCGCCGAAGGGTAGGCTGCGCACGTGAACACCAGCCAGCCCCTCATATCGTTTGATCTCTGCGGCGTTACCCATAACGATGCCCACATCAATCGGCTTGTCCAGCTTCGCCGCCACAGCCATGTCATTCAGGGTTGTGATGAACGGGATCATACCGTCCAGACGCGTCACGGCATGGACGAGACGAGTCTTTGGATCGCCGGCGAGCTCAGCCGCTAATGACGCAAGAATGAAGGTCTTGCCCGACCCGGTCGCGGTCGACAGGAGAAAGGATGGGTTATCGGAACGAAGTGCCCGTAGGCCGCGAGTGGCAGCTTCCGCCTGAATGGGATCAAGGCCCCGGTCGCGTACACTCTGGGCCATCCACTCCGGAAGGTCACCGGTAACCAGGGGTTGAGCCTGACGGTAGATCGCGCTGAGACTCGGCGGCATGACGGTACGTAAGCCAGAAGCCTCGACCTCGGGGAAGTATGCAGCCACCGGAGAACGGTATTGCGTTAGCTCCGGCGGCAGATCAGCGTCTTTCGTCGCCGACAGAAGGGACACCTGCTCTACCGTGAGAGGGCCGGAGCCACGCGGTTCGGCCCTGTCTATGGGCGCGCCGTTGCCGAACATCACCGCGTCCCAAGCCTTAGCCTGTTCAGCACCGATGGGATAGACGGGTTTGAGCCCGCGGCGGGCTATCATGTAGGACAGCTTCGATTCCAGAAGCCCGAGCTGCGCGGCCTGATCGGGACTGATACGTCCTTGGGCCAGTCCGTCGGCCAGCAAGCCATTCTCGGTGTCTAGGCCATGCTCCATGATGCGCCGGATGTTCGTGCGGTTCATCGGCACATCGGCCAGGGTCGTCATAAGCATCTCAATCAGGCCACGTCGGCGCTGTAGTACCAGCACATCCTCAGGGTTGGCCTCACCCACGCGGGACTGACGGTGAATGTAACGCAGCTCCTGGTCGATGGCCCTCTTTTCACGGTCCCAGTACTGCCACGGGCTTTGCAGCACGGCGCCCTCGGGTGGGGTCACCGTGCCAGCCTTCACACGAGCGTAATACTGCTTGTAGGACTCGTTCCCGGCCTCCGCCGTTCGTCTGAGTCTTTCGATTTCTGCCTTTCGCGCGTCGAGCGTCGCCTGATCTATCTTACCCTCACGTATTTGTCGGGCCAGCGCAGCATGACGCTTGGCTATGACCTCTTCAACGGCTGGTACGCTTGGAAACACATAGAGCGTGGCATCCATACCACGATTGACACGTAGCCTCGCCTGGCCGCCAGCCGTACTCATGATTCCCGATGGCTGCCAGTCGAACAGCCTACGGATGGGGTGTATCGGCTTGCCGCCGAGGTCGAAGATAAGCTGCGCGTAGCGAGCCGCCGTATCCCTGTCCTGCACAGGGTCCACAATGACACTGCGGCCTTCGAGTATCTTGCCGTAACGGTTGCTAAATGCGGTTTCCTTGCCCTTGTAGCTGCCCGCTTCCGCCAGGCTGGGCATCAGGATAGCCCATGCCCTTGGCTCTAGTGCCCTGGCCTCCAGTCGTGGTGTCTGGCTGGAAGCGTTGATTCCCGATCCCTTCTCATCGTTGGCCCACAGCACAAGCGGCCTCTGACCACGACTATCACGCTCACCATACGCCAGAAGCGCATCTATGTCAGTCACGAGAGCCAGGTCTAGGCGCTCTGGCGGAGGGAACGCGGGCTTCCTTCGCGGCTTCGGTGCTTCCGCCTTCGGTGGCGCGGCGCCCTGTGGTGATACAGCTTTTACAACATCCCTGGTAGTAATCGTCTCGGCTCCTTGTGTCCCAAGGGGTCTCATCGGCCCTGGGACAGGAGGAGGAGCATCAGAAGAACCTTCTGGAACGTCTACACCAAGCTCTCTCAGGAACGACACCTTGCCAGTTGTTCCCTCTAGTCTGGCCGAAGGTTCGAGCACCCTTTCCGCGTAGCCCTCCAGAAGAGACTTCACCGAGCGCTTGCCCCTGGCAGTTCTCTCTAGGTGAAGGAGCAGGGCACGCTGAACTCCTGTGAGGCCGTATGGCGCCAGAGCGGTTGTCCCGGTGAACATGTCCCTCGAGGCGTCTGCCTGCTCAACGGTCATGCCTCTATCGCGCAGGTCTAGGTAGGCGGAAAGGGACTTCGCCAGATCATCGCCAATCGACAGCGATGGATCGCGGCTTCCCGTGCGTGCTGCACCCTCGGCACGTGCCAGAAGAGGCAGGGCACCCATGACCCCGCTGTAGAGCGCGCGGACATCCTCTCCCTCGGTCAGCGTGAAGCTCCTAACAACCTCCTGGCCCTCAGCGCCCAGCACCTTGGCAAGCATGGCGTTCTCGACACGCTCCAGTCCGGCAGGCGTGAACTGGCCCTCGTGGACATAAAGGGGGGCATCTTCGAGCGGCAGAGTTCCGAGAAAACTATTCATGAACTTTGCGTTCTTCGGCGCCTGCATAGATACCCGAAGCGTCTCGCCCTCAGAGACCTTCAGCAGGGACAGCATGTCATCTGACATGTTTCGGGCATCAATCGCTGCTAGAGCCGATGGGCTATAGGCCTGGCCGGTTCTTCTGTTAGACAGGTCCACGACTGTAGGAACGTCAGCCTCGTTGACAACCTCACGAACGAGAACCGGGTCCTTGATCCCCTCGGCGCTGAGGCCAACCTCTGATGCCCGCACCTTCACCGCATCCTGATAGGTCCGCCAATTCTCAGGGTAGCTCTCGCGAGCGATGCGAAGGGCAACCACCCGGTGGTTGTTGATGGCCATGTTGTCGGAGCGGACGATAGGCGCCCCCTCGGCCAGAAGTGATGTCTCGGGAAGCAGAAGCTCGGGTCTTAGGTGCTGTGCAATGTTTGTGGCCTTCGCGATCTGAAAGGCGTCTCTCGGCTGGAGGCTAGGGTCGTGCTCAGCTCGAAGCACGCCTCTTTCCGTATGGGACGCCGTGATCTCATCCAGAGGCACCACTCTGTAACGTAGGGAATACGGAACGTCGCCACTCGGACCATAGGCGACCGTCTCCGGCCTGTTGGTACGCCCTATGACTTCTGGGGACTCAGCCGCCCCAGTCTCGGCACTGAGTTTCGGCTCGACCCCCTGCGGTCCTGGAGCGGTGACAACATCTGGCTCTATGGGTATGGTCTCTCCTACACGTCCGAACAGCAGCCGCTCTGCCTCTGGAGACGGCGTGAAGTCCAGCGGCGTGTCTTCTGCTGGCTGCGCCTCCGGCGGGACACCAGGCACGGGGCCACGCTTTTCGGCCAGGTCTACGAGCCAGCGCCGTCCAAGCTCAAGCTCCTGTTGCTGGAGACGCTCGGCTCCTGGCCCCACGCGAGCACGTAATTCAGTATCGAAACGCTCACGACCCCATCCGCCCTCAGCCTTGGCCTGCTGACGCAGTAACCGAATGGCCTGCCGATGCTCCTCCCAATACCTCTGCGTCATCTCCGTGAAGCTGCGCATGTCGGCGTCCCAGCGTGACACGTCGAAGTCCTCACCGCTACGCTGCTTCGTTTCCTCAGCGTGCGAGCGGATGATCTGCCGTATGGCATCGAGGTTGTTTCGTGTCACCTGGATAAAACCCTCGATCAATGGCTCCTGAGACTGGAAGAACTTCCCCCGTGGCCCTTCCGGCCTCTCGAACCCCGCCTTGTAGAAATCCGAGTTGATGTATTGCTGGAGCTGGCCGTTCCACGTAGAGCGCGCAACTCCGAAGAAGCGTAGGTTCTCCTTTATCGCGTCCAGCGAGAAATCACCCCGTAGGGTTCCGGACCTACGCATCTCCTCTGCCAGGACATCCGGTGGCGGGACCATTCGGGCCACGTCCCCTGGTTTCATCTCTCCTGCGGCCAGGTCCATTGCCGCGTAAATCCGGGCCAGGGCCGGAACATTCTGCTCTCGAAACCATCTTGCTTCGGCAGCCAGGTCCTCGACCGTCGCTCTTCGATCTTCCTGCATGCGGCGTACCTGGCCCTCGAAGGCGTGATGACCAAGGAGAAGCCAGGGCTCCGCTATGGTCGCTAGCACATTCTTGCGTACAGGATTGGCGTCGTCGTATACACTCAGAAGGTGCTGCTGAAGCTTATCAGGCATCGCGCTGAGCATGACCCGGTTGCGCATCTCCCAGTTGTACGTGAGACTACGGACCTTGCCATACGTCTCCGCGAGCTGCTGCTGATAGGGTGCTGTATCTTCTCCCCTTGAATCGGCGGCGGCGATCTGTGCTTGGATGATGCGAACCTGCTCCTGCTGCTCCTTGATCGGCTCTACACTTTCCATAGACATAAAACGATCTGCCTGCCGTGCCCGCATGCCAGAACGTTCCGCGATGTATTCCTCGAATCCCCGGTATCCCTTGGCGATTGTGCTGACCGGCGGGAGGTCACGCATTCCCGGTACGCCAAGACCCGTGAACGGAATCTTCAGGCCGTGCCAGACAGCCCCGCCGACGAGTAGCTCAGCGCCCAATTTGAGCAGGAACGGCGCAGGCTCGTCGTGCCACTCATTGATAAGCTCATTGGCGGCCTCAACGGGATTGTTCGCCTGCAA
>ERZ1292644.515-Hain-H14-01um-R2-515-length-25938-cov-6_pt2 | contig 22365 bp, 19 predicted proteins | sample MGYA00564402_ERZ1292644 | MGnify/ENA primary metagenome ERZ1292644 (study PRJEB36523, sample SAMEA6512644) | groundwater metagenome | collected 2019-01-09 | study: AquaDiva: Metagenomics assemblies of 32 groundwater samples
CTCCTGCCTTCGCAGGAGCCCATCATAACATATAAATTCGGTTTAGCCTGTCAGCTTCTCCAGCAAAGCCGCTGCCGCCGCTGTCTCCGCCTCCTGCTTCGATCCGCCGGTCGCGCTTGCCTCGCCCGCGCCCTTGATCGTCACGGAGACGACGAAGCGCAGGGCATGTTGCGGGCCGGATCGGTCCTTGATCTCATATTCGGGCGGCTTGCGCTTGTTGGCGGCGGCCCATTCCTGGAGCGCGGATTTGGGGTGGCGCGGCGCGGCGGTCTGGGTATCGACGCGGTCGGCCCACAGGCGGCGCACCAGCGTGCGGGCTTCGTCCAGCCCCGCCTCCAGATAGAGCGCGCCGATCAGCGCCTCCATCACGTCGCCCAGCACATTGTCGCTATTGGCCGCGCCATCGTCGCGCGCCTGCTTGCCCAGTATCAGATGGGCCGGCACGCCCGCGTCGCGCGCCACCTCGGCGCAGGTTTCGCCCGACACCAGCGCGTTGAAGCGGCGCGACAATTTGCCTTCCGGTTCACCGGCAAAGCGATCAAACACCCATTCGGATACCAGCAGCCCCAAAACCCGGTCGCCCAGAAATTCCAGCCGCTCATAATTGACCGGGTTGGCGCTGCCATGGGTGAGCGCCTGGCTGAACCGCGCAGGGTAGCGCGGGGGGCGCCCGATCAGCGCCGCCAGCCAGCCCGCCGTGTCAGGTTGGGGCGCCTTATGGTTCAAAAACCTTCCCCGATGCGGTTCCACCGCGCAGCCGACACCCAAGTCCAGGGCAGCAGCCAGTTGGCGCTGCCGTCGGTCGAAAATACCGAAATCATGGCCTTTCCAACCAGATTTTCTTCAGGGACCAGCCCGATGCCGCCGCCTTCCACCGCCGGGAAGCGGCTGTCGGCGCTGCGGTCGCGATTGTCGCCCATCATGAACAAATGGCCCTGCGGCACCAGCACCGTGTCGCGATCATCTGCCGCGCCGTCCGGCACCAGGTCCAGCACATTATAGCTTTTCGCCGGTGTATCCTTGGTCGCTGGCAGCGTCTCGCGATATTGCGGATAGCGGCACTGCTTGCCGCCGCCGGGGGCGGCTTCCTCGAAATCGGGGCGATAGCAGGGGGACTCCGCGCCCTCTTTGGCTGCGGCCTGCGTCATGTTGGGGGTGACCGGAATGACGAGGTCGGCGACCTTCTGCTTGGGGATCGCAGCGCCGTTCAGATAGACCGTGCCACCGCGCACGGCGATCATGTCGCCGGGCAGGCCGATCACCCGCTTGATATAGTCATTCTTCTGGTTCGGTGGCGCCTTGAACACCACCACGTCGCCGCGATGCGGGGTGGACGGGAAGATGCGGCCGGGGATCAGCGGGATGCTGAAGGGCAGCGAATAGCGCGAATAGCCATAGGGCCATTTGGCGACCAGCAGATAATCGCCGATCAGCAGGCGCGGCTGCATGGATTCCGACGGGATATTGAACGGCGAGATGATGAAACTGCGCAGGACAAAGACGAACAGGCCCAGCTTGGCGAGGAACCAGAGAAAGTCCCGCGTTTCCGATTTTGCAGTCATGGGTGGTCGTTCAATCCCTGTGAAACAGCCGATAAAGCGGCCGTTGGGGCTTTTGAGGCTTGCGGCCTGACACGTCAAGCGCGTCCTGACCTATGCAATTGGTCGAAACATTGGCTAAAGAAGGCCGGGAATCGGCATGTGCAGCGCCGGTTTCGGTTTCATCGAAGAGGATATTTTCATGCCGACTCCTGCACTGGCGGCCATCGCCGCCCTGCCGCAAGCCGACCTCAAGTCGATTTTCAAGACCGATCCCGATCGCTTGTCCAAACTGGTGCATCAACTGGGGCCGATCCGCTTCGACTGGTCCAAGACCCATCTGACCGATGACCTTGTCGCCGGATTTCTGGCGCTGGCGGACGATCAGGGCTTTGCCCAACGGCGCGACGCGCTGTTTGCCGGAGAGGCGGTGAACAATACCGAAGGCCGGGCGGCCGAGCATCCCGCCGAGCGGGGCGAGGGACATCCCGACAGCGTCGCCAGCGCCAAGGCGCTGCATAACCGCATGCGCGCGCTGGTCGATGCGATAGAGGCGGGCGCGCTGGGCGACATCCGCCACATCCTGCATATCGGCATTGGCGGGTCCGCGCTTGGCCCCGACCTGATCGTCGATGCGCTGGACGGCGACGGCGTGCGGTATGACGTGGCGATTGTGTCCAATGTCGACGGCACCGCGCTGGAGCGCGCGATCGAGGGGTTCGATCCGCATGCGACGCTGATCGCGATCGCCTCCAAGACCTTCACCACCAGCGAAACCATGCTGAACGCCGCCAGCGCGATCAACTGGATGATCGAAGGCGGCGTGGAAGACCCCTATGGCCGCGTCGTCGCGCTGACCGCCGCGCCCGAACGGGCGATGGAATGGGGCGTCGATGAAACCCGCATCCTGCCTTTCGCCGAATCCGTGGGCGGGCGCTATTCGCTCTGGTCCTCGATCGGCTTTCCCGCCGCGCTGGCGCTTGGCTGGGATGCGTTTGAAAGCCTGCTGGAGGGGGCGGCCGAAATGGACCGCCATTTCCGCCTGTCCGACCCGGCGCAGAATATCCCGCTGATCGCGGCCTTTGCCGACCAATATTATACGCGGGTGCTGGGGTGCCAGACCCGCGCCGTGTTCGCCTATGACGAGCGGCTGGCGCTGCTGCCATCCTATCTCCAGCAGCTGGAGATGGAGAGCAATGGCAAGGCGGTAAAGCTGGACGGATCGCCGGTGGACGGCCCGACCGCGCCGATCACCTGGGGCGGGGTAGGGACGGACGCGCAACATGCCGTGTTCCAGTTGTTGCATCAGGGCACGATCATCACGCCCGTCGAATTCATCGCCGCGATCGAGCCGGGCCATGCGCTCGACCCGGCGCATCACCGCGCATTGCTGGTCAACTGCTTCGCGCAGGGAGCAGCGCTGATGCGCGGCAAGGATAATGCCGCCGATCCGGCACGCGCCTATCCCGGCAATCGCCCGTCCACCACCATCCTGATGGACGACGTGACGCCGCATGCGCTGGGCGCGCTGATCGCCTTTTACGAGCATCGCACCTTTGCCAATGCGGTGCTGATGGGCATCAACCCGTTCGACCAGTTCGGCGTCGAACTGGGCAAGGAAATCGCCAAATCGATCGAGGCGGACGGACCGACGGGGTTTGATCCGTCGACCATGGCGCTGATCGAGATTGCGCTGGGGGCGGAGTAAACCACAACAGCCGTTCGTTTCGAGCGAAGTCGAGAAACGCGGAAGCGGCGCTGCACGCTTCTCGACACGCTCGAAGCGAACGGAGGTGGTTTGGCTACCAGCAACAAGATTCCCGTTTGTAACTCCCGCCCTCAACCGCCATATCCCCCGCACCCAATCGGAGGCCAGGCATGAGCGAGTTTGATTTCGACCTTTTCGTCATCGGTGCAGGATCGGGCGGCGTGCGCGCGTCGCGTGTCGCCGCAGCGCATGAGGCGAAGGTCGCGGTGGCCGAAGAGTTTCGCGTCGGCGGCACCTGCGTCATTCGCGGCTGCGTGCCCAAGAAGCTGCTAATCTATGGCGCGCATTTCGCCGAGGATCTGAAGGATGCGCGCCGCTTTGGCTGGAACGTCCCCGACTGCGGCTTTGAATGGACGACGCTGCGCGACAATGTGCTGGGCGAAGTCGACCGGCTGGAGGGACTCTACCGGAATACACTCAACAGCCACAAGGTTGAGATGATCCCCGAACGCGCGGTCGTGACCGGCCCGCACAGCGTGAAGCTGGCCAGCGGGCGCGAAGTGACGGCGAAATATATATTGGTCGCGACTGGCGCCTGGCCGGTCATGCCGGACATCGAAGGCGCGGAACATGGCATTACCTCCAACGAGGTGTTCCATCTCGACCAATGCCCAAAGCGGATCGTCATCGTCGGCGCTGGCTATATCGCCAATGAATTTGCCGGCATCTTTCACCAGTTCGGCAGCCATGTGACGATCGTCAATCGCTCCTCCACCCTGCTGCGCGGCTATGACGAACAGATACGCGACCGGCTGCTTCAGATTTCGATGACGAAGGGCATCAATTTCCGTTTCAACGCGCATATGGACCGGATCGAAAAGACGGATGACGGTGCGCTGCGCGTCCACTTCAAGGATGGCGATCCGGTATCCGCCGATGTCGTCCTGTTCGCGACCGGGCGAAAGCCCAATGTCGACGGGCTGGGGCTGGACAGTGCGGGCGTCGAACTGGACGACAAGGGCGCGATCAAGGTCGACGACTATAGCCGGACCAGCTGCGAGAGCATCTATGCCGTGGGCGATGTGACCGACCGGCTGCAACTGACCCCGGTGGCGATCCGCGAGGGTCATGCCTTTGCCGACACGGTCTTTGGCGGCAATCCGCGCACGGTCGACTATGACTGCGTGCCATCCGCCGTGTTCAGTCACCCCCCGCTGGCCGGTGTCGGCATGACCGAAGCGCAGGCGAAGAACAAGCTGGGGACGGTGAAGGTCTATACGTCCGACTTCCGCCCGATGAAATATGTGCTGGCCGGGCGCGACGAGCGGGCGCTCTACAAGATGATCGTGGATGCCACGACCGAGCGGGTGGTGGGGCTGCACATGATCGGTCCCGACGCGCCGGAAATCTTGCAGGCCGCCGCCATTGCGGTGAAAGCGGGGCTGACCAAGCGGGACTTTGACGACACGGTCGCGCTGCACCCCAGCATGGCGGAAGAACTGGTGCTGCTGAAATGAAATAGGAGCGTTCCCGCCTGCGCGGGAACATTCAGGCCTGGACGAACGTCACCACCAGCGCGTCGCGCCAGGCCGGTTGGCTGTCATCGACCGCATGGATTTCCGTAACGCCATGCAATATCCGCCGGTCGTCGATCAGCATGGCGTCGCCCGCATCGGCCAGCATGAACTCTCCCAGCGGCGTGCCGTCTGGCGCGCCGATCCGGGTCACGCCTTCCCGCACGTTGCGCCGTTCGACCAGCATCACCAAAACATGATCCAACCCGTCGCGATGCAATCCTTCGGGCGTGGGGCGACCCACTTCTCCGGGGCGTGCCTCGATACGGAACTGGTGCATTTCGACATGGGCGGGGCCGTTCATCGGAAACTGCGCCGCGCTGAAGGCGAAGATGGCGCGGCAGACGGGACTGTCGACGGTGGCCTGTTCGACCGGATCGAACCAGCGCTGCACATCGCCATTGAGCGGATTATAGTCCCGGCTCTGATAATGCGGCTGGTGCGGCTGGCGCATGAAATCGCCCGCTGCGTAGCGGAAGGTCGCGTGGCGACGGCGGCGGTAGCGCCCGCCATCGGCCATATAGAGATCCGGCCCCAGATCGTTCCAGCTGTCGGCAAACGCATGCCATTCGGCCGCATCGACGCCCAGTTGCGCGAAGGTTTCGGCCCCCGACAGGCGCGCATAGCCCTGGCTCGCCATCATGGTCTGAATGGCGTTGGTCGCCGGATCGATCAGTGCGCCGTGGGTCATCATGCCTCTCTAATGCCTTGCCCAGACGATCGACAGGGCCGCTTTCCGCAGGCTGGCTTCACCCGATCCAATAGGGGACGATCTGGCGATTGTCCGGGTCGACATGGATCGGCCGGTCGGCGGGCGGAAAGGCGCGCTGGTCGCAGCTCTGGCGCGAACAGAGGCGGCAGGTGATGCCGATGGGCGTCGCCGCGCCCTCATCCTCCAGTCGCAGTCCGTCGGCATAGACGAAATTCGCGGCATGGGCGGTCTCGCACCCCAGCACCACGGCAAAGCGGCGCGGCGTGCGGCTGTAGCTGCCCGATGGCTTTACCAGTCCCTTCGCCATCGACACATAGCGCACGCCATCGGGCGTTTCGCCCAGTTGCACGTTGATCCGGTCGGGGATGGCGACGGCTTCATGCACGTTCCACAACGGACAGGCTCCGCCGAAACGGGCGAATTGCAGCCGGGTGGCGCTGTGGCGCTTGGTGATGTTGCCGGCCATGTCGACGCGGCAGAAGAAGAAGGGGATGCCGCGCAGGCCGGGGCGTTGCAGCGTGGACAGGCGGTGGCACGCCTGCTCGAAACTCACGCCAAAGGTGCGGGCCAGACGGTCGATGTCGTGGCGCATCACCCGCGCCGCCTCCCGAAACGGCGCATAGGGCAACAGCAGCGCGCCCGCGGCATAATTGCCAAGGCCGATCGCCAGCAACCGATCAGCCCCGGCCACCGGCAGCGCGGCCTTTGCCACGACATCGGCGATGACGGCCTGCCCCTCCAGCATCATCAGCTGGTGCGCGAGCATGAATTTGCGGCTCTCGGTCGGCAGCGCCGCGTTGATGAACAGGCGTCGGTCGGGCGCGCTATAGGATCGCAGCGCACTGTCGGGCGTATCGGCGATCAGCGTCTCGATGCCGTGCCGCCGTGCCAGCGCTTCGACCAGCATGCCCTCGTCCAGCGCCTGCCCGGCGGTAAAGCTGGCGGCCATATCCTCGGCCAGACAGTCGAGAGAGTGGACATAATTGCCCGCTTCATGAAACCAGTCGCGCGCCGCCTCCCATGGCAGGCGCGCCTGCACCGTGCTGTCGTTGGCGATCGCCTCCTCGATCATGTTGATGCGTTCATTGGCGCGGATATGGGCGTTGTAGAGATCGAGGTAACGCGCCGCGAATTCAGGAAATTGCAGGTGCAATTTCTCGATCCGCTCCGGCTCCAGCGCGACGCCGGGCAGTTCGGGATGGCTGAGCGCGAAGGTGAACGCACCCAGCATCTGCTCATCCTCGCGCGCGTCGAAACTCGCCCAGTCGGTCGGGAAGGCATTGGCGAGCGCCGCCTTGACCTTGGCGGTCAGTGGGCGATCGTCATTTTCCATCTGGGACAGATATGACACGGATATGCCCAACGCCTGCGCCATCGTCGCCTGGTCCATGCGATGGTCAAGGCGCAACTGGCGCAGCCTTGGTCCTGCAAAGATACGGTTGCCGCGTGCCACTATACACCCCCTGCACAAACCCATAGACTGGATTTGCCCATCCCTAATTTGCGAAGTCGTGATTTGCAAATTAGCAAATTTACATTTGCGAAAAATCGCAATCGCGGGAAAAGGGCGTCACAACAGGTCCGCACCCTGACCGGAGAGATATGCCTATGTCGAAACTCGCCATTATCGAACAGCTTGAAGCCAAGCGCGAAGGCGCGCGCATGGGCGGCGGCCAGCGCCGCATCGACGCGCAGCATGGCAAGGGCAAGCTGACGGCGCGCGAGCGGATAGAGGTGTTGCTGGACGAAGGCAGCTTTGAAGAACTCGACATGTATGTCGAACATAATTGCACCGATTTCGGCATGGATGAGGCGCATATCCCCGGCGACGGCGTGGTCACCGGGTCCGGCACCATCAATGGCCGTCTGGTGTTCCTGTTCAGCCAGGATTTCACCGTCTATGGCGGCGCGGTGTCCGAACGGCACGCGATGAAGATCTGCAAGATCATGGACATGGCGCTGAAGGTCGGCGCGCCGGTCATTGGCCTGAATGACAGTGGCGGCGCGCGGATCCAGGAAGGCGTGGCGTCGCTGGCGGGCTATGCGGAGATTTTCCAGCGCAATGTGCTGGCGTCGGGCGTGGTGCCGCAGATCAGCGTCATCATGGGGCCATGCGCGGGCGGGGCGGTCTATTCGCCTGCCATGACCGACTTCATCTTCATGGTGAAGGATTCAAGCTTCATGTTCGTAACCGGCCCGGACGTGGTCAAGACGGTGACGAACGAGGTGGTGACGCAGGAAGAACTGGGCGGCGCGGTGACGCACACGACCAAGTCGGGCGTGGCGGACGTGGCGTTTGAAAATGACCTCGAAGCGCTGCTGGCGGTGCGCGATTTCGTGGACTTCCTGCCTGCGTCGAACAAGGAGCCGGTGCCGGAGCGTCCGAGCGCGGACCCGTGGGACCGGATCGAACCGAGCCTCGACACGCTGATCCCCGCCAATGCGAACCAGCCCTATGACATGCACGAACTCATCCGCAAGATCGTGGATGAAGGCGACTTCTTCGAAGTGCAACCGGCGCACGCAGGCAATATCATCTGCGGCTTTGGTCGTGTCGAAGGACGCACGATCGGCATCGTCGCCAACCAGCCCTTCGTGCTGGCGGGCGTGCTGGACATCAACTCGTCCAAGAAGGCGGGGCGCTTCGTGCGCTTCTGCGATGCGTTCGACATTCCGATCGTGACACTGGTGGACGTGCCGGGCTTCCTGCCGGGCACGGCGCAGGAACATAATGGTATCATCAAGCATGGCGCCAAACTGCTGTTCGCCTATGCCGAAGCGACGGTGCCCAAGATCACCATCATCACCCGCAAGGCCTATGGCGGCGCTTACGACGTCATGGCGTCCAAGCATCTGCGCGGCGACCTGAACTATGCCTGGCCGACCGCCGAAATCGCCGTGATGGGGGCCAAGGGCGCGGTCGAGATCATCTTCCGCGGCAAGACGGCGGACGAGATCGCCGAGCGCACCGCGGAATATGAAGCGCGCTTCGCCAACCCGTTCGTGGCCGCATCAAAGGGCTTCATCGACGAGGTGATCCAGCCGCACTCGACCCGCAAGCGGATCGCACTGGGCCTGCGGAAACTGCGCAACAAGGCGCTGGAGAATCCGTGGAAGAAGCATGACAATATTCCGCTTTAACTGACACCGTCATTCCCGCGCAGGCGGGAACCCATCTCCCACCCCATCGTCAGGCGCGCGGGCCGGAGATGGGTCCCCGCCTTCGCGGGGATGACGAAGTTGAGGATTGTAAGACATGAAACTCGGCCGTCTCAACCATATCGGCGTCGCCACGCCCAGCCTGGAAAAGAGCATCGCTTATTATCGCGATGTGATGGGCGCGACGAAGATCCATGAACCGTTCGACCTGCCTGCGCAGGGGGTGAAGGTGTGTTTTGTCGATACGCCGGGCGAAAATGGGACGGCGGGGACGCAGATCGAGTTGATCGAGCCGTTCGATGAAAGCTCGCCGATCACCGCCTTCATCGCCAAGAACCCGGCCGGGGGGCAGCATCATATGTGCTACGAAGTGCCCGACATTCTCGAAGCCAAGGCCTGGTTCGAGGCGAAGGGTGCGCGGGTGCTGGGTGAACCGCGCATCGGGGCGCATGGCACGCTGATCTTCTTCGTGCATCCCAAGGATATGAACGGGGTGCTGACCGAGATCATGGAGACGCCGAAAGAGGCACATTGACGGTTTAACCCTCCCCCAACGGGGGGGAGGCAGCGAGACTTGGGGGCTGCGCAGCAGACCCCTAGTCGCAGCGGAGAGGGGGCGCGACGCCCGATGGGTCGAACCCCCTCTCCAACTTCGGCTAGCCGGACAAGCTGGCAAGCCTGCGTATCCTCTCCCCTCCGGGGCGAGGAAAGGGATGGATTAGATGACCGACAAGCCGACACTGGACCAATGGGCCGCCGCTGCCGCGAAGGAAGTGAAGGGCAAGGATTTGACCTGGCAGACCCCGGAAGGGATCGCCGTCAAGCCGCTCTATACCGCCGACGATGTGACCGCCGATCCCGGCCTGCCCGGCTTTGCGCCCTTCACCCGTGGCGTGAAGGCCAGCATGTATGCGGGCCGCCCCTGGACCATCCGCCAATATGCAGGCTTTTCGACGGCGGAGGAATCCAACGCCTTCTACCGCCGCAATCTGGCCGCCGGGCAGAAGGGGCTGTCGGTCGCGTTCGACCTGGCCACCCATCGCGGCTATGACAGCGACCATCCGCGCGTCACGGGCGACGTCGGCAAGGCGGGTGTGGCGATCGACACGATCGAGGATATGAAGATCCTGTTCGACGGCATTCCGCTCGACAAGATGTCGGTCAGCATGACCATGAACGGCGCGGTCATCCCGATCCTGGCTTTCTTCATCGTTGCGGGCGAGGAGCAGGGCGTCGAGCGCAAATTGCTCGACGGGACCATTCAGAACGACATCCTCAAGGAGTTCATGGTCCGCAACACCTATATCTACCCGCCCGAACCGTCGATGCGGATCATCAGCGACATTTTCGGCTATACCAGCCGCGAGATGCCCAAGTTCAACAGCATCTCCATTTCCGGCTATCATATGCAGGAAGCCGGCGCGACGCAGGTGCAGGAATTGGCCTTCACCATCGCCGACGGCATGGAATATGTGAAATATGGCGTCGCGTCCGGGCTGGACATCGACAAGTTTGCCGGTCGCCTGAGCTTCTTCTTCGCCATCGGCATGAACTTCTTCATGGAGATCGCCAAGCTGCGCGCCGCGCGCGTGCTGTGGCATCGCGCCATGACGCAACTGGGCGCGAAGGACGAGCGCTCCAAGATGCTGCGCACCCATTGCCAGACGTCGGGCGTCTCGCTGACCGAGCAAGACCCTTATAACAACGTCATGCGCACCACGATCGAGGCGATGGCCGCGATGCTGGGGGGCACGCAGTCGCTCCACACCAACGCGCTGGACGAAGCGATCGCGCTGCCCACCGACTTTTCCGCCCGGATCGCGCGCAACACGCAGATCGTGATTCAGGAAGAAACCGGCATGACCAAGGTGGTCGATCCGCTGGGTGGCTCCTACTATGTCGAGGCGCTGACCCAGCAACTGGTCGACGAAGCCTGGGCGATCATCGAAAAGGTGCAGGCCGAAGGCGGCATGGCGAAGGCCGTTGCGGCTGGCTGGCCCAAGGCGATGATCGAAACCGCAGCGGCAGCGCGTCAGGCGCGGGTCGATCGCGGCGACGACGTGATCGTGGGCGTCAACAAATATCGGCTGGCGAACGAGGATTTGCTCGAAACGCTGGAAGTCGACAATGCCAAGGTGCGCGAAGGGCAGATCGCCCGGATCAACCGAGTGAAGGCGGAACGCGACAGCGCCAAATGCGAAGCCGCGTTGCAGGCGTTGCGCGATGGCGCGGCCAGGCCGTCCAGCCTTGATAACAACCTCCTTGCCCTCGCCGTGGAGGCCGCCCGCGCCCGCGCGACGCTGGGCGAAATCTCTTCGGCGATGGAAGAAAGCTTCGATCGCTACGGAACCCAGCCGACGCCGGTGAAGGGCGTCTACAGTGCGCCTTATGAAGGCGACAGCCGCTGGCAACAGGTACTCGACGGCGTGCAGGCCGTCGAGCGGCGCCTCGGTCGCAAACCCAAACTCCTCATAGCCAAGATGGGGCAGGATGGACATGACCGGGGCGCCAACGTCATCGCGTCCGCGTTCGGCGACATGGGCTTCGACGTCGTGTCGGGTCCATTGTTCCAGACGCCCGACGAAACCGTGGTGCTGGCGCTCGACAGCGGCGTCGATGTCGTCGGCGCATCCTCGCTTGCGGCGGGCCACAAGACCTTGATCCCGGACCTGATCGCCAAGCTGCGCGAAGCGGGTCGCAACGACATCAAGGTGATCGCTGGCGGGGTCATCCCGCCGCAGGATTATGACTTCCTCCGTGACGCGGGCGTCCAGGGCATTTATGGACCGGGCTCCAATGTCGTGGAATGCGCCGCCGACGTGCTGCGCCTCCTCGGCCACAACATGCCCCCCGCCGGGCTGGAGGACGCCGCGTAATGATGACAATAGATCCGTTCGCCCTGAGCCTGTCGAAGGGCATGCCTGAGCTTGTCGAAGGCAAATCGCTTCGCTCCGCTCAGCAGATGGCTTCGACTTCGCTCAGCCCGAACGGAGGTGGGCAATGAACGTCATGACCACCGCCCGCACCGACTGGACCCGCGCCGAAATCGCCGCGCTGTTCGATCTGCCCTTTAACGACCTGATGTTCGAGGCGCAGTCGGTCCATCGCGCGAACTTCCCGCGCAACGAAGTGCAGCTTTCCACCCTGCTGTCGATCAAGACCGGCGGCTGCCCGGAAGATTGCGGCTATTGCAACCAGTCGGCGTCGGCGGAGTCGGGCCTCAAGGCCGAGAAGCTGATGAGCGTGCAGGCGGTCATGCAGGCCGCGGCGCAGGCGAAGGATGCGGGCAGTTCCCGCTTCTGCATGGGCGCGGCGTGGCGCAACCCCAAGGAGCGGGACATGCCCGCCATCGTCGAGATGGTGAAGGGCGTGCGCCAGATGGGCATGGAAACCTGCATGACGCTGGGCATGCTCAGCGAAAGCCAGGCCAAGGTGCTGGCCGATGCTGGCCTCGATTATTACAACCATAATATCGACACCTCGCCCGAACATTATGAGAAAGTGATTACCACCCGGACCTTCGACGACCGGCTCGAAACGCTCGAAAATGTGCGCAATTCGGGGATCAACGTCTGTTCCGGCGGGATCGTGGGCATGGGCGAGACGCGCGAGGACCGCGTCGGCTTCCTGCACGCGCTGGCCGTGCTGCCCACCCATCCGCAGAGTGTCCCGATCAACGCGCTGGTGCCGGTCAAGGGCACCGTGCTGGGCAATATGCTGGCCGACACGCCGCTCGCCAAGATCGACGAAATCGAGTTCGTGCGGACGGTTGCCGTCGCGCGGATCGTGATGCCGGAAAGCATGGTGCGCCTGTCTGCGGGGCGCGAGAGCATGTCGGATGCCTGCCAGGCGCTCTGCTTCATGGCGGGGGCGAACAGCATCTTCACCGGCGACAAACTGCTGACCACCGCCAATGCGGGCGACAATGCCGACGCGGCACTGTTCGCGAAGCTGGGCGTCGTGCCGATGCAGGCCGAGGTAAAGGTTGAGCTGGAGGCGGCGGAGTGAGTTTTACACCCGCCTCCGTCACCCCGGACTTGATCCGGGGTCTCGCTTTTCTTCCGGCGTTGCGCTGTAAGGAAGCGGGATGCCGGATCAAGTCCGGCATGACGGATATGGGTGGAGTTGCTGCCGCATGATCCGCGTTTCCACACTTCGTCATGCTGAACTTGTTTCAGCATCCATTTCGCCTCCGAGAGCGATGGCTCGTTGGGCACGATGGACCCTGAAACAAGTTCAGGGTGACGATTGAGTGAAACGGCTGAAGTTGTGCGTCTTGGGCCTGGCCGCGCTGTTCTGCGGGTTGGTTAGCCTTGTATCTGGCTTGGCTGCATTAAACGCTACGCCATGCAGCAGGTTTGGCATGGATGATTTCTGTTCTGAATATGGGCAATTTTATTGGGTGGTCTGCGGTTTGGCTTCAGCCGGAGTTTTGATCGGACTTTGGGCCATCCGCAAATCGGGGAAACGAGACTGAAATGGCAATCACCAAGATCCTGATCGCGAACCGTGGCGAAATTGCGTGTCGTGTCATGCGCACGGCCAAGAAAATGGGCATCAAGACCGTGGCGGTCTATTCCGATGCCGACGCGCGCGCGCCGCATGTGTTGATGGCGGACGAGGCCGTACATATCGGCCCGTCGCCCGCCGCCCAATCCTATCTGATCGCCGACAAGATCATCGCGGCCTGCAAGCAGACGGGCGCAGACGCGGTCCATCCCGGCTACGGCTTCCTGTCCGAACGCGAAAGCTTCCGCAACGCGCTGGACGCGGAGGGCATCATCTTCGTTGGCCCGCCCGCCAATGCCATCGCGGCGATGGGCGACAAGATCGAGTCCAAGAAGCTGGCGCTCGAAGCAGGCGTCAATGTCGTTCCCGGCTTCGTCGGCGTCATCGACGACACCGAACATGCCGTCAAAATCTCGAACGAGATCGGCTATCCGGTAATGATGAAGGCGTCGGCTGGCGGCGGCGGCAAGGGGATGCGCCTCGCTTATTCCGAACAGGATGTTCGCGAAGGCTTTGAAGCGACCAAGCGCGAAGGGCTTGCCAGCTTCGGCGACGATCGCGTGTTCATCGAAAAGTTCATCGAAAGCCCGCGCCATATCGAAATTCAGGTGCTGGGCGACCAGCATGGCAATATCGTTTATTTGAACGAGCGCGAATGTTCGATCCAGCGCCGCCACCAGAAGGTGGTCGAGGAAGCGCCGTCGCCTTTCGTCAGCCCCGAAATGCGCCGCAAGATGGGTGAGCAGTGCGTCGCTCTGGCCCGCGCCGTCGGCTATTTCAGCGCAGGCACGGTCGAACTGATCGTGTCGGGCGAGGACAAGACCGGCGACGGTTTCTACTTCCTGGAAATGAACACCCGGCTTCAGGTCGAGCATCCGGTGACGGAGGAAATCACCGGCGTCGATCTGGTCGAACAGATGATCCGCGTCGCCAATGGCGAGAAGCTGGCCTTCGCGCAGGACGATGTGAGGATCAACGGCTGGGCGGTCGAAAACCGCGTCTATGCCGAAGATCCCTATCGTGGCTTCCTGCCGTCCACGGGTCGCCTGATCCGCTACAATCCGCCCGAAACCGGCGCGGACGAAAGCGGCGCGCTGATCCGCGTCGATGACGGCGTGGAGGAAGGGGGCGAGGTCTCCATGTTCTACGATCCGATGATCGCCAAGCTGATCACTTGGGCGCCCACGCGCCTGGAAGCGATCGACAAGCAGATCGAGGCGCTCGACAAGTTCGAGATTGAGGGGCCGGGGCATAATATCGATTTCGTGTCCGCGCTGATGCAGCATGAACGGTTCCGGTCGGGCAACATCACCACCGGCTTCATTGCGGAGGAATATCCTGACGGGTTCCAGGGCGCGCCTGCGTCGCCCGAACTGCTGGTGCGCCTGTCCGCCATAGGTGCCTTCGCGGCGATGGCGCAGGCCGATCGGGCGCGCCGGATCGACGGCCAGCTGGGCAAGCGCCTCAGCCCCCCGACCGGCTGGCAGGTCAAGATCGGCGACGCGACCCATGACGTCGAAATTGACGGCGATGAAGTCACGGTCGATGGCGTCAGCATCGACATGGCGCTGGAATATACGCCGGGCGATCGCCTGATCGAGGCGGAGTTTGGCGACGAGCAGCTGGCCGTCCGCATCGCGCCGGTCCGCGCCGGCTTTGTGCTGACCTGCCATGGGGCCAGCCACAAGCTGCGCATCCTGCCCGCCCATGCTGCACGCTATGCTGCGCACATGATCGAGAAGATCCCGCCGGACCTGTCGCGTTACCTGATCTGCCCGATGCCCGGCCTGCTGGTCGCACTGCATGTCGGCGAAGGCGACAAGGTCGAGGCAGGGCAGCCGCTGGCCGTGATCGAGGCGATGAAGATGGAAAACATCCTGCGCGCGCAGAAAGCGGGCGTGGTCAAGAGCGTGTCGGCGGCGCAGGGCGACAGCCTGGCCGTCGATGCCATCATCCTCGAAATGGAATAGGCGCACGCCGCATCGCGAAAATAGAGGGCCGCTCCGCTCAGGCTGGGCGGCCCTTTGTCATAGTTTGCAAACCAGAATTGGCGTGTTGAGCAAGGTTCCTCTTTCCACGCGGGATAGGGCTATCGCACATAAAACGCGCCTCATTTTTCTTCGTCATGCTGAACTTGTTTCAGCATCCATTTCTCGTCACGAGCAGCAGTTTTTGGGGCGCGATGGATCCTGAAACAAGTTCAGGATGACGTTGTAGGGATGATGAAAGCTCATATGCGATTCCTCTACCGTTGCGGGGGCAGGATTTTGGCACCGGGCTTGCAAAGACCATGATCGCCCTTTGTTATTTTATGTTTCGCTGGGCTGTCGCGCCTTGCCCCAGCCCCGATCCTTCGCCTAGCAGCCGCCGGATGAGCAGCTTGCGACAGACGATCTTCGGCCTTTTCGCCCTCTGCACTGCCATGGCTGTGTTCCCGGCCAACGCCGCCGAAGATGAGCAAGCCTGGCTCCAGGCTATCGCGCAGGGGCCGGTTTCGGGCGACATCGTCTATTTCGCTGAGATCCAGTCCCGCTTTGGCAGGGATATGGGCGGGCTGGACCAGATGCTGCTGCGTCCGGCGATCGGCGTCAAACTGTCCGATCGGCTGACCGTCTTCCAGGGCTATGCCTATGTCCGCACGCCGCAATCGGTTGGCGGCGAAACGCGCGAGCATCGCAGCTTCCAGCAGATCAACTGGTCGCTTGGCAAGGTTGCGCGCGGGCCGCTCTCTTCCCGCACGCGGCTGGAACAGCGCTGGGTGTCGAGTGGCGACGATATGGGGTGGCGGCTGCGGCAGATGATCCGGCTGGCAGTGCCGTTGACGGAGAGGTCGGGGGGCGTGTCGGCGCTGGCCTATGCGGAAGGATTCGTTGCCCTTAACGATACCGATTGGGGCGCGCGCGACGGCTTTGACCGGCTGCGCAGCTTTGCCGGGCTGGAGCTGCCGCTGGCGGGCAAGTCGACGATGGAGCTCGGCTATCTCAATCAATATGTCAAAAATCGCGGTCGCGCCGATGATGTCGACCATGTCCTGCTGGTGACGCTGCAACTGCGACGCTGACACAGGTTTTTTCCTGTCCTATTGACCCTGCTTCATGCCATATCAGCCCTGTGTTGCGCAGGGTCGATGCAGGTGGTCGCGTCGCGCGATGTTGGAAATTTAGTTGCCGGATCGGGTAACACAATATCACGATTGCCGGGAAAAGTGCGAAGTTAAGGGGGCAGGGGATGAACGGAACGGTCGGCAGCGACTATGTGATGGACGTCAGGCGCGACCGGCTGGTCATCACCGCCTCTGCGCTCGGCACGGTGTTCGAATGGTATGATTTCTACATCTATGGCGTCCTTGCGCCGATCATCGGGCGCACCTTCTTTCCCACGGACAATCCCACCGTCGAACTGCTCTATACGCTGGCGGGCTTTGCGATCGGCTTCGCCTTCCGTCCGATCGGCGCGGCATTGTTCGGCTATCTGGGTGATAGGCTTGGCCGCAAATATACATTCCTTGCCACGATCATCCTGATGGGCGTCGCGACCGCCGGGGTCGGCCTGACGCCGTCAGCCGCCAGCATCGGCATCGCCGCGCCCATCATCCTGATAGTGCTGCGTATCGCCCAGGGACTGGCGCTTGGTGGCGAATATGGCGGGGCGGCCATCTATGTCGCTGAACATGCGCCGCCCGGCCGACGCGGCTTTTACACCAGCTTCATTCAAGCGGGAGTGATCGGCGGATTCATCCTGTCGCTGATCGTCGTGGTCGGTACGCAGGCAATCGTCGGGCCGGACATCTGGGCGGACTGGGGCTGGCGATTGCCCTTCATCTTCTCGCTCGCGCTGCTCGGCATATCGCTGTGGATGCGGCTGATGCTGCGCGAAAGCCCGGTATTTACGGCCATGAAGAAGGCTGGCGCCCAATCGAAAAACCCGATCAAGGAGGCTTTCACCTATCCGGGCAACCGAAAGCGGATGCTGGTCGCGATGATCGGCATCGCGGCAGGCTTTACCGTCATTGCCTATACGGTGATGTTCCAGGCGCTCTATTTCCTGCAAAATGGCCTGCATGTCTCCCCCGGCATAGCGCAATTGCTGGTGGGGGGCAGCGCCTTTGCGGGCATGGCGGCTTTCGTCTATTTCGGCCATCTGTCCGACCGGGTGGGGCGCAAGAAGCCGATCGTCATCGGCTATGCGCTGGTGTTGCTGCTGTTGATGCCGCTCTACCAATTCATGGGCGCGACCGCGAACCCCGCGCTGGTGGAGGCGGGTGCACGCTCGCCTGTCGTGGTGCGCGGCCCGGATTGCGTGTTCGATCCCTTCGCCAAGGTACAGCCGACCGCCTGCGGCAAATTGCTCGACCATTTTTCCAAGCGCGGCATCCCCTATGACAAGCAGGCCGCGCCCGCGCCTGCGGTGCAGATCGGCGATCTGGTCGTTACGGATCTGAGCACCGACGGCCTCGACACGGCGTTGAAGGCCGGGGGCTACCCCAGCGGCGCCGTAACCCCGGACTGGCCGCGCGCGATGATGCTGTTCGGCGCGCTGCTGCTGCTCTGGACGCTATCGGGTGCGACCTATGGCCCAGTGGCGGCGCTCTTGTCGGAATATTTCCCGGCGCGCATCCGCTATTCGTCGCTGTCGATCCCCTATCATATCGGGACTGGCTATTTCGGCGGCTTCCTGCCGCTCGTCAGCCAATATATCGTGGCGCGCACGGGTGATCCCTATGCCGGGCTTTGGTACACATTGGCCGTCGTGGCGCTGGCGCTTATCACCTGTCTCGTCGCGCTGCCGGAAACGAAGGACCGCCCGCTCGACGCCTGAAACAGCCGGGGATTGCCGATGCCACGCGGCGTAGCGAAGCGCGATCTGCCGACCAAGACCTGCCCGGTCTGCCAGCGCCCCTTTGCCTGGCGCAAGAAGTGGGCGCGGGACTGGGACAATGTCGTCTATTGTTCCGACCGCTGCCGTAGCGCGCCGCGCAAAGCCTGACGCGAAAAAGGCCGCCGCTCCCTTTGCTGGAGCGACGGCCTTTTTCAATGTCTCAGGCAATCAGCGTTCGATGCACATCGCCACGCCCATGCCGCCGCCGATGCACAGCGTCGCCAGACCCTTCTTCGCGTCGCGCTTGGCCATTTCATACAGCAGGGTGGTCAGCACCCGCGCGCCCGACGCACCGATCGGATGGCCGATGGCGATCGCGCCGCCATTGACGTTTACCTTGGACGAATCCCAGCCCAGTTCCTGCCCGACCGACAGCGCCTGCGCCGCGAAGGCTTCATTGGCTTCGATCAGGTCGACATCGGCCAGTGCCCAGCCCGCCTTTTCCAGCGCCTTGCGGCTGGCAGGCGCGGGGCCGATGCCCATGATCGAAGGGTCGACGCCGCAGGTCGCAAAACCCGCGATCCGGCCCAGGATCGTCGCGCCGCGCTTGGCGGCGGCATCGGCAGTCATCAGCACCAGCGCGGCGGCACCGTCATTCAGGCCGCTGGCGTTGGCGGCAGTAACGCTGCCGTCCTTCTTGAACGCAGGCTTCAGCTTTTCCATCGCTTCGATGGTCGCGCCAGCACGGATATATTCGTCCTGATCGACAATCGTGTCGCCCTTGCGGCCCTTGATCGTGACCGGCACGATCTCGTCGGCAAAGCGCCCCGCTGCACGCGCGGCTTCGGCCTTGTTCTGGCTGGCCACCGCGAAAGCGTCCTGCGCTTCACGGCTGATCTGATATTTTTCCGCCAGATTTTCCGCGGTGATGCCCATATGATAATTGTTGAAGGCGTCAGTCAGGCCGTCATGGATCATCGTGTCGACCAGGCTGACATTGCCCATCTTGCTGCCCGCGCGCAGATATTGCGCATGGGGGGCCAGCGACATGCTTTCCTGCCCGCCGGCCACCATGATGCTGGCATCGCCCGCACGGATCGCCTGCGCGGCCAGTGCGACGGCGCGCAGGCCCGATCCGCAGAGCTGGTTGATGCCAATCGCCGTCCGCTCGACCGGGATGCCGGCATTGACGGCGGCCTGACGCGCCGGATTCTGCCCCTGACCGGCGCTCAGCACCTGGCCCAATATCACTTCGTCCACTTCGTCGGGCGCAACCCCGGCCTGCGCCAGCGCGGCGATGATTGCCTGACGGCCCAGTTCATGCGCCGGAGTCGATCCGAACGCGCCCATGAAGCTGCCGACGGCCGTACGCTTGGCGGCGGTAATGACGATATCTGACAAAGGCTCGATCCTCTATTATTGGGGTCTCTTTTCGCAGGCGCACATAGCATCATCCGCCATGGCTGGAAAGCCATTGGGACAGGGGAAGCCACAGAGTTTCGCGCGCCTGCCCACCTACGACCATGCCGACATGCCCCAGTTTCAATTGCCAGTCTGTAGCCAATTCGGCCGAGGCGGCGGCGGGGACGATCCGGTCGGTCGTGGAACGGATCGACAGGGTGGAGCAGGTCAGCGCCTGCGGGTCGACAGTCTGTCCGCCAACGGTCCAGCGTCCTTGTCCGCTGGCGTTACCGGCATAGAGATCGTCGAACAGGTCGCGCCCCGCAGCAAAGGTCAGCGGGGGGCCGCCATTGGCCCAATCCTCCACCGCCATGAACGCCCGCTCCCCGTCGGAACCTGGCGCGGCATCGGCAAAGACGGCGAATTTGCGGATCGTGCGCGCCGGGTCCATCGCCCAGAAGCCCGATTGCAGCACCTCCATCGGAACATAGCCCAGCCGATCGCACATCGGTTTCGCGCCGCGCCACAGGGCACTGATCTCCTGCCGGTCGGCATCGCCAAAGCCATCGAATCGCCAGGGCGAGGCAATGGTTGCGACTGCCTGAACAGGGCGCAGCATCCCCGCACCCATCGCCAGCGTTCCTCCCAGGCAATAGCCCACGATGATGGGCGGTCGCGGCAGCGCCGCGATCAGCGGCAAGAGCCGGTCGGTGACATGCCCTTCAAGCCCCATCGCTCTGTCACCGGCCAACGGAGCGCCCCAGTCGACCAGCCATGCATCATGTCCTGCTGCGGCCATGTGGCGCAGCAAAGATCGGCGCTCCGACAGGTCCAGCACTTGCGGCGGATTGATGAGCGAGGGCACGAAAACCACAGGCGCGCGGCCATTTTCAACGCCATAACGCAGCAACCGGGCGCTGCCGACCTGCACCATGCTGGCCGGGGCAGGCGGCGGGGCGGGGCGCTTTGCCTGCTGATAGCGGCGCAAACCGACGAACGCGCGCTTGCGCAGTTCGGGATCGCCCTCTGTTTCGCGCCATAAAATGTTGAGAAAAAGGGGTAAAGGCCTCGGGCCATGTTGCGGTGCGGCAACGCCCTGTGCTAATAAGGATTGTGCAGGTGCGGGAGAGGTGTCCATGGCCAAATCTAAAGCGGCTAATGAATCAGAGCCGGTCGTTATCAAGAAATACGCTAACCGGCGGCTTTATAACACCGAAACCTCCAGTTACATCACCCTTGATCTCTTGTCGCAAATGACGCGCGAGGGCCGCGAGTTCGTGGTCGTCGATGCCAAGAGCGGCGAGGACATCACGCACAATGTCCTGACGCAGATCATCATGGAAGAAGAACAGCGCGGCGAAAATATGCTGCCCGTCAACTTCCTGCGCCAGTTGATCTCCATGTATGGCGATTCGATGCAGTCGATGGTGCCGCAATATCTCGAAGCGTCGATGGATGCTTTCCGCAAAAACCAGTTGCAGTTTCAGGAAGCGATGCAGGGTGCGTTCGGCGGCGGCCCCCTGGCCGAGATCGCCAAGCGCAACATGCAGATGTTCGAGGCCGCGACCAGCGCCTTCAAGGGGGCAGGCGGGCTGATGCCCGGTGTTCCGGGCGTTCCGGGCACGACTCCCGCGGAAGCCGACAAGGATGACGAGATCGCCGAGTTGAAGGCGCAACTCGCCGCGCTCAACGCGAAGATCGACAAGCTGGGCTGATACCCCATGGCGAAGGCTGACCGGCTCGAACGGCTGGACGTAAGGCGGGCCGAGCTGGAAGCCGACTATGAGGCCGCGTTGATCGCAGCGCTTCAAACGGCAGCGGGCGGGGTTTGGGGCCTGTTCGACCATAAGCCTGACCGGCAGGCCCGCGCCAGGACAGCACCTGTCATCGCGGCGCTGGATGAACTTGCCGCCGACATCGACGCCCTGCGCGATCAGTTGGGGCTGGAGCCATTTGCGCTGCACCAGTCCTTTCTTGCCGCCCGCGGCCCGGTGGCATCGGATGCGCCGGGCGAGCCCAAGCAAGCCCGCGCATGGCTTGAAAAAATGGGTGTCACCATCGGCTGAACATCTATGCGCGTCGGGGCTGGACGGGGATAGCGCGCATGGCCTATTGCGCGCCGATCCATTCCCTACAGCAGGCAAGCCATCTCTGTGAAACACGCCCTTTCCGTCACCCGCGAACAGGATTTCTCCGCCTGGTATCAGGCCGTCATTACCGAAGCGGACCTTGCCGAAGAAAGCGGCGTGCGCGGCTGCATGGTCATCCGGCCATGGGGCTATGGCATCTGGGAACGCATCCAGATGTTGCTTGACGCGCAGATCAAGGCGACGGGCCATGAAAATTGCTATTTTCCGCTGTTTATCCCCTTGAGCTATTTCGAAAAGGAAGCCGAGCATGTCGACGGCTTCGCCAAGGAAATGGCGGTCGTCACCCATCACCGGCTGATCCAGAAGGACGGCAAGCTGGTTCCCGATCCGCAAGCCAAGCTGGAGGAGCCGCTGGTCGTGCGCCCGACGTCGGAAACGGTGATCGGCGCGGCGTTCAGCCGTTGGGTCCAGTCCTGGCGTGACCTGCCCGTCTTGATCAACCAGTGGGCCAATGTCGTCCGCTGGGAAATGCGCACGCGCATGTTCCTGCGCACCACCGAATTTCTCTGGCAGGAAGGCCATACCGCCCACGCCACCGTCGAAGAGGCGATGGAAGAGACGATGAAGATGCTGGAAGTCTATCGCAGCTTTGCGGAAGACTGTGTCGCCATGCCCGTCGTGGCGGGCGAAAAGCCGGAGAATGAACGCTTCCCCGGCGCGGTGGCGACATATTCGATCGAAGCGATCATGCAGGACGGTAAGGCGTTGCAGGCCGGCACCTCGCACTTCCTGGGCACCACGTTCAGCCAGGCGCAGAATATCAAGTTCCAGAATGCCGAAGGGCAGCAGGAACTGG
>ERZ1292644.628-Hain-H14-01um-R2-628-length-22325-cov-25_pt1 | contig 22325 bp, 31 predicted proteins | sample MGYA00564402_ERZ1292644 | MGnify/ENA primary metagenome ERZ1292644 (study PRJEB36523, sample SAMEA6512644) | groundwater metagenome | collected 2019-01-09 | study: AquaDiva: Metagenomics assemblies of 32 groundwater samples
CTCCACCGCCGCCACCCCCCGAGCCATAACCCCATTGACCTGTTGGTAACTGCTTCGCGTATGCAGTGCCAGGACCAACGCCGGCTTTTAGCCATTTCTTTTGGACCGGATCCCAATCATAGCCGGCTGCCCGTGCCTCTTTAGCGTGCCTATCGCGTGCCTCCATCTGGCCTGGATAATTACTCCATGCGTTGGGGTCGCCACCAGGTTGTCCAATTACTACTCCATAGGACATGACAGAAACTCCTTTAGACTACGTATTGTTCGCCTTCGACCACAATCACCAACGCACTCGCGGTACCAGCAATGCCCGACAAGAAATCGGTATCGGCCATGCGGAGCGTGCAGTAGTAGTCGAACTCGCTGTTCGCCGCGACGCTGTGCCCCGCGTTGCCGCCAAACAATTCGGTGCCACTCGCCGACCCGCCCGTCAACCCCACATATAACGCGAACGTCGCTGCCGAGTTCGTCTTGTTCGCGACGTGGATGTGGCGAATCACAGTGTAGATGGTCGATGCAGCCGGGGTGTAGATGTTTGTCGCCGACGAGGCGATGAATGCCGGTCCTGCGATACGCTTAAGGGTGCCCGCCATGATCTGATCCTCTACGAATGATTACGACTGTTAACTATTCAGCACACGCTGATTGCGAAATGCCTTAATGACCGCTGACGTCCATAAGACGGCTGCAACAGCTTGCACACGGGCGTCTTCTCCTGCCACATCATCTCCAGGTGCTACAACATGACGATGTGGGGGACGCTCAGCAATACGGACCCCATTTTCTAAGATGTGTATCGTGCGTTTCACTTGAATCTGACCATCTGTGAACCAGGTTCCTGTTATGGTGATGTCTTCTGTGAATGCCATGTTTGCTCTTTAGTCGATTGATTTATAATGAGCGCCAAAATAGAATTTGGAGGTGTTGGCAAAGTTCGTATCGGCCATGGCGACGACAGTCGTTGCTCCGCCGAAATATAAGACGGCTACGGTATCATTCAGTGTAAAGTGAGCCGTTATTCCATCGACCAATGATGAGAAATTTTCATATTCGGCGAGAGGACACCCACCACGCGCTGACTCCGTATTCGCGATTTGAAACGGGAGTCCCGTGAGCCGCGCTACGCCAGTCGCCGAGCCTTTACTCGTCAGGTTGACTTTTCCAGTGATGAAGACCAGCCGTCCCACTTTGATATACAGCCCCCCTGTTGAGCCTTCATACGTGATGCCTGTGGTCAAATCCCCAAATGAAATAGCGGGCGTCCAGGTGCCTTCCTCGTAGTCGTCAAGGACATTCGCGCCTGAATCTGCAACTTGTGTTGCCGGAAACTGGAGCCCTTTATCAACCGCGAGGATTTCATCAAAGTTATTCCCGGTCGCGGTCCAGGTGTTTGCGGCGGTAAAGCTCTGGATTGCACTTAGTCGTGCCAAACTCGACGAATCAGTGAGATTCGTACTTGCCTGAACGTAAATAGGTGTCGGCCAAATACTATCGTTGGCGTCTTCACCATCGCGACCAGGAGCACCGCTTGCGCCAACGGCACCAGCAGGTCCGGCGAGACCAGTCGCTCCGTCCTCGCCGTCCTCGCCATCTCGGCCGATTGGCCCACTGGGGCCGATTGGTCCTGATGCGCCAATGAAGCCAGGCTGTCCTGGTTCGCCCGGCTCGCCTTCATCGCCGTCTGCGCCGCGAGGGCCAACCGATCCCGTCAATCCCGCGACTCCCGTACTCGCCGGTTCCTCATCAAGATCCTGCACCGCTCGATACAACTCATCCAGCATCCGGTCGATATCTTCAGACTGCTGTGCGGCGTCCGTGACCGTATACGGTTTGGCGAGCGTTGCCATTACCGCCTCCCCGTCACATGCACGGGATCGATCTCATAGCCGCGAATCGTGACATGCTCGCCGATCTTGTCATTCTCAAACACGAGTGTCGCGCTCTTGCCGGTACCGATCCGATCCAGCCGCTCGCGCGTCTGTGTCAGGTCGTAGCTCATCGGCTCGCCCTTGGATTCGGTGTCGGGATCGCCAACGAAGGGCGTAATCGTGAGCGTGCCTTTGGGCTCCTTCTCCGTCTGCACCGAGAGTTGACCAAAATACTTCTCGCTGTCGTGGTCGCCGGCATCATGGCCCGCCATCTCCACACGTAGGGGAATCGAGAACAATCCCCAATCAGTGCGCTCGTCGATATCCTGAGAGAGGTAGCCTTCGCGACTGCCCACCATCGGATAGAGTTGGTCATTGGTGCCGCGTATCCACATCGCACAGGTCGGCGTAAAAGCATTAGTCAGGTGTGGGCCGTAGCATTTGCCCGTTTTGAGACTGTACTCAACCCATCGGTTCGGCACGATGCTATCAGCCGAACACAAAAAGAGACGATACGCGAGATTAATTGGGTCAATGACCGCAAACGCCTGTGAGAACATCCCCCGGTTGAAGAAGTCGTTTGTTTTGAACCACGATCCCACCCCTGCGCGATCACTCACACAGGTCAACCCGTCCGCATCCCACTGGTATACACCATCTCGCCAGAGAAAGAAGACGATATCGCGATAGACGACAACGGATTCCTGCGACAAGAATCCGCAATTCTCAATGACGCCCACCGGTCGAATGTTGGTGCGCGTATTACCTGCAATCTGCACAAGCCGATTCTGCCGACCGACTCCCAGCGTCTCCCGTCGTGGGGCGAAGCCCGTAATCCCGAAGCGATCATCACCGACGTGGGCAATCGGCAGCGTATTCAACCCACTCCAAGCGTAGGCCGTTCCTGCTTCTGTATAGCGAAGATCATCTCGACTGAGGCGATCAATACCCCATAGCCGTCCTTGCCATTCTGCAATGAGTGTCAGATCGGGCGCGGAGCCGAGTGTCGGTGCCGCAATCACTTGCAATGCCGCATCTGACTTATCGTCCCGCACGCGGGTTTGCGTATTACCAGGAATAGTGAGCCATTGGAAATATGCCGCGCCTGGCCCCTTTGTCGTTCGATAGATGCGTGTTCCGCTAATCGCCGATGTATCTGGCGACAGCGCAAGATTCGTCATGCGGAGGTACTGGGCGGAAATCGTGATCGCCGGTGCTGCGATTGTTATGATCGGTAATGGACCATAATCGCTCTCGGCGATGACATTGCCGGCCGCATCCAAGAACACAAATGTCTGCTTCGCGAGGAACGCGCCCGAGAGTGTGCCGCCTGTTTCTCCAGCCAGAACAGGCGTGCTCGTCGGCGGAAGCGGCGTGAGTGGCCGAACGGTGCCAGTATCGTCAACACTAATTGGCCGTGATGGCGTATTCACCACAATCACATATCGTTTGAATCGGGCGAATCGGGGCACGCGCGTATTCGAGAGCGTTACCCCTGTTGGCAGTGTCAGCGCAGACGAGACCCCACCCGCCGCATTGACAGAGTACAAACTCGACCCAGCCTGGACAAGATTGAATGCCACCGTACTTTACTTTTGGTCGAACCCGAAGAAAACCGGCAGCGCCGTACTCTGGGTAAAGAGTGTTGATGTGCTGTGTACCGTTACTGTATGCATCGTTGTCGTTCTATTAGTAAACGTTGTCCCATCAGTTGATGAGAGCCACGACATAACACTGCTCTCTGACCAGCCAAACGCATACAGGATTTCAGTGCCTGCACTGTTCGTATCCACAAAGAGGTACAAGGGCGCACGATCAGCAGCAGACCCCAAATTAGTGATCGAATACTGCGTGGTCCATGACGTGCCGTCGTATTTGTAAATCTTTGCGGCTTGAGTGAAGTTGAAATACGAGACGTATAGATTGCTTTTGAAGACCACCATCGACACAAAGGCGTTTTCAGCGACGGCTGTACCGCCCGATGCCGTGAGTCGAGTCGTCCATGGGTTCGCCCCTGGTGTCGCATGGGCCGCGACGCGCCCCCATACCTGTGCGAAGTCAATCACGCCTGCGCCCGTATCTCGCATCTGATATCCGGCGAAGAGTTCACCGTTGTAGACCGCCATGCAAGTCGTGCGGAAGTAGGGTGTGTCTTGCTTGAGATCGAGTACAGGTGCAGCATCAGTTTGCGGGTAATTGATGGTGGCGTCGTTCTCGGCCCCATCAGACTGATACCCACCAAAAAATACCCGATCAAGATAGTAAGCAAGCGAAAACGGGGTCCGCGCCCAGCCGGCCTCGGCGCCAGGGTTGTCTACATTGACCTCGGTTAAGACATTCACCCCAAATGTCCCGGACTGGGCTGAACGAATATCATTCGGATCGTAGTTGGGGACCAGCCGTAAATAGAATACACGCCCCCAGTCGGGGTTGGTCGAAGCCGATTCGCCCGTTGGCGTCTGCCCCTTATCGCACGTACACAAATAGATGCCATTATTCGCGACCAACATCGACACGACACGATTGGCCTGCGTCGTATCTGTATTCCACGGATTGCGCTCGATCCGCGCCACGGTCTCGTCTATATATCCATTCGTACGTCTAATCTCTCCTCGCACATCCGTCGCAGGCGTTCCCGAGGTCGTGACCATATTTTTCGCGTAGTAGAGCCATCCGTCGAAAATAGCAGACGCGGCGGGTGCGGCTTGCATAAATCGCAAACCGGTTCCACCATCCCCGCCCACGCTTTGACGACACGCGCCTGGAGGACCCGCGCCAGCAATCGCTTCTGGACCATCCGACCCGATAATCCAGGCGGGGTCTTGAAATTGTTCAGATGTCAAATACCAGCCAGCGCCGTTATCATTGCTAACGCCGCCCGCGTTGCGTACGCGCCCCACAAGGATCAAGCGCCGTCCGCTAAAGAGCTTCGCCCCGCCTATGCCGCCAGTTGTAACACTAGACTGAAGCAGTGTGCCGCCTGCGCCAAATGTCACATCGTCGCCTGGCGCCGTACCAGCAATGCCACCCACGCCAGGCGCAAGCGTCACCTGACCCGTGCCGCCGCTGTCGCCTGGCAAACCACCCCCACCCCCACCCGTTGCGGTGGCGACACCCGTATACGGCGCCTCACACCCGCCCAGCACAGGGTCGGTCAACGAGACAGTATTGAACCGCCCGAGCCCCGGCCGCTTTGACAATCCACCAAGCCGCTCACGGGTGGTGTCATAGGTGGCGTTCTGGCTCTCGCGGGTTTCGTTGTCCTCGGTCTGGAGATGACTTTTATCGACGTTGACACCGCCCTCGCCGAAGTTTTCGACGCGAATAGGGGGCATCAGCTTGACACGCCTTCAATATGTTTGTAGGATACATTCATGGAGGACATTCATGCCAAAGCTCGGAGACATCAAACCGTTGAGTGGTGCTCGTTTCGGTCGCTTGCTCGTCAAAACGTATGCCGGCAAAACACAAGCCGGCAATGGCCGCTGGAGCTGCCTATGCGATTGCGGTCAATCAATTGTTGTTCAAAGAATCGCACTGTTGAACGGATACAGCAAAAGTTGTGGCTGTCTGCGTCGCGAAGTCACTCGTGAGCGTTTTACCACACACGGCAAATCGGGAACATTTGAACACCGAGTCTGGAAAGGTATGAGAAAACGCTGCGCGAATCCCCATACCAATATCTGGAAATACTATGGCGGTCGTGGTATTTCCGTCTGTGCTCGTTGGTCATCTTTCGAGAACTTCTTGGCCGATATGGGAACAAGCCCATCCGCATCGCATTCCATTGATCGAATCAATCCAAACGGCAACTACGCGCCAAGCAATTGCCGATGGGCGACCAAGAAAGAACAAATCAATAACCGCCGCAAGCTATTGATTTGAAAGGACTTAGCTAACCGCCCAGGAACATATGAAAAGGCGTCCCTGATACTGACGGATTGCCCGTAATCGCCGTAAAGCCTTCTGTCGATCCGCTCGTCTGTCCCCAGTATGCAAAGACTCCACTAGGACCAACGAGGGCAATGACCGATCCCGTCCCGCCCTGCTTGGTTGCGTTCAGCGTCACAATGGATGACGCATGATTGTTCTGAAACAAGAACTGGTAGATATTGGCTGTGGGCAGCGTGAAGGCCGTTGCACCCGTCAAGAGTATTCCATCGGTGAATTGGCCCACAGTGCCTGCGAACGTAATCGCCCCAATCGTGCGATTCAGAATGTTGACACCATTCGTATCTTGCTGGTTGACGACGAGCGTGAGATTGTTCTGAGAAGCGGCCATTAGTAACTCCGTCAGTATGACCAGTAACTATCGAATAATCCATCCACGACGACCGGCTCCTGCTCCTGGCGCGGTGTCATTCGCATCATCAGCGATTGGGCTTCCGTTGCATATACAGCAAGCCACGCCGGATCGGGCGAGCGGTCTTCGCGCTCCTTCGACCGTGCATACGCAACAGTCCACGCAATGAGCGCATGATCCGACTCGCCAGGGATCGGATTCGTCGAACTGGTTGTGTAGTTCTGTACGCCCAGGATGGGAATGTAGACGAAGCGGAGATTAACCGCCGCTGAGAGAGTGGGCGCAATTGTGACCGTGGGCGCACCATTAGGCGCTCCCGCCCCACTCAGCGCGTAGAATACCGTGATGCCACCTTCAGGTGTCTGGTCGCCCCACGCCCGTGCGTTGATGAACTCGACGTGGTTGTAATCGCGCGGCGCGAACGTCACATCGCGTGCTGACCCAGTCGATGTGATATCGCGTGGCTCAATTAGGTAGATACGGAACGTATCGGTCGGAACGCCAGTTAGTGTCGAAGTACTCGCCGTCACCGACACGTTCGTCGCATCATTAGTGAGAAAGTGCTCCTCGTGCAGATCGATGAGCTTGGCCCACAGGTCGGTCGTCCCGCGTCGGGCGATATCGAGCAGTTCGTCATCCGACCAGAAGGCGTCCGTCTTGTACGTCGCACCCGCCCCACGCGCGGCATTAAGGTGATAGCGTGCAGCGCGAATGAGCGAGCTGTAAGGAGTTGCGGCCATTGACTATTTAGAGCAAGTAGTTGCCCGATACGCGGAAGGTCAGATCATCAAGTGTCGTCACCACCTGCACACGCCACTTGAGACCGAGATGCTGATTGATCGTCGTGCCTCCGGCCGATCCAGTCGTTCCCGAGGCATCAGCAATGCCGGTTAAGCTTGGATAGATCGTCAAAAGAGAACCTGATACGGCGCCAGTGCCGTTTCCGGTCACGCCGCCCCCGATTGTTCCCCCAAGCGGTTTCCAAATCGTCTCATCGCCGTTGTCGGGCACTTGGACGGACATATTGTACGTCCCCGTTGCGGCCCCGGTGGGCGAGATAGTCAGCATGAGTCGTACACCCCGCGCAGTGGGGTTGTACATGATATTACTGTTATAGGTGCCGGTCGCACGCGAGACCGCTGTGAAAATGACGCCCGGAATGTTGTTGGGCTTGGTGGTCGCACCTGCATCCGTGTAGGCCGACACCGCGCCTGTCGGACCTGGGGTCGGGACGGGTTCGTTGACTTGCTGGCTCATATGGTTGGTCCTGTGGCGCCGGGTGGGGAGGCGAGCATCAACTGCTCTTGCTGGATGAGTTGCTTGACGACTTGAATTGCGCCCAACACCTCGATGGCGTTGCAGTGCTGAATTACCGGCTTCTCAGGCGCGACTTGCTGCACAACCGCCTGGAGTTGGACATTCAACTGACTTAGAGCGCTTTCGAGTGTTTCGAGTGTCATGGTCCCTCCGAGCCATAATTGAATCTACGTGCCGAATGCGAGCCAGTTGAACGTCGATGTACCCGACGCGGAGATAGTCGCCGCCCCAGTGACAAACGCATTGAACGCGCCCGTGACCACAACCGAGCCGGTCGTGATCGTTCCGACGTAAATGGTCGTAACCTCGCCCGTGCCGGTCGTTGGCGAAGTAGTTCGATTAACGGTAGCCGTAAACGACCGCACCGTGTCGAGCCCTGTCGCAATAGTCGCCGTGCCTGATACAAGAGTCCCCGTGCCAGCTGCCACACGCCATCCGTTGGTGGTCGGTGTACTAACGAGATCGTCCGAGACTTCAGCGACGTTGCCGATCTGGCCCGAGTTCAGCTTTGCGAGCCGCTGTTGAAGATTAAACGAAGGCATTTTGCTTAGTCCTTACCGAAAGAAAGAAAAGGCTGCTTTATGTTCCTTACGTGCCAAGCGCAAGCCAGTAGAATGTGCCAGTAGACGTATTGGCCGCGGTCGTCGCACCTGTCACACTCGAAACCGAATACGCTGTTACAGTTACAGCGCCAGTCGTAATCGATGTCGGTGCAAGAATCTGATTAGAAGCCGTGCCCGTTCCTGTGGGCTGTGCAGTAGGAACTGCTACGAATCCCAACACCGTTGTGAGCCCAGTTGCGACAACGAGCGTTCCAGTAACGAGCGCACCTGAACCCACTGCCGTACGAAAGCCGCTAGCGGTAGCCGCCATAGCCACAACGATCTCAGTCGTGCCCGAGCCGGCGGGGATGATCTTGAGAGCGTTGTCGTCAACATCGACAAAGATAGGAGCCGATCCCGACGTGGCATAGCCGCGTGCAACCGGGTGGCGGGTAATAGAACGAATACCAGACATGAGAAACCTCGTCGGCTGGAATGAGAGTGGACTAGCACCCCCACCCATATGGCCGTTAGAGTAACGTAGTTGCGCCTAGTCGCGCGGAAGTTGCGCCGAGTTGCGCCTAGCGTCTAGTTCGCGCCGATCACAATAAACCCGTGCTGTGAGTTGGCGTCGGCTGCGGTCGAGGTCGCACCGTTGATGGTCGTCGCTGATGTAATCCCCGAACCGGTCGTCTGCGTGAACGGCAGCCCAGCGGGATTGATGTAGAATCCCTCATCGCCCGGCCCACTGTATCGCATCGACAACAGCACGCCCGTAGCGCCCGTGCCGTAGGTCGTATTGATTTGGTTGCGGAATTCGAGGAACGCGACCGTGGTGCCCGTGCCTGATTTCTTCGCCCACGCGCCATAGAGCCGAAATGCGCCAGTCGGCCCTGTGAAGCCCGATGAGGCAATATCCACGTCCGCCTCGGTAAACGGGAAGAACTGAAGCTGCTTATTTCCAGCCTGTGTCGCAAGCTGAAGCTTCAGCGCACGAAATGCGTTCTGCGATGCGGGATTAGCCGCGCCCGAGACGCCCGCACTACCCTGCACCGACAACGCCTGTGAAACCTTCATCCACACGAGATTGGGATCGCCGAAAGATGTAGCTGCCATTGGAAAGTGTCCTCGCCCGTGCCAGACAGCTATGAAGTCCAGAAAGGCTGAACAGCAGCAAGCCCCGGCACGGTTCTACTAGAGGAGCTGTTGGAAGGCGCCGCTCCGGTTCGCGCAGGGCCAGGTACCGATGTCCGCTGCCCCGTTCGCCGTTGATAGGATCGCCATGCAGCTCCACTCCTGTTCCACATGTCGTCACGAAAGTCTGACCGAATTTTGGCCTTCTCGGCCGCCTCTTGCTCCTCCAGCAAGTCTGCCGCCTTATCACCGCCGCCGTGATTCCATAAATCTCGTGCCCGAAGCGACTGCAACACCCTGTCCACATTCCAGGTCGGCCCTGTCTTAAACATGAGACAGACCGGAATGAGATTGTGCGCCATGCACATCTTCGTGTCGGGCTGCGTCGCAGTGTCGATTTGAACCTGTCCCCACCGTTTGCGCCGTAGTCGTCGTGCGATGACATACGCAAACGGCTTGTGCCGCGACGGGAGAATAGCTAGCTCACTGTCGTAGTCATGGATTTGGGCGAGGAACCACGCCGGGGGCACCGACATGCGCGGATTGTCCGGAAGGTAGACTCGCCCGATCCAGGGATTGGGCTCGGTCACTAGCCTTACTTGTTCGAGAACGCCGATCGTACGCCTTCAATTCCACCAGCATCGTAGCGGCTTGTTGCCGTAGATGTTCGCCCCTTGCCCCGCAGGACCAGTCGCGCCTTCGGGTCGTTGGCGTACTTCTCTTCGAATGCCGCTTTCTCGTTGTAGCGGCTGGGACACCCGAGATGGAAATCCCACTCAAGAGGGGTTAGCGGCTCGCCATAGCCATCCTCGCCCTTCTCGACAATCAGATACCGCGCTCCACTAACATGAGGGTTATTGACATCAGCCGACCCCATGACCGGGTTCTGGTTCTTCGCGTACATTACGGTGATGTCCGGAATGCGATTCTCGCCCGGCTCAATCGTTTTCTCCTGGCCGTCGAAGCGAATCGAGAGCGGCACAGGCGCGCGGTTGAATACGGAGACGAGCGTTTGAAAAACAGCCATGGAGTTAGTTTCCCCCTACCGCAACAAGTCGATGACCATCAGTGGCCCAATAAGACAAGAGATCCTGTCGCATTCGTTCAACGGCTTCATCGATAGCCAGTTTCGGATCTCGCCTCAAGAGATCCTCGACTGAGATTTGAACACGACCTGTCAAACACTCAAAAAGCCTGGAACCGACCTCCACTTGGTAAAATTGCGCCATACCTGCTCTCCCTCTAAAAGTACCTGTCCAAAATATGTGTGAATACCTTGGACAGGCGTCGAACTGTCGCCAACAACCAGGACGCTAGGTCCTTTGTTCTCTTACAGGTCGCGGACAATAACGAGCGTTTGCCCAGTTATTCCATCCCACCTTCCACACACGCCGGGATTCTTCATGAAGTTGGCAATGCGCCGGAAGTAGGTCGCCTCATACGAGTGGCGAGCAGTTGCTCCGGTTCCCGACCGCAGCCACATACTGCCGTCACGATCCATGAACTTACCCGCCTCGGCCACGTAGCGCGTCGCGCCCGCTTTCTTCGTGTCGAGGAAGTAGGCTTGATCGAGGCCGATGTTGCGGAGTGCCTTGATTTTCACGTCGTCCACAGTCACATCGCCTTGTTGGAAGGCTTTCGTGCCGGGGTCGGGGTTCCTCAGATCCGCACCCGTGTAGCGCCGATCTGCATCGGTGATCTTGAGCCACTCACGCCGCGTGCTCGTGTGCATACAGATACCGTCGATCGTGCCCCCGAGCTTGTTATAGACCACGTCGGCCATGCGCTGCGCCGCATCCATCGACATCGCGCCAATGCTCACGACGTAGGACTGGAGCGACAACACAGACGAGCGCAGAATCCCGAAGTAGTTATCGCGATTCGTGCCGTCGTCCACAAGGCCTGGAAGTCCCCACGCCGCCGCGTCGTATGACGTATCGAGAACATCTGTGGTACCCGACGCCGCCGCTTGTACGAGGTAGTCGTTGTCGGCCCAGCCGGTATAGGTCGCCGCATCCGATGTCCAGTTCGCTCCACCACTCGCGACGGCCGTCACTTGACGAATGCTCGTGCGGAGTGTCGCCGATACCGGATTGACAGCGGCGAGATACATGCCGGTATCGATGAAGCGGTTGCCAAAGTCTGCGTTAGTGATTCCGCCAGGTGCGTCAACCGCCACAGTCGTAGTTGTTGGCGCCGCATTGAGCAAGCACAAGATGGCGCGGCCATCCGTGCCGAGCGAATGATTCTCACGACGGGCCATATCGTCAGCCAGCCGCGTCTTCTCGTCGGTCATGCCGTTGCGGAACGAGTTCTCGTTGGAGGTGATATCCTCCATCGCTTCCTCGGTCAGCGAGATGCGGCCCATGATTTTCTTGGGCGTGATACGGCCTTTCGAGGAGGTCTGATTCCCAGCGACCGGGTAGGCGCTATTCTCATTAGCCCAAAACGGTGACGAGTTTCGCCCGTGATGATGGCTCCATACGAGACCATCGCCACCGACATAGGTGTCTTCATCGAGCTTGAACCAGTCCTTGAGGTCGAACATGTTGTTAACGCCCTCAGAGATGGACTTTTCGTAGACTTCCTTTTCTAGTCCAGAGAGCGTGGTGAGATCAGCAGGCATGGGGTGCGTTCCTTATCGTTTGAATTGGCCCTTTCGGGACTCCATGATGAAGTCCATCGTGGCCTTGTCGTCTTTCACGAGATCTTTAATGTCAACGGTCTTGCCACCTGGAAGTGTACGATTGCCCCCACTGGGCACTGCACGGCTTCGAGTGACTTCATTGGCGATGGTCTTGCGCCGCACAGGCTCAACCGTGTCCTCGATATACGCTTTCACGAACTCATCGATGAGCGTCTGATCGCCCGCATCGTGTCGCTGTATGAACGCGGGACTGTCCTCCGCATCGGCAATATAGGCGGCTGTAATCTTTCGCCGCTGGCGAGGTGTCAGTTCGCCCATCTCGGCCCCGATCTTCTCGTAGACGCTATCTAACATGCGCCGAGAATGCGCGGACCAGTGATGCTTGACCGTATCGCGTAAAGCGGCGATTTCTTCCTGTGTTAACTCGTCGCGGTCGTACAGTGGCGTTTTGAGCTGTGGATAGAGCTGTTCAAGCCGTTCTCGGATGGCTTGGTCGGTCGCTTCGGCCTCAGTCGGCGTTCGACTATTAGTGAGTGCCGCAAACTGTCGTTCACGCTCAGCCGAAATGGTTTCGGCCGTAACAACTCGTCGCTCGAACTCTTGCCGAGCGCGGCGTTCTCTTTGAAGGTCCGCCAACATGCCTTTGGCGCGCGGGTCGTCTTCCCACTTTGATACCGGGGCTGGGAACCCCGAACTACCCGCATTAGCACTGGTCGAACCGGATGATGTGCTGCCTGTCGGATGATCTGTGACGCCGGATGCCGCGCCGCCGACTGGATCTACAACTGCTCCTGCACCTGCCTCAGCCATTATCTACTCCTTGATGACCCGGAGGGAGACCGGGGATATGGCACGATTGTTGCCTCTCTCTCTACCTACTCTTTATAGTATAGCACGGCATAGAAATTGCATGTCAATCGGTCGCTTAATGGCACGTAGTTTGCTAGTGTGTCAACTACAGGGATTATTTCAAATGATAAGCGATAGAGACGGACGGTGGATTGGTAGGACAACTACAACGTGGAAATGCCCCAGATGTTTAGAGACATCGTCCGTAGACGACTGGAAGGAAACAGAAGTACCTTGTGAGGATTGTGGAAGTCACGACGCGCGAAGATGCCCAAAATGTGATGAAGCATTTGATCATGTGTGGGGCGCGGCTAAAATTGCAAATGCGCTGGAGAATTAACAATGAAGAGTCAATCGCCCTATGTGTCAATCTACGAACGTGGCCCTGCGATGCCTGAGCTTCGAACACACTGTACGATCGTAGACAAACACGTGGCTATCACGACCATGAAATACGGCACCGTAACTGACCGTGTGACTATTCCTATCAACGCGCTTAAAGAGCTGATCGAGGCGATCAATCCATGAGCGATAGATCGCCCACCCAGCGAGATAGAATTCGCCACTCTAGAGTAAAGCCACCAGGACACCCTGCTGGCTGGCCTATCGACAAACTATTCAGATTCAAACGCCGTCGCAAGCCACCACTAGGCTGGTCCGGAATTCTGCGCCCCTTGGCCCGTCCCTTCTGGCTCAAGGTCGGTAGTCGATTCCTGATTGCTGTTGGTCATCGCACGCCCCGCGCCCTGCATCGGCGCCGCCGGAGCAGTCAACATCAACGAAAACTGCGCCTGCTGGAGCATCCCCTGCTCAATTTCTTGCAAGTGCGTCACGAGGAATGCCTCTAGCGCGGGCTGTTGCTGGAGTAGTTCGCGAATATTGTCAGAGTTCGCCCACTTCAGAAATTCTTGCCGGTGGACAATACCGCTATACCACGGTAGCCACTTCAGCGGTGTGTGCGCGGTCACTGACGGTGGAGTAGGTAATGGCATCCCATCCTGAAGTGGTGCAGTCATAAGCTGTTGCTGAAATTGCTGCATTTCGCCTTGAGCTTGCATTAGCGATTGCTGCATCTGCACAGAATTCGCCGCCCACTCCTCGAACGCCTCTTGCTTCTGAAGCGCCGACTGCACTTGGAGATCAAGCCCCGGCACCATCTTGGTCAACCCCATCAACTTAAGCCCCTCGTACTGCTGGTCGGGGTCTTGTAGATTCACTAACCCAAGTTGATGTCCGTGGTCGAGTGCCGCACGCATCCCGAGACTCGTCTTAGGCACATTCGAGCCGTCTTCTACCACAACCGAAATAGAGCCCTGAAGCTTCGCTCGCTTGAACGATTGGAATGTCCATCGTCTCGCGGGCGAGAGCACAGCCTTCGTACGCTCATCGGGGCCAAACTCACGCTCTAGCTCCAGCGCGAACTTAAGCCAATCCTTATACGCCTCGCCCCGAGACACAAATACACTCGAAAACCGTGACTGAGAGACTTCTTTGAGCAGTTGAAGCGCGGTGAACGCTTCGACACCCGAAGGCTTCTGGCCTTTCATAATGTCGAACGTGCCTACTAGCTCCTCGAAGTCACGTAACAGTTGTTCGCGAATCGAGAACAGCGACGGATGCGGGCCGACCCCTTCAATCCGCTCTGGCTTGGCCGCTCCGCCAAATGCCATCGCATTCCATTCGATGACCAACCCCGGCATCCCAGTAATCTTCGTCGGCTCAGCGCCCTTTGGGATCATCCACACCGGATTTGACATGCGGTTCGTCGAGAGCAAAATTGACGAATCCACCTGGTTGATTTGGTCTTGCTTTTGAATGGCTATGTCGAGCGGCCCGCTCGCGAGAATACGCCCACCGACGTGCTCATAACCCATGTGGGTGAACGTGAAGAGAGGAGCACCATCGGCATCTTTGTAGGGGAGTGGACCGGGCAGAGCTTCATTTTCCTCCAAGTGGATAATCTTCGAACCCTCTTTCTCCCCAGCCACACGAAACACCAACCCATCGGGGTAAGCCTCAGTCGGCTTCATCCACACTTCATACTCGGTAATACCCTCCTCGTGCGGACTGCCTGAGATTCCGCCTGAGAGATACGACGGCAACACCCCAATCCCCATATCGTTGTACCGCGACATGTTCTTGAACAACTGGAGCGAGGGATCGCCAGAGGACTTCGTCCACGACATCTCCGGCACGAGATTCTTTAGGACAGGATGACTCTCGTAATAGCGCTTGGCCCGCCAACGGCGTCGCACTACATACGGCACGTCGCTAAATCGCACCGCCTCGTTTGGCATCGTGAGTTCGAGTGGCGAGAGCGCCGTCGTTGTCGGGCGCCCTTTGAGCTTGCGCTCGACGATAGGCTGGCCGGCCTCATCTAGTGCAGCCGTGAAAGCGGTAGCGCCACAGTCTGGACACTTGTTGCCGGCGTCGGCAATTTTGGACGTTTTGTACGTTTTGTCACACTGCAAACACGTCTCAAGAGGGTTATCCGTTACGCCGTTCGCGATGTTATAATCGACGTAGGTGTGGAAAAATGCATTGCCGCACGTCAGCAACCAAAAGTCGGCTTCATTCTGCGCCGTCTGCATCTTGTGGCTTTCGTGCAAAATAGGCTGTAAGTCGTCGCCCGTTGCCGCCGCACTCACATCCTTCGGATCGGCCCCGTTCGGGCGCACGTTCGCCCCGAGCTTGATCGCGGAGAACATCGCACGGATGGCCTGGACCGTCTCCTTGCACTTGTTCGTGACTGGACGCGGCACCCACTGTGCCATGCGCTTGTCGCGCCAGCCCGAGGACGCATAGTACTCAATCCACTGACGGCCAAGCGTGTAGAGCAGATTACGCTGCCACTGGCGCTCAAAGATGGGCCACGGATCGACGCATTCCTCGCGAATGTCTTTCCACAACTTCAATAGGTCTTCGTCCTCGTACGCGCCGAGAGCTGGTGCACCTACATCAGGAATAGACGGCGCCGCTTTACCGAGTCCGAAGAGGGTATTGAAATCGGGCATGGAAGCGTCCTATTTGCTATACACGAGTTCGCCGTTTTCATCCCAACTAATCCCGAGCTTCGCGGCTTCAGCGTTGCCCACGTCGTTGAAGTTAGGTGTCTGATTCATAGGATTGGATGCGACGCCATCGGTCTTCACGATTTCCGGCACAGGCACCTTCACGCCCGTGTAATTCCACAGCAGTTGTGCTCGCTCCATTTCAAGCTGCGTCACCCGCACGCGCAACCAATCCATCGTCGTCTCCAACGCCGCATAGTTCCGCCCCAGCGTTTGATTCACAACGGTCGTCTCGTGCAGTTGTTTCCACAAATCGTCATAGGTCTTTCGATCAAGCCACATTGTCCCCTCCCGTTCCCTCACACATCACAATGGTCTTCGCAGGAACATGCACAAGACACCCTCCTGTCGAGCCGCACGTACAATTCGTCGTTCTGCTTGTAAATGTGGGCGGCACATAACACGGACATATCGAGACAAGCAATGACAATCCACGACCACACACTGGACAAATCCAACCAGTCATACATCCTCCCCTAATTAAACATGCTCTCTACATGTCCAAACATGTCCCCAATTGGGTAGCCCGGATCATCAGGGTCGAGCCCCTTTTCCAACTCCCGCTTGTTGTAGTCACGGATACGCTCCACATCAAGCCGCTCGTTGGGACTGTACGCATCCCACCGCCGCTGTTCACGCTCGCTCAGTGACGTCGCCGCCATCTTCGGCAGCTCGGGCCACGCCATGACGATATAGCGCCCTGCATCAGGGAACTCATCGTCCTTCTTGAAAACTTGTTCCTTGTCACGCTTCTGCCCGTCAACAAGATAGTTGTCCGCGTATCGGTACGTCCGCATTTGCTCGATGCACACAGGCACGCGAGACGCCACAAACCAAAGCTGCTTCGCCAGCAACCAAGACTGCACACGCTGAATGCCAATTTGATGGCTGTTCTCGGCCGGAACGACCATCACATTCCGCAACGCAAATTCGAGTCGGAGTTGTGCCTCGTTCTTGTTCGCCGACCATTGCACACCTGCGAAGCGGTTAACACCGAATTTCGCGCTGATGGCGCCGAGATGTGTCACATTGGCTTGCAACCGCTGGAGATACTCGCCCACGACTACTAACCCGTGTTCGGTGACGACCATCATCACAGCGCCGAATGGGTGGTCTGCGCCCGAATCCATCCCGATCAAGATCCGCCGACTCGCATCTATATTCGGCCACTCGGGGATGAACTTGCGAACCGCCTCGTCGGACCCGAGCGTCTGGTCGTCAATCAACTGACCGTAAATGACGCCCTGGAAGTTGACATCTTTGCCTCGATACTCGGCATCGAAGACTTCTGGCGTCATGGTCCGTCGCGCTTCCTCAACCTCACGCCGCAGGACTTCGGATTGCTGAAATAGTGGATTGTCTAGCGTTTCATACTGCGCGGCCCAATATCCCGGCCACTTGTCAATAATCGCACGTTTGTAGAATTCCCTATATGTCCAATCGAACCCACCTGGAGACGTTGTAGAAATGACGATACCCGCATTTTCAGCAAGTGTTGGCGACAGAGTTTCCCACGCACGCGCGACAATAAACGCGGCCTCGTCCAACCACACACCATGTAAACCCACTCCAGCATGGCCCCGTTCTGGATCATGCAGTGATCGAAAATGACAGCGCGAGCGATTCTTCAATATGAGTTCGAGACTTTCCTCATTCCAGCTCTGTACCCAACTGGGTGGAATTAGGTTTAGTAATGTCGGACGGGTCGCATCGCGAAGAATCTCGAATGTCGGCCCACACACCCACCACGCCTGATCGGGAATGGCGAGTTCTTCCCGAACGGCATGGGCGCCAGCGAGCGACTTCCCCGAGCGTCGCCCAGCTCGCAGGTGCAGACTCTTGTACTGGCGCGGAAACGTGGTGTTGTCGCGATGAATCGTTCGGCATAGAGGACAGCGCAGATGACCGGGTTCGGGCGAGACAATGCGTGAACAGGTGGAGCAGCGACGCAGTCGCCGCGCGGCTTGAAACTGAACTTGATAAGGGTTATACAACAGGGGCTTATGGATATCGAGTCCGCAGCCGGGCGGTAAGCGTGTAGGCGTCGGCATCTATTTAGTTACGCCCGATCCCGTGCGGCGTGTTTCAAGCCCTGCATCGACGGCGAATACTCTTTCTTCCCGTGCGATGCCGCACGCTTTTCCTCAAGCATAATTCGAATTGCCTGCTTCCGACTTGTCACCTTCGGCCCTGTCTTTGAGCCGCTGTGCAGCGTGCCGCGCTTATATTTTGAGAGAACCTCGGTGTACGGCAACGGATAACTCCTATTTCAATGCAGACACAATCGCGAAGAACAACGCATCTTTCTTTTGCTGATCAAGGGGAAGCTCCGCGTACGGCACGAAACAAGGATGCTCTTTTGTCTGTGCATTCTTAACAGAGCCATAGATCCACCCATCGCGTGCTTTTTCAACCAGCCACGATTCGTGTGATTGCTCTGGCTGAGTAACATAGCCGCATTGAATATTCGCAACGCCCGACATCGCAGACTGGCGCTGCCATTCTGGAGCTTCTCCCCATGTCGCCTGTGACTGATCGCCAAGTCCGAGACAGTACATTCGATTCGCTTCGTGACAAACTGCTGCAATCATTGCGGTGTTCATAATCTGACCTCCACTAGGTTATGGCATTTCCACACAAGCCGACGCCGTGCGATCATCGGATACATTGATCCCGTAGTCGAGATCGGAGTCGAAGCCTAGCGCGACCGAGCCACGACGATCGCACAAGGACTCATCCAACCGCCCACATGTCTCTAATTCAAACGGTGCCGTATTCCACCCATCAGTCCACAGCGTATTCAATCGTTTGAAATACGCCCCATATGACTGCACAGCGGTTTCCATGCTGTAGAGGCATCGTGCGCGCTCACGAATGTAGCCACGGTCAAGCGCGTCCACCTGTCGAATCGCGGAAACGAACTCGCCGAGCATATTGCAGCGAAAGCCCGTCTTGCCGTGCTCGACCGACTCGGTGAACGCGCCAAAGTCAGTACTAATCACTGGCGTGCCACAAAGCTGAGCCTCAGGCGAAATACACCCATACGGCTCCACATAGATCGTGGGGCAGATGAGCGCCCGCGCCTTCGACATAACTTCGTTGCGCTCGGCTTCGTGGATGGCGCCAAGATTCTCACCGTAGGTAATCAAGCTCGCATCGCCGTGGCCTATCAACTTCAGCTTGACGCCCGCCAATTTGGCCGCTTCGCAGACGACGGAAATGCCCTTTTTGGGCACGAATCGACCCACATAGCACACGTAATCGTCCGGTTTGTTGGCCGGAAACTTATCAGCTTCAAAAAAGCCGGGAATGACAGCATCAAAGAAGCGCCCACACTCGATGTGTTGGTAGCCATAAGCGACGTGGCGCCATGCCTGAGACTGAAACACCCGATAGCGCGCGTAGTTGCCCACGTACCCGATGGAGTACTCGACATCCATCAGCTCAGGATGCGCCATCGTCACGGCCTGTTGCGAACCACCCCCAATCGAGCAGATGATATCGCGCGGCTGCTTGCGTTTCCCAATCTCGGCAATCAAGCGCGGATTCGCGAGCGCCCATAGTGGATTGTCCGGGGCGATGTTCGCATGTTGGTATGCTTCGATGCCGATGATCTTCGTCTGTTCGGCCTTCGTGGTTATTGTGATTAACTCGTCGCATGGTGCCTCGTTTTCCTCACTTGCGTAAAGCAATACCGTATAGCCGAGTGTCTTCAACACCTTCGCGAATCGAATGCCCATTGTGCAGAAACCATCAAGATCGTAGGCTCCAGTTGTTTGCACATTAGGAAGTGCCATCAAGTGGACTCGCATCTTTCCCTCCCGAATAATCTACAGCACGACCGGACTCATAGTGATCGACACCGGCTGACCATTGACGACTGTGATCGTCATCTCACCCAACCGCACCGATCCTGGAAGCATAAACTCTCGAACCTCCAACACCTCAACGACTTCACCCGCTTTTAGATTTGCGTAGATAATACGACTCGCGGCTTTCTGGCGATCCTCAATCAGACTGATCCACATCATTGACGGCGCCCTCATAAATTGGCGAACCGCCCATGGACCCTTCGCGCACCGTCGTATCGCCGGTTGTGGGCATGTCGATTTTGATAGCGAGCACTTGCATACTGGGGAGCGCGGCCGTATCCTTTGGCTGGTCGAACCTCTTGAACAGCGAACCCTTCGCGAGTTCCATCGTCGCTTCGTATATGACTTTATTGATAGGCTTAATTTCGCCACTCTCGACGGTTATGGGTTCGTCGTCCAGCGCAGCGTTGAGATTCCGCACGACTTTGTGTGCTAACTCGAATTCGATACTGTCTTTCGGGTCGGCGAAGAACGAGCCCTTCTTATTCGTGAGAAACCCGCTCTTGGTCGCGAGGTACACGTAGTTGTGCACACTCCTGGGCCGGATTTTGAGTTCGTGTGCGATCTCATCTGTCGAGTAGCCCTGGGCGCGCATCGCGACAATAGCCACAGCCTTTTTGCGCACAACCGAGTGCTTTTCTATTTTCCAGGGATTCGTGAGCGTAGTAGGAGGAGCAGGCACCCGACTGGGCGTCGGAGGGAGGGACGACGCCACAGCTCCAGCCATCACAGCGGCAGGACTCGACTCTGTGCGCACGGCGAGCTGTTTGGGTTTAGATCGAGACACCTGCTCCTCCCACTCCCAAGTATAGCACGGATGGCACAGTATTTGCCTATCGTCGACCTGCGCCGTGGCACGAAGGTTGCAAGAACCCCCAGTATGAGTGTAAAAATCATGCACGCCATTGTGCCCGAGGGAAAATCGCTTGACGGAACGTCGAGTCTTCTCCACCAACTAGCCGAAGTTGCTGGTTATGGGCACGATGACACCGATTTTGTGCTCAACGAATCTCATCTCCACACGCTGCGAGGGCTTGCAATTCCACTCAACACCGACGAGAAAATGACCGTACGCTACCTTATAACCCTCATCGAGGATGGTCATGCCGTGCGCGTCTGGGGAGACTGGTAAGTGCCTCGCTTCGACTTCTACTGCCGCCGCTGTTCCAAAAAGTGGACAGACGTATGGGTGTCCAACTACCGAAACGCAACGCACATTTTTCGCCCCTGTCCTGACTGCCGCGACGTAATGGAGAAGCTCCCCGCCGCGCCCAATTTCGTGCTCAAGGGTAGTGGCTTCCATTGCAATGACTACAAGAAAAGCGATACCACATGAAATTTCCTGTATGGCCCTCCAAACACTCAACAACGTGTATTCACGGACATAGTAATGTCTACGAAGACTCCGATACAGGCAATCTCGTATGTGAAGCCTGTGGGAAAGTTTGGTGTCCAAGTGTCAATAACGACTCCTCCAACCCCAAGTCGTAGACTCGTCGTCCGCACTGCCGATGGGCAGGACGGCATCATACCCGACATCCGCACCGAGACGACCTTTCCGAGCCAACTTCGTACGGCGAGTGGCACCATGGCATGCCTCGTGCGAGTCACAGACCGGTATGTGCTCTATCAAGAGTTGGCGAATCCGGATCTTAATTAATGGGACGTTGGCCATGGCGATGGAAGCGTCGAAAGCCAATGTGCTGCGAGTGTGGCCGAAACTCGCACACCAACTATTTCATCCCCTATGCCAAACGCGGACGAGCGCTGGTCTTCGTCTGTCACGAGTGCTACACTAACCACGACTACGATTACTATTTCTTCAGATCCCCTCATAAAGTTAAAGAGATATCACAATGAAGATTGGGATTGTCGGATCGGAAGCCGCCAAGTTCACCCCAAAAACGGAAGCAAAGGCGAAAGCGTTAATTCGGCGATTATTGGCAAATGCAGACGTAGTCGTGAGCGGCCATTGCCATCTTGGCGGCATTGACTTATGGGCAGAGGAAATCGCCAACGAAGCAGGACTTGAGACGCTAATTTTCCCCCCGGCCCAATTACGATGGGAAGGTGGATACAAACAACGAAATCTCCAAATTGCACACCACAGCGATAGCGTCTACTGCATCGCCGTTCGGGCCCTACCGCCAAACTATACTGGCATGCGCTTTCCGTATTGCTACCACTGTCATACTTCCGAGCATGTCAAATCTGGAGGCTGCTGGACGGTCAAGGAGGCCATCAAACACGGACGAGCTGGGAAAGTGTATACGGTGGGCTAGCCGATGAAACCTGAATTGATTGCCCTCACCGTCAATGTCATTATCTGCTCCCTCTATGTCTGGCACGGTGATGAGCCCGAGAAAGTGCTGTATTGGTTCGGCGCGGTCATCATGACAGTCGGCTTGCTGCTGATGAAAGGTTAGTATGCGCGACCGCCCCTCTGACACCGCCCACCGCCGCGTCCTTGAGCGAAAGCTAGGGCGTTCCCTCGCACCAGGCGAAATCGCCCACCACGTGAACGAGGACAAAGCCGACAATACGCCCATTAATCTGGCCGTTACGTCGCGTAGTGTTCATAGTGCTGGACATAGCCGCACGCGCGGCCTCTCGAAGCTACGTGCCTCGCTGCGGATGATGCGAGAGAAGAAGAGGCTCTATTAATGGGCGCCAAGTGGCTATGGCACTGGGCATGTTATCGTTGCGGGAATGTTGCTGGTAA
>ERZ1292644.629-Hain-H14-01um-R2-629-length-22276-cov-46_pt1 | contig 22276 bp, 25 predicted proteins | sample MGYA00564402_ERZ1292644 | MGnify/ENA primary metagenome ERZ1292644 (study PRJEB36523, sample SAMEA6512644) | groundwater metagenome | collected 2019-01-09 | study: AquaDiva: Metagenomics assemblies of 32 groundwater samples
AATTTTAAAAACAAAGGTAAGTATAATTTATTAAAAAAACAAGCTTATTAATAAAAATAGTTTTTACAACCCATAAATGGTATCCCTATAAAATCTTTGTTCATAAGAGTGCTTTCCACTCCCATTTGCGCAGATTGTTGCCCCCCTTATGATCGCTGCTGTTATTCTGGCATGTTGTCTTAGAACTTCGTGAACTTGTTCTATATTCTGAGCTAGCCCCTTCATTGTGGCAAATCTTCTCATATCCACCTCAACCAATGTTAATCTATCAATTAATAGTCCTGTTATGTGTGTACCAAGAGTGCCGGATAATTGAAGATTCATGTCTGTTTTACCACTTGACATTGAATTTGCTGCAGTTAAAAACTGAGCGTGAGTGAGCATTGTAGAAATTTCATTGGCAATTGTATTTTCAAATTGATCTACCGCTCCACATATATCTGTAAATAAAGGCATGTTTTATAAGTTTATTATAAATAGTTCATTATTTGAAAAAGTTTAATTAATTTTATAAATATCTTCAATTGTTTTTGGATAACTTTTTATCAAATATTCTATTTTATTTTTATAATGTTCTTTTTCTTTTTTATTCCCGATAAACCAGAAATATCTTCTTTTCCTATGTTGTTGAACAATAATTACATTGGGAAAATGTTTTTTAATTTCTTCTTTTTTTGCTGTTCCTATTTTTTTTCTTATATGCCTACTATTATAAATTTTTTTATCTATAATATAAATTGTTCTTTTTAATTCTTTTCCATTTTTTATATTACCTGGCATTAATCCAACATAATACCAATTTAATGATTGATATATTTTACCAATTTCTCCAGCTTCAGGATCAACAGTTGCAGTAATAATTTTATAAACTGTGTTTTGTTTTAACCATTTTAATGTTTGTGTTATAAAATAAGAAGCAGTATTTTTTGGTGCCCACCATAAGCAACAACCTCTTGATAATGTTATAATTTTATTTTTATATTCATACTTATCCCAAACATCAGTATTATTAGAATATTCTGGCTGATAACAAACCACACCACCCAGTTTTTCTTCATTATTTATTTTAAAAAATATACCAAAATGATATTTAGTATATAGTGGAACATATCCTAACCATTCATATTCGTTAATTATTTTTTCTGCTTGTTTTCTTTCAATTGTTCTTATTTCTGTATCTTTTAAATTTATTTTATTTATATTAAAATTAATATTATTCTTTTCTTTAATTTTTTTTTGTTCATTAATTATATGTTGATAATTTACACTATTTATTTTATTATTTTTATTTAAATTCCCCTCATAAAAAACACCATCAATTACTCTATTAGTTTTCCACATCGGCCTTAAATTTTTTAATGACCAACATTTTAAAAAATTAATACTATTAATTGAAGTATATTTAAAATAACTTAATGGAATAAAATGATCTATATGCCATTCGCCATAATTACTCCAATTCATATTTTTCGTAAATAAACTTTCCAGATGAATTTTCAATTCATATAAAGTAAAAGGTAAAATTTTAAAAGTTGATTTATATTTTTTTACTTCATTTTCTTTTAAATTTGTCCATAATGCTGTTCTTATATTTTGATTCAATTTATAAATTGGATCCTTTTTTAATCTATTTTTATGATTATTTCTTGCTTGTTCTCTTAAATTTTCTCTATTATCATCTCTCCATTTTTTATGATAATTATGTAAATTATCTTTATTATTTTTTGCCCATTTCTTATATATTATTTTTATTTTTGTTTTATGTTTTTTATAATATCTTTTATCTGCTTCTTTTTTTCCTCCTTTCCATTTTTGTCCTGGGTTACTTATGCTAATATTATTTTCTTCTAATATTCTTTTTATTGTTGGTCTTGTTATATTAAAAAGTTTACCTATTTTTGATAATCCTATATTTTCTTTTTTATATAAATTTATAGTTTCTTGTATTTGTTCTTTTGTTAATATTGTTTTTTTACTCATTTTATTTATTGTTTATATTATATAAATATACCGTAAAACCGTTTATTGTAAATAATAAAGCATAAAAAAGGTCTGAACTTTCATCCAGACCTTTTTAGTTTTTAACCTAACTTACTGATTTATCTCAATTCAGAGGGATCAAATGTAACTAATCCATCACAATAAACCTTGCCATAGAACCGGTTATTAATAAGTTTTTTGGCGTATCTTGACATTATTCCTTTTATAGGTTTAAAGTCAAATGGATTGTACATTGTTGGTGTTAATTGCATTGGCACGTATGGTGCATAAATGTAACCGGCCTCCAATATAGAATTTCCTTTATGTCCAATTAACATTGTGTTAGCTGGAGCGTAAGGATCACGATATACTTGATACCTTCCACCAAGAGAACCAATTCTCTCAATACCCATGTTATATTTATCCTGTTCAGGATCAGCATTTGATACGTGGAAATATTCCAAGTCATCTAATACTGCTGAAATCTCAGGAGATACAACTATCCAAGAAGCTCCACCTCTAAGTGTTGCTTTATGAATTTGAGCTGAAATTTGATTAACTTTTGTAATCAATGTTTGATTCCAATCTTTCTGAGTACCGTGATACTGAGTAGTTTGGTTTCTCAAACCATTGTAATCCCAACGTAATGACCAAGCTGCTCCCCTTCTAAGATCTCTTAGGATTTCCCTATCAACCTCAGCTGCCATTTGTTCTGACAATAGAGCAGTAAGTTCAGCTTCTGCGTCAATGTTATGAAATGCACTTACGTCTTGTGCAAGTTCAGGTGTCCATTGTGCCCTCATTTTACGAGTAGTTACAGACACAGTTACTTCGTCAAGAGTAAATGTTACTTCAGCCATTTCAGAATCTTGTTCCAAATCAGAATAAGTTCTGTAGTTGGCTGTAAAAAGAATTTTATTTGCTGCTGTACCGTCAACATAAGAAGTAAATGCTGAATATCCATCTTTTGCTGGATAACTCAAATCAACTTCAATGTCAATTATACCTTTAGAACTAACAATTTCTCTTCCGTATTGTTGAGTTTTAACTCTAAATGGTACTGGATCACCTGCGGTAATACTTGCTCCTTGGAATCCTGATCCCCCTGATAAATTTTGATCAGCGGTTACTTTTAGACTAGCTAAAAATTCTTCAGTATCCATCGGTACACCTGCTGGTCCAACCAATTTACCATCACTAGTTGTAGTGAATCCTGTTAATTGGAATGTTCTGAAACTAGTTACACCTGATTGTGGTGTTGCCCCTGTAAGTACTGCATTAGTTGATGTAAATGCTCCTTTACTTCTATCAAATAAGGAAGTACCTTCATCATTATTTTTCTCTGCATAAAATGAATCATACAAAGATTTAGTTTCAAATTGTGTTCCTGAACCTGCTGCCAAGTCAGCTGCATTTGAATATGCTCCATCTGGTGATGTGTGTCCTGTTGAACCTGTGTCCACCCTAGTGGAAACTTTAGGATTCAAATAGAACAATTTACCAATTGGTAAATTTAATGCTTGTACTGATACTATATCATTTGCAAGCAGTTTAGAGAAGACCCTACGTATAATAGGAAATGCAACAGTTTCAAATGAACCAGAATCCGATGCTGTGGTTGATTCATTTAACATATGAGAAGCTTGGTTCTCATATAGCTGAGCAATGTTGTCTCTTATATGACCTTTAAGACCATCTAATAGTCCTAATTTGGCCCATTTTTGTGATATCAGTTCACGTTGTTCTTTGAGTTGTCTTAACCCAATATTTCCAACTTCTCCTGAATTTAAAATTTGTCCCATAATTATTTAGTTTTTAATTTATTTTTATTATTTATTTTCCATTTGTGGAATAATTCATCAAACTCTTCATCCTTGACAATTGGTTGCTCAATTGTGGATCAACATAAGCTTTACTTTCGTTTATTTGCTTTGATGTCCCAGATTCTGAAGTTTTAGTTATTTTCTTTTCAACAATGTCTTTGATTGGTTCTTTTTTCAATCCATCAACAATAGTTTTATAAAGAGCTTTAGATTCATTTATGGTTTTCACCTTATCAAATCTTGATATTGTGTCAATTTTTTCCTGTTTTGTTGTTGTTTGTTCAGTCATTATTTTATTGACATATGCAAGATTTGTATTAAACAAAGCAACTTGATTAAGTTTTCCTCTTAAATCTACAAGAGCAGTTTTGTATTGATTTTCTTTTCCTTTAAGTTGTTTGTTTTCAGAAAGAATTTTTACTGCTTTTGATCTTAAAGAATTAAACTTTCTCACAAGTTGTTTATTTCTCTCTACTGATTCCTGATACTGCGATTTATATCTTGTATCTCCTGGCCTACTTCTAACATTAAAGTTTTGAGGTTTGGCTGTTACATTTTTCCCTTCGGCGTGAGTAATATTAAATGTTTCTCCTAATTCTTTTTCATTTAAATCCTCATCATCTCCAAGTTCTATTTCGTAGATCATTTCATCTTTGTTTTCCATATCTGTTGATAATTCATCGTTGTTATTATGATCAGAACAATTTTCACAAACACCATTTTCATTAAGTTTACTCTTTTTTGTTTTTTGAGATTCACTTAATTCTATATGATATTCATTGTTCTCATCTTTGAGATTAATTGAATCACCGTCTTTGGTAATTTCAATTTGATCATCATCGTTTATTTTTTTGAAAATTTTGACAACCTCATTGTCTGGAGTATTTGATAAATCAATTTGATCTACCTCATCCTCAACATCATTAGATTCAGGTTCAGATTCATCAGGTTTAATTTCTTGTTCTGGTTCATCATCTAAAGTATCTAATTCAACATTGTCATCATCGTCTTCTATTTTTTCTTCAGCAACCTTTTTGGTTTGCTCATGACTTTCTTCCCCGTTATTTTCTTCAATAGAATCTTCTTCTATTGCTTCTTTAATTATGCGATCAATTTCTGGCTTCATTGATGTTGCCAGTATTTCTTTTGCATTTGCCTCTGCTGATTTTTGGATTGATTTGGCCTCTAAAAGTGCCTCTTCCAAAAACGATTTTTTAATTTCTTGTTTTTTCTCAGCCATTTTTTTTAAATATTTTTTATAAAATTTATAAATGTATTAAATACATTTTTTTAATAAATACACGCTAGTTTGAAAAAGTTTAGTTTTTTATTAAAATTTATTATATTTTTTATTTTTATTTTAAAAATTCATTTAAATTTTTAATAAAAGGATCATTATAAAAGTTAGATTTTTTATCAAAAATTCCACTTTTTACTTGCTCTTCTATATTTTCAGCCATCTCTTTATTATTATCAAATAAAAATGCTCCAGGGGTTGATGGTGAGCTAACAAGGTCAAATGCAATGAGTTCAAAGTCATCCATTACTACATTTTTTCCCGATCGCTCTTCTAAAGAACCAACACCCCTTGAAGATATTCCCATCTTAACTCCTTTTCTTAAAAGATTAATAATAATATCTCCTGGACAACTTATTACCCCCAACTTAAAATAGCCTGGAGATCCAATAATTTCAACCGTACCCATCAATGTGTTATCTTCCCACCATGCTTTTGTTATTCGATGAGAGCACTCATCAAACTCAACCAAAGAATTATCTGGATGTTTACTGTGCGATAATGCTCTTCCTTCATCAATTAATTCTTGATATTTATTAATCTCCCGCTCTAAAAGTGAACGAGGATAGTAACGGCCATTCCTGTTTTCAGTTTCACATTTTTGTAAAATACAATTCATGAATAAAGAAGTATCATTCGCTGATGATTTATTTTCAAATGATTCAGTTAATATTTTGGATTGTTCTTTAATTTTTGAAATGACATCATTATTAATAGAATAAAATTCTCTTAATAAAATTCTACCATCATCAAATGTTAGATTACCATTTTTATATGTAGGGAATGGGTTGATTGTCATTTTTTTACTCATTTTATTATATTAAAATTATTTTCTCCAAAGTGGAATCCATTCGGAATAGCTTGTTGGCGCCGATACGTTAGTTGCTCCCGATTGATCTTTCCATAATTTTATTTCTGATAATACATTTTCTAATTCTTGTATCAATTCATCAATTTCATATTCTCCTTCCATTCTTAAAATTCTTGGATTTACTCTCATGCCTTCTGTTAAAATTTGATTTTCAATTATTTGTTTTAATTGACCTTCTGTTATTCTTATTATTTTTTTACTCATGTTTTTTAATTTTCACTTATAAACTTTATCAATAATTCTGTTAATTTATCTATTTTATTATTTGTTTCTTTTATTCTATCATTGGTATCTTTAATATTTTCCGATAAACCAGATATTTTTCCGTCCATTGATTTTTGAAATTCTTCAAATCTTATTTGTTGTTCTCCCACCTGTGTTTTAACATCATAAAACTCCTGTGGAAGTTTTGACTCTCCATTTTTTTTAAATATTTTTATTGCTGCACCAGTTAATATTAAAATAATCCCTAAAATAAGCGAAACCAATTCCCAAGTCATATTTATTATAAAATATTTTTAAATTACTTATTATTCAATATCTGATTTAACTCCATTATACATTCTGAATTCCTTTTGTCTCTCCTTTTAAACAAATCTTCATAATAATTAATTTTTTCTTTGAGGTTTACAATTTCCTGAATTAGTTGTTCTTTTGTTCTGTTGAAATACTGATCGATTGTGCCATTTAAAACCCCATTAGTATGATTTTCTCTTTCAGTTTTAAGTTGTTTTGTGGCTGTTGTCATGCAATAAATTTATTATAAGTATGTTATTTTTATAATAAATACAACATTAAATTAAAAAAGTCATCTAGTCTATTTACATTTCAAAATATTTATCCTATCTTTGTCTTGTTAATTAAAATAATTTATTATTAATTTAAAATTAAAATACTATGTATTATCTTGGAAAAGTTAAATTTAGTGAAGATGTTTTTTCAAAAAGTAAAGGAGCATACGAAAAAATAACAACATCTCAATTTTTAGTTGCTGCCGAAACAGTTTCAGATGCAGAAAAGAAAATTTATGAACACTTAGATGGTTCTCATAATTTTGAAGTATCAAGTATTTCTGAATCAAAAATTGAAGCGGTTATTGGAAAACTCATACCAGAATCTCCAGTTTCTACCACATAGAAAGAAATAAAAAAAACAATGGGAAAGAAAACTGGGAAAAAAATTAAGATTCCTTGTTGTAATGAAAATTTAAATTGTTTCTGCGGTGCAATAGAAAATTATAAATCACCCAAGAGTATTTATGTTGTCATTTCAAGTTGGGTTTTACCAAAAAAACAAGGAAATTATAATAGAATTATTACTTCTTTTGAAATTAAAATAAAAAAATTAATAAAAAAAAATAATTTTATTAATAATGAAATATTTGATGATTTTTATATCTTAGATTTAGATTTAAGAGCATCAGGAATCCGATTAAATAAAAAAAGTTTCATCTCCTTGGAATTTAATTTATATCAAAAAGGAACAGAAATCGATTATTTACCCCTAATATCAAACGATAATAAAAAATATCTTTTTTCTTACATAACAAAAATGGTAAACGATATTACGTTATCAGAACTATTTTTAAACAATGAATTTTTTGATTTTTATTCAACAAAAACTAAAATAAAAACTCATTTGCCTTATTTTGGCAAGCCCGTGTTATCTGCTGGCAAGGTATTCGGCAGAAATTAAAAGAAATGGACTTTCAACAATTCAAATAGGAATAAGTTTAGGTATTGCTTAGCAATTTATTTATTATTTTTTTAATTGCTAAGGACCATTATAAATTGTCCCAAAATTATTTTAAGATATTTATATTATAAATAAGATAATTATGCTTAAAATATTAATAACTGAAAGTCAGTTTAAAAGATTGGTTGAAAATATTATTCAAGAAAGTTCAAATTATATAATACTCCAACGTGGGCAAGATGGTAAGGTTGAAGATAAGTGGGATTTCAGAATTTTAAATGGTCAACATGGTGAGGGAATCTATTCTTTTTTATATGGCGATAAAAAAATGATAGATTATTATACAAAAGATGGTGAAAATTTACATACATTTAAAATACCAAAAAAATATTTAGTAAATTTATCATATAAAAAATGGGATTATTGGGACGCTAGAAAGTACATTTACAATAATCCACAATATAAGGCATTTATGTTTAAACATTCAGGTTATGACATCCCAACCTCAAAAGAGATATTAATTACTGATCCTTCAATTATAGAAATTATTAAATAATTAAATGGCAATAGAAATTAAAAATACAAATGGAACAATTGTAAAACCATTACAAATGGGCTCTAAATCAGTAGATACTGATGAGTTTTCTACTATAATAGGACATATTGGGGGATCTGGAATGAATCCAGTGTCTGGACCAAAACTAGCAACAAAAAAACCAGATTTTCAAATATTATCAAATATTGTTGAATTTGATGTTTTAACTCAAGGATCTAATACTTCTGGTGCAACAAAAATTGCTAGTGGTAGTACTGATTCAATTTCAGGAACAAGTTTGGGGTTTTATCCTTATAATATGAGTTCATTTACTGGTAAAAGTATAAATTTTGTTTTTACAGGAAATACTCAATTTTTAACTTGGAACGGGGTAACAGCAACAACTAAAAATACATTTAGTTATCAGGTTTATAAATATAATAAAAATTATGTTGATCCCAAAACTATATATGATGTTAAAGTTAAATCAAAATCGTCATTACACCCCTTTCATTCATCAATCAAACAAGATGTAAGAGTTGCAACAATATCTAATATTGCTAATTTTGATGCTATTTCTCTTAGTAATGAAGTATTTGATGGGTTAACTATGAGTCAAGGAGATAGAATACTTGTAAGATCTCAAACAGACTCTACTAAAAATGGAATTTATAAGGTAGGACCAGTTACGGCTGCAGCGAAATTATTAAAAGCATCAGATTGGAATGAAGATTCAGATATAATTGAAGGTGTGGAAATATATGTCAAGGAAGGTAACACATATGGAAACACAACACAAAGATTAGTAACCACTCCACCTTATGTGTTTGGAACTACTAATGTTAAATTTAGTGCCACCACAGCTACAAGTTTTCCTAAAATATCAGCAGATACTTTAGGATATGTTGTTGATGGAATTGAAGGTAAAGAATTAAGATTATATAGAGATAATAAATATACTTTTAACATAGACGCAATTGAACATCCGTTTTATATTTCAAAATCAATGTTTGGAAATGGATTAAGTGCGATCACAAGTGGTATTTCAGTGTCACATATTAAATATGGAAAGGGAAATTTTGTTGAAAAAGGAAAATTAGAATTTACTCCAAATATAACAACTCCAGATACGGTTTATTATGCTAGTGAGGTAGATAGTAATATGGGTGGTAAAATAAATATTTATACAGGAGCATTTGTTCCACTAATACATGAAAAAACATTAGAATATTCTGCATTTACAGGAAATAGTCCCACCCTTACTGATTCCATACCAAATTCAAAACTTGAAGATAAAGGAGAATATTTGATAAAGGGATCATTTGGGTTTACTGCTGATTTATTAACAGGAAAAACTTTAAGTTTTGAAGATAAGAACGAAACATTCAAAAATAGAGGAATTTATAATCTTTATGAAGATTTCACAATAAATAAATATGAAAATCAATATAAAAATTTTGTTGATTATTTTTATGATTATAAAATTTTATCTGGATTAACTGGAGTTACTGTTGGAGGACAACCAGTAATTAATACTAATTTACCTTATAGGATATATGATAAAACATATGATACTTATTTTGTCTCTTTAAAAAATCCAGATGAACCTGTGTTTAATTTCGCTGATCTTGCGTCGGCATCTACTTTAACTTATGTTCATGAAAAATTCAGTATTGGGACTAATGGACAAACAAGATTTATACTAACACATCCACCATTAGGAGATGTTATGGTTAATGTTAATGGTTTAACATTAAAGCCAGGTAACGAATGGACTGGTGCCAGTATAAATTCTACTTTAGCAGACAATAGAATAGTTGATTTGGTAGATAAAATTTATGATGAATCCGGGGATACAATAACAACATCTTATGTTAGAGGAACTGGAATAGGACAATCTTATCATATTGAACAACATCAGATTACAGCAGCAATTACAAGTGGAACAACTGGTAATCAAGGAACTAATAAGGTTTATTTTAATACAACAGAAAGTACTTATGAGTATTATTTAGATATTGAAGCAAAAAGTGAAGACGGAATGTCTATAATATTAAACGGAGCTAAACTAACACCACAAAGTGATTATTCATTATCAACATCTTTGGCAACAAGAATAGTATTTTTAAATCAAACAACATTAGCATTAAATGATATTGTTTTAGCGTATTATATTAATCCAAGATATAGTTTTAGTGGAATTACAGGAAATACAATTTTTCAGGGGTCATTAAAAACAAGAACACCAGAAATTTCATGGTTTGTCCCTCCAACTTCAGATGAAAACGGATCGTTCCAAGTTGATTTAGTTGCATCAACCAACACTGGTTTCACTTTCACAGGAAATGTTCATTATTCTGCGACAACAAAATATTCAGCAAATACTATTAGCTACAAAGCCACACTTCCGTCCATAAGCGGTAACAACCAAACTTTTCTCTATCGTGTAACAAATGAAAGAACGTTTACTACTATTGGTGGAGATAAAATATCATCAACAAAATTATCTAGAATTGTACAGGTTGATACAAAATCACCGGAGATAGATAAGTATTAAGAGTATAAATGAAAGATCAAATATCCAGAATGAAAGATTTGATTAACTATAATTTTTATGGTTATATAACAGAAGAAATGGAAGTTTCTGAAGATTTTAAAAAATAACATTTTTCAAGAATATAAAGAAATTAGATCTGTAGCACTTGAAGTTGGTGTTGATCCAGAAAATGATATTGAATATAGAGTATTTTTGATATTGTCTTTTACAAATAGAAGTGGATATGAAGAATTAATATTTTATTTTTCATTATTAGATAAAAATAATCAATTTGTAAAAGGAAAAGAAACTATTTATGATAAAAATATAGCAAATCAATATTTACCAAAAGAACTAAAAAGCAGCATTGCTTTTTTTAATAAATTAAAAGAAATGTTTAAAAAATTAATAATTATGGAAAAACCATTAAGATTCTTCATTGAAACATATGAAAATTATACAGACGAAAAACAATTAGTTGCACACAGACCAATAATTCAACTTATATTACAAAACGGATATATAATAAGAAATGAAGGATTATCACACGATAAAAAGAAATATTTCTGGGAATTTATCCAAGCAACAGAACAACAATTAAAAGAATCAAAGGAGGATGGGTTTGATATTTCAAAGATAAAAAAAGATGAATCATATTATCAATCAATTAAAGAAAATACTACGGAAATAATTAGAAGAATAGTGGAAAATGAATCTAAAACTAAAAAAGTTATTTAATATTTCCTATCTTAGAGCGATATTTAATTAAAAAAATGAAAAATCAAATATCCAGAATGAAAGATTTGATTAACTATAATTTTTATGGTTATATAACGGAAGAAATGGAAACTTCTGATAATTTTACAAATAATAAATTTATAGAACAAAAAGAAATTAGATCAGTAGTATTGGAAGTTGGTGTTGATCCAGAAAATGATATAGAATATAGGATAGTTTTAATATTATCTTTTACAAATAGAAGCGGATATGAAGAATTGGTATTCGGATTTTCAATATTAGATAAAAATAATCAATACGTTAAAGGAAAAGAAAGTATTTATAATAGAGAAGAAGTCAATAAATATTTACCAAAAGAATTACAAAAGAGTATTGTATTTTTTGGTAAATTAAAAGAAATGTTTAAAAAATTAATAACTATGGAAAAACCACTTAGATTCTTCATTGAAACTTATGAAGATTATAAAAATGAAAAATTATTAATTCCTTATAGGAATATGATTAAAGTTGTATTGGAAAATGGATACATGCTAAAAAAAGAGGGATTAGCTCATGATAAAAAGAAATATTTCTGGGAATTTATTCAAGCAACCAAACAAACATTGCCAGAAGGATATGAACCAATGGATTTATCTAAAATTGTAAAGGATGAAGCTTATTGGCAACATCGTAAAGAACTAACAATGGAATCAGTTAGATTATTTTTAGAACATGAAGAAAAAAATAAAAAAGTTATTTAATATTCTTTTTTTAATTCCCAATCAATCTGAAAATCACCTAAATCTGGCCTTAATTTTTCTACTTTAACTTTAAACCCGTGTTTTATTAGTTCATTAAATATGTATTCTTTTTGCATTAATGTTAGGTTTTTTCCTTTCATATTATTAAAACCATATTCATACCATGTACCTCCTCTTTTTGATATGATTCTTATTTCGTATTCAATATCATCCAACACCCCATTGCATATTTCTATTTCTTTTTCTGTGAGAGGTTCGTTTTTTAGTGCTCTAATTTGTTCTGCTGTTTTCATAATTTTATGTTTTAAACAAAAGTTAATAATTTATTTAGAATACAAAGGTAAGTATAATAAATGAAATATCCTAATTTATTTATAAAAATATATTTTAAGATCAATATCCCAGTCTTTATAGATCATTGGATCCTTAATGGCCTCATCATCTAAATTAAAAATGTCTGGTTAAGACAGTTTAAATATAGGTTTAATAACAGAAAAAAGAAGATTTTAAAAATAATTTTTCTATTTATTAAAGTATTTATATAAAAATATATTAATCACTTAAATTTACATGCTTAAAAATTTATTAAGAGAATATCTTTTAAAAGAAGAGGAATTCGGTGAATATGGTCACTGGATTCCGCCCGAAAATAAAAGACCAGGAAACACATATTCTGATGAATTTATTCAGAAACTTGGTTCTCAACAATTTAAAGATATTGTTGATAAGGTAAAAAAATATACACAAAGGGAAGATGTTGATGAAAGACAACTTGTTTCTTTATCTATCAGTGCTTTTAATAAAATAAAAGAAATTGAAGATGAACATAAACCTCAACTGGAAAAACTAGCAGTTGATATGGCTAAATATGATTTTAATATCCCAGAAGGAAAAATTGAATTTGACGCTAAGATTAGTGATGATCTTGATGTTGGTCGTGAAATTGAATATTTTGAAAAACCAGAGGAAATAAGTCCAGAAATATTATCAACTTTTAAAAATAAGGAATCTTTTGAATCAAGTGTTAAAAAAAGAAGAATGGTTAATGCATTAACTGTGGGTATGGCAACCAAAGGACACTATATGTTTCATCTTGCAGATAAACAATTAAAAAAAATTCATCCAGATTTAATTAATTTATATGGTACTACTATGTCGTTGGCTGAATTGGGATATTGGGTGATTCCTGATGAATTACATATTCGAGTTGGAAAGGGTGAGTTTGGTCCACAATTAGTGGGGGGAAAAGTGAGAGTGGACTTGTCTGGTAAAAAACCAAAAATAATTGCAAGGGCAAAGATTTTTTCTGCTTTGGTACATGAGGTGATTAAGGGTATTATGGAGATTATGTCAATAAATAGTCTTCCTATTAATTATGAAAAATCAAAAGAAGTAAAAAGACATGCCGATTATATGGGAGTAGAATCGAGAGATATAAGATATGGTCCAAAAATATGGGAAAAATTTATTGAATCAATACCGGATGATTCTCTTGATATTAAAAGTTATATTTATAGTTATGTCATTAATTTACGAAGTAATGAATTTAATAAATTAATGCAAGAGATAATATCTGGGAGTTCAACAGGAAAAGAACAAATGAAAAGGATTGCCAATGAAATAAAACGAAGGATAACTGGAATAAGAGAACAAAAGAATATTAGTGAAGCAGTTATTATGCCCGATAAATTTGATAAATTAGAAAAAGAATTAGAATCTACTAAAACATTAAACGATCATAAACAATTATTTAATAAGTATGGTATTGATTTAATGAGTTTTAGTGAATTTAATAGTAAAGGTATAGATTATTTACCAAGTATGAGGTTTATGCATGCTGCTTTTGATGAAAAAACTCAAAGAACAATTATAATAATTGATGATCAATATTATAATGATAGTGATATTAAATACGCAATTAAAAACGCACCAATAGATTTAGAAACCACTTTATCTCATGAAAGCGTACATTCTGGGCAAGTATCAAAATGGGGATCCAAGAAATCACCATTTAAACCGCAGGATATAACAAAACAAAAAGAATATCTTTCCGGGAAAGAAGAAATTATGGCAATTTCTAATACTATTGTAAAAGAATTAATAAAACAACAAGGATTAAAAAATTTAAGTGAACTTCCAGAACAATTACAAATAAATGATATTTATTGGCAAGTTAAAAATAATGTTGAACCACAAACATTAAATAGATATAAAAAATATATTTATTTATACGCTGAAAAATATTTAAATTAAAATGAATAAAAACTTAAAACAACTATTAAAAGAATATCTTTTAAAGGAGACTGGGGAGTGGGTTGATGATGAAGAAGGTATTGCTTGGAAAAAACATCTAAGAGATTTGATTAGTTCAATTGAAGATAAAATTGACTTTTTTCAATTAATTGACATTAAAGGATTTGATAAATATCAGGGCCCATATGCTATTGTTAAAATTTTGGATAAAAAATATGAAATATGGACATCACCTCCTGGTACTTCTGAAGATTTGTTATGGATTAAAAATTTCCCAATAGATAATACTTCCGATCATAATAACATGCCAGGATTTTTAGGGACACCTAAAGAAATAATTCATAAACTATATTTGGGGTTTCAATTACCACCAATAAAAAAAAATAAAATGATTAAACTAAAAGAATCAGAATTAAAAAATATATTAGAAAATATTCTTTTAAAAGAAGAAAATAATAATTATAATCCATTTGAAGATCCAAAGGCAAATGCCTTAGTAAATTTTTTAATAGATGATCAAGAGATTGAAGTTGGTTTTGCTCATATTATACCATTAAAGTATGATCATTATGGTTTAAGTATGTACAAAGTTAAAGATAGAGAATATGCTGTTGGGACAGATGAAGAAGCAAACAAAGCTGCAGCTGGAGAAATAAAAGAATTTGCATGGTCATTTAATGAAGATTTCATTATTCGCCATTCATCGGCTTTAGATTTTGATGGCTCAGAAAGGATATTAACAAGAATTCAAGAACATTCAGAAGATGCGAATCCTATTATATTAAAATTAATTGATAATATTGATGAATTTATAGAAGATGCAATCCAATCTGATGGTAGAGGTCACTTTATCAATTCGTATGATGGTGAAGAACACGAAAAAGAATTAAATGGTACTTATTATTATATTTATAGAACAGGCTAATATTTATATTAAACAATGGAAAGGGAAAAGTTAAAAAAATTGTTAAGAGAAGAATTGACAAAGACTGACAAAGATCAAGTAGGGGTTATAGTTAGAAAAGAAATTAAGGACAGTGAAAAGGATTTAACAAAAAGAGTTGGAGATGAGGTTAAAAAACAATTAAAATCTAATGCGACACAAAAAGAAATTATTAAAATTACTGCGGATGTAATTGAAAACCTATTCAAATTATTGTGGATTCGTAGATCAGCATGGGTTGGACCACTTAAAAATAAAACTGTGTAAAAAAATTATGAAATTAATTAAAAAAAGATTAGAACAAACAATTAAAGAGGGGTTAAAACCAACGATTGCAAAACCCTCAAAAATGGGAGCAAAGTTAAAGGATTCCTTTAAAAAAGAATTATCTAAATCCTCCACCAAACAAGGATTAAAAAAGAAACCCAATATTAAATTGAGTGAGACAGACGATTCCGCAGCAATGAAACGATCAGCTTATAACGATCTTGGGGTTGGGAAAAAGGATAAAAAAAAGGATTTGGATCCAAGTTTTAAATCATTAACATTTGAAAGTTTGGAATATATTGATGAAAGTGATACTAAAGAAGATTCTGGAATTACTGGCCCACCAGTTTCTATGAAACCAGCAGAATATAGGAAATGGGATGAAAGTTTTGAAACATCAGATAGAAATTGGAGAAATAAAGTAACTAATGGTAGATATGGAAGAATATATACCGAATTAAGAAATCAAGGAAAATCTATGCAAGAAGCAAAAAGAAGAGCTAATGAATCTTTACCAGATGATTTTAAAAGTATGGCAGAAACAACAATACCTTTAAAAACAATAAAAAGAGATATTAATGAAGATAAAAAATTAATATCAAAGAAACAATTAATTGAAAATACTTTAAAAGAAGATAATAAAAGTACAGAATTAGATGATCTCTATTTAGAAGAAACAAAATTGGAAGAAGAATTAAGATCATATAGAGCTGACTTGGAAGATGAAAAAGATCCAAAAGAAAGAGAAAATTTAAGAGATAGTATTAATGAAGTTATGAATGAAATTGTTGAAATAAGACAAAAAATTAGTAATTTATCACCTAATATCTTATCAAAATATAAAATGGAATTAGAAGAGGCAATGATGATTACACCATTACCTAAAGGTCATGGAGAAACAATAAAAGAAAATAATGATAATAAGTCAGGACTAATTGTAATTGGTAGAACTCAAATAGATAATAATAAAATTAAAGATTTAATCGATAGAGAAGGGTTTACTGCAGAATGGAATTCAGAATATGGTAATTTCTTTTTTCCAGAAAAAGAAGAAACTTATGATTCGCTTGAAACTGAATTATCAATACTCTTTAATCGTAATGGAATAAACGCCAGATTTGAAGGTGTATTTAATCAATTAGATGAAACTTATGGGTCAAAAGAAAATCAATTTATTGTTTTAAAAGTTAAGGGTGGTTTTGGTGGGACTGATACTGAAGATAAAGCAAGAACTATTGCACATGAAAATAATTTAAAACTTATTGGTGGCTTGTTTACTGGAAAAGAAAATACATTAAGTAATGATGGATATTATCAAGGAAGAAATTATAAAGTTATTGATGTACCCGATGATACAAAACCAACAGAAGATCCAAAAGGAAAATTTATTTCTCAAATAATTGATTATGAATCTGGAAATTTATCAGAAAAAGAAACATTAGCATTGTTTTCTAATTTAATTAAATCTGGATATATAAATCATTTACAAGGACATTATGGAAGAATGGCCAATGAATTAATGAAAAGAGGATTACTATCAACAAAAGGAGATATTTTAAAATTCAGTTTAAATGAATTAAAAGAAATAAAAAGAAAAATATATAAAGAAAATAAAAATATAATGACAAAAAAACAATTAATTGAATCAACACTAAAAGAAGGAATTATTTCTACTATCATTTTAACTGGTCTTGGAATTTATTTTTTAATAAAATTTTTAAGTAGTTTAATTGGTCATAAATTTCCTCCATTTCTTGTAAATAAGTTAATCAGTTCTGTAAAAAAAGCAGATAAAATACAATTAAAAGAAATTAGAAATAATGTTTTTAAATTTGAAGGTTTGCGTAAATTTAAAAGTGGCATAGAGATGGAGTTTGATTTTATAATTGATTTAAATCATAAAAGATTAGAAATTTATGATTATACTATTTCTGTATCAGACGAACAAATAAAAATATTTAAACAATATTTAAATAAAATGATTGACACTAAAATTATTAAAGAAGCAAAAAAGAAAACAAAACTAAATCCTTGGGCTGCATGTAGTTCAAGCGTTGGCAGGGAAGATAAAGAAAAATATGAGAAATGTGTTAAATCTATTAAAAAACAACAAGGAATAGATGAACAATTAACAGAAGAACAATATTTAAAAGAATTGGAATTAATTGATGAAACAACAACTTCTTCATCATCTGGTCAATTTCAAACTCCCCATATGTGGGCCCCAAATAAAAAAGGTTGGGCGAATAAAGATAAAAAATGGTGGGGGAAAAATTCCCCCAATACTGGTGGAAATATTTCCAAAGGTGGAATTGTTAATATAAAAGATAATTGTAAAGGATATTCTAATAGTAAAACACAATGTAATTCTGGAGATATTTCAAATATAACATTAACAGAAGATGTTAAAAAAATAATTAATAAATTATCAAAAGAGTATAATAAAAAACCAGACTATATTGAAAAATTAATTAAGGAAGATTTTAACAATAAAAAACAAATTAAAGCCAAATATGTTAAAACTGATTTTTGGAATAGAGAGATATATAAAGATGATAATGGTGAATATTATGTTGATGTTGAAGGTACTTTACATACTATGACAGATGAGGGAGAACCTATGTATCCAGTTAAAAATATAACAAAATTGAATGAATCAATATGTAACAAACGTCAATTAAATGAAAAATTGACTAAAGTTACAGATAAACAAATATCAGAATTTGTTAAAAAACAATTAATTAAAGAAGGATATCTTAAACAAACAAAAGATAATTGGAGAGGAGAAGGTTGTAAGGACTATGATGATTCAAGAGATATTTGTTTGGATAAAGAAGTTAATGAAGACACTTTTACATCTGGTGAGATTCCAGATGATAATCATTATGGACAAATAGATAGTGATAATGTAATGGACTATGTTATAAAATATGAAAATCATGAATTAGGGACTGACAAAATGATTGAATTGATTTCCTATCTTATTAAATCTGAAAGGATAGATAATATGGATCCTGAATATATTGAAATTGCAAGAAGAATGATACTTAATCAGGATCTTGATAATGAAGGAAATATTTTATTTTCTAAAATCCCTGTATCTACACCTAAGTCTGCTGATGCGTTCAGTTTAAATGAAAAAAAAATAATTAAAATAACAGAAAAAGAATTAAAAGATATATTAGAAGATAAGTTAAAAGAAAATTATCCTCCTGGGAATAACAGTAGTTATACAACACCAAATGATGTGATTGGTGAATTACCTTTATACGATATGTAATTTTTTATGAAATAAATAACTTTTTAACATTAACTAATATTTATATAAAAAACAAATTAAAAAAATGAAAATAGCTAAAAAACAATTATTAACATTGATCAAAGAAAATTATGTGAGTGAACATCATTTACATAGTAATGAAGATAAAATAGATTTTATCCTAAAGAATCAATATTTAACCGATATTCCCTTTATTTCAATTGAAAAATTGGAAGGAATGTCTGATCAACAAATTGATCATTTTTATAATGAAGTGGAAGATGCGTTAGATACAAAACCTGATACCAACGATATAAATTATGATGTTCCAAGAGAAACTGATTTTGATGAATTAGAAATAGAAGAACCTGTTGAAGAAGAAGGTTTATTAAATAATGAAGGGAATATTGATGAGTGTGGAGAAAATTCTTCAGATGATGATTTATATGAATCTAAAATTCTAACCAAAAAAGAAATAATGGAACAATTTAATAAAAAACAATTAAATGAAGAAAAGGTTTGGAAAGATCATTTACAAAATGTTTATTCTGATAAAGAAGAATGGTTGGAATATGATAAAATATATAATTTAGCTAAAAGATTAGGATATAGTAGCCCAATTAAAGCATGGTATGATAATCCATTAATTCAAGGATCAACCGATCCAGCAGATTATAAAAAAGTAATTCAAAAACAAAATATTAAAGAAACAACTGAAGTTTCCAAAAAACATCCTTCAGTGATAAATCAAGAAAGAATTAATAAAGAAACAAAAAAATATACTACATCAGACAGAGATCAAACTTTTATGAAAAACATGGATAAAATAGTAAAAGGAAATGACGATTTTAAAACTGTAGAAGAACCTAAGTTTGATAAAGATTCTTTAAAAAAAGAAGATATTTTAGATAAAAACGCTGGTATGACTGCAGAAGAAAATTTAGAAGAATATCGTATTGGAGGAATGGGAGATTTGAGATACGATTCTAAACCTAAAGGATTCGATGAAAGAGTAGAAAATGAGATTGATCCGGTTAAAGGGAAAAGGGTTTATGCTAATTCAGTAGCAACTGATTTGGGTGCAAAAATAAATAAATTTAATAAAAAAAGAATTGAAAACAAGGATAAGGCACCCCTATATAACAAAGAAGCACAACCTATTGAGAATGTTAAAAAAGAAGATAAAGGTAAAAAACTTTCTAATGTTTCTGAACAAAAGAAAAAAGTTGTTAAACAACAAGACCAAAAGGGCACAGCGATAAAAGACCTGATAAATGAAGAAACGCTAAAAGAACTCGAAAAGATGAAGCATCTCTTCAATTATCAACCAAATGATTTTATTAATAATAAAAAGAATATTATTAAATAATCTATGAAAAAACTATATAAAATAACAGAATCTCAATTAAAAAAGGTAATTGAAAATATTATTTCTGAACAAAGTGAAATTTTAAAAGAAGGGTTTACATTGGGAGCAAATTCAAATGGTTTTACCGTACAACAAGAAGATTATCCAAAAAGAGAATTAACTAGAAAGAAAACTGGTTTTAGAAAAAGAGATTTTGATCCATATCCTCGTGAATCTGATTTAGAATCGTTGTTTGGACCATATGCAGATGATATACCTCCACAAGTTTATCAACATTTAAGAAAAAATCCACAACAATTTATAGCTAAATTTAAAGAAATTTATGGGAAAAAATATTAAAATTAAATAAAGAAAAAATGAAAAAATATAAAATAACAGAAAGTCAATATAATAGATTGATTAGAGAAATAAAAGGGGAAGATGATGAAGAATCTATCTCTACTATTTTAAATAAAGAAAAAGAATTGGATTTTGATGAACCTCTTACTCACAAAGAAATTCAAGATGAACAATTTAAGGAATTAAAGGAAAGAGTTAATTTTCTTGAGGATTTCTTTAGAGATATGGTTGATTTCATTGAGGTTTCCACTCACTCAATTGATGAATCGTTTAAAGAAGTATCTAATGGAGAAATAGGAATTCCAAGAGTAGTAAATAAACTGAATATGTTAACAACAAGAAAAGGAAGATCAACCTTTTATGTTGCAAAAAGAGGATTAGGGGCTAGTTAAAAAAAAAAGCATGAAATTAGAATTATTAAGATTTTCATCTCAAAAAGAAGATACTTTAGGGTTATTATATATTGATTCTAATTGGGTCTGTTTTACTTTAGAAGATGAATTTAGAACAAAAAAATTACATAGTGAAACAAGAGTTCCATCTGGTGATTATGAAATTAAATTGAGAACTGTAGGTAGTTTTCATCAAAATTATTTATCTAAATTTGGGCCAGATTTTCATAAGGGAATGTTATGGTTACAAAATGTTCCAAATTTTGAATATATTTTAATTCATATTGGGAATAAAGATGATGATACTGCTGGGTGTATATTAGTTGGCGATACTTGTCAGCAAAACATAACAGAAGATGGATTTATTGGTTCAAGCAATTCAACATATAAAAGAATATATCCAATTATAAGAGATGAATTATTAAAGGGAAATAAAGTAACTATTAAGATATTAGATAGTATATTATAAAGAAGAAATGAAAAGATATAGAATAACAGAATCACAATATAATAGATTATTAAAAGAAGCATCTACAGACAGAAGATTTAGAGCATCAATATATGTTGATGTCCTTGTTCCAGAAACAGATAATTTGGAACACGATAGAGAATTAGCTAAAAAAGAAGTTGAAGAAATACAAGAAAATATTCCAAATAGTTATATAGGTGGAATTGGTTATTTCCCAACTGGTAAAATTCCAGATAAGAAAGAATTAGATAGATTACAATAGTTTTTTTAATTTTTTCTAACTATTTATAATATAAATATATTATAAGTGAAACTTTTACCTTTAGTACAAAATTTACTTTTAGAAAATAAACTTACCTTAGATAAATCCATACCTAAAGGGGAATTCGGAGAAGAAAAAATACAACTTACTAATAAATTTATTGATTTTGTTTGTTCACAATTAAAAATAAAAGAAGATTGTGATATTATTCTAACATGGAATAGAACTAATGGTATGACCACCGGAGGATATAATCCTTCAAATAATAAAATTTATATATTAATAAAGGGTCGCCTATGTGTTGATTTTTATAGAAGCATATCACATGAATTAAAACATCAGGAACAAAGAGAGCTTGGATTATTAACTCCAGAATCAGGTAAAGATGGAGATAAGTTTGAAAATGATGCTAACTCATTTGCTGGAGTAATAATGAGAAAATTTAGTAAAAAATATCCTCAAATTTATGATTTATAATTAAAAAAATGAAAATAATTATTACAGAATC
>ERZ1292644.549-Hain-H14-01um-R2-549-length-24836-cov-8_pt1 | contig 22128 bp, 44 predicted proteins | sample MGYA00564402_ERZ1292644 | MGnify/ENA primary metagenome ERZ1292644 (study PRJEB36523, sample SAMEA6512644) | groundwater metagenome | collected 2019-01-09 | study: AquaDiva: Metagenomics assemblies of 32 groundwater samples
GTCGGCGCAGGAGGCCCTGAAACACGTTGTCCTGGTGGAAGGCGCCGAGCTGGCGAGCGAACTGCGTCACGCGCATGCCACCGCCCCACTCAAAGAGCTGGATCTGCCGACTGCCCCAAGTTATATTGTAGATGGGGATCCGTGTGGTCTCTGTCAGCTTGGCAGACGCAGGGTCTGTCAACTCCTGCACTCGCATCAAGTTTATAACAGTTTTGTTAGCTCTAGGGCTCTTTATCCCTAGATTCTCCATGTTCCCATGGACGCTCAGACTATATCTTCACCTCTTAGAGGTGCCGGGATTTCGTGGCGGGGTTATTCTTTCGTCACCCGCTAGTCGTTCGACCTTCGCTGCCCCTGGCCTTGCGGTTACATGCAGCGCTTGGTACGGGATTACCCGTTCTGGGCGTCCCCCGTTTAACCCGGTTGGCAACTGGCAGTCGCCCGCCAGTGGAGCATAGTTCTAATTATACTCACCGGAATGCGAGCTGAAGTCCTGGTCGGGAACCTGCGTCAGCGCCAGTAGCTTCGTCTGGCCGACCGCTTGCATAAGCAGCTGATCGCTCAGGTATCTGTTCTTGTAAATGCCACCGGGGGCAGAAATCCAAGTTGTAGTAGCCATCTCTTTGTCCTATAATGAGTTATGGCATTTTCAGACGTAAACTACATAACAAAAAGGTGACAATTTATTACAACTTGATCTCCTCTATGAAACGTGGTAGCATTCTGCGAAGTGGCAAAGGGATTGCAAGCCCTGGGGGATTGGTCTCCCCCGCGCCACTTCCCACAAAGACTTGCCCCACTAACCAAGGAGCGCAGAGATGCCGCAGACTCTGGAAGAACGACTTACCTACATGCGCCAATGGCGGGAAAACAATCGAGATAAGGTGCGCGCCCACGGCAGAAAAAACCATGCCACGCATCGCACAGAGCATCTTGCCAAACGCCAAACGTATCGAGATGCCAATCCAGCGTTGTTGAAAGCCCAACATGCTGCTGATCACGCGAAGCATCGTGACGAACGTCTCGTAAAAATGCATGACTACTACGAGGCCAATAAAGACTGGATGCTTCCAGAGATGCGTGAGTATCAGCGGGAGCATGCAGAAGAAAAGCGAGAGTACCTTACGACGTACTATCTCGAAAACAAAGAGGAGTTTGCTGCGAAGGCTAAAATATACGTCAGCACTCATCTTGACGAGTTTGCCGAGCGCAATAGAGCACGTCGAGCACGAAAGAATAATGCCCCCATCAACGACCTCACGCATGCCCAATGGCTCGAAATCCAAGCCTCTCAAGATCATCGTTGCGCCCACTGCAAAAAGAACTGTAAGAATAAATTAACCCAAGACCACGTCACCCCACTGTCCCAAGGCGGCTCCCACACGTTACACAATGTCATTGGCGTGTGCCGCAACTGCAACAGTAAGAAGGGCACCAAGCCCTCTCCGGTATTGGTGCAGCCCCTCCTGCTCACCGTAGCACCGTCAAAGAAGAAGCAACCCTAACCCCTTCCCCCGCCGATGGTCTGGACGCCTTTCACACGCTGGACCATCCCGGCCATGGTCATCGGTGTGTACTCCCCCTCGCCGGAGGCAGCCGCCACCGGCCCGGTTCCAGCCCGTGCCATAGGCTGGGGCCGGGGTGCTGCCGGTGGCGAAGCGGCAGGAGCGGCTGCTGGTGTCCGTGCCGGCATCAACGCCAGCGTCTCCCGGATCTGCTGGTCCCCGGGCAAGGCCGGGTCAATCTGGGTCGCGGCACCCCAGAACAGCCGCGAGTCACGCGACTGAAGATGCTGTGGCGTCCCGGGCAGATGCACGTCAAAGCCCTGGGCCCGGGCCTGCGCCACGGCCTGGGCGACGAGGGTATCTTGCTGCTGCTGGGCGGTCTGTGCCTGATACGATTGCTGCACGGTCTGTTGCGAGATGTTCTGCGCAACCCGTTCGATCGTCGGCTGAAAGCGCGCCTGCACGGCCTCGGTGGGCAACAGGTCTTCGTACACCGCGGCGACAATGGTTTCCGCAAAACTGCGTGCGCGCCGGCGTTCGAAGTCCGCATCAGACTCCTCGGCCCGTTGTTCCTGGATCGCGGCAAAGTTGCTCTGAAAGCGGTCGGTAATGCGGTTGTAAATGTCATCGCCCACGGTGAGGGGGACTGCAGGAGTCGCAGGCGTTGTGGAAATCGTTGGGAGTGCTGGGGTTCGCAGGGTAGCCAGTTCGGCTTCGAGGGCGTGCACCCGTGCCAGCATGGCGGCATCTGCAGCGGACTCGGTAATGGCCCCTGGCTCAATCGCCAACGGGACGGCGGTGGTCGGTGGCGATGGCTCCTCAGTCGGGAGCGTCTCCATCCCCTCCAGATCCGGCTCGTCCACCGGCAAATCTTCCAGGCCAGAGAAAGCGTGGCGCGTCAATGACAGGGCACTGCCCAGGCCCGCCGGGGCGTCTCCATCGGTCGCAGGAAGACCATCAGCCGCAGGTCGCAGGTGGATGTTCGGATCAAACGGTTCAGACATGCGTGTGTCCCTTTACAAACTCAGTAATAGTTGCAGCCTGCGAGAGAGGGGCTGCCTGGCCTATCCGATCAAAAAAGACTTCAGTTGTTGTGTGCCCGTCAAAGACCAAAAAATGATTGCCTTTAGCTAACTCTCTATGAATAAACGCATAAATGATCATCGCCTCGTCCAGTGCCGACGTCTCGGTTATGTCGCGTCGTTGCGCAACCCACGCCAGATCCTGATAGACATCCTTGATGACATTCACGATGAGCCTAAGCAGCATCACTTCATGATCTCCAATGCCTCACGAGCCATATCCCGCACTGACAACAAAAAAGGCCAGCACAGATAGCGATGGCTACCATCTGCGCTGGCCTCAGCGTTGCACGCCTTGGCGGGGGCCTAGTCCTCAAGGAGTGCGGGATATAGAATTGTAGGAATATTAAACACTTAGCCCAGCGGCATTGTCAAGCCCTCATGCGAAAACACCTGTCGGAGCAGCTGGTCGGCTATCCGCTCACCGGCAATCAGCTGGACTTCTATCCCTTCCAGGAGGCTTCCGAGTGTCCGAGCTTCCGGGTCGTCCGCAATGAGTTGGTTAATCCGAGCTGCTAGGCGTGCAGCGATCGCTTGTAGAACGATGCCACCACTGCCACTAAGGTCATTGAGGAGCGCCTGGTGTCGGGCTAAAGCCTGCGAGCGTTGTTCTTTCCGCTTCGCTTCACGGTCGAGTTGTGCGACGGGCAGCGGCTCGCCCGTCTCCATATCCACTTCCAGGCCGGTGCCCATTGGGTACTGACGGTTAGCCATATATGTCGCCTACTCAGGTTCTCGGAGATTGGGTATTGGCATAATCCGAACGGTCTTTTGATCCGCACCACCCACAAGCCACACGGTTTCCCACCGGGGCCTCAGCAGATGAAGACGCTCCAGCCATCCACCAAAGCCGCCACGCTGGACACGGCGCCGCTCAGGCTTGAGCATACTCGCCTCCATGGCAAGACGCAGGCATTCCCGCTCAAGGTGTCTGTTGCGATATTCACTGCTAATCACTACTGCCTCCTTGAGTCGTACGCCGTGCTGCCATGTCTCGCTGTGCCGCGATCTTTTCCCGCTCGACATCCAGGGCCTCACGCTCGATCTCGACGCGATCCGCTTCCACGGACGCCTGATGCGCCGCAGTCAACCCCTGCTGCCGTACCGTCTCGGCTTGCAGCCGAAGCTTCTCGTGTTGCGCCGCAATGGCACTCGCAATCTTCGCCAACTGGCCTTCCGTTTGGAGCATCTCCATCCCGAGTTGGGCTTCTTCCCGGCGCAGCGTCTGCGTGAGTTGGGCAATCTCCAGGCCAATGCGCGCGATCTCGGCGCGCGCTTCTTCGGTCGCTACCGCGCTTTCCATTTCGGCCTGACGCGTCTCTGCCGTCGCTTTAAGAATTTCCAATTCGCCCTGGTGCGCCTCCACTTGGGCCTTCTGTTCTTCCAGGGCGACTTTGCGTTCATCGAGTTCGCTCTTTTTCTGAAGCGTGGCCAACTGCATCTTCAGCAGGTCGTTCTGCATCTGAGCGGTTTCTTCCGCACGCTGACTCTGCTGCTGCATAAGTTGCTCGGCTTCCTTCTCGCCAATCACCAGCTTCTCATCTTCCAGATTGGCCCGGGCTTCAATCGCCTTGACCACATTATACGGGCGGACATAGGCAGCAAAGACCGGGTGGGTGGACATCGGCACAATCAGGCGCTCAATCGCGGCCAATTCTTCGGCTTCTTGCAAGAGTGTCTGGAGACCAGAGACATGCAGTGTGCCTTGCAAAGGTGGCAGTGTCACGCCAGTGGGAGAGTCATCCGTAAAGTCCGTAAAGATGGTCGGTTGCCCATCCCCGCGGTCCCCAAACATCTCCACCAGTTCTTCCTGGGTGAACGCTTCAAGAATCGTCTTCCGAGTGGCGTCCAGGCGTAACGTCTCCATCCCCGCGAGGATCGCCTGCACCGCCCCGACGTCTTCATTCATGCCCATCTTGGTGAAAGCAGAGCGGGACTGGGCCAGGTTCTGCGCCGCTTCCCGCGCCGTAATCTCGGCTCGGTAGCCTGGGAGGCCCTGGATAGGGTCATTCACCATCGTGCCGCGCTGAAACACCTGATCGAGCCACTGGCTGTGCGCCATGACATCGCCCGTAATAAAGCGCTGGTCAACGGTCCGGACCGCCTGTTGCCCGCTGACGGTGTTCATGGTCTCATACAGCTTGCCAGGAGCCGGATCTATGTCGTCTTTCACCGTCAGCGCCTGCGTATTGATCTCCCGCATGGGATTGACGATCCAATTCTGGTAATCGGCGTGCAGGCAGAGCAGATTGCACATGAGATGCCACACGGACACCACCGATTGCAGCAGCGAGCGGCCTTCAAAGCGCAAAAGATGCGGTAGCGGCGAGAAGCCCACGCCAGGCCAGCGCATCGTCGAGTAGGGGGAGGGCGCCGGATCGCTAATCAGTCTCGTCCCCGCTACGGTATAGGTGGCATTCGGCAGGAGCATCTCGCCATTAGGAGCCAGGACCGTACCCCAGAACTCGCGCGTCAGGATCGCGTGGCGGAAGCGATTGCGCTGGTAGACGTAGTTGCGCAGCCGAGCCTGGTCGGTCTGATGGAGCATCTGGTTGTTCCCGGAGGTCTCCCGCTGGGCGTCGTTGCGGAGCCCTGCGGTATTGCGATAGATGCCATCCTTCTCACCCTGGCGCAAGACGTGATAGTCGTTCCACTCGCTGTGGATCCAGTACATGCCGCTTTGCGGCTCGCGGTTGAGGGCATTCGGATCCCGGTCAATCTTCCAGGGTTCCACAAGGCTATAGGTAAGAACGCCTTTACTCGCGTCCCAGATGGGAATCATCTCCATCGACTGGCCCACGGCAAATCCCATCTCAGAGGCGTCGGTGAAGCGCACGATAAAGTTGGAGTGCTGTTCGTCCAGTTGGCGCTCCATGAACTTCGTCCAGAACAGATTGACGGTCGCGCTGGGCTCGTTCTTAATCGACAAGAACTGTGGCGAAAAGGCCGCCTGCACCATCGCCACGGCAAACTGCACGGCCGCGTACGGCTTGGGAAGGACCGCGCGGTTCTGCCAGTCGAGCTTGGCGGCGTAGTTGGGCGGTTCTTTCTCCTGGTAGATGTCCCAGGTCTGCCGCTGAATGAGGCGCACATCGCGCAGCGCCGTCGCGGTGGTGCGGCAGCATTCTTCCACGTAGTCCACAAAGTGCCGTGGATTCTCGCCGGCGTAGGCCTCTGCTGCGTTGGTGCGCTCCCCCATCTCCTGATCATCGGCGACACTGATGTTCTGGAGCTCACGCAGGATGCGGCTGATTTCGGTCCGAATCAGGCCTTCCTGCGGAGGGATGGGATTGTACCCGCGCAGACCTACTGGAGTGGTGGCCATCTATGCAAGATCCTTCTGCTGTACAGCACAATCGGCAAGGAGGGCGTCAACTTTCGCGTTCCACGCGTCAAGCGGCAACAAGGTGTCATCGGGAACAAAGTCCGAGGCGTCGCAGGGCTCTGGCAACCGCCAAGAATGCGCCTCCAAGGTATACGGACACGATTCCTCAAGCCAGACGAATGGCTCTGGCACAGCTGGCGAGTCTACGCGCCACGTGGGACGCGCCTCCACAACATGGTACGGCTGGTCTTCTGGCGTCAGTAGGACTTGCTCTGGAATCCAATCTATGATAGGCCAAGTGTATTCTAAATCCCGCAACCTCCGCCTTATCTGTGCAATGAGTGTATCCATGCTGGCCATTACCTCTTTCCATTCACAAACGGCAGCGCCCGCTTCTTGGCGCGGCTGCGCTTCTTCCGGGATTGGCCTGAAACACTCATGGCGATCGCCACTGCTTGTTTGCGGTTGGTCACCACTGGGCCACTTGACGAGCCGCTGTGGAGTTCGCCCGCAGAGAATTTGTGCATCTCCTCGGCCATGGCTTCGTCTTTGGCCTTCTTCGAGGCGCTACGAGGCAGGCGTGGCATCGCGTCCCTCTATCTCTTGCATAAGTTGCCCAACCGTCGTGCACACCACCGCCGCCCCATCGCGGCGTATAATCGTACAGGCCATCTCAAAGCGCTCATGAGGACAATACGTCCGGCGGTACGTGTCATCATACTCTAAGTGGCAGGTAGCACATTTCACGAGCATTACTTCTTCCAGTCAATCTTGGCGTACTGCTCCCGGTAACGCTGGCTCGGCGGCAATCGTCCAGCTTCCCGTCCCGGATCACCGCTGGGGAGATTTGGGGGCGAATCCGACCAGCCAAGCGTAGGATCAGGATAGTACACGGTTTTCTCGCCACCGTCCCGTCCACTGCGTAGATCAACAAAGACTTCCTGTGTGATAGGAGTCCCGTGGCGATCTTTCCCCAGCATCTGGCGCATGGGATACATCCGCTCGGACACGCGTGAGCCGACTTTCTGCTCAACCGTGAGTGAGCTTTGTCGCCGTTCCCGGTTACTGCTCATAACGCCAGACGATCCAAAAGATCGCGTACATTGGCGGTAAGGCGCACCACGGTTTTCGTACGGTCATGGAGTTCCTGCCCCAGCCGAAACCCAAACGGTGGTGCTTCTTGCGCCATATTCTTCGGTGTTCCACCAGGCAGAAGCACGCCACCATGTTCGAGGCGTTCGCGCAATGTATCCAAGACCATGCTCGCTTCTTCAACTTGATCACCAAGTTCAACGACGAGTGAGGCCAATGGAGAAAGCGTGCTGGTCTGCTCTGGCCCTGCAGGCGCAGAAGGGTAAGAATATCCAGCCTGTTCGCGTGCATAATCTTGTGGCATCTTGCTCTCCTTTATCCACCCATGCTTCTGGTGGCGTAGCTACTCGCCAGAGCACGGACGCGCCGCTGCTGCGGGTAGTGGGATTTGCGCAGATACGTCTGATGTGTCAGTGCGCTCCAGGGCGCAATAACACACACGGCATTCGCCCAGGCATCACATACATGGCTCGCATCATCCTTGAGCGGCGTCAGTTGTGTCGCCACGCCGGCTTTATTTATGGGATAGTGCCAGCGGCCCTTCAACCCACCGATCAACCTCTTGCACCGCACCGGATCAATGAGCACGGCTGGTTGCCCGCGCACCATCCATTGCAGCGCATGCAGCACCCCGAGACGAATCTGTGGCCAGGTCTGCGGACCAAGCTCAAAGGGCACGAGTTGCCCCATGCCAGGATCAAACTCTTGCTGCACGGCATCGGCGGCGCACTCGTCGTGCCGGCTCTGATCTGGCTGGCGCATGGTGCGGTCGCCAATCTGCCGCCAGCCATACGATTTATCTTTCCAGCGCGGCGATTGGACGAGGGGATTCACCTGGTTGTGGAGGAGATCTCGGACGTCCTCTCCATCAACACACTCGTCCAGAATCCAGACCCGGCCATCTGGCCACTGCTGCCCCATGACCACCGCAGGATTGGTCCAACTATCCCATCCCACCCAGGACATCAACCCTTCCACAGGCTCAAGCGGGATCGGCGAGACATGAATTGCCGGATTAAACGAGCGCCCAGTCACCGCCTTGCCCGGATAGCGCATCGCCGCCTCACCCTTGACGAACCGGGCATAGCCAATAGGATCATGGGCATACGCCGCGATGACCGCCTGCTGGGACTCGGCTTTCAGATGTGTGTTCTCGCCGGGAGGGATTTCGATTGTTTCTTTGGTAATGAGAGGGGTGCGTGGGTCCACCATCCCATCCGGGGCCATGAGACATCGGCTGTAGAACCAATGCTCCTCGTCGGGATGGTTCGAGCTTATCTGGAGCCGGCCTTTGGTGCCTTGTTGACGGGTACAGCGCACCAGAGCGGCATTGTAGAGGTCCTCCGAGAGGCCCGCGTTGGCGGTGCGGGCATCCGTATAGGGGCACGGTTCTTCGAGCCAAATAAGCCCCCACTCCCCACCCTGGATGTCCGCGATCGAGGCCAGGTCGTCAATCCCCAAAAGGTCCACATCAATGCCATGGCCCGTGTAGAGTTGGAGTTTCTTAAAGTCGTGACTCCACTTATGCGGGGTGCTGGATTCTTCAAAGAAACGCTCAAAGGCGGGAACAATAGTGCGCAGGATGTTGGTATGCGTATCACGGATCACACAGGCGTGGAGCTTCACCCCACAGCGATAGCCGTGATAAATCATGGACATGATACATGCCCACGTTTTTCCTTGCCCGAACGTCGATACCGCCACGACGATCGTCGCCGTGGACTGGATAATACGTTCCTGCGCCGGCGACGGCACGATCTCATGCTTGCGCATCGTCGCGGCCGAAACCGCACTCAGCGTTGGAACGTCCGGGGGATACCAGGGCATAGGCGTGTGTCCTGTGGACGGCGTCCCTCGCAATCACACAACGAGGGGAAAAATCACTGCTGCCCTATGGCCCTATGGCGGATACATGCTAAGATAGGGCTCCATGTATACAGAGACGCCAACTGACCAGCGGTCAACACAGGGCAGCATCAAAAAAACTAATAGCAAGTTTAGCCGGGCATGTCAAGCCCGTGCAGGCACTCCCACAACTATATGAAGGAACACCTATGCATCGCTCTCCTTCTCAACTGTTGTACCGCGCCTGGCCGGCGCTCGCCCTCCTCGTCCTCCTCAGCGGCACGCCCGCCCAGGCTTTGACGCTCGGCTGGACGGCTCCGACCACCAATTTGGATGGCTCGCCGCTCACCGATCTGGCATACTATCGGCTGTATTATCGTGCCCCAGGAACCGTCCCCTGGGTGCTGGTCGTCGGCGCCGAAGTTGCCGCGACGGTGCTGTCGGTGACAGTAAGTCCCCCCGTGGTGGGCGACTATGTCGTACGGGCGGTAAATAGCGCCGGCGTTGAATCGGACAACTCGAACATCCACTCGGTCAAGAAGCCGAGTCGCATCACCACGCTTCATCGGCAGTAAGCCTGCCGTACAGGAGGTTTTCGTATGCGTACCACTCGTCGCTCTCCCCGTGCCCTCATGATTGTCCTCCTTGCCGTAAGCCTTACCCTCACTGGGTGTGCGGGCATGACCGTCCATGATGTCCTCACCCGTCATCATCTCCTCCTCAAGCTCGCCGTCCAGACGGGCACGGTCATGATCGTGCGAGACAAACCCCAGGTCGCGCCCACCGTTGTACAAGTGGCGGTGATTTTGCGGCAAACGGTCACCGTGCGTGACCCGTTGGCCCCGCTGGCGGCGATGGAACTCCTCAAGGCGGAGTTGGGAAAGATGCGGCTCGGCGCTGAGGAGCGTTTGCTGATCCTGGCGCTGGCTGACGCGGTGTACAAGGAAGTGCATGACTACATGCTCAGGCAGCGCGGAGACGTGCCGGCGGCGATTCGGTTGACGGTGGCCGAAGTCGCAACCTGGATAGAGGACGCCGCGGCTGTGTATGTTGCCAAGCGGGTATAGCCACACATAGGAGACTCCATGCCGCAATTAGAGACCAAGGAATTTTACAAAACATCGGAATGGTGGCTTACCATAGCCAGCAATGTCCTGGCTATTGGGGCACAAGTCGCTGAGGTACTCCCCCCCAAGTATGGTCTTGCCATTATGGCGGTCGTCAATATGGGCTATGCGCTAAGTCGCGGCATAGCAAAAAGCGGAGTGCCGCCCAAGCCATAAGACTCTGAGAGTGTGGTGCTGAGAGGATGATACAGAGACTATGGCAGAACGCCGCGCTGTCCCTCAGGATCTTCCACCGCAGCGACAGAGCAATGGCAATGGCTGGAAATCTCTCTCTATCGCGTTGATCAGCCTCGTCGGCACCGTCTTTGTCCTGGTGACGACCTTCACAAAGGGGACGGCCACTATTGAGCAAGTCCGCGAAGAACGCGCCATCTCGAAAGAGGAGCGTGCCCAGTCGAAAAGTGAGGCCGACGGCATCTGGAAGGGCCTCCAGGCCCTGGAAGAACGGGTGACGGCGCTCACTCGTGACCAGGATCGCCGGGGTGGGCGTGTCGATCGGCTCGAAGAAGCACACCAGCGTGTGGAAGGCCGTCTGGCGGCTCTTGAAGCCGCCCTTGGCACGCTGATGCAACTCAGGGCGCAGTTGGAGGCGCTCAAAGATTCAGTTAATCGCGTGGATAATCAACTCAGAGATCTAAACGAGAGATTGCAACGGAGGCCAGAGCCACTGCCGGAGTCGCCGCGTGGCCGGCCCCTTCCGCGCGGCTTCCCTTAGTGAATAACAGAGGAGAAAATCTATGACACGATTACTGATCCTTAGCCTAGGCGTGCTATTCGGTCTGAGCGGCTGTCTTCCCCAGGTAGCCCAAGCTCCACCCCAAGCGGCAGTTGTTCCCATAGCCTCCCAGATGGTCATTTCTCCGCCGTCAGTCAAATCGCAGGAGGCGGCACAGGCTATTGAAAAGAGCGCAAAAGACACCGAACTCAAAGCCAAAGAGGTGGCGCTCGCCGCGTATGAGCGGCTGGTCGAAAGCACGCGGCAAGGAAAAGTGAGCCAAGCGAACTATAGCAAAGCCCAGAAGATCTATGACGGGGTGGTGTCGGCGCTGCATGCCTATAGCGTCCTGTCACCGCTGGGAGGGCGGCCGGCCGACGATGCCCGCCTAGCCGTGGCAAAAGCGCTCGCAGAGTTTCTCACGCAGGTCCAGCAGCTCAAGGTGTTTTAGGACGACCTCATGCTGCTTCCTCAGGACCAAACGGATCGCCATCCTCGTAGGCTTGCAGGACTTTCCCCCGAAATGCCTCCGCCGCCGCAGAACGACCCAGGTGAGTGCCCTTTTCGATAAGGCTACTCTTCTGACGCATCGAGCATAGGCCTAGACGGTCTCTCTGCGACAGCAAAGTACCCATCATGACGTACAACGAGGAGATGGGGACACCACAGGATACTCTCCGCATTGGTGGTACGAAACGTCATTCCCGGCTCCCACATACCTCCACACGCACGACAATGGATACGTGCCGGTGGAGTCTCTCGCATGACCACGCCAAGCGCCTCTGAAGGATTGAGCATGGGCAGGCCGAGGGGATCATCAGTAGACCAACACAGCGGGCCGCGCCAGACATCATCGAGGGTGGCGCCATCAAGAGGCACAGAGCCGCAGTCCGGCTCATATTGCAGCTCGTCCTCCTCCCGCTGTATCCAGGCCGCTATGCGTTGTAGGGAGGCGTCAAGGCCCATGGTTGTTGCTCTCCTTCAGAGTGCGCTTGCATATATGGCTGGTCTGCCGCAAGCTAGGTAACAACATTGACAAGGCTCTCAAACAGATACTGTCCAGGTCATCCTGCGTCCTCAACTCCGAACGGATCCCCATCCTCATAGGCCCGCAGGACGGCCTCGCGAAACGCCTCCCAGTCACGCTTCTTGATGCCCCCGCTCTCTAGATATGGTAAGTCGTACAGGTCGCAGAGCTTCTGCGCGGCCTGCCGCAATTTGCGACTCGCATCTACGAGACAGAAAATGGCAGCGCGTTGTGACACCCCTGGAACCATTGCCACCTGCTCAATCCTGTGGATGCGCGCAGTGAAAAACTCATCGTAGACCGGCGTTGTTTCCTCGTCTGCCATCTAGCCCCCTTATAAGCGAAAGTGCTCTGCCGCCTCTGCTATTATGAGCATGTCTGCGGCAGTGAGACGGACCCCCTGCTCCCAGTGGTCATACAGCGCCTGCTGGCCTTCCGTGCAGGCAAAGTCCCCGGTCTGCTGTAGCGCATGGAGAAAGCGTTGCAACGTCCTCGCCTCCAGCCAGATACACTCCCAGCACATGTTGCCTACCCAGGAGCGCCTCTTGACAACCTCGAACGTCTCGCTGCTGAGGACGAGAGACATGATGTTGAGCGTCATCGGATGCCCCTCGCCGCCTAGCCACCCCTCATGCTCCAGCGTCATCGCGTCATGTAACTCTACGACGCGCAGGAGTCCATCGGCATTGCCGCGTTCATCGTTACATGCCAGCATGACGGGGACGATCAATTCCGTCACCGCAGGATCTCCATTTGTTGGAAGTCCATCGCTGCCCTTTCTTGTGTGCGCTACCGCAGCAGCAGCTTCCCATCGCACCGGAGCACCGTCAGGGACAGTCGTGAGAAGGCCTCGTCATCGGGTATCGCCAGCCCCCTGCTCAAACAGCATCCCGGTCGGTTCATGGCGGTTGGGCCATTCGTGCACGAACAACCGTCGCAGATGCACGTCGATCTCTGGCCGTATCTCTCCCGAACCCTCTTTCCAGTTGAACGTCCATTCAACGGCGTGCACCCGCCACCGCGTGGGCGTGTTGATCTCGCCGTCAATCGGATGCAGGATACGTCCCAAGATGATCAAGTCTCCACGCCGTGGCACGGCAGTCCCGTGACAACTATAGAGGCTCGCTCCCTGCCAGACAAAGGTGATGAGGCATAGGGCAGAAGAATCAGAGGGGTGCATCATGACTGACTCCTTTCCTGTCAGAGGCTGAGGCCGCCCGGCCTTTCTCCTGGCTTTCAGCCGGGCGCGCGCCAGACTAAGCTCCCCCGCAAGGGGGCCCTCCAGGAGGCCGCGGTGGCACCTCAGCGTCAAGCGCTCTTGCGACTGGTAGGATCGTGGGCTTGTCGCCAATGGAGATCCGTAATAGTGGGATCATGTGCTAACAATGTCATGCGATGTGTAATGACGCACGGCGGTAGGCAATCGAGACAGAATGCGAGAAAAGATGCAGAACCATCTCGGTCACGTTGTTCCCCACCAGGACGCTTCCCTGTCTGACAGACCGTCTCGGTATACCAGAAGCGAAACTGATGCAGATCTATCACGCTATAGGCTTCAAGGCGTTGCGTCATCTCATTGCCCCACCCGTACAGGAAGCAGTCGCCCCAGCCACAAAGCATCTTGGTAAATTCAGTCTCCATGCCAGACCGCCGCGCAAAGCGAAACGTGATTTCATTCCGCCGATTAAAGGCTAGTCGTTGGGACAGGCGGCGCACGCGGACGGGAAACCGCTGGGCTCCTACTGCAAACATGAGATCGGTATTGTGTATGCGATCTTCATCGAGTGGCGCAATCTGAATACATGCTAACCCCAGTAGCATCTTGATATGCGGCGTAAATTGGTCAGCCCACGCATGGGATTCCTGCCAAGGCTCATTCACCGTTGGTCTCCTGTGGAGATTCGAGCCCCCATGAATCGAACCCCGGGATTGCTCTGCGTCCAAACATATCGAGGCGCCTCCCAGCAGTGACGCGGCGTAGCGTCGCATAGAAACACTCCGGCTTTTCGCTGTGCTCGCCACGCGGTGCCTTAAAATAGGTCTTGAAATCTTTTGTGTCCACGAAAATGGGTACTCCTTTGCGCCCGTAGAGTGCAAATTCTACGTTATTCTGCGCCAACCCGAGCGGTTGCATGCCGCCAGTTTTTTCCCAGACAAAGCAACAGCTATAGGTCAACCCCCAGGCCTCAAACAACGTCAGGGCCGCAGGCAAAAAGCGCTGCGTAGTCCACACCCAGACATGGGCGCTCGCAGCCAGCGGGAGATGGAGCAAACGAATCCTCTCCACGGGCATCGTCGGATACGCAAGCGCAACTTGATTAGGTCGGGCCTCACGACCCTGGAAGGCAACGGGCCAGGGCGGATCAACCACGACGACATCATAGACGCCCTCGGCCGCCTTGATCGTCTGATTGGCTCTATCCTCCAGCGCTTTTTTCGCCGCAGTACGTTTGGCAAAGTAGGGCTTTTTGCGCTTGCGATAGGCCCGCATTTTTTCTGTATGGTTCTTATAGATACGTGGACGACCGACTGGGTTGGGCATATATTCTCTCCCATTTCGTCTACAGATTATGTATACGAAATTCCAGCAGTGCGGTCAAGGGAGAAAATGGCTCATCTCAGTATCGTTTCGTCTCAGCACGACCAGGGCTTCCAGGGCCTGATCCCATTCGTGATGGACTCTCTCGTAGATGGCAGACATTGCTTGACATCGTGCCTCCACGTCCGTCCCAGTCAACGCGAGCCTGTGCTCCCACAGCGCCTGCGTCAGCCGGGCGTAGGGCGTCAGGAGTTGGGGGGTAGGAGCGGAGGTCATGTTGCCCGCTGTTGTGGGAACAGGCGGATAGGGCACGTCCCCAGCCGTCAGCGGCGCAGAGGTCGGAGTATGGCTCCCGGCGGTGCCTTGCACGGGAATCGTCAAGCTCCCATACTCGACAAACTGCAAGCCCTCGGCCTTGAGCTGTCCCAGCGTCCGCAGGCTCCGGTCATCGAAGGCAAAAGGATTCCGGTGTTGTTTATCCATGAAGATCTCCTGAGAAAAGGTCTAACTGTCGTCTCGCTGTATCGAGCATCGGCAGTGTCGTGCCATAGCGTGAGGCACTAGACCCGTCAAACGAGGTTGCCCCTGCGGCTACACAGAGGGCAATCCGCCGGGCTGTATTCACCCGTCCAACATGACACCAGCACCCTGCCTGGCGTGCCAGCGTCCCCCACTGCGGCAGAGTCTGCTCTTTCCAGGCCGTAGAGCCGCCCACGAAGATGCCCACGCGGGCGCCCAACCACGGGGCCACATCGGTCGGCGTCAACCCATCCTGGACGGCCAGAAGGGCTCGGGGACTGGCGTCGAGTACCCGCCGCATCCACTGCAGGGAAAGGTCCAGGGACGCCTGCCCACCGGCGACAATGTCGGGGATTGTCGTCCAGTCGGCGTGTGCGCCCAGTTTGCCCAGGGCGTGTTCAAAGGCCCGCACATCAAAGACGCGCCCTTGTTGATAATATGCCCAGGCGCCGTTATCAAGAGCGTACGCAAACCCCTCGGTGCGTAACGAGGCCGCTGCACACACCAGCAGGCGCCACTCGGCCCGCCGTAATGCTGCCAGATTCCGCCGCGTGCCTGTCCGTGCCGCATACGCGAGCATGCCCCTCTCCTCCAGATGGTCAGCCGTGCCCGTGGGCCACGCTCCCCTGTGGAGTGCGGTCCAATGAGTGCACGTCGTTTGGGCCACGACTGACCATCGCTGACCTCTACCGCCGCCCCCATTCCAGCACGGTCTTCCGCTTCATGCAGAGCACATAACGGAATCCGGACCAGCGCGTGTTCGATGACCGCATCGTGGATGACAGACAAAATTGACATACAGACTCCTTATCACACGGGGGAAGGCGGGCCGGGTTACACGGCCCATCCTTACTTGCGCATAGCCCGATCAAAACGGCCCGTCCGTTGAGCGAACCGCCCACGATCTGTCCCAGGCCCAACCCACTCTTTGCCTTGCTTTTTGAGCATATCGTCCTTGATGATTTCTTTCGGTTGTGGGAGGATTATATCCTCCTCTGCGGAGAGGGCTCGCAGGGAGTGGTGGACCTGGGACCGGCAGAGCCCATGACTCTGCCGCTTCGCCCATGTGCCTCCCCAGCCACCGCAGCCGTTCTTGATCTTTGGGATATGTCTATAGGACCGACTCATCTCAAACGCTCCTCGCTAGGGAAGGCGGGCCGAGTTACACGGCCCAGGTGGTGATGAAGCCAGCCTGCTGACGGCAGCGCCTTCCTATGATGCTCCCTCGTTCTTGAACAGCGGCAGACCTGTGTAATCGTCTATGCCTGCTGGCGGCCTTTGTGTCCCTTCCCACTGAGCCAGTGCGTTCAATTGCAAGCGCGCCCTCGCCTGATCATGCAGATAGGCATACGACAAGTCCAGTCCTACACCATGGCGGCCTAATGCGCGTGCCACTAAGGGGACTGTGCCACTCCCAACGAAGGGGTCCAGCGCGAGGCAGGGCACCGGGGGACCTGCCTCGCATTGGCACGCAGATTCCCAGCCCGTCGTGTGGACTGCAACCGTCCGTTCCCCCTGGCCCACAGGGGCAAGAGGCGCACGGGCATCATGCGTTTTCCCGCGCTGAAAACTGCTGCCATTATACGAGGGGACATCGCCAGTGAGGCGCTGGACAGTACGCACCCACGGAGTCCCACACGCGGGGCAACACCCACGCTCACTCGTCCCAGCTTTGATGCAGCGCTCGACAAGGGCCGTGGGCATCGTCGCAAAATGGGCACCCGTGTAGGACTCCGTAGGCAGTGACCACACCGACCGGCTGTTGCGCCCGGTCCACGTCTCCAGTGTGCGCCGTGCCCATCCTGTGTGTCCAAGGGTCCCACGGCTCGCAGGGTAACAATCAAGCCCCCCGTGTCCTGCTTCCTTAATGGCTTCGGCGTCATAAAAGTAGGTCGGGGACTTGGCGAGGAGAAACACCTGCTCATGCGTTTTGGTCGGACGATCAGTCACACTCTCAGGCATCGGATTCGGCTTCGCCCAGATGATCTCTGAGCGCAGTATCCAGCCGTCCGCTTGCAGTGCAAGGGCGACGCGCCACGGGACGCCAGACAGTTGTTTTTTGGCATAACTATCCCCGAGCACAAGGAACAGACATCCGTCGTTCCGCAGCACTCGCCACAGCTCTCGCCCAACTGCCACCAGATGACACACGTAACACTCCCCGCAACCCCGCCCGGCCGCCCAGCCAAGGCAATCATGCACCGCTTCACCGCCCAACTCTCCCTGACTCGCGCCAATGCCGTACGATCTCAGCCCCCAGTATGGCGGGCTCGTACAAATCATCTGGCAACACTGGTCGGCGAGTGGGATATGCAGACTGTCGGCGTGTACAAGCATAACGCCGGTCATTACATCTCCTCCACCGTGTAAACCCCCTCGCCGATCGTCCCCTGCGCCACCGCCCGCGTCGGCCCCCGAGACGTTCGCGCATACAAGATGCGAAAGCGCCGCCACGGCGCATGGGGGTCAGCGGGGTCGGCGTCCTGGGTGTGCAGGTACAGGTAGTACATAGCCATCACTGCGGCCGTTCTGGCTGCTGCTGGCGAGTCCGGTAATAGATGAGTTCCATGTCTCCGAGCGTCCTACTGAGGAGTTGGTCGTGCGCCACAACCTGCTGGCGCATCTGCTCTTTCAGCCACTCCGGGACGCTGAGGGCGTTGACGTGGTCAATCCACGCCGTCCGCTCCATCACGCCCATATGCTCCCTCTCCCAGTACTCCGGCGGTTTCCTCCGGTTACGCGTCATCTTCTACCCGCTCATACATTGCTTCAAATGTAGTCGCCTTGCAGGGATAGACCTCGCCCTCAATCCCTCGGATCACATAATCGTAGGGGCGCGCAATCATCCTCCCTTCGAGCGTGGCAATGCTGAGTGCATACGTCCCATCTGGCGCTTCCGGAAGGATGGCGATGTCCGTGCTCAAGCGCAGAATCGCTGCCAGATGCTCTTTCGAGCCATCCAATTGCCACGCGTCGATCACCACAGGCTTTTTTCGGTATCGTGCCATATCTATCTCTCCTTATACTCCAGCTGTGCCATCGTCCCCTCCTCCCGGCGCCGCGCCTGCTCCGCTTCGACCTCCCGCAGCCGCTCGGTCAACACGGCGTACTGCTCGCGCAGGGCCTTCTCCCAGGCGTCGAGCAGGTTCTGCGGCATCTGGGGCAAGTCGTAGGCAAGCAGGGTGGCGTGGGGGCCTTTAGGCATCCGTCACTCCTTCCGTCTGTCGGTGCTGTTCCATGACTGCCAGCACGCTCACCAGTAATAATGCGTGTGCCTCGGTTAGCACCTCGGTCGGCCACTTCACACTGACGGCCCGCAGGCCCCCGATGGCGACCCAGGCCTCGCCGTAGGAGCGGTGATCCCCGTACCACAGCGCAGACGTGGTCATGCTCTTGTCGCGGAGACGGCAGAACGCTTGATACGCCTGCCCAAGATGACTCAGCGGCCACCAGACCGTCTCGTATTCCAGATGAAAAGGATAGGGAAAACCATCAGGCCACACAATATTTTCACCGGCCAACCCAAGTTCCCACGCCAGACTGGTCAACGCTACCCCGTCGAGGGCGCGGATGACCTCGGCGGCGAGTGGCTCAGGCAGTGGCACCTCCTCTGCAAGCGTTGGCTCCTCTTGCATCACAATCGGAAACGTAAACCGCCGCCACACCCGTGGGAAGCCCTCCTGGGCGAGCGCACACGTCTCCACAAAGGTGTGCAGCCCACGCAGGACAAACGTGCTGCAACTCCCAGCACGGGTATCTATCGAGTAATCCCAGAAGCTCAGCAGCGTCCAGCCATTGAGGTGCACGAGGGTGGCGCGGCCCTCAACCTGGGGTAGCCGTGGGGGCAGGACGCCGCAGTCCAGCGCGGCGAATGGACAGGGAAAATCCTCTGGCACGGCGTACATCCCTATGCGAGAGCCCGTCATAATATGCAGATAATGTCCAACGTCCTTCCAACAGCCGAAATAGTACATCTGCGGCATGTCAGCCATCGCCTACCCCCTTATGGCATGTCATCGAACGCCTCAGCAATAAACATGAGACAGAGCATGGCCACGATGCCCCATCCCGCCAGGGCAAGCACCACCGCACCACAGGCGAGCCACCAGCACATACGCCCGCCCTCCTCTTCGTTACCAGAACAACCGGCCGAGCCATCCCGCGAGCGCTGCCACAACCGCCGTCATGAATCCACTCAGGAACGCACGCCAACAGGTACGACACAAGACGCCGACCAGTTCAGCCCGACTCATCTCTCCGCAGTTCTGGCAGGCCTTGGGGCTCATGCTCGCTCCTCCATTATTCCTGCGGCTTTAACATCTGTGCCAAGACTCCACGTTCTGTGACAAATCCGGCCGCAGAAAAGTGTCCTCCTCCATTATATTGGCGTGCTACCTCACTGAGATCGACTTTCCCATGCCCGCGCAGGCCCCATTGCACCTTGTCATCGCGGAAGAAGAAATAGGCGCAAAACGGGATCTCCGGGCGCGTGGTGCACAGATAATCGCCGACTTCGGAAAAGAGTGTCGTCGCGTTGACAATCGGCACCTGATACCCGGCGATCTCGCCCCAGATCGCCCGTGCCGCTTGCTCCTGTACGAGGGCATCCGCGTAGCGCTGCATGGCGTTGCCCTCAGTGATGATCCGGTGCATCCCCTCCGCCTCGTCCATGTCCTGGGCAAACTGCTCAATACTCAGGAAGTCCTTGTCACAGGCCCAATACGCTAGGCTGACGGCCTTGCTGTCGGGGAGTGTCCACTGCCAGAGGTCGCGGTCCCGGACGTAAGCGAAAAACAGCGGCATCTCACCGGGCTCCGCACCCTCCTCACTGAGCGAACGATACCCATGCAGATGCTTCCATGTGAGCGATGCTCCTGATTCTTGCAAGTCAAAGCGGACATCTAAGCCTCGAATCTCTTGACGCACGAGACTCTCTAGATCCCGCTGCGCACTGACATGGTGATCCAGTACCGTCACATACGGTTCACGGGATTTTCCCAGATTCAGCCGTGCGGCGAGCAAGGCCTGGAGCGTTGCCGCCGGATAGCTAAAATCCACGATATAGACCGTGTGATCCCGTGGAATCTCCGGACACGGCTCGCCATACACCACTGGCAGATACTGGGCGTCATCGCCAAACACTTGCCAACACGCAAACGCGCTGGCATAACCATCGGGACAGTTTTTATGGAAAAGGACCGTCGTATGCATAGTTGTACCTATTCCCGCTCCTCTGTGGCCATAGAGGGCTTCTCACGTTTGGTATCATCGGTCGTGTGCCGCAGGGTGTTGCCTTCATCCTCCTTACTCCTGTCACAGGCGTGTGGAGAGGCATAAGACCAGAAGGCGTATTCGTTACAGGCCGGGCAGAACCACTGGCAACTCATGGCCTTGCTCCTTCTTCGGGTGTTCTCGTGCCACCGTGAACGCGCAGCGTATCCATGGCCACCCCGATCATCGTCAGACAGACACCAGCCAGTAGGCCCAAACAGAAAAATATCCAGCACATACGCCCTCCTACTGCCGCCCGACCGTCACCACGCACGGTTCCCCACCCGTCCCGTGTACGACGACCTGGGCCGCTGGCGCACGGGCCCAGTACTGGTGCCAGGCCTGGGCGAACACGGCCTGGGCCTGCGCACAGGGGAGGTGGGCATTGTGCAGGGCGACGGTGAGGATGAAATGCACATGGGTCGGGTCAAGGGCGGAGGGTGTCATCAGGCTGTCCTTCTGCTCCCTGGGGCGGAGCGTATTCGGTTAAAAACTGTTCCACGGACATGGTACGATGCCGCTGCACGGCGCTAATCGCACCACAGCAGGGCCTGCGCTTGAATGTCACCAATGCAACTTTGTAGTGCGTCTGGGTATATGACTGGCATGCCGTCAGCCATGTGATGGCATGCGTGAGGCTCTCGAACATATACCCATCCAGGTCACGCCCGGGCGGAATGGTCGCCAGCAGGATCCCCTCTTCTGTGGGATACCGGTGGCGGCCTGCGGATGGCTCGGCATCAAGGCTCATGACATAGACTCCTTTCCATGCCTCCTGGGGCGCTCTGCCGGGATCGCATATCAAATAGTGATGGCTGTTCTTGTAAGGCTGCTAAGGCTGCCAGCCGGCGATACACCGCCTCCATGGTCGCAAGCTCATGATCGGCCTGGGCCTGCGTCATGCGGTTGCGCACAACTAGATTAGGATAGACTTTTTTTCTGAGTGATAGTTCCCGTAACACGCAGGCGATTTCGGTATCAAGGCTCATAGCTCCCTCCTACCGTCCGATGGTGCCACGATCTGGCTGACTTGGGCAATGCGTTCGCCTATCCACCGGAGGACATCACCGCAAAGAACAATAAATTCTTCGTCGGTCAGGTGTCGCTTAGCAATATTGGCTTCTTCGCACACCCACTGCAGATTTTCGATCTGATCCGACCCTCCGCGTGCTTTGGGCAGCTTGTGGTCAATCTGGGCGCTACGATCCAGCCGACGACCTGTCAGCGCACAGATCCCTCGCTGTTGTTTCCATAGGAGAGCGAGTTGCCGTGCAGTAGCCTTGTCCTTGCCACGAAGATGCTGTTCCCGTTTCCAAAAAAACCTCCGGCTCGTATATGCGCGCATCTTCGTATTATGTCGCTCGCGGTGCTTGGCGTGATGCGCACGCCCTTTTGCTCGTGCGACCTGTATATCTTTCGCTCGGAGACGGGCCATGCCTTCCCTCTTCGCTTTTCTCGTTTCCTCCGCTGGCCTGGCGGGCGGACGGTAGCATGACAAGCCAAGGGCATGGGCCTTTTGTTGGATCTGTTTCCATGTTCGCTTCGGCAAGAGTATTCGAAAGTTCGCTTCGACACCCCTTTCATACTCACTCATCACAATCGCTATCTCTGGAGCCGACCATCTCGGCTTTCGCACGCTCAAGTGTGCGTTGTTCATTGTCTACTTTCTGAATTTGTTGCCCTATCCAAAAAAGAACAGGAACCGCGAAGGAATTGCCAATGCTTTTATACCTCGGTCCGTCTTTTGCTGGCTTCCCGCGATAGGGCACGAGCGTGTAGTTGCGCGGGAGTCCCTGCAAAAACTCCGCCTCTAGGGGGGTCAAACGACGCAACATCGTTGTGGTGTCCTGGATATGGGTCCAACTGCCAGAGCCTGGATTTGTCAAGCAGTACGCAAGATCATTTTGATGTTCTAGGGCACACCCATCACCTCGCCCACGTTCGGTAAACGCGATCACGCACGGCCCCTGTGATGTGTCGCTGTTATCAGGTTGCTTCCCGTAGTTCTGCGTGAGGCATGGTGCTACATCTCGCAGCACAAGATGTTCGTGGCTCTCCTGCTCCCTCGCCCGCAACGTGCC
>ERZ1292644.538-Hain-H14-01um-R2-538-length-25209-cov-13_pt2 | contig 22086 bp, 48 predicted proteins | sample MGYA00564402_ERZ1292644 | MGnify/ENA primary metagenome ERZ1292644 (study PRJEB36523, sample SAMEA6512644) | groundwater metagenome | collected 2019-01-09 | study: AquaDiva: Metagenomics assemblies of 32 groundwater samples
GGTTGACGATACCCTCGACCAGAGCGCCGGGCCGCCGCTCCCCGCTTGGTTCTGGGCGTGTTACACATGCTCGGCAGAGATCACCGTCAAGCGCGTCAAGGAGCACTTGGAGCGCGATAATGTTTGAACCGGATCGCGTCCTGGGCTGCTTGGCAGATCCGGCATCTGCGGCCTCCAGGCCCAATTGTGTATTCGTGGCCCTTTGGGCAGTGGGTCTTGCGAGCGTTGATCGCTGGTGCCCCGACACCGCGCAGCGAGTTTTCGCCGTGCGTGACGGGCTCCAGGTGCGCCGGATTGACGCACGGTGGGTTACGGCACAGGTGGTCAAGCACGAGTCCACACTGGATAGGCCCGTTGATCTGTTCGTAGGCGAATCTGTACGCACCTATGACCTTGCCGCCGCCGAGGTAAAATCGCCCGTACCCGCGAGCTGCCTTGGCTCCGGTCCACTCCCAACAGCCGTCGCCAACCAGAACCTTGTCCCAGAAGCGAAGTTCGGGCGGGCGGCTGCGGGCGGTATTGCTGACTGCGATCGAACAACGCTTGCCGCAAAACCTGGCCCCGCCGCGCCGCACCTCGGCGAGCAAGCCACGGAACTCACACCCGCACCATTCACACAATCGCTCAACGGTCGTTTCCACGACCTAGATTATACACCGGAGCAGCCCCGCGTGAAGGAGCACGCACCGTGAGGCGCGCGGTCCTGTGGCTGGTTGTGCTGGTCCTGGCGCTGGCGCTGGCCTCCGGCATCTTTCTGGCCTGGGCGGCCGAGCACTGCATGTGCGGCGAGGCGGTGGCCGCCGCGCCCTACTCGCCGCCGCTCCCGCACGACCGCAGGCCGCCGCTCATGAGGTACGCGTGAGCTTCGGCTGTATCAACTGCAAGCGCGCGATCGCCTGCATGTTTTGCAGCAGCTTCAACGTCCTCGCTGGCGTGCGCTCGCCGCAGCGCGCGCGGGCCATGATCACCGATCTGCTCTGCGAGAACTGCGGGCACGTCTTCGAGCACCGCCCGTCGCAGACCCGGCCTCGAATGTGCGCCAACGTGGCCGAGGCGTACCAGCGTCCTGAACCACCTGCGCCGAGGGCCGCGTGACCGCTCGCCAACTCCTGGCCCTGTTGCAGAAGGTGCCCGCCGACGCCGAAGTGTTCATTCCTGGACCAAACGGCTTCGAGCGGACGCCAGAAGGCCGCTTCGAGATGCACCAGGTCCGCTGGGTGTGCAGCACCGGCTGGACGCCCATCGACGACGCCCCGGCTCAAGCGTGCGTCGTTCTCTCGCGTGACGAGTTGCCGCTCCCGGGCGATGTCGTAGACCCTACCGGGCTGCCAAATTGATCGCGGCCTGCGTCGTGGCGGGGCTTGTCGGTCTCGGCGCCGAGGTGGTCTACACCGGGCTGCGCAGCGTCTCCGGCTTTGGGTTTGCGCGCCCGCTGTACTTCTGGGCCTACTGCGCGGCACCGCCCGCGATCTGGGCGCTGGGCCTCGTGCTCCAGCTTCCGTGGCGGCTCCTGGTTGACACCGTTGGCCTGGTCCTCGTCGACCAGATCGTGCGCATCGTCGAGGGCGAGAGCAGGACCGAGCGATTCCGGGCGCTCCGGTCCTGGCGCGCGTGGATAGCGTGGTTCGCGCTTGCCTGCATCCTGGAGGCCGTGGCGGCGAGGTGACGCGGTCCGAGCGCGAACAGCTCGTCCTCGCGCACTACTCCTGGAGCCTGGCGCTGGTGAGGAGGTGCGAATGGATCCGCCGGGACATCTGGCCGGACCTGCACCAGGAAGCGCTGATGGTGATGTGGCGGCGGACCCTGCGCTACCGCCACGGACGCTGGACATTCGCCGCCTTCGTCCGCCTCGACGTTGAGCACGCGATCCGGCGCGAGGCGAAGCGCATGAAGTCGCCAGCGGTCGGCGGAAGCGGCGGCGACTACCGCCAGCGCTCGCCTGCCATGCGCCAGCGGACCGCGCCGTTCCCTCCTGGCCTCTCAACCGGCTCGACGCCCGAGGACATCCTCGCTGCGCAGGACCGCCCACGGATCCTGGCGCGGGCCATCCGCGATCTACCTTTGCGTGAGCGCGTCGTCCTCGATGGCCGGCTGGCCGGGCGCACGGTCACCGAACTCGCCGCCCGCCTTCGCGTGTCGCACCAGCGCGTGTGCCAGCTCTGGGGTCAGGGTGTGCGCAGGGTCAGGGCGGCGATCTAGCGGCGGTGTAGCGGGGAGTACCACTCGGTCGAGCCATCGTGTGCGGCCAACCACCTCACGCGCACGCCCGGGGTCCCTGCGCCCCGGACTAACAGCACCTCGCTCCAGGCGTCGTCGTAGATGATCAGCGTTGGATCGGCGTCCATGGCGGCGATGATACGCGGCGTTGAGTCGCAGTTGACGCAGAAGGACACTGGAGGATGCGGCAGACTCTCTGCCTCTGGAATGGCCGCGGCGTCGGCGGTGAACTCGGTGCCCCTCCATTTCGTGTCCGTGTACAACTGCGGCTTCTCGGAGCATGCGAAGAGCAACAGCGCGAGTAGCAAGATGGACTTCATGGGCGGGCCTCTCTGGCGGCGGTACATCGCTCCCAGCCGCGCATGGCCTTCTGGGCAAGCGTGATGGCCGCCGCGAGATCATCTGAGCAGTCCGCCACGCGGGCCGCCAACTCGGACGCGGCATCGAGGCACATCTTCTCCATCCGCACCATCGGCGTGTCCAGGTCCGCAAGCGTCACCGGCGGCACGCAGTCTGAACTGGCATCGCACCCGTCACCATCCGGCTGGATCACGATGTACCGCGGCTGGTTGGCAGGCAGCGTGACGGTGTGGGTGATGGCCCACGAGTCGGCCCCGTCGCCATCGCCGCCCGGCGAAATCTTGACCGCCGCCGCCACTGGCCTTGCTTCCTCCATGCAAGCCGAGAGCAGCAGCACAGCGGCGAGGATGCGGGCGGTCATGGGGACACCAATCGGATGATCCGCGCGCCTTTCTCCCAAACCGTGGTCGTGAAGCACCGGCACACTAGATCACCCTCTGACTCCCCATCACGGAGCATGCGGTGAACGCAGAGGTCCATGAAGTCGGCAGCCGCCACTCTGTACTCGTGCGGCCCTGCGATATTGATCGTCCCTTCGACGCGGCACGCTCTGGCGGTGTAGGTGGACTCCCGCTCACGGCACACGGAGAGCAAGAGCATCAGAGCAGCAGCGAGGATGCGGGCGGTCATTCGGACACCAATCGGATGATCCGCACGAGGTAGTAGATCGTCACGACATTTGAGACGAAGGTGATGATGTTGCAGACGGCGACGAAGCGCTGCCATGTCGGGCTGTCGGTCATGTGTCCTCCTGTGAGCTTCGTGGCGGGTAGGGTAGAGGGGGCTGCGAGGAGGGTGCGGTCACTTCGCCATCTCCCGGAACCATCGCCGCACGTTGGCCTTCGCCTTCCTGATCGCTGTGCGCTTGTTCGGGTCTAGGGCCCAGCCGTGTTCGAATCCTGGGATCTCCGCCAGCCACCGGCCATGCTCCCGGCGGACAAGGATGTAGAGGCGGATCGTGATTACGTGCTTCACCGCGGTCACTTCCGGGCCTCCAGGGCTGCTGGGGAGGGCATTCACGGACCAGCCTTGGGATGCCATCATGGGTTTGCCCCGCTCGATGTACCCGTTGACGAACAACCGCGCCTGCTCTTTGCTCGTCATGGGTGCTCCACGCTAAAGGCGGCGACCCATGTCCGCCCACGCAGTTTCACCAGTTTGCGCTTACGGAGTCGCTGGAGCGAGCGGTCCACGGGGCGGTAGAAGGCCCTTCCGAGGCGTGGCCACAGCGCCCCGAACGACAGCCCGGACGGGCACCGTCGCAATTCTTCCAACACGGCGTTGTCGATGTCCTTCGGTCCGGGCGGTGACGTGTCGTCTGGCATCAGCGCGCTCCCTTCTCTGCGTGTGGCGGCGGCCACACGTCTGGCACCTTCGTGATGTCTCCGGACCCGAGCGACTCGTGAACCGCACGATGCTCGAAATTCGCGCGGTGGGCGGCGGCAACCGCAGCGAACGCCGCCCTGAGCCCAGCGTCCAGACCGTGCAGCCAGATCGCGCGCTCTCGGCTGTTCAACTTGCGCGGTTTGTCGGCATGGGACATGGACTGCGTCTCAGCTGGCATCGCCGCCAACCTTCGCGAGCTTCGCGCGGAGCCTGTCGATCTCTGCCAGGAGCAGAGGCACGTCCTCCGCGTAGGAGTCCTGCGCGCAGTGGTGGCACAGTGTGCTGGGGTCAAAGTCTGGCTCCAACAACATGAGATCGTTGCAGCGTACGCAGCAGTTCTCCGTTGCAGTCGGCTCCGCCGCAACGCGCGCCCGGATCTCGGCCTCTCGCTCCGGCGTGAGAGCCCACGCCACTTTATCCTTATTGGCGCTCTCGATCGACGTGGGCTCGGGGGCCGGAGCCTGAGCGCGGATGGCGGCATCCGGCGCTGGCGTCAGGTAGTGATCCAGGGAGTCGAGCCCCGCGCGGAGCTCGGCCACGACCTCGCGCACAGAGCCAACGTCCACCCACGCCCCGCTCGCATCCTCGCGGGCTCTGGATAGTGCGGCGGCGATCATGTCGTGCACGTGGTCGCAGTTCAGCCGCCCGCCGTCCTCATGCCAAATTTCGATGTCCCGCATCAGGTTCCGCGCTACGTCTGTCATGTCCCCTCCATGTCTTGAGCCGACCGCCGGTCAATGGCCTCAACCCACGCCACAGCCACGGCAGCAACTTGAATCAACTCGATACGGAGAAGCGGCGGTGTTGGCTCCTCTATCGCCTCAGCAAACTCCTCCGCGAGAATCTGTGCGAATGTGCCGCGCCCGGCCGCGTGTTCCCGATCGCATATGCGGCGGGCATCGTCAGCCGTCGCAGGCGTATAGGCCAGAGGCCCAGTCCCGTCTGGATGGTTCTGCTGCCCCCACTTTGCATCCTGGGCGGCACGCTCTGCGGCCACTTCCTCCAGCACCGTCACTCCGACACCGTGGCGAACAACTCACCCTGCGCGACAGCCGCAGCAAGATTTGACTTCGCCACACGCCAGTACTCCGGCTTGAGTTCTATGCCCGTGAAACGACGACCGTGCTTCAGGGCCACATACCCCTCGGACCCGATGCCGGCGAATGGACTGAACACCAGATCACCGCGGTTACTCCACAGCCGTACGCACCGCTCGATGGTCCCGAGTTGCAGCGGGCAGATGTGCTTCTCGTCCTTGTTGCCGCGGGCCGGAGCGACTTGCAGCGTGTCGCTCTCTCGGATGCCGTACCAGATCGGCCGTGCCCACTGGATCCATTCCTCATTCGTCACGTCGGTCAAGACAGGCTCGGCGCTTTCGCCGGGGTGCCGGAAGAGAAGGATGTAGTCTGCCATCGCCGGCCTACTCCACGATGAGTCCTTGTTCTTCTGGACGAACATCAGCGCCTTCGCCTTCGTGCGGATGGCCTGCGCCTGCGGGTCCTTGTCGATCACGACCTCGCCGTCGTAGACCCACCCGGCCACAACAAACGCCTTCACCATGTCCGCCCGGAAGTCGCGCCAGCCAATCACGCCGTGGGTAGTCAGCGTTGTCGTCACCTGCTGGACATGGACACACGCACGCCGCCCAGACTTCGTGACCCTGAGCAACTCTGGAATCAGAAACCCCATGTGCACGAAGAACTGGTCGTAGTCCTTCGAGTTGCCGAGGTCGCGGTTGCTCGCGCTGTAGGTGTAGAGCGAGGCGAACGGCGGCGAGAACACCGACAGCCCCACGGACCCGTCCTCGACCTCGCGGATGCGCTCGATGCAGTCGCCGAGCATCAAGCGCCACTGGCCTGACCGCTCGGCATCATCGGTGCGGTAGTCCACGCCACCCACGGCCTGCGCCCCGTGAACCTGCTCGATCTGCGCTTCCTTCATCGCTGCGACCACCCTCTCGGCCGCGCTCGCGGCCTCTTGTTCCTTGCGCTTCACGTTGGCGACGATCTCGCTCTCGGCGTCGGACACGACGACACGCACGTCCACGGGCCGCTTCTGTCCGAAGCGCCAGCAGCGGCGGATCGACTGGTAGTAGGACTCGTAGCTGTCCCCTATCCCGAGAAAGAGCATCCGGTGACAGTGCTGCCAGTTCATCCCGAACCCGAAGATCGACGGCTTCGTGATCAGCACGCGCACCTTGCCCACGCGCCACGCCGCCTCGCGCTCGATCTTCTCCTCCTCGGAGTCCGAGCCTTCGATCAGAGCGGCGTCGTCACCGAGCAGGCGCTTGAGGTCGCGGCCCTCGTCGTTCAGCCCGCACCACACCAGCCACTGGTCCGTGTTGCCGGCAACGATCTCGGCCGCCCGCGCCACCCTGGACGCCAGCGTGTGCTTGCGCACCTTCGCGCGTCCGCCGACACCGCCCAACCCAGTAGCGAAAAGCATCCCGTCCGGCTTCCAGTCTGTGCGAACCGACTCCTCGGAGATCGTCAGTGGCGGGAGCACGAACCCGTCGTCGGCGTGCCCGAGGTCTGACGGCCTACGAACGTAGACTGCCCACTTCGCCACCCACCGCCACATTGCCTCGGCCGCGTGGCCCTTGAGCCGCCAGCCGTCCTCGTCATGCACGAAGTACGTAGCAAGCATTTCCACGCGGCTCAGGGCCCCGACGAACTGAGCGTGGTTCGCAAGCTCGGCCACGTCGTTTGGCGCCGGAGTCGCGGTGCAACAGAGCCGGTGCGGGATGCCGGTGAACTCCTCCAGCAACATCGTGCGCGTCTTGCCGTCCACGCTCTTGAGGATCGAGGATTCGTCTAGCGCGATGGCGTCCAGCGGCAGGCCAACAAACTTGTGCAGCCGCTCGTAGTTCGTGATGGCGATGCCGCGCGCCGGCACCTCTTCCGCCGTGCGGACACGCGTCACCGTCAACCCGAGCCGCTCGCCTTCCGCGATGGTCTGCGCCGTCACGCCCAGCGGTGCCACGATAAGCACGCGGTCGCCAGCCTGGCGCGCCCACTCCAGTTGCATCCGCGTCTTGCCGGTGCCCGTGTCGCAGAACAGAGCCGCCCGCCCGAGACGCAGCGCCCATCGCACGAGGTCCGCCTGGAACGGGAAGAGGCTCGGGTGCAGCGGCCCCGGCTCGATGCCCGCCGCCCCTATTGCTGGTTCCTTCCCGGCAAGGAACTCTGCGTAGTCGTGCTCACCCATCCGCAGCCACCTTGCCGGCGAGGCGGAACTCGGGCAGGGCGTCGGAGCCCTGCTCCAGCCGGCCCGTCAATCGCGCGTGTTCGAGCGCCGTGTCCATCAGACGCACCGCGCCGCCGAGGAGCCGGGCCGCAGCGTGGGCTTGGTCCACGGGCAGTTCGCCGCTGCGGAGAGCGTCGTGCGCTCGCTGGATTGCCACCAGCACGTCCTTCGATGATCTCCATTCGCTCATGGCTGCTCCCTCGGCATGACGTTGTGCGCGTTGTCGCGCGTGAAGCGGAAGCACCGCCTGCATACCGTCCACGTGTCAGTGACAGTCGATACCGGGTCGGTCCACTCACCGGCCGTGCCGCACATGGCCTTGCCGGACAGCGACGGGTCCGGGACCATGTGGAACAGGCCGTAGCGGGTGTTGCCTCTGAGCCGCCAGCGAGCGATCACGCCCTTCGGTGGCATGAGGTTGATAAAACGCAGTCGGAGGCGGTTGAGCTTCACGTAGCCACCTTCTTAGCTGGCGGGTCCTGAACAAAGCGGCCACGCGCATCCCTCGGCCAGTTGCGAGACTCACGCCGCATCATTTCGCGGGTCTTCTCGTCCATCGTCACGGCGCGGGCGGGGCACGGGCCTGGCGGCTGCGAGGGTGCGGCGGGCATGTCCTCGCCCAGGACTTCTACCGGGCGGTTGCTCAACCCGGCCGCGACCTTCCACACGCGGCGCGTCTTGGACACCTCCAAATACGGCGGGTCGTACTTCTGCTCGCCGTAGTAGCCTGCGGCGTACGAGCCTTCGCCGCTGATGGTGCCCTCTTGGCGCAACGTCATGCCCACCACCCAGCCGCGTGTCTCGCGCTCTACCCTCTCCATCACGCGCTTGTTCTTCCCCGTGTATCCGAAGGTGACCGTCGCGCGGCACACGACGTAATCGCCGATTTGGAATCGTGGCTTCACGGTGCCTTCCCTTCGTCGGACAGGATGAGCGTGCGCGCCTCGGCCATGGCGTCCCGGAGCGCCGCGTACTCGTCCTGCACGGCCTTCACGCCGACGCAATCGACGTACTCGAAGAAAAGCCGCACAAGCTTCTTGGCGAGCAGTTTCCAGTTGTCCCGTGTCGCCTGGAGCCTGAGCAGGTCTGACACGGCGGCCTGTCGGAACTCCTCGCGCTGTTTCTCGTTGTCGCGCAGCAGTTCTCGGTTCCGCTCCTCCCAATGCCTCGCGCATCCGGGCGGGGTCCTGCACACGCCACGCTGGCCGCAGTCGCGCAGAACCGTCTCTTCGCGCACGTAGCGGAACAGGTAGCCGTCAGCCCGAGCCAGCGCCTCTGCATCGCATTCATCGGCGATTGACTTGAGCACCTGCCGGCACGACTCCTCGGCGGTCAACTTGACGCTCATGCTCTACTCCTTACCTCTCTGCGCAGCGCCCACAGCGCCACGCTCAGGTCCTCGTGCCCGCCGCGATGGCGGGCGTACCTCGCCGCGTACTGGCAGTCGGTCGAGCAGAAGCGCTGGATGCCGCCGCCCGTGCAACTCGCGGCAAACGTCTGGCCGCAGGCACACCGCCTCTCCGGCGCGTACCTCGGAATGCCCCATGCGATGCGGCGCTCGTTGACGCTCGCCGACGAGAGCCCAGTCTCACGGGCGAGCTGGATGTCCGGCATGGTCCCGAGCAACGGATCAATCCTGCTCCAGTCCACGGTCCATGCCGTGTTGTGCCGCGACGGCACGCCATGACGCCGGCGTGCGTCTACGATGTGGTGCTCGCGCAGGCCCAGGCGCGCGGCGAGCTCGGCGTCGCGCACCGTGCCGAGCCACGCCAGCGGCGCGCCAGTGCGCTCGTAGTGGCCGCGTGGCCGGCTCACGGCGCAGCCACCTTGCCGGCAGGAAGGGCGGCGCCGATCACCGCGCGCTTGAGTTGCTGGTGGACGCAGGCCGCGATCGCGTAGAGCAGGACCATCTCATTTGTCTGCTCCGGCGGCTGGATGCACTCCTCGCGTAGAGAACCGTCCACGGCGCGTACGACGACCCAGAGCGGCGAGTTCGACCAGCCCGGGCCGCTCGCCGGCTCGGCGTAGACCGTGACTATGTGCTCGCTCGGAGCAAGGAGCGGAATCACTTGTCAATCCTTTCTGAGGCCCGTTTCAACGCCTGCATGGATTGCTGGAACTCGATGGCCGGGACACCCGGATGGAGCGACTGGCACGCTTTCTCGGCCAGGCGTACGACCATACGTAGGTCCTCGCGCACATCTTCCAGCGCCCGCAGCCTTTCCAGCAGATCCGACCAGTATCCGCCGCAGTGGTGGTCATCCAACTCATCAAGCGCCGCGCGAAAGGCCGCCGCCTCGGCAATAGCCATTTCCTTCGCGGCTCGCTCTGCATCGAGAGCGGCGAGGAGCCAGCGGCACGCAACGGAGACGGAGGTGGCCTCTGGGCCGGCGGCTACCTCGCGGCACAGGCGCTCCTGGTCCGCTTCGATTCTGTCGCCCACGGCTACGCCGCCCCCTTCTCGGCCCGGGATGCGGCCGTGGGAAGTGCGCCAGGAAGAGAAGGGGCGGCGGCCTTGCAGACGCAGCGGCAGTTAGCGTCATCGCAATTGCAGGAGTCGCCGTCGTGGCCCTGGACGCAGAACATGCGGCAGCCTCGGCACAGTTTCATGGCGGCGGCGTCCGCAGCGGCCACCGGGGAAAGTTCGATTCGCACGCCAGGCCCGCGCACGTCACTTGCGTAGAGCTTCGTCACGGAGAGGTCCACCACTTGCGCGTCATCCACCCACGCCTCGTGCGTCATCGCGTCGAGAGCCGCCCTTGCAAGTTTGTCGATGTCTGGCTTCGTGATCGGGTGCATGGGCGCGGAGGGACGCAGGCCGCGCTTGCCGGAGTGGCCCCTGGGGCGCGGGAGGTAGAACAGCAGCCCGACCCGCACCGGCCCCGTGACCGGCTTGCACCCGGCGATCTTCGCCTCTGCCCGGATCGCCTGCTCCCACGGGCGGGTCTTGCTGTTCGCCGCCGTGATGATCACCCGCTGCAACTTCTTCGCGTAGAAGCCGCGGGTGCTCCCCTTGGGCTGCGGAATCCCAGAAACCCAGAAAGAGATCACCGGGACACCTCGGGGCTCGTAGTGGTAGGGCTCGCGGCCTTGCGCCAGCGCCGCTCCATCAGTGGATGCGTCGGGTAGCCGTGCCGCACAAGAAACGCCCGCTCCGTCAGCGGCCAGGAGGAGAACGTCCACCACGCGAGGTCTTTCCCCTCTGTGCGGGCGCGATGGCAAGAGAGGTGGATGGCCCAAGTGGTCTGCACGCTCTGCTCTTGGCGGCGGACTCCGGCTCCACGCAGGAGGTGGTCGAGCTCCAGCCGGTCGCCAGCGCGCACGTGCATGCCGCACGCCTCGCACCGGCCGTCCGCCCGCGCCATGACCGCCGCCCTGATCGTAGAAGTCTCTTCCGCGTGCGCCTGCTTCTTCGACGCCCGCCGCTCCCCGCTCGTTGGCAGGGAGCCGGTCCGCTTGGGCGGGGCCTTCTTGCTCACCATCTCTCGGAGCTTCGCCGCCTCTCGCTTGTAGCCGTGGGCCTCCAGCTTCTTCACGGCCACCTTCAGGGCGGCGTCTCGCTCGCGCTTGGAAAGCAGTTTATAGATCACGGCGCGACCTCCAGTGGTACGTGTGCCCACGAGTCTCCAGTGACAACGCGGTGTATCGTTGACCGGCTGACGCCCATGGCTGCGGCAAGTCCACGCAGAGTCGCGCCGCCTGCCTTCCACGCGCGCCGCACCTCAAGCACCTGTGCTAGCGTGAGCTTGGACCGCCGATGCGCTTCGCCGCGCGGAAGTCTCTCCGGGTGGGTCCGTGAACCGTTGCGATCGCCGCGAGCTCGTTTCTCCGGCATACGGCGCGACCAGTGCCCGTCGCCGGTCGGTTGGCCGCGGTGCCTGCCCTTGTTCACCATGTCCTGCGTGTTGTCCTTGGCCGTCCCAATAAACAGGTGGTCCGGGCGAACGCATGCACGGTTGTCACAGTGGTGGCACACAAACAGCCCAGGCGGCACTGCGCCGTTGTGTATCTCCCACGACACACGGTGCGCGCCGACAGACTGGCCGGCGCGGCGGCGGATGTGCCCATACCCGCCACGGCGAAGGCTGCCCAGCCACGGCCAGCACCCATCGTCTCGGCGCAGAACCTTCGACCAGAACCGCTCCTCAACCGTCACTGGTCTACCTCCTTCACGTCGGAGTAGGTCTTGACCGTGACCGCTCCGGCGTCGTCAAGCGCGGCCATCGCCTCGCGGGACTTCGCCGCCCCGAGCACGGCCTTCAGGCTCGCTTGCGTGATCTTCTTCTCCGTGGCGGCGGTGGCCACCTCCGGGCCGTACTTCTCGGTGAGCAGCGTCCACCCGGCGTCACCGTCGATGGAGCGGCGGCTCGTCGCCACCAGCTTGACGACCTTTCCGTTGCCCAACGGGATCCCGTCGTTCCTGGCGGCGGCGTAGACCGGCGCATACAGCCGCTCCATCATCGCGTCCGCCTGCGCGGTGAAGTTCTTGTAGGCGGCCTCTGTCGCCTTGACGAGTTGGTAGGCCTGCTCCGGGTGCCCGGCCGCCATGAGGGCGTCCACCTTCTCCTCGACGGTGGCGGACTGCTCATGGACGATCGCCACGAGCCCCGTGATCGCCTTGCAGCCGAACCTGGCGGGGCAGTAGCGGCAGTGCGAGCCGATGGTCAGCGCCGGTTGCTCACCCTTCGCCACGGCGGCGCGGGCGGCATCCACCTCGTCGGCCACGCGGCGGAATCTCTCGCGCCAGTCGGCCAGGTCGAAGGCGTCGTAGTCCACCCAGCGAGCGAACGGGTCTTCCTCGTCGGCCACGAAGAGGAAGGCGGCGCGGACCTTCGGACGCTCGGAGACGAGGGCGGCGAACGCGAGCTGGTAGGAGTCCTTGGCGGCGGGCACGAATTGCGGGCGACCCGCCTTGTAGTCGATCACCTGGGCGTCCGTCTTGGTCTGCTCGATATAGTCGAGCGTCCCGGGCACTTCGCGCGGGCCGAGGTTGGCCGTGGCATAGGCACCGCGCCCGTAGCCGAGGAAGCGCACCTTCTCGGTGTCCACGTCGTAGGCGAAGGCGGCTTCCCGGCGGACCTCCGCGCCCTTGATCGGCGCGAAGCCGGCCACCGAGAGCAGCGCGTCAGCTCGCTCGGTGTCCGATTCCAAGGCGGCGTGCTTCGCGCTCCCTTTGGCGGCGGCCTCGAAGGCATGGCCGATGCGGTCCTGCGCCGCGCTCCCGGCGCACGTCGCCGCCAACTGTTGCGCGCTCGCGCTCGGCTCGGCCATCGCTACTGGACCTCGCCAGAGAGCGTCTTGTGGATGGAGCGGAGGGCGGCAAAGTCCTTCTCCGTGATGGCCTTGGCGCCGTGGGCGGCCTTGACATCCTTGACCCACGGCTCGGTGTCCAGCCCCTTCTCGGCCAGCCGTTCGCGCTCGTGAACGAAGGCGTCGAACTTGGCGGCGGTGTCCACCGGCGGCTTCTGCTCCTCTGCCGCCTGCCGTGGCGGCGGCTTGTTGTGGCCGTTGCCGCCGTCCTTCTCCGCCTCGTTCGCTCTCGCCCCATCGTCGTCGTCCGTCGCCACGCCAACCATCGCACTCCAGGCGTATCGCCTTGCGTAGGTGAGCGCCGAGCCGATCTCCTGCGGCCACGGCTTCCCGGTGGGCATGTCGAACACGCCCATGATGTACTCGCCCGAGGCGTGGGACAGGATGGTTCGCACGCGCACGAAGGCCCCGTTGCGGCGCGTGCTGGCGACCTGCACAACGTCCAGCCCGTGCTCCGCCAGGGCGGCACGGCAGGCGTCGATCACCTCCGCCATCGTCGCGTACTTGTAGCGGCCCTTCGTCCCCGCGTCGGCCTTGTGCGACTTGTCGGCGTGTGCGAATTTCCCCTGCGCCTTCGCCATCGCCGCCGACAGCGCGGCGATGCTGGGGCTCATGCGGAAGTCCTCGACCTCCGCCTCGTCCACCTTCCTGGGTTCGCCCTTCTCGTCCACGCTCCACGTCTCCGCGCCCATGGCTAGAACCCTCCCCCGTCCTCGCGGGGCTTCGGCGGCCTGCACACCAGCCGCCCCGTCAGCGGCAGCGCGTCCAGCGCGAGGGTGAACCCCGCCTCCCACCCGTCCTTGGATGGGAACGCCGCCCCGATCTTCGTCCAGTACGTCTTCCCCTTCTTCTCGTCCTCGCGAACCACCAGCACGTCCATCCGTTCCATCTGAGAAACCTCCGTTGGTACTGCGTTGAAAGGTTCCCGGCCGAGCCCCATGCCCGGCCGGTTTGCCGCCCCTAGTCCGGGAGGGGATGTGCGGGGGCGGCGAGAGACCGACCGGAGGCCGGTTCTGCGGCGGCAAGTGCTGCGTCGATCTTGGCGCGGGCCACCGAGGGGATCATCGGCAGGCCGTCGAGGCGGCAGTCGTTGTCCGCGTCGCGCACCATCACCAGCGCCTCGTAGAGCCCGAACCAGGAAGCGAGCCGGGGCCGCACGAGCGAGATCGGCCAGCGCTGCCGCTTCTTGTCGCGCTTCTTCACCATGGCTACTTCTCCTCTGCGGCGGTCATCGCCGCTCCAGCTTTGCGTTCCTTGCGCCAATGACCGCGCCCGGGTCCGTCAGACACCCACTCCTGGCGCGGCCGATTCTTCCCGCGCCGCTCGTAGTGCTCACGGGCGATGCGGATCCGCTCGCGCTGCTCGGCGGTGTGGATCACGTTGTTGCTGCTGTCCCTCTTCGCGGCCATGGTCATTCCACCTTTCCGGCGATCCCCGCCGCTTCTCGGTTCTGCTTGCGAGTGGCGCCGGCCTTCACGCCAGCGGCGGACCTGGTCTCATAAATGGCGGCGAGCTTGGCCTCTGCGTGAGCGGCACGAGCGTTCTCTCCGGCGGCCTTGTGCAGGTTCGTTGCGCAGTGCTCGCGCTCCTCGAGTAGTTGCGCCTCGGCTGCGGCCACCCGTTCTCCCAGCCTCCCGATGTGTTCTCCCTGGAGTCGCACCGTCTCGTTGTCCACCTCACGGTGGGCCTCGGCTGCGATGCGCTTGCGCCGTTCAAGGCTGTACAAACGCGCAAAGATAAGAGAGACAAGAGCGGCAACGGTGGCGGCGGTCACTCGCGGCCCTCGATGCTTTTGAGGATGGCCCTGGCCTCGGCTCCGATGGGCGTGTCGGCGTACATCGCCGCCACCTTGAGGGCGAGCGCGTGCAACCTCGGCACGGCGTAGCGCAGGCGCGCCGCGGCTTCCGTTTTGGCCGTGTGCTCTGGGTGCAGGCACCAGCGGTCAAGGCAGTGCGTGTGGCTCACTTTAGACCTCCCCGCAGGAAGTCAGCGCGTTGCTCGTCGGTCATGGCAGCGTGCGCTCTGCCACACTCTTCCTCCTCGCAGGCTGCGTGGACGTAGGCCGTCCCGGCGTTGTCCTCGCCCGGCCACCGCACCGGGTGCGGCACCTTGCCCGCGCCAGGCTGCACGCAAAACCCACAGATATCCTCGGACGCGGCGGCGATCATCGCGATACCCACCCGCCGGAGAGCCACGCACGAACCTTCTCGCCAGAACCCCAACTCTCGAAGGGCGCATAGCCGGTGACGTAGGCGATGATGGCCGGGAGCGACCGCATGTTCTCGCCGTCCGCACGCCCACATGCCTCCGCGAGATCGTTGGACAGGACGGCGGAGATGAACGGGCCTGGCGGGACGTGCCCGGCCAAGTACAAGTCGATCGCCCTGATTGTGCTGGGCCGGACGACCATGCCGCGAAATTCAAAGCCGCCATCCATCATCATCGACATAACCGCTCCTTCGCCATGGCCGCGTCGTGCTCCGGCCCCGGCGTCTCATCGACGAGCCGCAGGATGTGCCGTGCCCACTCGGCGCGCGTGCGGTTCTGCGGGCGCGTGAGCCGCGCCTGGAACACGTTGCCGTTGCTCGAGCTCTCGCCGAGCGTCCAGCCGTCGCGCAGGAGCGTGGCGAGCATGACCCCCGCGTCCTCGAGCGGGTGGATGCGGACGAAGAGATCGCCGCCACTGAAGTGAGCGACCATACGCAAGGAGGCCATCTCAGAACCCCCCGCCCATGCTGGGGTCCGGGTCGAACATGGCCGCGTCGAACGCCGCGTCCTCGTCATGCGTTCGGCAAAGCAGTAGCCCCGACCTCTTGCTGAAGCCCTCGTTCTCGCAGCCGGGCTCCTCACAGTCCATCCAGCGCTCCACCGTCTCTTCGTCGCGGTAGCCCCGGCCATTCTCCAGCCTCGTCTTCAGGTAGTCGTTCATGCGTTCCTCTCGTAGACGCCGCCCTTGAATCTCGCGTCCATGATGCTCAAACAGAGCAGCGCATCGTCCGCGTCAAGTGCGGGGGCCTCTGGCATGCAGCCCATGCTCTTGAGCACCTTGAGCGCCGCCCTTTCCCACTGGCGATTGACAAGCCTCACGGCGCAGGAGATCACGCAGCAGGGGCCGGGGTTGATCCGGGCCAGCGTCTCCGGGTCGCGCAGCGAGAACGTCTCCCGGCACGCCCTCGAGCACACGCTGCAATAGTGAAACTCTGGCAACGGGTCCACGAGGGGGGTCGAGGTCCCGCTGCCAGCCACGCCGGGGGGCAGAACCCCGGGCGCAGAATCGATAGAGTCACGCATGACCGACTCCGCATTCCCACTCTTCGCGGAACCAGATCGAAAGCGCGTACAGCCGCCTCTCTCTTTCGAGTGAGTACGAGGGAAAGGACAGCGGGACGTTATGCGGCGAGGTCTGCGTATGCACGGGTCTGCCTCCCGAGAGTGTGAGCCCATGAATAGCACACGCCTCCCACGGTGTCAAGCGGGCACCTAATTTGACGCGGGCGAAGTGGTGTGCTACACATGGCACACGATGCTTCTACCGCCGCCGACGCCGCCGCCAGAGATGCTTTCAGAGTGGATGAAGCGGCAAGGATTGTCTGCGCGCGAGGTAGCCCGCCGAGCAGGGCTTTCGCATCCGGTCATTGTGCGGGCGAAGCTCGGCCGGCGAACGCTCGGGTGGCAAGCAGCTCGTGCGGTCGAGGCGGTGACCGGGATCCCGGCGCCGCTCTGGATGGACTACCGGCCGGCGCGGTCGAGGCGCCGTAACCGGAAGGGCAGGCGGCGCAGTCGGAAGTGAGATGTCAGGGTGGTGGTGTAGAGGTACAGCCCATGCCCGTGAGGGGGTGCGGATGAGCCGAAACACGAAGAAGACAAAGTTGCCCGGCGGCGGTGGGGGGAAGCGCCCCCTCAAGAGCACACCTCTGCCGCTCGCCGGGCGTTCCATGAACAACGAGCCATTCTTCGGCGTTGACCGTTCGCTACCAACGCGAGCTGAGATTGCGGCCAGGAAGGCAACGTGGGCGGCGGAGTATGCGGCTTGGTGGCGGTCGCTACCGTGGTGGCGGCGGGCATGGCTGAGACTTTCGGGAACCGCCGCGGAGAAAGGCCCACGAGAACCGATCTATCTCATGACGCGCGAGGATGCGGAAACGATGAACCCAGGCGGTGAGTTCCGCGGGCTCAAAGCATGGTTGGATCGACCGTGAGGATCTCTCCGACCGCTGCCTATCGGCTCCTGGTTCATGTTCGCCGCAAGGGTGAGTGCTTGTTTTGGAAGGGCAAGTCCTGGGCCGGCGGGTTCCGCCTGTACCACGAACACGACCACTCCCCGGTCGAGCCATCGATCGCCTCGTGGATCCTCTGGCGCGGCGCGATGCCAAAGGGCCGGAGGATCGTTAGGACGTGCGGGAACCTGCGCTGCATCGCTCCGGGCCACCTAGAGGCCGTGACGCCGAAGGAGTTCGCGGCACGCTTCCCGGTGCGCACTCCGCCGCGCGGAGTGGACTCTGCGGCACACAGGGTCAGCGGGCACCAGGTCTACGCCGCTCGGGTGAGCTACGCCGCCGGGCTATCCCTTCTGGCGATCAAGCGCAGGCTGGGCATCGCCCCGCGCACGGCGTGGCTGCTGATCTCCGGGAGGACGTGGGCGCACATCGGCGGGCCGGTTGGCACGCGCTCACGGCAAGAGGCGGCGGCGCTGCGCTACGGGCGGGCTGAGTGACGCTCATGCAGATCCTGATGTTGGCGCTGGTGTCCGCGCTCTGGCTGTGGGCCGTGCGGCAACGAAGGCCGCCGCCAAAGAACGTGGTTCGGCTGGACGACTATAGGCCGCGACTCCGCACGACGGCGAGGCGGCGATGACCCTGCGATCTGCGCTGAAGGCCGCCGCAGAGAGGATTGGAATCCCACAGGAGGAATATGAACTCCGCATCGGTGCCGGGCAGAGGATTTGCCGGCGGTGTCGGAACTGGCGAGCGATGTTCGAGGGGCCATACTGCCCGACGTGCAAGTACGCCAGGAACAAGAAGCAGAGGCGGTACATCGAGGCGGCGATGGAGGGGCGAGACGATGGATGAGACCCTGCCCGTGACGGCGAGCGAATGAAACTCTGCTCCTTTCCCGGCTGCGTTCGCCAGCACCTCGACTTGTCGCTCGGTATTCCAGAGGACAACGAATGAGAATCCGCTCCATCAAGCCGGACTACTGGAAGGACCGCGTGACCGGCCGGTGGGCCGACGACATGCAACTACTTTACGCCGGCCTGTGGAACTTCGCGGACGACGACGGGCGGTTCGAGTGGGAGCCCGATCTGGTCCGCTCCGAGTTGTTCCCATATAAGCCAGGCTGGCCCGTGGCCGAGGTGCTGGAAAAACTCCGGCAGACAGGGCGCGTCGTAGGCTACGAGGTGGAAGGCTGTCTGTACGGATGGATGCCCAGCTTCAGAAAGCATCAACACCCCGATAAACCAAAGAAAAGCACGCTACCGGAGCCGCCGCCATTGGCCTTCGGTGAGCCTTCCCTGACTGTTCCACTACTGGTCCCCACAAAAGCACCGCGGGATATGGAAGTGGAAGTGGATATGGAAGTGGATATGGATCTAAACCTCTTGCCCGGAGCCGAAGTCGGCTCCAGGCCGGAGCCGCCCGCCGACGATTCGCCGCCGACAGAGTTCGGGGCCTTCGTGCGGGAGCACTGGCCGGACGTGAGGGACGTGGCCGTGAAGGAGCGCGCATGGACGGAGGCATTTCCCGGAGTGAATCTCCTCGGGGAAGCGAGGAAGGCGTTTGCGTGGGAGCGGTCAGACCCGAAACGCCGCAAGAGCAACCACGGCCGGTTTCTAAACGGCTGGTTTGGCCGAGCGCAGGATGCGGCAAGCCGCGGCGTGAACGCTCCGCGCGGCGCTCTACCGCCTGCTCCGCAATCCGGGTACGAGGGGGGGCCACGTGGGTTCGGGTGAGAGAGGGTTGGCGCACATCGGGGACGTTCTCTCGGCTGGCGTTGGCGAGTCGTGGACGGTCGAAGGCAAGGATCTACTGGCCGATCACCAGCGGCTGATGCGCGAGGATCCAGAGTACGCCGCGCAGCTCCGCGGGGAGAAGCCGCGGTGGATCGACTACGCCTCCGGGCCAGCGCGTGCAGACGCTTACGCGGCGGTTGCCGAGATGCGGCGCAAGGCCGGAACGCTGACCGAGGCTGAGGTGCGGGAGTTCGCGGCAGGCACGGCCGAGCGCGCTCGCCGGGACCTGCTCGACCGGCGCCGGCGACTGGACATCCCCCGCCGACTCTGGCCTTTCCTCGACGAGATCCAGGAAACGGAGGCGGTGTGGGCTGTGCGCCAGTTCCTCGCCGCGCCGAAACTCCAGTTTCTCGTGCTGCGCGGGGACAAGGGCGTGGGCAAGACGATCGCCGGCGCCTACGCGGTGGAGCGCAGGGGCGGGCGCATGCTCGACGCCCAGGAACTCGTGCAGGCCGGCCAATTCGACAAGGCGCTGTGGGAGTCATTGCGCGAGGCGCCGCTGCTCGTGCTCGACGAGCTCGGAGCCGAGAGCGCGGAGCCTGCAAGGTCCTGGTACGGCCCGGCCCTATTTTCACTGCTGAACAAGCGCTACGACTGGAATCGGAAGACCATCCTGGCGGGGAACCTGAGCCGGGAGGACTTCGAGGTGCGCTACCTGCAAGGCCAGGGCGAGAGGCTTCGAGATCGGCTCAAGGAGTGCGGCTGGGACTACCCGCTGAAGGGTGAGAGCCGCCGCGAGTTGGCACCGCTCCCAACGCGCTCCACGCCAGAAGCGCGCGAGCCAGGAGAGGACTGAACATGTCAAGTCCACGAAGCAATGCGGTGGAGTTCACGGGCGGTTACATTTCTGAGTTGTTGGATGCAGTTAGCAAGCGTGACAAGGAGTGGCCACGCGGATCTCGACCGTGGGGCAATTGGCGTTACGGGTCCTCAGCCAGGGTTCTGGTTCATGAACAATCAGGTTATGAGGTGGACGTAGAAAACTGCACCACGAGCGCGCGTGTACTGGATTGGATCGCTCAGGTTGCGAAGAAGCGGTGGGCGAGCGCCGAGGATGTTGGGATGCTGGTATATGCGCTCAACGAGTTACTGCTGCTACAAGAAACCCTGTGCAGCATGGGCCATGAACGCGGGCCGAAGACGCCATGCATCCCATGAACCTAGCGAGTACCATGCGCGATTATTGGACCGCTGCGTGAGTGCGGCGGGCGAGTGCGCGGCGACTTACGAAGAGATCGGGCGTGCGCTCTGTTGGACCCCGACCGTTGCGGACATGCGGGCGAGCCGTGCGGCGCAACTTCGGGCGGGATGGATGGGCATGGCTCTCCGCGGGGCGTGCTATGACGGGAATGAATTTGTTGCCGGGCAGACGATAGCCGAGCTGGTTGAAGACATGGCGTGGTGCGATGGTCTGGTGTTTCAGATTGTGCCGCGCACCACCGGCCTCGGCCCGGGCCACTACTACCCGAGGAGACTGACTTAGCTGGCGTACAGGCTTCTTGCGCGGCGGTCCCTGCGGATCGCGGCGGAGAACTTGGCCCTGGCAGCCTTGTGGACCTTGCCGACTCGCTGGCGTGAGACACCGATCCCGAGCGCGATTTTAGAGTATGGCGCGGTGGTTGCGGCGGATACGATCGCCGCCTCGGCTGGCCGCAGGCTGGCGAGTGCATCGGAGACGGCGGCTTCCGTGACTCTGGCGTGCTCCGCGTCGAGCATCGCCGCCTCACCGTCGTAGCTCGGCTCAAAGTTCGAAAAGGAGTAGTCGTGGTTTGCTGCGCGGCTGACGAACCTGCGGGCGTAGGCGAGGATCCAGAGCCCGGCGTAGGAGCGGAACGAGCCGCGCGACGAGTCGAATTTGCGGATCGCGTGGTAGATGCCCAACACGCCCTCCTGCACGAGGTCGTCGAGTTGGATGTGCTCTGACCGTAGCCGGCCGACGAGGTAGACCACGAGGCGGAGATTTGCCGAAACCAGCGCGGCAGCGGCGGCGGCCGAGCCCTTCTGTGCTCGCCTCGTGAGCGCGCGTTCCTGCTCCGGCTTCATGGGAACCGCCGCCGGCAGATCCGCGAGCATGGAATCCAGGCTCACGGGCGAGCACGCTACCAGATTGAACGTCTCGTTACAATATTTAACGTTTCGTTAAATATCGACGCTAGCGGCCATGGGACGCCAGCATGGCGATCTGATCCTGCGCATGGCCATGGGCGCTCAAGTCATCGCCGGAACGCTGCTGGTGACTTCCTGGCATGGCTGGCGTCGACGTTGAGCGGTTGGTTAGGCTGGCGTTCGACTTCGTGTCGAAAGGCATGGGTCAGCGCGGACCCATGGGTGCATAATGACCCAGGCTACTTTTCGCCCCTGGGGCGATGGAATCCGGCCCATACCTCAAGTGCGGAAGCGGCCTCCTCTTCGGCTGAGCGCGACGGGCTGCGTCGGCGGCCTACAAGCCAAAGGACGTGTGCGGAGTAGGCTGTCAGCGGAACGGCGAGGATCTGCCGGTTGGCGCGCGCCATGGATACGTTTGGTGGGACGAACATCTCCGGGGGCGAGTCGAGAGGGATATTGAGGCGGCGGGCTTCATTTCTGTGGCGCGAGCAGAGTTGTTCCGGCCCGCGGCCGGTGTCGTTGCAGCCGTACACTCTGCAAACCAGGACAACGGTCCCGCGCTGGGCCACCAGGTGGATGATCAGATGGCGCGAGCAGAGCGCCGGGGCGTACGCGGACGCGACGACAGCGGCCGTCTGCTTACAGCCCTGAGCTTCGCACGGGATTGTCGGACGTGCGAAGCGCACTCAGGGCCTCCTGTTTTTGGTCGGCGCCGCGAGGAGAAATATCAGGGCAAGGGCGAGGATGGCGATGGCCTGGATCACGGGCGGCCCTCCAAAACGCAGCGCAGGTAGGCGCAGCTCTCGTAGTCCATGCAGCGTGCGTAGGCATCGTCCACCAGTTGACGCTGCGCGTCAGTGGCATTGTCGTAAGCGGCCTCGGATTGGGCCACGCACGATTCCAGGGTGTTTGGCGGCGACTCTCCGATACTCGCCAGGCAGGCGCGCGTCTGGCGGCAGTCGTTCTCCGCGTCGTAGGTGGGACCGCACGCCACCAGGGCCATGACCAGGGCCAGCATGTGGCGCATCCTACGGCCCCGCCTTCTCGGCCACCGTGGGTTTGCGAGCGGGCACGCGGCCAACTCCTCCGCAGGCAGGGCAACCGCCGATCACGCCCTGGAGCCATCCGCGCCCGTCGCACGTCTTGCACGTCACCTCGGCCGCCGCTACCTCATTGGCGGTCCTGAAGCCGTTGATCCTCGCGGTCAACGGATGGGCGTCGAGATACGCTTCGCCAAAGTCCGGCCCCCCTGCTTCCTTCACTGCGCCTTTCGCGTTCGTCACGACTTCCTCCCCATTCGGTCCGCTGCACGAACTAGCGTTCTCAGTCCCATGTTCTGCGCTCTCTCTATTCGCACGCATGGCGCACCTCCGACCCGTGCCGGCTGCGGCAGATCGAGCACTGCTGGCCGATGGTCTCGCCGATGGCAGTGAGCGCCCGGCGAGCCGATA
>ERZ1292644.637-Hain-H14-01um-R2-637-length-21942-cov-4_pt1 | contig 21942 bp, 32 predicted proteins | sample MGYA00564402_ERZ1292644 | MGnify/ENA primary metagenome ERZ1292644 (study PRJEB36523, sample SAMEA6512644) | groundwater metagenome | collected 2019-01-09 | study: AquaDiva: Metagenomics assemblies of 32 groundwater samples
TTTCGTGGTCGGCTGCGTGGCCAGGAATCAGCCCCGGAAGTACCTAGAAGCGACTATCAGGGCTTTCGAGAGGTTCTGCCGCGACAAGCCGGACGCCGTGCTCTTCATGCATTCTGTCAGTGGAGATTCACCAATAACCATAAAAAGAAATGGCATTATCGAAGTCATGCCTATTGAAGATTTAGAAGACCTCAATGATGCGATGCAATACGAAAGCAAACCATTAGAAGGCATTGAGATATGGGCTGATAATAAATTCACTAAGGCGAAAGCCATATCACGCCATATCTATGAAGGAAATCTCATACGGACTTGTACGAAAGAGGGCATAATCGATACGACGCCAAACCATTCTCTTCTCGACAAAGATAGGAAAGAAATCGACGCAGAAAAAGTAAAAGTTGGGGATTCTCTTGCCACAATAGGATACCCACAGCTCAAAGAATCCGTAATCATCGATGAAGAGTTAGCATGGGCGTTAGGATTATTCGCTGCGGAAGGGACAGCTAATAAATATAAAGAAAAAAACGGCACATATTCTTGGCAGTGGAAGATAGTGATGATGGACAAAGAAACCATCCTTCGTGCTAAAACGGCCTTTGAAAATTCTTATAGTATCACGTTTAGATTAACGCAAGATAATGATAAAGACAAGAAGTACAGCGGTCCGATGTGGCGGTTGGTGCCTTGTCAAGAACGAGCACTCGCTCCGCTCTTCACTGAATGGTTCTACACGAGAAGCAGGTATAAAAAGATACCTCCTTTCATGTTCGCTGCGGATAATGAAGCAAAGCGAGCCTTCTTCGAAGGATTCTATGCTGGAGATGGTTCTCGCAACAAGTATAGGCAGTTCACTTCAAAATCAAAGACGCTCATGCACGGCCTCATGTTGCTCCATGCCATAGTTTACAAAAGGCAGCAAAGGACGGCGTATTCCGAAGAAAGGAGCAAGTTTTCAAAGCAAGATGTCGATGAAGCATCATATTTTAAATGCGCATTAACTTCATCGGCTTTGCTTGATAATGCAACAATAAAGAAAAAAGTATCATTAAAGAGCAATCACCAGTTCGTCTATGATATCCACACAGAAGACCATACCTTTGCTGCGGGTATAGGGAATCTGCTTGTCCATAACTCCGACCCTAACGACGTGGCCTCGGCGAGCAACAGCCAGGACCTAATCATGCGCTTGCGATTGCAGCACCGCATACGATACAGCGGGATGCAGTGGTGGGACGGCTTCCCCGTCAGTGACATGCCAGGGATTTATAACGCCATGGACGTCTACCTTAGCACGACGACCGGCGAGGGCTTCGGAGTTTGCACCATCGAGGCGATGGCTTGTCAGGTGCCTGTGGTCATCACGGACTACACGACGGGTAGGGAATTGGTGAAGGAGAAGGGAGAGGCCGGGATCCTGGTCGATGTGGGGACTGAAATCATAGGTTCGTGGAACGTGCCTCGCGCCTTTATTGATGAGGACAAGACGGTGGAAGCCCTCAACACGCTTTACCATGACGCAGCGATGCGGGACAGGATGGGGGGGACGGGCAGGAAGGTAGTCGAGCAGCATTACCAATGGAGCCGAGTAATCGGAGACTGGGATAAACTATTGCAGAGGCTGGCGAATGGCTGACGGCGGCTGCCCATGCAGCAGGAATTGCTGCGATAAACCGCAGATTAGCAAGCCAGAGCATGAGTGCAGCGAAGAAGCCGTGTGCGAGGAATGTTACTGTTTCAAGTGCGATAATTGCGGCGCTTCATGCTGTTGCGACCTATGAGGCATTACGATGGTTAAAACATGGGAAGAAAAATAATATCGCTCAAGAGATTATTGAAAGAGATTAAAGAGGCGCAGCAGGATGAGGAATACGTCAAAGAAATAAAGAGGTTCATCAAGGCAACAAATGGCTAAACTCGTCGTGTGCTACATCGAGCAAGACCAAGACTTCTGGCTCAACCTCTCCCTACGGAGCGTCCTCCCGTTCGCTGATAAGGTGGTCATAGTGGACGGCGGGAGCAAGGACGACACGATAAGCATGATTGACTCGTTCAACGACGACCGTATCACCGTCCTATCCCAGCGATACCGCAAGGAGTACAAGGGCGCGGACGGCTTCCAGCGGAACAAGTATCTCGACTACGTCAAGGAGCACCATGAGGGCTGGTGGTGCTTGGTTGTGGATTCCGACGAGATAGCGCAGTTCAGCATCGACCCGGTAGAGTTCAAGCAGGGGCTCGAGACTGCGCCTTTCGTCGCTGCTGGCGTTCATATGCGGCATTACGTCTACAATTTCGGGCTCGAGGACGCCACGCTCGAAAGGCACTACGCGCCATGGAGGCTGTTCAAGATAACGTCCAACCTTCGCTATCCTGAAGTGGAGCACGTGAGCCTTCAGGGGATCGAGGGGGCGGTGGGGAACTGCGACGCCCTCACCCTGCACCATTATGGCTATGCGAAAGGCATGAAGGACCTGCTCAAGAAGTTCATAAATCACAAGGCGAAGAGCAACGTCCACGGTCCGGAGTTCTTGCAGCAGTGGTACTTCGGTCATTTGCTCGGCTCGTACCCCGTCAAGCGGGTTGATGCCATCACTAGCCATCCAGACGTTATCAGGGAGGTGTTCGGAATATGAGCAGGGAAATGTGGCCAGATCATAGCTACCTAGGCTATGCTATTTTGATACTCGCTTTTTTGGTATTGTTCATATTTATCTGGTTGGCGGTGTTCGGGATATGATATCTGCTGTTGCCGTGATAAACATAAATAAAGACTTAAATCAGATTAGCATTGTCAGGACGGCAGACCATTTCGGGATTCGAAGGGTGTTCGTCGTGGGGAAGGAACCGCACTCGTGGAAGGCTGCTAAGAATTGCCATAAGAACATGAAGGTTAAATACTTCAAGGACATTCCCGAGTTTATTAAGTATCTCCGAGAGAAAAAGTATAATTTGTGCGTGGTCGAGCTCCACAAGAAAGCGAAAAGCCTTTTTATTAGCGATTTCCCGCCTAATCCGTGCTTCGTGACGGGGAATGAATCGTTGGGGGTTGACCCTTTGATTTTGGATGTTGCCGAGCACGTTTATTATATCCCTCAGGCGGGCTTGGTGAACTGCATGAACACGGCCGCTGCGGCGGCTTGCTTGATGTATAAATGGTTCGAGAGGAGCATGATAAAATGACGCATCAATCCGTGACGGAAGAAGCCCTGGACAGGCTTGACTTCTCTTGGAAGGATGCCAAGATCCTCGACCTGGGCTGCGGGGGAAAGCACTTTGAGGCGTGGTTCAGGAACAAGGGCGCGGACTATCGCGGGGTGGAGAAGATAATCCCGCCGGACGCGCAGATTCCTGACCGCATGATGTACTTCGACTTTGCGAGGGAGTGGCCGCTGCCGAGCGATAATTACGTCCCGTTCATCTTCTTCTGCCATTCCTTCGAGCATGGCGAGAACCCCATCCTGACACTAAAGGAAGCATTGCGCTGTCTCGCGCCAGGAGGTACTATCTTCATCAGCACGCCTAACCCCACCAAGCACCAAATCCTCGACAAGGACGCCGACCACGTCTTCGTCCTCAACGAGATGCAGATGGAACGCCTCCTGCGATACTGCGGGTTCATAGACATCACGACGCAGATAGTGGACGGCAACGACCCCGACCCAAGCGGGTGGAGCGTCATCACGACCGGGAGGAAGCCGAATGGACTCTGACGATGCCCTAGCCTTGATACTATTCGCATTAGTAATGTTTGTTATCATATTAACAGCTATTTTCTTTTTTTCTTCAACACCCTTTGAAGCCAAGGAGGATTGTAACGTTTCATACCCTTATCTCGCCGTCGGTATAGCTACAAATAATATGGCGGTAGGACTTATGCCGGTGATGGATTGCGTGAGGACTAATATGACAAAGAGGAAGCCAGAATGAAACGCCCTTTTGAGGAGTACGCTGCCATGTTCCAGCACGAGACAGAAGCTGGCCTGTGCAATGAGGAAGAAGTCCTCCACTTCCTCCGCACGAATTGGCCAGACCGCGATGGGCCGCATCACGTCCTCGACATAGGCAGCGGGAAGGGTAACGTCCTTGAAGCATGGGTAACCTATGCGGAAGGCATGGATAGCTGCTATGTCGGTGTTGACATCCACCCCTACAGCGGTCGCGTCCTCGCCGACATGCACGACCTTCCCTTCGGTGACGAGACGATGGATGCCATCCTCATGTTCAACAGCCTGGAGCACAGCGTTGCCCCGTTCATCGCCCTGCACGAGGCAGCCCGCGTCCTGAAGCGCGGCGGCCACCTCTTCATCGGCCTGCCGGAAGGCGAAGGCCACGACCTCGGCACGGCCCACTTCGTCAACCTCACCGACCTCCAGCTAAAGAACTTATTAACCAAGGTCGAATTAGGTATTATTAAGCAGGAGCGGAACGGGAGCATGCGCTTCACCATCGCGCAACGGCAATGACGGAAACGACCGAGTGGCCGATTTTCGGCGACAACTGCAAGCCGTCCTACAAGTGCACGCACAAGGGCTGCGGGAGGAAGTTCGCCAAGGAGCCGGCCTTTCGGCTGCACCAGGTGGGGGCTGGTCACAGGAACGCCAGTTATTGAAAACATTAATAGTGAAATCGCTTATTAACGGCCATTAATAAAGAGGTGTAATCATGGGTGAGTTCGGCGCTGAGTACCAAGCGAGCAGGAAGTTCGAGGACAAGTACTTCACGATAGCCTGGCAGATAATAACGACGCTCAAGCTCAAGCCGGACGCCACAGTCCTCGACTACGGCTGCGGCAAGGGATTCCTCGTCCACGCCTTCAGGAGCTTCTTTATAGATGCTTACGGGTATGATGTGAGCAAAGAGGCAGTAGAGCAAGCGCACGGTCTAGCGGCAGGGCATTTATGCGGTGATTGGGCATTAAAGCCTAGCGAGGACTTTTATGATGTCTTGCTCTGCATTGATGTTCTCGAGCACATGACGGAGGGGAAAATGATTGCCTGGCTTGATACTCTTGCGAGGACTGCACCTATTGCCGTGTTCAGTATTCCTTTTCTTGGGGATCCTAACCTGTTCAAGGACCCGACGCACAAGATTTTCAAGACGAAGGAATGGTGGAAGTACGAGCTCGGCAAGCACTGGAGGATTAGGGATGCGCCGAAGGAGTGGGCGTTTAGCGAACAATTCCTGATAGGAGAACGAAGAGAGGTGGGATGAATGACCATGCCGAAAGAACTGACGGAAGAAACGAAGCAGCTTATCGATAAATATTATGAGATAAACAAGAGGGAGCTTAAGTACCGTTTTGATAAGCTTCCATACTTTAGCTGGTTCATTGACCGTTACGTGGCGAGGGCAGGCGGCCCTGAATTCCAGATTGATGGACTTTTCATTGAGCTCGTCTTGAACAAGGAGAACCCCGCAAAAACTATAGGGATGATTAAGAGGTCTATATTCGCGGCGGCGATGCTTTGCATTAAGGAGAACCCTGAGCTTCTTGAATTCCTCGTGCCGATAGATCCTAAGGTGGATTATGACAGGGGGCAGGAGCTTGAAAGGCTTGATTTCGAGATGCGGAAGGGGGTGCAGTACTAATGCGCGTGTCCATACATGTCTGTACCAAGGATAGACATAGCGAGGTCTACGGATTGCTCGTCTGCCTTTGGCAGCAGTCGTTCAATGAATGGGATCTCGTCTTAGTCGATGGCTCGATGCCGCACCCGTGCTGGCTGTCCCATGATGGTTGTTCTAAGATGGTCAATCAGCTGCGCCTTGAGGGCCACGGCGTTCATCTCGTCAGGCCGGAGCTTCCGGGGGTTATTTACGCCCGCAACAAGGCGATAGACGAGGACCCCTGGCCTGAGAACGAACTCATCCTCCGCATCGACGACGATAGCTTAATAGATTCACAATTTTTGTGGTACTTAACCAATGCCATGATTGCTGATAAATCTCTTGGTGCGGTCGGATGTATCGTGCCGAACTTTGGCCAGCCAGAATTCATGCGCCAACATCCGCTAGGGGTGTTTGATAGGGTGGATTGGGATAATGAGGGCAATATTTCTTTATCAGATAATGGAGGATACTCCTATCCGCAAGAAAAAGGTTATAGAAAAGATGATTTTTTTGATAAAATAAATTGCGAATTCATCAGCGGGGATATGGGAAATTATTATGTTTTTACGCACCATTGCCGGAGCAGCTTCCTCATACGCCGCAAGGCGCTCGAGGACATCAAGCTATGTGGCAAGGTCTATTCTGACGAATACGGCCTTGTGGGGTTTAGGGAGGAGACGGACATCTGCCTTCGGATGGCCTATGCGGGCTGGAAGCTCGCTGTCATGCCTGAATTGAAGTGCTGGCACCTGAGAACGCAGAGCGGCGGGTGCAGGTATGGTAATTACGCTGAGCAGGTGCAGGACGCGGACAACCGATTCAGGACGAAGTTCAAGAATAAGTACCTAAAAGACGGCAATCCTTTCGAGGTGAAAGCATGAAAGCAATCGTTATCGGGCCTAGCCCGTTTGATCCCACAGGCTACGGGGCGCATTGTCGAGGCCTCACGGCAGCGTTATGGTCTGCGCTGGGTAAGGGCAACGTCAAGCTCGACGTTCCTTTGCCTGACGGTTGGGAGAAGCTTGCTGACGATTGCATCATGGATTGCGTTTTCACCAACCCGAAGGTGCGGGAGGCGGTTCATGTCTGCGTCCAGCCACCCCCATTATGGCCCATAGCTGCTAGCTTTAGGCCGAAGGCCGTCATCGGCTGCCTCGTATTCGAGGGTGATAGGATTCCTAAACAATGGGCTGATAACTGCAATGATTCGCGAATCGCCCAGGTTTGGGTTCCCTCTAAGCATGTCTATGACGCGGCCATACGGTCTGGCGTTGAGGAGGACAAGCTTCGCATCATCCCGCATGGTGTGGACGATGCATTCTTCAAGAGCTGGGAGGCATTTCCCGACCTCAAGAGCGACAAGCTCACGTTCTTGTGGAATAAGGGCTGGGCGCAAGGAAAGAACGACCGTAGCGGGTTTGATTTGGTCCTGAAGGCCTTCTGCGAGGCGTTCAGGAGAGAAGACCCGGTAAGGCTGCTGGCGCACATAAACCCCGCGTACAACCCCCCAGGGTGGTCTATTGCTGCCGAGATAGACAAGGTAGGCCTTCCGGGCAAGGACGTCAGGCCGGAAATGACCATCATCCCTGCACCGATGAGCAAGGAGGAAATCGCTCGCTTCTATGCGACAGGCGATATCCTCATAGGGACCTCAAAGGCTGAAGCCTTCAACCTGCCCGTAGCGGAAGCCCTAGCGATGAGGATCCCCGTGATCGTGACCGACCACAGCGCCCCTGACTTCGTAAAGCCTGGGAAGGACGGCTGGCTCGTCAGCAACCACCTCGAGCCGGCAACCGGCGGGGCATTGTTCGAGGAGATTAACTGGTTCGTCCCCGACCATGACGACCTTATCAGGGCGTTCAAGGATGCCTTCGCCGCTGGCAAGGGCTTCATCTCGGAGACCAAGCCGCCAAAATGGGCAGAGGTGGGGGAGATGGCCGCGAAGGAACTTCGCAATCTACAATAAGTCTTTTATACCTATTTCTTATTCTTATTTCTCAGAAATGGCTTTCATACGGGAAAAAAGGCAGGCGGTCTACATCGTCATCAAAGACCGGGACGATGTCCTCCAGAGCAAAAGCCTCACCATCGAAGGCGACGGCATCAACCCCGAAACCGTCAAGGCAAGGCTATCCTTCCTCTACGAGCGCCTCATCAAATCATCAAGACCCGTCACGATAACCCACTATCCGGAGGCAACACATGACGAAAAGACCCCTAACCTTTGAAGAACGACAGATGACCGAGGAATTCCTCGAGGAAGCAAAGGACGACATCGACTACCTCGAATACGTCCGCGACAACCACCAACTCATGCTCGACCGCGGCCTGCGCATCACGCACGCACGCCAAGTCAAGAAGTACAAGACCGAGATTTCCGAGGTCAACCGGGAGCTCGAGGCCAAGAAGAAAGAAATGGCCGCCAGAGCCGACCACCTCGCCAACGGCGTCGAAATAAAAGAAATCAAGGAGGTAAAGAACGATGGATAGCGACAAGGACTTCATCGACATCGAGCTCACCGACAAGGACACCTGGTTCGTGCAGTATTGCAAGCACATCGGCAGCATCGAGGAGGACTGCGTCGCCCAAAAAGTCCCATTCTGCCGGCCTTGCTCCAGGATAGCCTTTGAGGACCACGTCAAGGAGCAGATCCAGCTCATCATGCGCAAGCAAGGAAGGAGCGGCTTTACGGACATCAAGTGGGACATGATATGCCCGCCCGGAATGAAGAACAACCTTCCCGTTCTTGATGAGAAGTTCGTCCGGCCAGTGTTCGAGAGGGTCAAGGACTTTATCGGGTTCAAGTACTTCAAGCTGCTCGACAAGAAGGGCAGGACGGAGGCCATCCAGTACTCCCGGCGGGACAAGCGCGACGAGATGATCGGGTACCATTACAACTTCGTCTGCAAGGGCTACGGGCACGGGTACGCGCAGTTCGTGAGCGCGGAGGAGCATGATGCGTGGGTCAAGAAACACAAGGTCAAGGCGGAGGAGCCTGCTCCTGCTGCGGCTGCCTAGCGCCAAGGAGAAGACGCTTGGCGATGTCGAGGCGTCCCTCAAGGGGGCCGCTGACTATATCGTGGTGACGAGCGATAGGGACGCCTCCGTCGAGCTGGTGCAGTACGATGAAGAGGTTCAACAAGCAAAAGTTTTTCCGTTATCTAGGTTATTCTCCTCACTCCGGGCAAGGCTCTTACCACGACAGCAGGGCAAGGTTTCGGGTCCTGGCGTGCGGCAGGAGGTGGGGAAAGACCGAGGCGGCCGGGTGGGAGGCAGTGGCGTCGGCCATGCGTCCGGGAAGGGTCGTGTGGATCGTCGCCCCAACGTACAAGCTGTCAGAGAAGATTTTTAGGCGTGCGTACTGGATTCTGATGAAGAAGCTGCGGCCTCTCGTATCGCAAGCGAGCGAGCATGGGCTTTACATGAAGCTCGTCAATGGGACCGTGATTGAGGGGAAGAGCGCAGACAATCCTGTTGGCTTGCTTGGCGAGGGCGTGGATGAGCTCTTCATCGACGAGTGCAGCCTCGTGGATAGGGGGGTTTGGGAGGAAGCCCTTCGCCCGACTCTTGCGGACAAGAAGGGCAAGGCCAGCTTCATAGGCACGCCGAAGGGCAAGAACTGGTTCTGGGAGCTCTTCGTCAGGGGGAAGAACGAGAAGGCAGTGTACGAGAGCTGGCAGTTCCCCACTGCCGACAATCCAATCATCGACCCGAAGGAGGTAGACAGTGCTAGGGAGAGCCTGCCGGACATGAAATTTCGGCAGGAATTCCTCGCCGAGTTCGTCGAGCTGCACGACACGTTCTTCCCGATGAACCTCATCACGAAATGCGTCGATAAGGACTTAAAGCGCATCCAGCGCGTCAGCCCGACAGAAGTGTTCTACGCCGGAGTAGATTTGGCCCGCCTCGGAGAAGATAGCACGGTTATCATAACCGTGAAGTGGGAGGCCGAGACCAGGACGGCGATCGTTGCGGACATCGTCGAGACGAAGCACGAGCTGCTCACGCAAGCTATCGGTAGGATCCGTAAGCTGGACGAGGAGTACAAATACTCCAAGATTTTTTTAGACCCTACAGGATTGGGTGCGGGCGTGCTCGACGTTCTTAGAGAGCAGATAGGCGGCAGGGCTATAGGAGTGACGTTTACCATCCAGGCGAAGGAAGATCTTTTCAACAACCTAAAGCTTTTGATGGAGCGTGGGGTCATCCACATTCCAAAGCACGATAAGCTCTTGTTCCAGCTCAACGACCTTCGTTATGAGTACAAGAGCAGCGGCCACCAAAGCATCCACCATTCCGACAACGGGCATGACGACTATCCCGACGCGTTCGCTCTCGCTGTTTGGTTCTATCGCTCGGGAATGGGCAAGGTGTCGTATAACGTCTTCTGAAACCTTCTTACTTCGCAGTTTGGCGTAATGCTTATAATCCCGTTCGGCAATCATCACCGAATAGGGATTCTCGCAAGGAGAGGAAATGGTCGTAGCAGTCGCAAGTAGGGAAAGCAAGGTCGCAGAGTTCTACATCCCCGCGGACAAGCTCATCCAAGCCAACGCCGGCATGACCAAGACCGACGAGGCCTTCAAAGGCAAAGTCGAGAAGAACGAGGACGCCTTCTTCAAAGACCTCGGCGAGAAGCACCCGTTCGAGATGGACAAGTGCGAGCAGCTCTACATCAAAGAACCAATGATCCATGCTGCCGTGGACAAGTTTGTCGACGGCATCGTGAACGGCGGCTTTCATGTCGTGAGCGATGACGAGCGAGCCCAGGAACTCATCGCTGACTTCTTGCGGGCCAACCAGTTCGAGGACGTCCTCCGTCAATGGATTAGGGAAGGCCTCGTGAAGGGCAACGGCTACCTCGAAATAGGCTATAAGGATAACGTCCCGGTGGACGTCAAGGTCTTGGACGCCTGCTCCTTGTTCGTCAAGCGCAATGATACCGGCGAGGTCCTCGAGTACTCGCAGTATCTTGGCTTGTTCAAGATGAGCCTTCTCGGGCAGAAGAAGGCAATAAAGTTCTCGCCGAAAGAGATAGCTCACCTCCCTATCAACCGTATTGGTAGCTGCGCCTACGGCTATGGCATCGTGTACCCTGTCGTTCCCGTGCTTGACAGGAAGCTTCAGGCCGAGAAGGATCTCCACACCCTTCTCAAGCGTAAGGCCAACGCGCCGCTTCACGTCAAGATGGGCGTGCTCAGGCCTGACGGTCGTGACGAGGTTCCTGCGGATGCCGAAATCCAGAGCATGGGCCAGCGATTGCAGCACATGAACAACGTCCACGAGTGGGCGACCAATCCGTATGTCGACTTCAAGGTCATCGATTTCGGGAATATCGGGGAAAAGTTCCAGTTCGTCCTCGACTACGACACCCGCCAGCTCGCCTACGGTCTTCAGACCCCTGAGGTCTTGTTCGGCGCGGGCAATGTTCCTGAAGGCTTGGCTTTCGAGCAGGGAAGCGCCTACCAGCGGCGCATCGAGAGCTTCCAAGCAGGTATAGAGAAGGTCTTGGAAACGCAGCTCTTCGAGCCAATCCTCATAGCTAATGGGCTTGTTGGCGTGCCTGTAGAGTTCGAGTGGGGCCAGCCAAGCGATAAGGAGAAGCGGGAAGAAATCACGAGAGTCACCGAACTGCTCAAGCTCTTCTCTCTTGACGTCCGGCTGCGCAAGGCGCTAGAGGAGCGGCTTGCCGAGCTCATGGAGCTGGACGTGGACCTGTCCGGCCCGACGCAATTAATGGACCAGGCGCAGCCGCCCGTCCCCGGCCAGAACAATCCCGAAAGGAAGGCACCCCTCACGCCGCCAGCGGAGGGTCCCGAGGAGCACGCTCAGTCTAGCATTGCAGGAATTACCACCCCCAAACCGTTATTCTGCAGTGCGTCGGAAGGGCATGATCCAGCCCTGCTTGAGGGGCTGGACATGTCCATCCGGGAATGGGTCAGGTTCGACGAGACTTTGGGAAAGGCCGGATTCAATTATGAGGAGTATGTCGCTGACGTGGTTGCGTTCATCAGGAGCAAGAGGTTCGAGGCCGTCAGGAAGGTGCAGTTCGCTTTCGTCGCGGGGACCGACCAAAGAGACTGGGAGGTGCCTGTGGATGCCGCAGGGAATCCGCAGACGTTTAGCCTGCATGATAGCCTGACCAAGCCGCAGATAGGTAAGCTTCGGGAGGTTCTCGCTCAGGGCTTCACGCACAAGACGGTCATCAACGGCCAGGTCGTTTCTGTGGGGAAGACCATCCGCGAGATAGCCAAGGATGTGCTGGAAAAGGTCAAGCCGCGAACCCTCGAGCTCAAGGACGAGGACGGCGCAATAAGGCGCGTCATCACGCCAGAAATCAGGAGCGTCATGCTGGCGAGGGTCGAGACGAGCAGGGCATCAAACGAGGGAGCCCTTGACAGGTATGAAGCCTTGGAAATAAAGGAGGCCCAATGGATTGCTAGGCCAGGGGAAAGGACTTGCGGGTTTTGCGCTGCCAATCATCTAAAGGTTGGCAGGATTAGCGAGATTAGGGAGTCAATCCCTGCTCACGTGAATTGCGCTTGCTCATGGATTCCAGTGACTGGGATTGGAGGCGCATGAATGGCTGGCGAAGAGATAGCCAGGGGCCGGCCGGACGTCATCATCGCGGCAATGCGCCCGTGTCCATTGTGCGGGATTAGGCCTGCGTTCATCAAGTACTGCAGGAAGTTCGTCTGCGGCGAGTGCCTCGTGCTCGTCCAGACGGAGATGGAAAAGGCCGAGTTCGAGATGGCTCGGCAGATAGTCCAGGAAAAGATGAGGCTCGAATGATCCGCTACTGCCAGAGATGCCAAAGGCCGATAATCGTTGCGGCTACCGTGACGGACTTCGTGCATGATTGCGACAGCGGCAACAGCACGCTCGACCGGGAAGACGTCAGGGTCATCGGCGACCACACGGAGGACACCAACCAGCCTTTGATTAGCGGCCAGTCGGCGACCATCGCCACAGCACCTAGCTTCGTCATGGTTCCGAGCCCGCCGGGCAATTACGGCACGAGGTCGTTCAACGAAGGCGTCCGAGTACCGCCCGTGAGCAATCGGGGTCAGAACTCGTTCAGGCACGTCGAGCGCAAGCACGCCGAATACATGGACTTCGGCAGGGAGGAACAATAATGGGGCTGTTCAGCAGGAAGAAGGCAACGCGAGGACTCGGCTACACGCCGCTCATGGGCGGCAGGCCGATGCGCGTATCACGGCAGGGTAACGAGATAGTGCTCAAGCCAGTCAAGAGGGACATATCGGTCATCAAAGCAAGAAAGCGGAGGTAATGACTATGCCAAGAGCTACAGTTCGAGGAAGGCGAGCGACACCGAAAGGACTCGCAGGGATGTTCGCCAAGCCGCGCATGAAGAAGCGGAGATAGGACGATGCCGCAAATCATGTGGAAGAAGAAAACCCTCACGGTAGGGTTCGGCAATGCGGTTCAGGTCATTAAAGCAAAGAAGCGGAGGTAAAGGACAATGCCAGGAGCAACAGTCAGGGGCAGGCGAGCGCGGAGGAAATAGGATGTCACCGATAAAGCTGCTGTATTTGGTCCCGATAACGTTCACGGAGGCCAAGAAGGACGATGCTGCTAGTGAGTTCTTCATCGAGGGCGTCGCCATCAACGAGACCATCACTCGCAACGGCGTGCAGTACGTCGCTGAGGAGCTCGAGAAGGCAGCTCCTTCCTTGATGGGCAGGCCAGTCCTGAAGGACCATCGCAACGAGGTCGATGCGATAGTTGGCAGGGTCAAGCATGCCTCTTGGGACGCGAAGGAGAAGCACATCAAGTTCCGAGCGCAAATCATGGACGAGAAGGCCAAGGAGATGATTCGGGACGGCAGGATCAACAACGTCAGCATCGGCGGCGGCGTCAAGCAGATGGTGAGCGAGGAGAAAGAAGGCCAGAAGTGGAGGCGAGCTGTGGGCTTGGAGATTTTCGAGCTATCGCTCGTGCCAGTTCCTGGTGATGCCAACGCTAGCATCGCACAGGCGATGGAAGAGGCGTATTCGATGTTCAATAAGGCCGAGAGTCCGGCTGATAGCGACAAAATAGTGGAGGGAAAGAGCATGGACGAAGACGTGAAGGCCAAGCTCGACGAGGCGGCCAAGGAAAACGCATCCCTCAAGGCCCGTCTTGTCGAGATGGAGAAGGCCGAAACCCTCAAGCTCCGCGAGGAGTACGAGGGCGAGGCCAAGCGTGTCGGCGCGAAGGTCGTCGAGACGGAGAGCAAGGAGACCCTGAAGGCGCTCATCGGGAGCCTGAAGGACGTCAAGCCTGCCGAGGCGAAGGCCGCGGAGAAGGCGACGAAGGGCGTAGTCGGCGAGACCAAGGAAGCGCCAGCACTAGCTGAGGATTGGGCTGCCTATCGGGTCGAGAACCGCCTGAACGGCGGGATTGCGTTGTTCAGGCTGCGCGAGAGCCATAACAGGGCCGGCATGAAGGTCACGCCGAGCCAGTAAACGGAGAGGTGAAAAAGCATGGCAGTCAATCCTGTTGGCTTTGTCCCCCTCAAGGACAACGTGAACCCTGATGGCTTCACGGGCCGCGCCATCGCGGTAATCAGTGGTGGGTACTTCGTGAGCATTGGCTCGCAGGCCGCCACGGTGAGTTCGGGTCCGGACAGCTTTGCCGGTCCAGGTGACATCTGGATTCAGGTGCAGTCGGGTACTGACCTTCCGGCGGGCGTGGCGATGCATAACGCAGCTAGCGGCGCGAATGTCAGTGTCATCCGCAAGGCCGAGCTATCAATGCCTTGTGATGGCAACGTGGCTCCGGGCGAGAGGCTGCAGGCGAGCGCAGCTGGTCAGTTCGCAGTGTCGTCTATCGGCAGCGCGGACAATCCCATCGTCGTGATGAATCGCAAGGTCGGCTATGCGCTGACTGGTGCTAGCTCGGGCGGGTATGTTGACGTCCGGCTGGATCTGTGAGGGAGGTGAAAAGAACATGATAAGCGACTACAAGACGGTTCAGGAGTTCACCCTCCAGACCGGCAGCGGCAGTGAGGGTACGCTCTTGCTTCCGAGGAAGATCCTCGACACGATGGTCGAGGAGGTGGACAAGGAGCTCCCGCCAGTACGGCAGCTCGCGGCTATCTACGTCGGCCCTGGGGATCTCCCTGGGTCTAGCGTGGACATCAACCGCGTGGTTCCGGGTAGCGGCACGGTGCGACAGGTTGGGGAGGGCGTAGAATTCGACCTCAGCAACGCAGAATATAACACAGTGAACGTCAGGCCAGATAAGTATGGCGTGATGGTGAAGATCACTCGGGAGATGATGGAGGACTCGCAGTTCAGCCTCCTTCAGCATAACCTGAAGCACTTCGCCATGCGGTTCGCGGAGAACGAGGTGAGCCTGCTCATCTCGCAGTCTTTGTCGACGGGGGCTAACACTGTGTCGGGTGGCGCTGCCGTGACTTTGACGAATATCGCTAGGGCGCGTCAGTACCTTCGTGCGAACGACTTCAAGAGCACGGACATGCTCGTGGGTCCTGAGGTCGAGAATGACCTGCACCTCATCGACACCATCGTCGAAGTGGACAAGAGCGGGGATTCCAGCCTTTTGCGGGAGTCTCGCTTTGGCAGGCTGTTCGGCATGAACATCTGGGTCGTGAGCCAGGCGGCGAGCGTCGGCATCGCGGCGACTACGGCGTACATCATCGACCGGAACCAGGCGTATGCTTTCGTGGAGAAGCGTGGCATGACGGTGGAGCAGTTCCCCCTTCCGGCGAGCGATGCGCAGGCCGTGGTCATCAGCCAGAGGTTCAGGACGGTAGCACTAAGAACTAGTGCAATAGCAATAATAACCAGTACGTAGGGACTTTAGCAATATTTTTATTAAAGTCCCTACTACCTGCCTCCTGCCGAAAGGCGGAGGTGGTTATTTTGCACTGGAGCAAAGACCCGAAGAAACGAGCGGAAGTCATAGCAAAGGTAAGCCAAAATCGGCGAGGTATAAAACCGTGGAACAGAGGCACCAAGGGCGTGATGAAAGCCTGGAACAAGGACTTGCCGAAGGAACAGCAGCCTCGGTATGGCAAGCCCGTGAGCCAGAAGCAAATCGAGAACGCCCGCGAGATAGGTTCACAGAGCCATCCAGCATGGAATCGTGGCCTTATCGAGTGGTCGCCTCGCATCCGCGAACAAGAGGTACGAGCGTATGTCCTCAAAAAGCACGGCCATAAGTGCACCATGTGCGGAAGTGGCGAGAAGCTCGTCATCCACCACCTCAAGCACTATGAGCACGGTACGGACATTCGGGAAATCCATAACATCGATAACCTCACGGTGTTATGCAGGAGGTGTCACATGAAAGTACATAATGAACAAAAGAAGGTCATGGTGGTGACTGAAGATGCCATCTGACGAAAGCACAGTAGACGGCCTTGGCCCGCCGCACATCCTCGGTACGGGTGCGGTTAGCGGGGCTGATATCGGCAGTGGAGGCATCGGCCTGATGCACTTCGCCACCAGCGCCATTAGCGGCAACGTCGTCGCTAGCGGCGGGGTCGGGACGCAGCATCTCGCGGCGAACGCGGGGAGCGGGGCGGTAACGCCTGCGGCTTTCCCGGTGTGCGCGACGGGAAGCCCGACGGGTTACGGCCAGACCATCCAGCATGGCACGGTGAACACGAACGCTGGCAGCCTGTTGTGGGTCGTGTTCGGCACGGCCTTTTTGGCAGCGCCTAATGTCGTGGTCGGTGGCGGGCCGGAAAGCGTGAGTACGTGGTTCCGGGCGCAGACCATCGTGGCGGGCAGCGTGCTCATCCATAGCCAGGCGGCAAGCTCGTCTGGCCAGTGGATCGCCATCGGAAGCGGTCGAGTCTAAAATTTTTTTATCTTTTTATTTACTTTGGTATACTTAAGTAAATAGGAATTGACAATCACGCTCAAACGGAGGAACCAAAAATGGGTCACGAAATATTCACGGTCGTCCCGTCAGCCACGGCAAACGCAATATTCAACACGAGCGGCAACGGCAATGCCGTGGTTGGCCATGTAGAAAAGGTCGTCTTCCAGGCGATATCCTGGGCCAATGGGTCTTGCATCATTACGGATAAGACCACAGGCGAGACTGTCTTCGCGGGTGGCAATATCTCGGGAACCAACCCGACGACGTTCTACCCCCTTAGGTGGGCAGACCTCAACTCGAATGGCGTGACCTTGTCCGGCCTTTCGGCTAACGTCTTCAGCAAGCCATACGTTCATGGTCCGCTGAACTTTAGCGGTCTCGGCCTCGGTTCTACTACTGCGGGGACGACCGGTTCAGTATGGGTGTACTTCGAGACGGAGGGGTAAACTTTGTCCAATTATAACCTTGGGAGCGTAGCTGCTGACGTTTTAGAACTCGTGCAAGATGTCCCTAGCTCGATATCTGGAGCACCAACCGAAAGAATGGCCTGGCGTGTAGTTCAAAAGATGGAGAACTATACCGGCCAGGCCATCGGCAGCACGGCCATAGCCGACCGCTACCAGCAGGCCTTGGTCGACCTCACGGCGGCTGCGGTGCTCATTGCGATGGAGACGCAGGGATCCGACAACAGCTATTCTTTGGGTCCTTTTAGCGTGACGAAAGGCCAAGGCAGCAGTTCTTCGTCTGCTGCGGCGAAGTTCGAGGATCGGGGAATGGAAGGTTTGCAGCTTCTTGGCAGGCGAGTGAGTGTCTTCAAGGCGAACGGATAGGGGGTGAAAAATGCCGACGCCTTCCGAGATGCGCCTGGACGTCGCCGACGCCATCAATGAGCACGGCCAGCGAACCCGATTAAGGTTCTATACGGGCAGCTACACGGGCTCGTATGATGATGCGGAGACGAAGATATCTAGCGGCACAACCCTTTGGGTGAACGGATTATCATTCCCGGCTGGCCAGGCCAGCACGGACGCGGCACTTCTCGCCCAGGGTCTTATCGTGAAGGATGACCGGACGCTCTACCTTCATGGCAGCGTCGAGACCAATGTTCGCATGGAGGTGATGCTTGGCAGCCCTAATGGCAGCATTTATCAGGTCCTTGGGGATCTCGGCGTTAGGGAGCACGGCGTGAGCGGAACCACAGTCTTCAACGAGGTCTTCATCCGGCACCTTCCCAATGGCAGCTTCATAGGGGTGTGATTATGCCGGTGAGTGTTGAGGTAATAGGGACGAAGGAAGTAATCGCCCGATTCGGCAGGATCAACGCGGCCATGAAGGCAGCCATCGCCGCTTCTATGGGCCGGATTGCCCTCCATGGGGAAAGGGAGGTCAAGCTCGAGATAACGAGAAGGCCGGGGATCCAGACCGGGCAGTTCTTGGCTAGCGTGAAGGGAGTCCCGACCGGGCCGCAGTCTGCCGTCGTGTTCAGCACGCTCCCGCAGGCTTTATGGCTTGAGTACGGGACGCGCTCGCACTTCGTGGCTCCAAAGAACAAGCAGGCGCTGGCCTTCCCCATGCCAGGAACGGTCAGGGGGTCTAGGGGCGGCCTTCCCGTCAGCGTTACCTATGCCAAGGGCAGGCAGAAGGTCGTCGGGGGAGTGCTGTTCAGCAAGGGCCACATGGTCGCAGGAATCAAGGCGAGATGGTACTTCCGGAACACGGCAGACAGGATAAGGCCGGACGTCCTTTCATTCCTCAGGCAGGCAGTAGAGGCGGCCAAGAACGCTTGAACTTCGCACTTTCGAGAATGATTTAAGAAACAAGCAGAGTATACCATCCCGATAGGATACCCCTTTCCGGGAAGGTTCCCCTAGAGGGAGGCACGGTATGCCCGTCCGAACAGCCCAATTCATAGAAGACTCCGTCATCACCATACGCAACCTTCTCCGCGACAACCTCACCGACCCCATAACCAGGTCTGGGGACGAGCAGTTCATAATGACCCAGTACCCGACCAGGGCTGTGAAGTACCCGATAATCACGGTCAGGTGCAGGCCGTTAGACATGACGAGCCTCGGGAATCGAAGCGAGGCCATGGACGCAACGCTCATCTTCGAGGTCCAGGTGTGGGCGAGGAAGGAAAAAGAAAAAGATAACCTGGTCCAGGCCGTGCTGGACCAGCTCCGGGACGAGCAATTCACGGCGACCACCGGGACCGTGGCGAATGGGCTTTACGATTTTGCGTTCAGGAGTTCCAGCATGGTCGACGAGGAAGGCATCGAAGGCCTCAGGCGGGCGATACTTGAGGTGTCGTACCGAGTGATTTTGGAATGAACCAGGAGGGAATGAACGATGGCTATACATGCGGCTGACCAGAACAGGGTAGTGATGGTGCATGAGAGCGGGACGTATGCGGTGGCTAATGGTGCGGGCGTGTGGCCTGGCCTCATGCAGAGCCATGATATTGACGAGAACGAGAACGTCGCTGCCTTGCGGTACGCGAGCACGGCGTCAAGAAATGTTGGCAGGTTTCAGGAGGGCGTGCGGGACTACGGCGGCACGTTTAGGTACTTCCTGCAGGACTGGCGCTTCCTCGGCTTCGCCATGGGATCCATCGTTGATGGCGGCAGCCCGACCCCGTACACGCACACGCTCAGGGAAGTGAACACGGACTACGTCAACCCGTTCCAGTCCGGCAACATACTCCCCAGCTTCCAGCTCGAGGACGTCCGCTTGTTCGCAACGGGGCAGAACAACATCAGGACATTGCAGGGCTGCCAGGTCAACATGTGGAACATGACGTGGCGACAGGGCGAGCCCGTCAGCGCAGAGATGGCCTACGTCGCGCAGAACATCGTCTACTCCTCAGGCGCGGCGACCGCCGTGACGGAGGACACGGGCAGCGTGTTCCAGTCGCAAAACGTGCGCATCGACATCCCGAGCGGGACGAACTTCCCCGAAATAAAGGAGTTCACGTTCAGCATCAATAACAACCTGGACACGGACACGCATTATCTGAACGGCAGCAGGGTCAGGGCAGCACCAATACCCGGACCGAGGGACTACGAGATCACCATGCGCATGAACGCCGAGGAGAGCAGGACGAGGACGCTTTGGCTGCAGTACTTCCAGGGCGGGTCCAGCTTCAACATGACGGCGTTCGCGAACATCAGCACTGGCTCGACGGATGCCTTCATCACGTGGAGCGGTTGCCGCATCACCGACATGGAAATGCCAACTCGCAATGAGGGGACGGCGGAGGCTACCGTGACCATAAAGCCGCAAGCGATGGTGGTTGCTGTCAACGATTTAATTTTTCGCTACGCGCCATTCTGAGGGGTGGCGAGATGGCGTTTGACAAGGCAAAGTATCTTTTCCAGCGGGACGAAAAAGGCGACCTCATCAGCAAGGAGGTCGTCATCCACGGCCTCATGGAAAAGCCAGCCTTTAGGCTGATTCCTCTCACGAAGGGGGAGCTGTCGAAGGTGTGGGCCGGAACCGACGAGAGGGGCAGCAGCAGCGCGGAGGTCGATGAGTGGGTCATCCCGCAATGCTGCAAGGACCCGACCTTCACGAAGGAAGAAGTCCACTTCATGCGGAGCGATGCCGTGACCGCCATAATGACGGCCATCATCAGCCTCTCGCTCGGCATGGAGCCGGACGTCTATGCAGCGAAAGTTGGGGAGGACAAGCCGGACGACCCTTTAGGGAACAAGCATGGATAGAACGGGAAGCCACCCTGGTTGCGTTCTTGCACGAGCAGGGCTACTCGTTCTTTGACGCGGGCAGGCTGACGCTCGCGGAGATAGGTTTGCTTGTTGAGGAGAAGAACAGGCAGGTTAGGGAGCAGGAGAGGCTTTCGAGGCTTGCGAGGATGAAGCGGAGGCGATGAATTGGCATTCCTGGGCGGGTTTTTAGGCGGGGCTGCAGGCAGCGTCGTGAGCATCATCATCACGGCGAAAGACGACTATAGCCGCCAGCTCCAAAAGGCCCAAGCCGAGACGCACAAGATGGGAAAGAGCGTCACGCAGATGAGCGCCGTGACCAAGATAGCCCTCACCGCTGCAGCCACGGCCTTCATCGCCTTCACCGCCAGCGCAATAAAGGGTGGCATCGAGATGAAGAAGATCGAGGCCGGATTTAGGAGCCTCGCCAGGGGTTCTGACGACTTCCTCCGAACCCTGAAGGAAGTCACGAACGGGACGGTCTCGAGCTTCGAGCTGATGGCCAGCGCCAACAAAGCATTACTTCTCGGGATTGAGCAGAACAAGCTCCCCGAACTCTTCAGGGCAGCTGTGGTTGTTGGTAGGGCGGCAGGCAGGAGCGCAACCGAGGCAATAGAGGACATCAGCACGGGAATAGGCAGGCAGAGCAAGCTCATCCTCGACAATCTCGGCATCATCGTCAACGCCGAAACCGCGTACAAGAACTACGGCAAGGCGATAGGCAAGACCACCGAGCAGATGTCCGACAGCGAGAAAAAGCTCGCATTCCAGAACGCCGCAATCGCCGCCCTCAATGACCGCTACCGACAGCTCGCCGGGACCATGCAGGACGACACTATCACCGCCTTGGACCAGTTCAAGGCCAAGCTCGACGACATCACAAGGACCGCCGGGAAGAGCGCCATCAGCTTCTTCGATGACTTATTAGTGGTCATTAAGGACGTGAACAAGGAATTGAAAGAGAGCGTAGGCATCGAAATCCCGCCCTGGATGAGGCAAGCAGGAGGAAAAGGCCTTCTTGCTGCGAGCCCGGAATTGCAACTGATGATGGGCATCCACGGGCGTGCCGAGAAAATTCGTGGGATGGAAAACGCGAAAAGCCAGGCTTATAATAACCTGGTCAATTATGGCGCAAACATGACCAGGAACGCTCCGGGACTGGCGGCTGGCGAGGAGGAAGCCCTGCGCAAGCAGGGAGTCGTCACCTTGATAGAGAACACTCGCTTGCTCGTGGAGGCGCAGAACGCCAACAAGATATCTTTAGAGAAGGTGAGCAAGGACGCGCTCCCGAAGGTCGTGCAGGAAGGCCTCGTCCTCGCGGACAGGCAGAAGCAGCTCCAGCAAAGGGCTGACGAGCTCGGCATCAGTTTTAGCGACGTCAAGAGCATGGTCGAGCAGGCGAGCGGCGCAGTTGGAGCATTCATCAGTGCTCTTGGGGGGACGGCAGGGAAGGGAGGAAAGAATAGGACCGGCATTCTCGTAGCGAGAGCTGGCGGCGGTTTCTCCTACCAGTCATCAGCTCTAGCGAGAGGGGGATCTCTTGGCGGCAGGGCCAGAGGCGGCGGCCCAAGGCGTCGGCAGGAAGGCGGCTTCATCCTAGAGGGAGGACTGGCCATGCTCGAGGCAGGCGAGACGGTCATCCCATCAGCCCAAGGACCATCTTATCGTGGTGGGATGAGCGTGAACATCTACGTCCAGGCCAACGACAGCAGGGAGGTAGCAGACAAGATTGCCAGGATCCTCCATTAC
>ERZ1292644.639-Hain-H14-01um-R2-639-length-21926-cov-5_pt1 | contig 21926 bp, 21 predicted proteins | sample MGYA00564402_ERZ1292644 | MGnify/ENA primary metagenome ERZ1292644 (study PRJEB36523, sample SAMEA6512644) | groundwater metagenome | collected 2019-01-09 | study: AquaDiva: Metagenomics assemblies of 32 groundwater samples
AGAGTGTTCCGTTGCAGTAACCTTCGACTTTGATACACCCAGACATTGACGGCTTTATTACGCATTCGTCATTGGTTCTGCAATCGTGTGGAAGCATAAATTGAGGAATAGGAATACTGTTAAGAATCCAGAGCACAAATAAGATAATCATTATCAGTCCTATTCTACGCGGGGTTAATTCTTTCATGTTAGTGGACTTTCATGCACGTACGTTTTTCCTGGATGTCGTTTTTGAAAATTTACTCGCAACATGTTAACATACTTCGTATGCAATACTTGAATCTTGTCCGGAGGCCAATTCTTCACTCTCTCTCCTCGTTTCCACCTATTCCAAAACGCGTGAACATAGTAATGACTAGCTACAAGTTCCTGCATGGTTCTAGGCTGTAATTTTGGCATTCCTTACTCCGAATGATTTCATATAACACCTAAGACACGTTTCCTTATCTAACGGAACTTCCGTCTTGCATTTCTTACACTTGTGTTCTTTCTTCTTAGTCATATTTAGCGTGTCTTCTTGTGGGTAATCAGTATATAAAAGCTTTGTTTAATCGAACTGGTTTTTCATTCTTGTTTTTTCTTTTTGTTCAACCGTGACAGATTAGTATAAACGTAGGTAGAACCTTGAACGAGAATTATTGCGCCAAGTAAGAACCCAACGAGTATTGATGTCTTGATTGTCGAACTAGCTGTTATTGCGGGATTGTTTTCGCCATTCGCTATGGCGAACGTGCTCAATAATTGACCTGTAGCGCGATAATGAGTTTTGGAGCCTTCAGTCTTTACGTTTTGGGTTGGGAGGCGGTCCCAGGTTTTGCCATTAAAATGGTATAAATGAATGTTTCCGGGGTTTTTTTCTGTCCACGAATTGTCTACTGTGAAATCAAATGTTGCTGAAGTAATCGTCGACTCATCAAAGTTTGTGTTTAACACGTCAAAATAATCGTATACGGATTGGAGCGATTTCACCGCTTCAACATCGGGCTTCGTTGTGAGCGTCACGCTTGGAGCATTCATACCTTTATTAAACGATAACAACAATTTTTGAACGACGGAACCAGTACCGAAAATAAATTCAGAAGATGTACCACTATTTCCGGAGACCGCGTATCGTGCAGAAGACCCAGAATAAGCTCCACCTAGTATGGGAGCATTGACGGGAACAACCATGTATGTTCCTGTTGTGCTATTCCCCAAAAATGCACCATTAAGGCACGTAATGTTCCAAGACCAGTTTCCAACAGGATGAGCAGTGATGTTCATTGTGGCTGTGAAATTGGCAGCAACATTTAGCAGATAACTCGCATTAGAACCATTACGATACATCGTACAAGACTCCATCAGAGTAACGTTATCTGTGGAATTGAACTGAAAACTTAATGTTCCGACGGTAAAGCTTGTAGAACTTGGTGGACTTATTCGCGTAACTATTGGTCCAACATTAGCAGTCCACCTAATCGATTCTGTTCCGTTCGAGGGGCTTCTCGTATTGACGAATCCGTCAAAACAATTAACGTAAGCAAGCATTACGTTTCCTAATGGTTGTGAAATGTTAGTGTTCCACGTAAGATTTCCGGAATTGTACACCATACTAATGTTGATAAATGAGCCCAAAGTATTGTTGACCTGATAGAACAATGACACGTTTAGGTTGAGTTGTGATTGTTCAGAATCTCTAGCGTCAACCCAGAAATCAATGTTTTCCCCTCCAGAGAGTGCTAACGGGTTGTAGTGTAATGCGCTGGTTCCGTTAATGTTTGCTGTAAGAAAATAGCAGGGGGAATTGACGATTAAGAGACGAGAGGGGCTGCTAATTGCAACACCATATACGCCCATTGCGAATATGAGCAGAACTAAGCCGAAGACTAGAAACTTACTCATCCTAATGCTCTGATATGACGTCCAGGTTTAAAAAACTTCACATTGAACATCCAGGAATGCTTCGTACCACGGCCGGTCTATTCCTGCAATTCCTGCTTGAACAATGCTGGTAGTATATTGACGTGCTAATTCTTTGAATTTTTTGTTGTCAATAGGAGTAATTTCTATTCCCACAGCATAATGACCGCACGGGATTTGTTCGGAAATGTTGATGTGAATATTGATGTTTTGGGCCCACCCGTTTTTCATTATAGGATATGCTGGCTCTAGCAAAATCCATTTCGGAGTGATATCTGCACGTATGTACTTTTGGGCTTTTTCCGGGTCTTGATTGACTGTTTTGCTTCTGTCTGCGAAAGAGTATATGGAGTCTATTGCTGCTCGGGACCTGAATGTGGTTTTGAATGCGAGTGTTTGGTATGTTTCCACTATTGGACCTGCATAAACGCGAGTTACTATGTCAAAGTTTGCTCCGGGATAAGTGTCTATTACTGTTTGAGCAGGGCTTATACCATACCCGTATGCGCCTCTTCTAAACGCGCATAGTAGTATTTCGCGTTGGGTCGTGTCTATTTTTGTGGTTGTGTTTCCGTGTTTTAGTGTGACTATGTTGTCAACTATGCTTGTCACGTGGGTTTCTGGTTGAATACGCCATTCTTCGGCTTTTTCCTTGTTTCTTACAATAACGTATGCTCTGATGATGGTTCCGTTGTTTAATGGTGCTAGAAAGCAATCCTTTGGAGGGTTTTTGATTGAGTCTAAATAATGGTTCCAATTTGGAAGCCAGCAGGGTTGTTTCCAATAATTCTCTGTTATGTTGTCGAGGTCGGTAAGTGTTCCGCTGTCGTACAATACTTTAATTCCGTAAAAGTTTCTTGGAAATTCTGGAAGGCTTGAAAACATTTCTTTTGGTAAGTCTTCGATTCCAATGCAGGATGTGGTGTTGATGATGATTCTGGCGTTGGCTTCGTCTATTTTGGCTTGTAGATTGTTGAGGCTTCCTTGTGTGAAAAAGTCTGGTTCTGATGTGAACGGTTTTGAAATTTCGCTTTTTGAGCATGCTGCAAGAACTAATGCGGCCAAGACCAGTGTTAGTGTACGGACATTCATACTTTTAAGAATACGTTGTAATGTATTATATAAACGTTTCGTTTTTAACTTTGGAAGCCGTAACTTGTTAGAACTACTGTGGTGCTATTTCCCGGAGCGCAGTTGGTGAAGTTGGCCGAGAGGAACACGTTAGTAACGGCAGAGCCTGGTCCTGTAATATTCACAATTGTAGTGTTCCTTACGAGTGCGTTTAATATGTCTGTGCCACTTGTGTTCAAGTTTGCATATGATGATGCTTCCCAGAATACTATGCAGCTTGAAAGGTTAACGTCTGTAGATATTGAAATGTTGATTGACACCGTACCAGTATTATCGTATTGGAGTATGGCAGTACTTGTTGTCTGACATGCGCCTCCTGTGACGCATGGGTCTACATATTTGCTGTTTCCGTCTGAACTGTTAATGTCTATTGCGGCCGTGGCTGCTATAGCACCAGTAGCGTTGACTGCTGTTTGGCTTGGGAGGGTGACTGTGAATGCAACGTTGGTTGGAATGTTGAATCTAACGCTCGTAGTGGTAGCTATAGCGAGAACAGTAGTAACAGATAGAGCCACTATGACCATCAACAATAATGCGTTCCGTATGACCGTCATATCGTGTAAAAACCCCCCACAAAAAAGACTCAAGCCCCCCAAGTATATAAACTTTTCGTCCTAGGTCACGTTATGCTGCTACGTCGGTCTACGGAAAAGTACGCCCAGGACGCCTTTGTTTGGTTTTTAGGCAAGTCTGGAGCGTCTATTGTCAGCGTATAGTTTCCAGACTCTCCACTGTTGACATCGAACGCGTAATATGCGGAATCGTTACGACAGCACCCTTTGACATTGTTACTCGTAGCTTTCCAGTATCCTGGCTTCATCAGCTCAACGAAATACCACCCATTAGCAGTAACTTGTAGTTCGTATTTAGAGTTCTCCTTCAAGTACAACTGTGTTTTGAATGGTAGTTTGGACGCGTTCAAATGTCCTGCCGACTCGTTGAATGTTCGACTAGGAAGCATAACTCTGGGGGGTGGAGTGTTTTCAACGGGATTTTGAGGTACCACCTTAGAATCAGGCGTTGATGAAGAATTGTTGACTTGAGTTGGAGTTCGGGAAGAATAAATCACTATTCCAATTATTGCTATGATAATAAATACTAGTGTTAGAATGATTTTTACTATAAACTTCCAGTTGAGACTTCCCATTATTGAAGCTAGGTGTTATATTGTACTATATAAACTTTTCCTAAAAAATCACGTTGAGTTGTAACCGAATGTTAACAAAGAAACGTTACGACCAGTTATATCAGTCATTGCATTAGAAAAGTTCACGAAGAGAAAAATGCTTGCAGTACTGCCGCTCCCTAAGTTGTTCACTATTGTCTTGTTTCCTCCTGTGAAGTTCGTCAACGTTTTTGCGTTTCCGTTCGTCCATGCAGTATAATTGTTTGCCGCGAAAAGAATCGCCCCTGGTGTTGACTCGTTCAAAACCAAGCTCAAGTTTAGTATTGAAGAACCAACGTTCAGTACTGAAAATATAGGAGTCGCGCTCGTCTGGCAGGGGTCTGGACTACCCGCTGCATCTATACACGGGCTGACGTTCTTCTCATCCTGGTACGACAAGTTGAATACCAGCGCAGCTGTAAGTGCGTACGGAAGCGTATCGGTGGCGTTGATATCAGTCTGGCTAGGTAAAGTGATGGTAAACATAGTGGTGGGACTAGATGCGAGTGAAGTTTGAACTTGTAAAACCATAGCGCCGCTAATATTGCTCGTTATTCCGTCTGATATGTTGATGTACCAACTCCAGTTTCCAACTGTGAAACTCTGAATACTGAAGTTTAACACGCGCAAGTTCGCAGATTGAGCAGTAGCGTTATAGAGGTATGTTCCGTTCCTCACAAAATACAAATCTACCGTGCTGTTTTGTTTATCTGTGAAGTTGAACGTGAAATTCAAGAAGCCAGTTGTGACCACGCTGTTGTTCGTGGAGTTGACGATGTTTATCGAGTATGGTGGCGTGTTGGTCGGAACTACGACCAAGTTTCTCGTTTCGCTCAAGTTGCTGCTTATTCCGTCTGAGCAGTTGACGCTCCACGTGAAGTTTCCAACAGCATAATTTGGTATTGTGAAGTTTCGGGTGTTGTTAGAAAAACCTGAAATGTTGGTTGGAACGCTCGTGGCATTGCTTAGGATGGTTGAGTTACGGAATAGCAAGCACCATTCCATCGTAGTGTTTTGTGCGCTCGTCACGTTGTACGTAAGATTGATAGTGCCGGTTGTAAACTTGGTCAAGTTAGTTGGAGCGAGTAGTGTGATGTTCGGAGGAGTGTATGTGGCGGCGGCTACAACATCGATGGACAAGTTAAACACGTTATACGAGACGTTCGCTCCTAACCCTGATGCGTCGGTGCAATTCACCCACCAATTATAAATGCCGTTCGTTAAACTTTGGTTTACGACCAGAGTAGTGACGAGTGTGCTATTCAAACTGACGTTTGTTCCGACGGCGGTGGGCGTACCGCTTACAGTATTGTTCATCCAAGCAGTGCAATTAATGTTTTGACCACCACCATTCAATGCAGAGCCATGCAAGCCAAAACTCGTAATGTTAAACTTCAACTCAGGACTACTATCCGTAGTATTCACAGTATTATTAGCCGGACTTCTCAAATCAGGAGTAGGAACAGGAGCAGACAAGTTCACTTCAAAAAATATGTAATCGAAAGTTCCTGTTTTCGTACCACCGCCGCTACCTGCGTTACGAATACTTACGAACAAAGACCAATTAGCCACTGCCGCATTGAAGCGCGTGGCAAAACTTGCACTATCATTATGTCCACCGTAAAAATTAGCATCATTTACACTACCAGTTACCAACTGGTCTATACCTGTATTATTAACTCGCGTTTGATTCAATGTTAGCACTGCCGCATGCGCAGTTAAATTATAACAAAAACCAGCACCATCATCACACCCCGTAGCGACAAGAGACCCACCCGCAATCACTTCTGGTTTGCTCACAACCCAATCGCTCGTAGTGTTGTAATTCACCAACAATACCATCTTGTTAATACGCCAACCCCCGCTCGTGTTGAACAGAGAAGATGGACTATTCGATAGACTCCAATTACCCATGCACATCCTCGTGCCTTTGGCGAGCGTATACTCCGCACCATTATCTGCTTTTAGAGCAGACACATTCGCCGCCGTTAGTGCAGTGCAAGCCGCAGCCGTTCCAGAACTATCAGAACCCGGAGTGCTATTGAACACGTAACTATTCTCGCCCTGACCGAAAACTATTGGAACGACCAGAACTAAGAGCAAGAATAGGATTATCACTATTGAACGCGTCCCCATGATATTTGACCTGATTGTTCTACACTATATTAATTTTGCCTCTTCAACAAGACAAAAGTGTGAAAATATGACAAAATCGCGTATGCGGCTACAACAATGATGAGCCAACCGACAGCGTTATTTTCAGGATAAACACGACTTCCCAAATCATTAAGAGAAGACGTATTAGACGCGTTAACATCACTCGTTGGGCTCTCTTGAACTATTTGTGCGATGAAGAATATTGCTATCACTGCTAACATTCCCCAGAACACTACATTGTTGAGACTCGGCATTTTTTTTATCCCATGAGCACTGGTCTGAAAGCTAGGAACAATATGCTTGCAACAGTTCCTCCAAACACAACTTTACCGAAGTAAGCCTGTCTCCATGCGCATTGTTCTCCTTTAATGCATACTAGCGTGTCTAGGTTTACTTTGCAATCCGCAGGGCATGCTAGTGGGTTTTCGTTCTTATCACACACACTATTACCGCATATTGGGCCAATCTTTTCTAACAATTCTTCTTTGGTAAGATTCTTTTGAACGATTTCAACTATTTTCTCCGTTGTTTGAGAACCGCCTCCGCCCCCCGGAGTCGCGCTTCCTCCGCCAGAAGTGGCTGGCACTACAACCACGTTTATGATTGGCTGATTAATTGGGTTCTTGCTCAACCTGTCGGTAAAGCCTAAGACTGTAGCTTGACACGCAACGTCCACATATCCCAGGAATGTTCCTATATTAGAGGGGTTCACTATTTGCACAGTTCTCGTAATACTGGCATTTGGTTGCAAATTGTAAGGCGTAGTGTTTGTTAGGCTTATCCAGCTAATACCGACAAAATCGTTGGTAAAGCTCGTAGAACAGTTAGAGAGCGTGAAGTTTCCCGTATTGTTGAACGTGAACGTTTGAGCAGTACTCGACCCAGGATTTATCGTGGTAGTGAGCTTACATGTTTGCGAACTGTCACATAACTGTCCCGTGGTGTTGCTGGCTTCTATTTTTCCTGCTGGAGGATTGACTCCTATGAGTATTGGAATTTTGGTTGTGGTGTTGTCTATTAAGCGGAATATTGTAATGTTGCCAGTATAGAGTCCATCAGCAATAGTGTTATTAGCTTGAAGGCGGAATTCTGACCTGTTTGCAGGATTAGTAAGGTTTCCAAGCCCGCCTACTGTTAGATTAATCATTTCGAAGCTGTAATTGAATTGCCCGTAATTTTTGCTGCTTAAATTCTCTAATTCCAGGGTTAGGTTGAATATGAAGCGTTGGTTGCTGTCGTGCCAGATGCTCACGTTCACCAGTACGGTTTCGTTTCTGGGGTCTACAGTCTTAGACAGGTTAACAGGGCTATACGAAACCGCATTCGTTACCGAAAATGAGCCGGAGGTTTGTGTTTGGTTTCCAACACTGTTGTTAGCCCAAATGTAAAAGTTCCACGTTCCTGACTGGTTCCAATCATAACTCGTATTATAAACAAAGAACCCTGCACCTTCACTTACAAGATTAGGAGTGAGTGTGACATTCTTAGTTGGCCCGGTTAGGTTTAGTCTTACGTTGCTAATGTTAAACTGGTCTGTTGTCACATTAATCGTGAAATATGACGTATCGTAATAGAATGTACTGTTGAAGCTGAAATTCGAAATCGTAATAGGGTCTTTAACTAAAGCTTGCCTCCAGAACGCTACCGTGCGGTTTTCTCCATCGCCACAATCGACACTGAAATTGTAAACGCCCCCTATGGTGGCATTGAAGTTTAAAGTGCTGTTCCACATGTCGGTGTCATAATTCGTGCCGTTACTGCCATTCAAGTGTTGAGTGCTCGTATTCACAATTCTTATTCCATTGGGTTGTGTCGCGTTAAACAAGCAGGACAGTATAGAATCTGCATCTGGGTCTGTAACGTTAACAGTCATACGATGGAATGTGTTAACTAATAATTCTACTGGGACTGTCTGATTCACGTTGAATATTGGTTTGCTGTTCGGAATTTGAATTGTGGCATTCGTGAAATTGCTCACTTGATTCGAACTTGTAGCAGATGCTTGACAAGTCCAATTATCATACTTCGAAGTGTTTGCTGCGGGAATGGTGTAATTGGTGCCTATTGTTGAGCCATTCGTGACTGTTAGGATGGTTCCGTTGAAGTCCATCAAAGTGCCGTTTTTGAGCCATGAGAACGTGATTGTTCCAGTGTCCAAATCGTTGTCTGTATATAATGTGGTGCAGTTCAAAATTGTTGTCGTGTTCGTGTACGTTGCGGGAACCGTTACTGTTCCGCTGGTTCTTGGGGGGCTATCGCTGATGTTGAGCGTGACGTTGGTGGCGTTGCTTGCCATGATTGCGTCGTCTGTGAGTATTTGGCAGGTCCAATTATCGCCTTTAGAAACTAGGCTTTCGTTGAGGAGCACTGGATGGAAGCATAACGTGTTGTTATTGCATGTTGTAGTCACTAAACTTTGATTCAACACTTGATTCCTAAACCAAGTGAAATTCACCAAGAACGTGGCGTTATTCGTGTCCGTAATGTTGGCGCTACAATTCAAATTGTTAGCTCCAAAGGCGGTGATGGGCGTGATATTTCTCGTATTGTACTTGCCTAAGCTGTTGATGGTGAATTCTTGAATAACGCTGAAATTGGAAGTGTTACCGCTGGTGTCTGTTGCTAAAGTTCTCCAAAAGATTTTCAGGTCTTCCGTAAAGTTTGTGTACGTGAAGTTTCCTTCCATCGAAGTCGCATTCAAGATGACACCAGTAGTCGTATAATTGAAGTTTGCAGCATTAGCCTGGTCTACGAAGAAGGTAAAAGTTAAATTATCGCCATCCGGGTCTGTACTATTCGCTCTCAATAATAAGCTAAAATTCGCGTACGTATTGTTTGCTGGAGCTCGAAGGAACGGAGTATTTGGCAGACTATTACCTATAGTCGAAGAGGATGAATTGGTTGGACCGCTTCCGGAAACGCCGTCATAGGCTACTGCGCTGCAAATCCATTGTTGGTTCTTGTTCACAGGGAAAGCCAGCGCAGAAGCATAACACGTGCTCGCATTAGTACAACCAGTCTGCGAGTCAAAGGTTGAATCGTACACGCCATTACGGAACCACGTAAAATTAACTTGCACAGAAGCATTATCTAAATCTCCGGCTTGAACTGTACAATTGAGGCGGTCGCTTGGACCAGGATTGCTCGGAACGATTACGGGAGTAGTCATAACGAATGGAGCCAGGTTGGTCACTGTAATGTTCGAACTGTTAGTGGGACCTATGGTGACAGTTCCATCAGAAACCAGAACCCCACACATCCAACCGCTATTTTTGTGGAACGTTGGCGTTATGTTTCCAAGAGTAACATTGGTAGCGTTAAGGTTCAAAGTGTTCAGCGTGTAGTTGCTCGCCAACGTTGACACGTTAACCATTCCTGAACTGGTGCTATTAAACCAAGAGATAGTGAGTGTTAGATTTTGAGTATCTACATCACTCGCATTAATCTTGCAACCAATGCTCGCAGTGCTGTTTGCAGTAATGGCTGCTGGGCTGACGCTCATAGAGTTTAGCGTTGGCGCCGTATTACCTTGAACAAGCGTCACATTTCGGGAAAGGGTGAGAGTACTGTATAATAGTGCGTTGTCATGAGCTCGTGCAGAACAGCTCCAGTTATGGTTAAAAATCAGTCCGGTGGGGCTTATGTTACCTGCCAGCTCGTACTCGTTTGCTACGACATAATTCGTGCTGGCAAACTGCGACATGTTGACTGTGTTGTTGAACCAATTAATGTCTGCTGCTATTAGCGTGTCTAAATCATCGCTGACGTTTACAAGACAATTCAGAGTACTCGTGGTCGTGCTAGCATTTGCCGGTCTCACCGTGACGTTTGCTATTGTTGGCGGTAAATTCGGCTGCGTTCCACTGGAAAAGTTTTGCGACGTTACATTAAATTGGTATAGGTAAAACGTATAACTGCCAGAAGCAGGGCTATTGCTGAAATACAGTGTTTGGAAACCATCATTCAAGTCTGTAACGTTCTCCAGTATAGATAAGTTCAAAATGCCTACAAGGGTAGTGTTCAATCGTATTGTCGTGTTGTAAACGTTCGGAGTCACCATCGTTCTATTGATAACGTACGAATAATCAGCACAGTCACAGTTCGCACTGCACGTCGTCCCTGCGCTACTGTCGCACGTCTCTAGTGCAGACTGTACAGTTACGCCGTTCTGAGTAGAAACGATTCTGAACCGATTATTATCTGTAGTGAGATAGAGATATTTTCCTATTCCGGGGGGTGTGCTGTTAATAGTAGTTATATTATCGCTCGTGAGTATGAACATCGCTCTAAACGCATTATTGTTTGCGGCCAAATTGAACACGCCAGCCATAGTGAAGTTTGCAAGTTTCACGCTTTCGCCGCGAACACTTGAGCTGAAGTTATGAATCGCTTCTCCAACGGCAGTCGTATCCTCTAACCGTGGTGGACTATTACCATAGTTCAAGCTCCAGCCAGCACCGGTTGTCCAATTAAGAGTCCTAGGGCTCGCAAAGTCCTCCATAACATAACGCTCAGTGCTGTCCCACCACCACGCATCAGAAAGCACATCTATCACGCGCTCAGAGCCAATATCCGTCACTCCATCTGAGCAATTGATGCGCCATGTGAAATTACCCATCGTGAATGGAGAAATCGTAAAATTTCGCGTTGAGTTCGCCAAGCCAGAAATATTGGTGGGAAGATTTGTAAGATTGGCCACCAGAGTCGTATTGCGTTGTAATGAGCACCAAGCCATGCTATTGTTAGTTCCAGAAGAAACATTAAACGTAAAGTTCGTAAACTTCCTCAAATACGTAACTGTTAGATTTGCAGGGGATAGTAACGTAATATTCGTGCTGGATACTATCAGGGCGTTTAAAGAGCCGTTGGTTGTTTGTTGAACGGACAAGTTGAGGCTTTCAACCTCCATTGCTGCCTGTTGAGTATTAGGCCCGGCTTTGAAAAACAGGTTTGAAAGATACCCTCCATCCATGCTTCCCGTGTTTTCGGCACAAGACGCGTTCTTAACTACACTGCTCTGGTTCAGATAAACGCTATAGTTGTAGTGCGTGCTATTCATCTGTGTCCTATTTATGAAGACGGTAATGTACTTCAGCGCGGTGAATGCTGTAGTGCTCACGCCAGTCACTGATGAAGTGCATTGATTTGTTCCGTTATCATAAGAAAATGCTTGCAACCGCCAATTATCCATCGACAAGCCCAAATATCCTCCTGCGCTTGGAACTCCCTCCCATAGTCTTGGCGTTGAATTTAGATTAGTAAAAACATAGTAAGTCAGGAAAGCGTTACCATCACTGCTAGATATGTTCATCAAAGAAGTCAAGGTAAAATTGGTAACTTTAATTCCTTCTCCATTGGGGCTTGGCGCGGTAAAATTGTGCGTTACAAACTCAGACGGGTCGTTCGCACCCGGTTTTGCCATTTTGAGGACTCCGTTGACTCTATCTATAGTATCGTATGTCATGTCCGCACTCCAATTAAGCGTGGGATTCACAGTGTCAAAGTCCTCCGTGATGAATCCTGTTGTTTCAAACCAGACAGCTATCGCTGATGTAATGAGAAGTATAGCAATCAATACGAATATCGCTCGTTTCCTCATGTCTCAAATACCTTCTCTTAATAGCCCTATGAGCATTTTGGGATTCACTAATATTAACGCGGCGATTACTGCCAGTACTGGCATTATGGTCGCCGCTATATATATGTTTCTGGCTGGAAACGTCTGCCAAATAAAGAAAGGGGACAAGCCTACAAGGACAAACAGAGCTTGCCTTTTGGTAATGGTTCTCAGGTCAAATGACATACTTCGCCTCTCGGAAAATATATAACGCTTTTTTGGGAATGCAGTGCCAAAATATGTTTGGGGAGGAACTGCCGTTCAAAACCTTTTACGTTGGAGGAAACACGCTCATCGCGCACGTTCTCCGTGGTTATCTGCGTTTCTTTCCGAGTTGACTTAGTACGTATCCTCCTGCAGCAAGTAGAGCTATTATTGCCAGTGGACTCATGCCTGTTCCAGTGGAAACTCCTGCTTGTTCAGCTACTGCGGGCGTTATGACCAGGCTTCTTTTCCTGTTGCCATCGATTGTCACTATCAAGTCTTGAGCACTGCTTTCTGAGGAAGTGTTAGTTCCGTCATTGGCTGTGAACGTGTATCTGAACACGCCATTGCCGACTGGCCCTGATATGACTCGCGTGCAAAGGCTTGTGCCGCTAGTTTCTGTTATCGTTATGCTGGACCCGACACCTATTGGCAGTGTTCCTAGGAAGCGCAGAGTGCATCCCGTGGTTTGATTGCCCAATACTGTTGCGTTTAGGTTCAACGCGCCGTCTTCTTCAGTGTATCCTGCAGGAGTATTGACTGTTGGCACAGTAGGCACGGTGTTATCCAATACTACGCTTGTTGTTGCAGTCGCGTCGTACGTTGTTCCTGATTGATTACTGCACGTAGCACTCCACGTATAATCATTCGCGTCTTCGAACAGTCGCGAATTGATGCTAGAGTTCACGCTATTGTTCGTGAAATCATAGCCGTGCGTTACGTTCGCAATAACTATTGTAGACGAACTGTTTACCGTGCTCGCGCTACTGCCGTAAAACGCACACCATGTCGCGTTGAAGTCTGCTGACGCGTTCAAAATTATCAGTCCGCCAATGGTGCTGACTTCAAAACGGTCGCTTGTTGCTGGATGTACCATAGTGACGGTTCCTGCTGACGCAACCATTGCTAGGGTTGCTATCACGAACAGGAGCGTCACGCTCATGTTTCTTGCTTTCATTGTTGTCAATTCCTCCCCATTTACATTTTTTTGGTATATTATAGGCCTATGTATTTCAAGGCCATAAAAGCCATCACTGAACTAATCACCCATAACGCGGTGAACGTTAATACTCCTTGCCGAAGCTTGCGAACTATCAACCCACCTATTACGATTGCAAGCACTATTGATGTTAGCCATAAATATTGTGCGGGAATAATCAATCCTATTACGCTGTTCACCATTCCACCGATAGATTGTGCCCAACCAGGGGCGGGAGTATATGCTTGTGTTATTTGGGCAACTTGCGTCATCGTAGCGTTGGTCAAATTGGCTACGTCAACCATGTCGTCACCTCATCAGCATACGCGTACAACGCAGCACCAATTATTATGTACGCCCACCACAAACCATCCGCATATTTCGAAATCACGCTATTAATGCTCAAACCCAACACTACCGCCATCAACATTGTAAGTACGCTTCGCACCAACTTGTTCTCAATCTTGCTTTCAATCTTTGCCTTCAAAAAGAAAAATGCCAAGCTCAACAAGAGCAATAGTATTCCGTAACCATTCAGTATGTTGTTGAATCGTTGAGAAATCCCCCAATAGAACAAGCTAAAACCTAGAGTTACAACTACAGTAAAGGCCAATGTTCGCTTACTCGTATTAATACTCATCCTAGAGGAAATCCTACAATACTTTGAATTTGTTGCCCGGCGACGCTGAAAACTTGCGGCAACATATCTGGCACGTATGCGAAAACGGCAACCATGGCTGCTGCAACGATTATGATAACGAACACGTCACCACGGCTGAACGCTCGATTTTCGTAGAACCTGCTACGCAGTATGATTGTTGCGCCCCAAACACTAATTGCCATGGCCAATAGCAATATTACCCAACCAAGCTTTATTTGACCTGCAGGCGGATATGCAAAACTCACTAAGTATGCTAGTGCTTGAAATATCACGATGCCAACAATAAGTGTTACTATAAAACTTATTGGGTTGTTTATGACATCCCTGAATAAGCTTGGTTTGTTTTCCGCCATGATAGTTCAGCCTCCGGTCTTAAATCTCGTTTTTGTGATACCAGTAAAGCATAACGATAAGCAACACGCCAACTACACTGATAAGTTGCACGTCACTGAAAACTTGATAATTCAACAGGTCTCCAAACCAACCTCTAGTCCACTGAAGACTATATAATGCAGTCAATGCCAACAAAACCTTGAATAATTTCCGCTTGTGTTCTATCAACAACCTCATGTCACCTACCTCGCTTCTTTTTCGAAAACAAATAGCCCGCAGCAATTATTGCGGCCATGCTAATTAAGAATAACGGGTCTGTAATGAACTCGCCAACACCCTTGCTCGGCGTTTCAATGCGTCTAATACACTTGTTACTTTCAAACGTGTAACCGGAAGGACAAATTGGTTTAGCAGGCGCAACACACTTCGTCCTGCCACGCTCAACTATGAGTTGTCCCCCAGGACATATGCCTTGAGTACTGGCAAAGATGACACAGGATTTAAATCTTTCGTCGTAATTGCCACCCAAAGCACACGTGGGAGTGGCTGTGGTTGTGCACACGTTTCTGGTGCTATCGTACGTAAAGCCCGCAGTGCATTCTATGCTTCTAGGAGGAATGTATAAGCACTGGTTTTTCCCCGAGTCGTATATTGTGTCTTTTGGACAGGACGTGCTCGTTTCTGGAGTGTAAATGCAAACCGTTCCGTCCTGGCTCAGTATTCCTTTACTGCACACGTTTTGCGTTGGAACAGTTTTCACGCATACATTCTTTACAGAATCATATGTTGCCCCGTCTTGACTACATACTGTTTGAGTATTTACTGTATTCACGCAAACGCCTTTTACGGCGTCGTATACTCCTCCGAGAACGCTACATTCTGTCTGTGTTGGAATAGTCCTCGTACAAATGCCAGTAGTGCCATCGTACACTCCTCCCTCTTGACTGCAAATGTCTTGTGTTGGAACAAAACGAGTACACTTATTCAAACTCGCATCATACGTGTAACTTGCAGGGCACAATATTTCTGTTGGAGGAGTTCGCACGCACTTATCAAGAATACTATCATAGGCGTAATATGCGTCGCAAATAATTTGGCGCAACGGGAACTGTTCGCAACGATTAGTGCTTGGATTAAACGTGGACCCCGAGGGGCACACGATGGCTTGTACTGGCTGCGTATCGCACGTGTTCGTCATAGAATTATACGTGTATCCTGCAGGACAAACGTTCAGTGTTGGAGGTGTGAAACTGCAAACGTTTCTTGATGGGTCGTATTGGCTTCCAGTAGGACAGTTGGCTTCTGATGGGGGCGTGAATATGCATTTGCCTATTTCGCTATCGTAAGTGCCTTGTTCACATATGTACTGTATTGGAGGGTTATAAACGCACTTGTTGAGACTGGTATCGTATCGTCCTCCTTCCGGACACAGATTGATGCTCTCGGGCTGAACTACGCAAACCCCTAATGCTGGGTCGAACTGTCCTTGACTACAGATTTGAACCAGACCAGAAACTACAGTGCATTTACCAAGCTTAACATCATACGCGTCTTCTCCACAAGTTGTTGGCAAGCTTCCATCGTTCTTCATTATATAGAACACAGTCCAAGTCTGGTCCTGAGGAACCGTTAATGTTCCGCCTTGAGTCCATGTTTGATATGGCTCGGCAGTAGTGCCAGAACCAGTAGGACTAGTCACTATAACTGGGTGCGCCAAACAAAACTTTTGAACAGCATACCTCGTGCTATAAATTCCGAGTTCTTGTCCCGCAGAGAAGGATTCGAGGGCTAGTAGTTCGTCTGGCTCTTTCACGCAGGACAAAAGTGGTTGGTATCTTGAGTTTCTGACCGGAATCCAATTAGCTCCAACGCTTGCTTCATACTGCACATACAAACCTTCCCAGCCAGTAATGTCGAACTGACCAATATCTAAACCTTTCACCTTCACCGAAAGTAGGTTTGGAGCAATAACTCCTGGATTAATTTCAATTCCACCCTCATCATAAACGTGATTATCACTTGACCCACCACCCATGCTATAAATTTCATACGACTTCGCTGGAGTAAATGGCTTATCTACAAGAGTAATTGTTGCGCCTCCTCCATTTCTCGAACCTGCATCTAATTTAAATTCGGACTTATAATTCAATCCTTTCAAACTTCGACTGTTGTAAAGCCGGCCATTAATTGAACTAAACGTGAAACTTGAGCACACGTTTTTGTTCGCACTGATGTATGCTTCAGTATCCTTACTAGTTGCACCATTAAAGTCTGCAAGCATTGCTTCGTAGCAGAAAGTATCTCCACTTCCAGGATTGCCGCCGGTTCCGGGGCTCTGGTAGTAGAATGCTTTGCCCCATTTCCACACTCCATTATCGCATGATTCCATTTTGCCATAAATATCCCCGCTGAAAGTGGTGCATGTTGGAGGTGAAAGACTGACTGCACTTTTAGCGAACTGAATATATCCGTCACCAATTCCTGCTAAGCTGAACAACTGATTCATTCCTCCGCTAGCGTATAAGAGTGCGCCCGCTATGACCAGGAGCCATACAGCGTTTTGCGCGCGTCCGGTTAACGCCATTTAGTTGCCGTCCAAACAATGAGTAATATAATGATTATGCTGGCGGCTGCTAGTCCTATTTCTGGATTAACTGGTGCAGCAAAGGCTTCGGCTAATGCCACGGGTTCTTCTACGTCAACTATCAGAGTAGTTCCTGGACTTGTTGTACTTGGCTTCAAGCGGCCAGTATCTAACTCGCAAATTTTGTTGACGCATGAATATTTGCTCGGACATTGCAAGCTCGTAACGCAATCGGTTGTTACATCTTTGGCCAAGTCTGTTCCGTTTGGGAATGTTTGGAACTTGTACGTGATTTGGCCAGGGAATGCGAGCAGGCTTTTTGGCACGCACCTGTTTGGGCATGTATTTCCTGATTTGCAGAAGTTAAGGCAGTATCCTGTGTTTTCTGTGGTGAAACCTGGGGCGAAATTGTATACTTTGATGAATGGTTGAATTGCAAGCTTTGTTTGTCCAAGATTGTCAAAATCTACGTCTACCTCGTATATTTTGCTTCCTTTAGAAATGGTGAGAGGAACAACTTTGCTCGATTGTTGGAAGAATTGCGCGTCCGTCCTTATAATGCTAACTCCTCCCTCAAAAGTCGCGGGTAAGTTATTCTCTATCAGGAATTTAATCTTCTTCTTCTCTCCTAACAGTTGATTGACGTCTTGGTCTACGGCATGAATAACTATACTAGCAGGGCCATAGTAGAATTTGAACGTTTCCTTCCAGCGCGGCTTGGAGTTCTCCGTGTCAAACCAACCAGTAGCTTGCCCATCAACTTTCACGTACGGTGTATAGTCTATGATTTTGCTTGCCGTAAATTTTGGGCTAGTTCCGAACGCGTCGCTTGCTAAAAAGTACTCGTAACACGAAGCGTCAGGGTTGGGCAAATATCTTCCTCCGGTTTGCTCGCATTTGTAGTTAAGACTGCTTGCATGAAGTTTAGCATCTCCTAACTTGTAATCCGGTATTGGCCAGCTAGGATTCTCATCCCAATAATAGTACTCGTACGTGGTTGTTTTCCAGTTGGACAAGTCTGCAATAGCTTGTGGAGTGCTTCCGAGTTTGCCAGCTATCGCTATAAGTACGAGTACTATGAATATCATAACAGGGTTGAGCTTGTTCATCGCCTTCTTCGCGTTTTTCCTTTTCCAAAATAGTTAAGCAACGCAAATCCTAAAACGATAAAGCTAATACTCAAAACTATTAAGAGTCCATATTTTGTCCAGAATGTTTCTTGCGCAGGAACGAGTATGTCTTGTGTTGGAGGAGTAAGATTGCTTGTTGGAGTGACTGGCGTATTGCTAGATATTGGTTGATAATAACCGCCACTCGTAGTCACCACTACTGGTGATGCTTGGGATTGCGCTGGAACAACATTGATGTCTATTTTTTGCGTGGCTAAAATATTCTGACCAACCAATATACTCGTGTTCGTGCATACTTGAATACATGCTTGACCAGGAGGAGATGTGCACGTGCACGTTTCGTTCTGTATATACACTTTTTCCAAGATTTCCGCTACAACACTGCTATTTACAGTAGGCGCGTAGTTGACTACGACGTTATAAATGCCGTCTACGTTTGTGGTTCCTCCTACGAGGATGGTGCTGCCGTTGGAGGACACTATTTTGTATGAACCTTCTTGTAGTGTGTAGTTATTGTCTGAGAGGTCTGAATCTCGTTGCGCCACTTGGATTTGAAACGCCATTGTGGCTTGCTTGTCCTGCTCAACGTTCAGGATAGCTTGGCTTGGAATCAACATTGCTGCAGGGACTGCTCTATATAATAGTATGGCAATTATTGCGAATCCCAAAACCCACTTCCAGTTCAAATCAGCCATACTCGTTTTAGTCTCCTTTTGGAATTACCAAAAACAATACTACGATAACGCCAATAATTGCTACCACAATTTTACTTATAGTACCAAGGTCATTCCACGCGTTTTTCGCTTCGGCCAAATAATCTTTACTTGACGCATTTATTCCGGCAGTTTTACTGACAGTCGTTACGGGAGTGGCCGTGCTCGGCTTTTCACATTTTCCAACAATCTTGATATGGGTTCTCGCTACCCTAGCAGTTAAGTATCCGCCATTAATCGGGTCGTCCGCATAGCACGCTCTAAAACTTCCAACGTGCAAATAGTATTCACCGCACGGGTCTGTAGGCGTTTTAACTGTGAATGTTGCAAGAGTATCGTCACCGCTTGCTAACTCAACGATTTTGCGTTGAACGTTCTGTTCTGTCTCAACGCAATTCCTCTTCTGGTCCTTAACAGCAATACTAGGAGATTGAAATGCGAACAGGCTAGTCACGGGATAACCCCAACTCTCAATTTGCTCTTTCTCGTAAATGCCGCTGTCCACTTGCAAAAAGCCAGTCACTCCAGTATTAACGATTTTCACAGTATACGTCATAGTTGCACCAGGGTCAACACTGGTAGGGTATTCTACGAATTTCAAAGCATAATACGGCTCAGTATCTGGATTTGCACTTGCTGCAGTGAAACTCCAATCTGCTTTCGGAATTGCGATAGCAAGAACTATGATGATTGCTACAATCCAGAATCCCAACGCGTTTTTGTTTGCCACGTTATTTCCTCCTCAAAATCAGTATTAAAATAAGTACTATAAAGAATATTCCCACAGGACCAAGAGGCGATATGCCGGCAGTTATGAACTTTATTAATCCCCACAATCCGAGGCCACTCCAAATAAGTAAGAAAAACGCAACTATCGCTGCAAGGATGAACCACGCGGTTCCAAACTGTGCTTTCTTATTCATTTGCCTCTCCAAACTACCAGTACAACTAACATGATTCCGAGCAATAACGGAAATGGAACTACGCTCACTAGCTTGCCCAACACTGCAAAAATACCACCGCCAAATATGAAAAACACCGCCAAACCAGCAATCGCTACAAATATTTTTGCGTATGCTCCCGACTCTATTGCCCTTGCCTCCGAAACACGTCCACCACTATATAATTGAGCAATACGAACTTGGCCACCAATGCGCTCTCTTCGGTCGTCTCTTTCCGCTGCTAACTCGGCCTGCCTTCGTTCAGATGCAAGTCTGGACATTTCAGCACCAGATGCTGCCTTCCCCTCTTCTCTACCAATAGTTCTCCCGAATTCTTGAGCTTCGCTTATTCTCGCCTTATAAGTTTCTCTAAATGGCCCTTCTGCCGTGAACGGAAAGTTTCCTGTAACCATTTTTTTTCACTTGTTCGGCGCTATTTTGCTGTCCACGAAATAACCTATCAACGCTCCTACAATGATTAACGTCAATCCTACCTTCGTAGTGGCTAAATTTGCCACGCCAACAACACTAGACAGTGTAGTGTCTAGTGGTCCTGGAGTGGCAAGCGCGAACGTGAGACTTGCCCCTTGAACTTTGAGCCAAACTGTTGCTGCAAAACCAGTCAAAGCGCCTATAATGATGCCTTCTTTGTTAACTTTTAATTCTCGCATAAAAGTGTTAGCCATAGTTTTTCACCGCCTTCGATATTCGTAGTATACAATTAATAGCAATTGAAAGCTACATCATCACCTTGTCCTTTCAACAAACCTGTACGCCAAGTAAAACGCGCCAAAATGCAAAAGTGCCCAAGCCCACCAATTACCACTTCCAGTCATTCCCAAAATCTCAATCGAATACGGCGCGGCAAGAACCGGAATATTAAGCCACGGCGCAACATAACCATAATACAAACCAGCATACACTGCAAACAACACGCCACCAGACACCGCATGCGTTACGTTAACACTTCCAATCTTGATGCGTCTGACAAAGTATACTAATAACATCGAAACCAAGAATGCTCCGAACCATTTCGCAACGAAATATTCAGGCAACTCCATAGGACTAGTCAAATACAAATGCCCAAAATAGTCTAGCAAGACTGTTCCTGAAGCTATCAGCCCAGCGAGCAATAAACTTCTTTTATCGACCATAACGAGTCACCTGCCAACCACCCAACACCATCATTCCCAAACCCAACAACTGATGCACTTGATGCGACAAACCAAAATCTAAGTGCGTGCTCAAATGAATCGAATGAGGGGCGAAAAAGTAAAACGCGCCATACGCCAACATCAACCACCAATAATTCATTTGCCAATCACCTTAAACAACAACGCAACACCCACAAAACCAATAACTCCCAAAGCAATGCCACCTTGACCCTTCTTCAAACCCAAAGACTCCTCTAAAGATTTTGACCAGCCACCAATATCGAAAAGTGCCGCTTTCCCACAACGGTGGATTTTCGTATTACACGTCAAATCTGAACCTTCCTCTCCGACGCCGAGACAATCTTCATCGACATTACACCAAGGGCTTGCAGAGAAGGTTACAAACTCTTTATTGCGAACATTATAACAATCATATGCAAACGTTACTTCCTCTTCGTCACCACCGAATAACGTAGAAATCCAGCCTTTGCCAGACGCGTATACTGCCGCACCAAGACCCGCCCCAGAAGCACAAAGTCCCGCCGCACCGCTAGCAGCAAAAGGGAATAATGAACCTCCAGAGAAGAAGGTTGCGGCCGCACCAGCAGTTACTGCTGTAAGGCATGTTGTTCCTGCAATTTTTCCGGCGGTTCCTAGTTCTTTCAGGAACTTATTCGTTGGAGCTTTGCACACCTCTGATGCAATACACGCCGCATCCGTCTTACAGTTAAAACAATTCTCTCCGTAGGTCACTTTATCGTCTGGCCCTTCTCCAATGCATCCCCAATCTCCAGCCGTGCCCATTCCGGCCTTAGCGGCATTTGATTTGTTCTGCAGAATGCTTGCGTTTTCAACTGTGAGCTTACATGCAGCTAAAGCGACTTTTGCAATATTCTCATCTGTGGCTGGCAAAAGAGCGAACGTTGAATGAATCTTTGAGACGTCAACTCCTGTTTCTGCGGCCAATGCGTCTGCATACGCGTTAATTTTGGGCCATGTCCAATTATATAATGTGCAGTATGCCGCGGGACGTGCCACAGCGCTAGATAATGATAAGCACCAGTTGGTTGAGCACCGTGAATCCGGAGTTCCAGTTCCTGATGTGCTCTCGCAGTCTCCTGGAAGCTGTTGTCCACACGCAATATTTCCCGTCGTAGTGTTTGTGCCATTCCCTGCTCCTGTGCCACCACCAGAACCTGGTGCGCACTGGTTATCTGGGTCTTTTACGAGTATTCCTCCGATGCACCTTCCTGTGGTT
>ERZ1292644.641-Hain-H14-01um-R2-641-length-21835-cov-5_pt1 | contig 21835 bp, 25 predicted proteins | sample MGYA00564402_ERZ1292644 | MGnify/ENA primary metagenome ERZ1292644 (study PRJEB36523, sample SAMEA6512644) | groundwater metagenome | collected 2019-01-09 | study: AquaDiva: Metagenomics assemblies of 32 groundwater samples
GACCTGATTGTACCAGATGCTACAGTACTTGATGGCCTAGCATCTGGTGTGTATGACTTTGTGTTCTCGAGCCACATGCTCGAACATGTTGAGAAGTATCAAGATGCCCTCAAAGAGTGGTGGAGGCTTATCAAGCCGGGTGGATTCCTGATCCTTTACCTGCCGCATGCTGACCTCTACCCTCGCAGAGGTACTGAGGGAGCAAATCCTGATCACAAATGGGACTTCCGAGAGGCTGACATTATTCAGGCAATGAAGGATCTTGGAGGTTGGGATCTGGTACGGAATGAGCAGAGAGACGAGGGTGAGGAGTACTCATTCTTTCAGGTCTACAAGAAGCTCGAATCTGCTGATCAACTCTTCAGCCATGCAGACCCTAAGCCTGTGGGAAAGCGCTGTGCTATCGTACGCTATGGTGCCTGGGGTGATGCCGTGCAGATGTCCTCAGTACTCCCAGGGCTCAAAGAGCAGGGCTTCCATATTACCTTCTACACGAATCCTCGCTGTTGGGAGATAATGCAGAGTGACCCTCACATTGATGCGGTATATCTGCAGGACACCAACCAGGTACCAAATCCATGGCTATTTGACTTCTGGGAGCATGAGCGGAAGAAGTATGATCGCTGGATCAACCTCTCGGAGAGTGTCGAGGGAACCTGGCTTGCTCTGAAGGGCAGGCCGAATCATAGTTGGTCCTACGAGACTCGATGTAAGTACCTCAATGCAAACTATGTTGAGTTCCAACACGCTCTGGCAGGGGTTCCCTATGTTAAGCCTTTGATGAAGTTTCATCCTAAGTCAGAGGAGCTAGTCTGGGTTAAGGAGCAACGAAGTATAGTATGGGGTCCAGTGATGCTCTGGGCTATCTCGGGAAGCTCAATTCACAAGATCTGGCCTCATATGGATCAGATCTTTGCACGATTCCTACTCACGTATCCACAAGGAAGGATTATCACTGTGGGTGGAACTCTTGAAACTCACATCGAGGGCCCTTGGCGGAGGGAGCCTCGAGTGATTAGGAAGTCAGGGAAGTGGAGTATACGCGAGACATTGGCCTTCACGCAGACCTGTGATATTGTTGTAGGACCTGAGACAGGTATCCTGAATGCTATGGCAATGGAACCTATGCCAAAGGTTGTAATCCTGAGCCACTCGAGTCCTGAGAACCTGACACGAGACTGGATCAACACACAAGCAGTGCATTCAGTGAAGACTGCATGCTGGCCTTGTCATCGGATGCACTATACATCCGAGTTCTGCCCACGTGATGAGCAGCTTGGTGTTGCCCAGTGCCAGGCTGACCTCGGTCCTGATATGGTTTGGAGCGCTATCCAAAATGCCCTACGATCCCAGAACCGGCAAGCAGCTTAGTACTCGGGACTTCAGTGCTCTGGAGTCCATGCGTGGATCTATGGGTCCGCAGCTCCCGCGGGAGGAATTCCGGGAGGAAAACCTGCGAAGTGCTATTGAGGCCCTGCAGAGCGCGAAGAGCCCTGCTCAGGTAGAGACCCTCTGGGAAGAGGTGAGCAATCTGCAAGGGCAGAGGCCCAGGCAGCCACAGCGATCTACTAGCCTCCTCGAGAGTATGATTCAAGGGTTGAAGAACCTCAACCCGATGCAGAAGCCTGTTGGAGTCCTTCCGCAGGGAGTTCAGGCGATTAGGAACTACCTTGGAAAGACCCTCTCAACAACTCCCGGAGAGGCCTTCGGTGCTGAAGGGCAGGAGTTCCTTGGGGTGAAGTGGCCATTTACAGCTACAGCTCCTGAGGACCGACCTGACCCGGAGCAAGTAGCAACTAACCTTCTTAATCCTACTCCTGCAATGGGCGGGATGATTATTGGAGCTAAGGGAGTAGGGCGTCTTGGAGGAGAGTTTCTGCGGAGATTCCAAGAGGGTGAGAAGGCTGCTACTGGGGGAGTAGACCCCTGGAGGCTCTGGAAGGACTTCGGGTATGAGCGAGAAGCTGGAGGAGCTGGAACAATTGAACTGCCAGACCTACCTTTGGATATGCTGCACACTGGGAGGGCCCCCACTTCTCGAATGGTATCTCATCCAGAGCTCTTTGAAGCTTATCCAGAGCTTGGCCAGATGCCAGCGACTATTCGTGCTTCTACTTCTTCGATGGGGGCCTTCAGCCCTTCTGAGCAGATGGGGCTTGATCTAGCAGCTCCTACCAAAGGGATGGCTATACCTATACTAGCACATGAGCTACAGCATGGAGTGCAATACTTAGAGGGCTTCCCCCGCGGCGGAAATATGTTTAATGTGGGGAAGAATCTTCCTCTACTCGAGCAAAAGGACTTGATCGACCTTCTTGATCTGATGAGAAAGTACTCGATCAGACCTGATGATTATCAGCGCTTTGCGAACTATCTTCGCCTTGTGGGAGAGACTCAGGCGAGGAATACAGCACACAGGCTAACGCGTTCTCCTGAGGGGAATAGAATAATGCGCCCTGAGGCAACAGAGGACTTGTCGAGAAGGATTCAACTGATACGACGTGCTGGAGAGGGTGACTAGGAAATGGCTACATCTGGAAGCTGGAACTACTCACTGACCGCAGCCAACCTGATCCTTATCGCACTCGAGGACATTGGTCAGGTTCAGTCTGGTGAGTCTGTGGACTCGGATGATGAGACTGTAGCCCTTAGGGCGCTCAACTTGCTTGTGAAACAGTGGCAGGGACGTGCTGACGGAGCCCCAGGGCTCAAGGTCTGGACTCGACAACGGATAACACTTGCCCTTGCACTGGGGCAGCAGGCCTACCTGATTGGACCTGGCTCGTCAGATGCTCGTGCGAGCACGCAAGTGGGACGAACAACGATTAGGGTAGCTGAGGCTGCTGGGCAGACAATCCTGGATGTGACAGCTCGGACAGATACTACAACGTATCCTGGAACAACTATAACAATGACTGATGCAGATATCATAGGAATTCAGACTGACAATTCTGGAGGAGATGATATCTTTTGGTCAACGATCTCCAGCTCGAGTGGAACTGGGCCCACTGTGACACTTGCCGCAGCTCTCCCAACAGGGCAACCCGCTGCGGTGGGGAACTATGTCTGGTGGTTTACCAGCCGTGCGCAGCGCTTTCCTCATGTGGAGGCCGCAGTCCTGCGAGATGCTGATCGAACTGACACTGATCTGAGGATCTATACAGATGTTCGGGAGTATGACCTGGGAGTCCCTGATAAATATGCCGATGGTGATCCAACAGCAATCCTGGTGGAGCCCCTGCTTACGCAGACTCGGGTCACGTTGGATAGTCAGCCCTCAGATGTAACTAAGCAGATCATCCTCACAGTGATCTACCCTGCCGAGGACTATGATGCAACCGCCAACGATGTTGCCTTCCCGCAGGAGTGGTATGCTGCCCTAGAGTGGGAACTCGCACGGAGGATCTGCCCGAAGTTTCAGAAGAAGTGGACTGAGGAAATGAACATGAACTGGGAACAGGCTACCCAGATCGCTAGGCAGCTTAATCCTGAGAACATCAACGTGTATGCTCGAAGGGACGACTGATGCGCCTTGGAGTTGCAGTCGATCTAGACTCCCGTGATGGCACCTTGGCCAAAGGTGCTCTGATCACGAATGGATTCGTTGAGACTGAGGGAGCGAAGGCGTTTGTATTCAAGAGGTCTGGACTGACGCTCGTTTCAGATATTGGGAGTAGTGTAGGGCAAGGAATAACAAGCTATAAGGATTCAACAGGCCTCGAGCGGCTCTACGCTGTACAGGATGGTGCTCTGGTCCTGGGAGATGTTCCCGGAGGGAGTGGAGCTTGGACTGAGCAGGCTGTGAGCTTCAATGGAGGATCAGGAGAGCGCCATGCTTTTGCCTCCTGGAGAAGTAAGGTGTGGGCTGTCGGAGGGAAGTCCGTTTACTCGAAGACGACCTATAATGGAACAACGTGGACTACTGAGGCTACTGATGTCTGGGTAGCAGTAGACGCGAGTTTCCGTTGGCAGGGAAAGCTCCTGGTATTCAACGATGCTCTTTACCTAATCGCTCCACGCCTTGATGGAGTAGCTAATGGGACTAAGGAGGTCTGGCGATCGCTGAATGGAACCTCTTGGACTCGCCTAACTGCAGCTGCGGCATTTCCTACCACGTACGGGGCTCAGGTGCAAGTACTTGGTGGGAAGATGTTCTATCTTGGTTCCACTGCTGGAACAGGCTCTCCAACAGATGATGTGTACTCCTCCTCTGATGGCATAACCTGGACCCTTCTCACGTCAGCTCCTGAGCACTCAAATCCTACGATAAGATCTGAGTTTGGCTCATGCTCCTTTGGAGGACGCCTCTGGGTAGTTGGAGGTAGGATCGGGGGAGCAGCAGTAGATAGTGTCTACTATTCCACCGATGGAATATCCTGGACTCAGGCTACAGCCTCGGCGGCTTTTGTTGCTAGGTCATACCCGATAGTGATAAGTGCCGGTGGGCAGATGATCTATGCAATGCGAGATACTGATGCTGGTGTAGATGATCTCTACACGTCTCTTGATGGAGTTACCTGGACTTCAGTAAGCCATTCGGGCTGGAGCACTAACTTTGGCCGCGCGTCTGGGAATAGTCCAGAGAGCAATCAGGGGGTACTGTTTGATAACAAGCTAATCATCTATGGTGGTGGTGGGATAAAGGAGATTGTACCGGATACTACTACCACAGGCAGTGCTACAGTGCTGACTGTTGGCAGTGCTGACATGTTTGACTTTGCGCAGGACTATAATGGGAAGCAGATAATGGTCCGCGGGGCTACCACAGCCTATAGACTAACAACAGCGGATAACGACACAGACCCAATCACTGATACTGACTATCCAACAGAGACTGTGCGAGGTTGCATCTACTTGGGCGGGCGCTTTCACGTGATGGACCCAGATGGGACGATCTGGAGTAGCGCGGAGGATGATTGCACTGACTGGCCCGATACGGACTTCGTGTCAGCTGAGTTCGAACCTGATGGAGGAATTGCTCTAGCCAAGTATGGCAGCTATGCGGTGGCCTTTGGGAACTACACAACTGAGATGTTCTACCTGACCACAGATGTTGTGGTGGGAGCTGGTAGTCCTCTAGCACCAGTGCAGAGTGGAGTATTCCTCATCGGATGTGCCCACGCGAACTCACTAGCCCAGATCGAGAGTACACTGATCTGGATAGGTCAGAGAAAGGGCTCTGGGACTACATTTCAGAAGGGGCGCTTTATAGCGATGCTTGAGGGAACTAGCTATAAAATAGTATCCACTCCATCAGTCTCTCGCGTCCTTGACGAGGACGATTTGGCTGTGGTAAACTCGTGTGTTATGAGCCTCTTCGGGCATGTATTCTACATCCTTACTCTTGGTACGAGTGCGATCACACTAGTCTATGACCTTAATACAAAGATGTGGTTCCGCTGGACTCGGGGGACTGTCGGGAGTGCCCAATCTGTTACATCGATTACGCAGAGTGCTGGAGTTGCCACAGTAACACTAACGGCACATGGCTACTCCGATGGAGATGAGATTACTATCGCGGGTGCGAACCAGGCTGGCTATAACCTAACGAGGAATGTCACCAAGACTGGAGCAAATACCTTCACGTATCCTGTAGATAGTGGGACTGTAACTCCTGCGACTGGAACCATCACAGCAACTGGCTACACGCAGGGTACTTTCAATATGGTAGCTTCCTGTAACTATAACGGTAAGCAAGTCTTCCAGGAGTCCTCTGGCGGAGGTATCTTCGAGATGAACGAGGATGCCCAGGATGATAATGGCTCCTATATTGACTGGCATGTCAGGTTGCAAAGCTGGGATGGTGGGAATAACCTGCGGAAGTTCATGTCCGAGCTGCAGGTGATCGGAGATAAGGTCAACATAACAGGGCTGGTTCGATATAGTGATGATGACTACACCACGTTCTCAACGTATCGTAGGATCACACTAAACCTGAATCGCCCTCTCATTGCGAGGATGGGCTCGTTCTTCAGGCGGGCTCTGGAGTTCCGGCAGACTCTCGATGTGGCAAAGATCCGCGTCGAGAAGTTTGAGGTAATAGGTGAGGGAATAGAGGAGGAACAAAGTGCCTAACGAGTTTGGTATGGACAGGGTTCTTAGTGAGTATACCTATAGGAATCCTACCACTGGAACTGAAACTCGGATGTATAGGCTTGAGACCGGCCACCAGATCTCAGCTGAGGACTATGATCGTGAGGCTACTCAGGCCAGGATGAAGGCTTTCCGGCCTACGGGCCTCTCTGCTGGTGCTCTTGAGGGTGGTGGAGCTACTCGCTTTGGAGAGCCCGTTGAGCAGCCTACTGAGCAGATTCCTGGCGCATCTAGACCTCCAGTGGAGGAGACTAAGCCTCAGCTGCCGATGGATATTAGGGATCCCTCACAGGGGCCAAAAGAGCGCTTGCCTGGGAGCACAGTTGTCGGACAGCCAGGTAGTGCACAGCCAGGTGGTGGGCAGGTTCCTCCTGTTGGTATACCTCCTGGTGGGCAAGGGCCTCAGATACCTGGATGGCCGCAGATGCCCCCGTTCCCAAACAGGCTCATGCCACCACCTCCTCCGAGGACTACATGGAGTCAGTCTCCTGATACAGGGCCTACAACCTCTCGAGGTGGTGGTGCAGGTGGGGGAGCTGGTCCATTCCCCGGAGATGTTGTAACCGGGGACTGGTCCAATCAGACAGGGGCAGGTGATCCTGAGATTCTGCAGGCTCGCATCAAGGAACAACAGTCCCGGGGGCCAACGTCCACAGAGTCCTATAAGCCAACGTACGATATGCAGGATGAGTCCAGACGGACTCAGATTGAATCCTCACAGCGACAGGGCCGTGGGAGTAAGATGAATCTGTTGGGCCAGAGGATTCAGCAGATGAGCCTCGCGATACAGGAGGCTCGATACAAGACACTCTTTGCAAAGCGGCTTGACAAGATGATCGGAGGTCGAAATGCCCTACACAGTTAATCCTGATGGAACCATAGTTGGGCAAGAGAGTAGCATATATCCTGATATCCAACCCGGCTATGAGCCCGTAGGTGATGTCTATCGGGATACAGGTGGAGTCTATCGAGGCACCGGGACTCCACAGCCCCAAGCAGGGGGCAGCTATGGCCCGTCTGGTGGTGGGTCACTGTGGGGGCGCTATAGTAATCAGGTAGCTCCTCCGAGCCCAGGTGAGACTTGGATGGAGACTGGTAGAAGTGTACAGCCTGGAGTATCTACAATGTTCCCACAGGCTCCGGGAGATGCACGCACGGCGCAGTATCCTCAGCGTATGGGTGGAGGGGGTGGAGGTGGTAGCCTAAATGTAGGTAGAGAAGGTCTCAGCCCAATCGCGCTTGAGCGGACTCCGTATAGACCTCCAACACAGCCAGGAGCATTCACACCTAATGTTGGAGGAATCCCTGGGGCTCCAAGAGCAGGAGCTGCCCCGGGAGCTCCTGGAGCGAGAGATCTCCCGACAGACCTCTGGAATAGGCTAACTGGACTATTGAAAGATCCGAGCTCAATCACGCAAGATCCTTCGTATAAGTTCCGGTTCGGTCAGGGCATGGAGGCGCTCAATAGGACTGCAGCCGCGGGCCGGATGAGATTCGCTGGGCGGACTATGCTTGGCGCGGAGCAGTTTGGACAGGGCCTAGCTTCGGATGAGTACGCGAGGAGGATTGCACAACTCACATCTGGTGCTGGCAATGAGCTGACACGTTGGCAAGCAGGTGGTGCTGAAGGACAACAGCAGTATCAGAACGAGATGGCTCGTTGGCAAGCAGAAACTGGGGCTGGGCAACAACAGTATCAGAATGATATGCAGCGATGGCTCACGGAGCAGGAATCACAGAGGCAGGCCAGTGAGGACGCCTATCGGAGATGGGGAACCTCGACTGATCTGTACAATCAGGACTACCAGCGCAGGCTCGAAGCAGCGCAGGAGGAACAGCGGATTCGAGACTTGAGGCAGATACCAGGGATGCGGGTTTATGGAGATCTTGCACAGAGGATAGGGGCAGAAGAGGCTAAGCCATATGGGCCTGGGGATCGTGAAGCAGAATATAATCGAATGTGGAGAGGTGCTACAAATGCTCCCCCCTTTCGCCCGTAACCTTATGTTCCATTATGGATCATTAGATCATGGCTGAACCTAATCTCGAACGTAGTGCTCAGTATGCCCAGTACCTGGTGGATACTCTAGGTGAGCAGCAGGCCTTTGATCGCTTGCAACGGGAGCGAGTTCCCCTGCCGCGAGGTTGGCAGCCTGCGTATGATCTCAAGCGACGCCTCGGACTGGAGCATGCCCAAGAGGAAGTCTCTGGGCAAAGATGGCAGCGGCAGTATCAGCAAAGCCAGCTGGAGAATGCTCAGCTGCAACGTGCTATGGAAATGATTAAGATGGGGCCTCAGTACCAGATGCAAGAGCTCAATCGGCAGCTGGCTCAGAAGGGGCAACGAGCAGCTCTGGGGCCTGGAGGACGAATCACCACCGAGGCTCCACCTGAGTTAAGGTCTGCTCGTGAGCACCCGCTGGGAGATGAGGAGCTCCGTGGACTGCGGGAGAAGAGTGATCGCCTCACATCGGCTATGAGGGCCTTTGGACTTATGCGTGGTGAGGCTGTTGAGGGTACCACTGGTGATCCGACAGCAACAGGCTGGGAGGGCTATATTCCTAATATACTTCAACTCATTACACCAGGATTGATTTCTGGGATGGGGGGTCAACCAGGTGTTGCTACTCGAGCAGCTATCGGCAACGTGGGTTCTCTCACAATGAAGGAACGCAGCGGTGGAGCGATTCCAGCACAGGAGATGGAGCGCCTAACTCCATTTGTCCCAACAGAGTCCGAGGACGAGGAGGTTGTTCGGACTAAGCTCGGGGGCTTTATCAATGAGCTCAGTAAGATCCTTGAGGAGAACCTCCAATCATTTCAGGCAGCTGAGAGAAGGGTTCCTATCCCCCTGGCAAACGTGATTCAGCAGAGGATCAAAGCTGGTCGGTCGATGAAGGGGGGAGTACCGTTTGATAAGGCTACCACAGGGGGCTTGAGTCGGGAGGAGAGGATCAAAGTACTAACTGATGCGCTCCAACGGAGGCGCTCACGTGGCCAATGATATCGACCAGATGACAGATCAGGAAATCGAGGCTGAGATTCAGGCTCTGCAGGAGACTACTGACCCCACGATGGGAGCTCCTGCAGGAGTACGGGCTCGAGCCTCGCTCTTCGCTGACCCTCAGCAGAAGTATAAGTTCTTCCAGAGAACCTTCCAGCCGGAGAATGTGCGGCAGGGGCCTACTGGAGAGGTTGAGGCACGAGGGGCAATCTATAATCCGAAAGATCCCAAGACCTGGGGTCGGATAGATGAGGAGGGGCTCTCCTGGGGCGATCTTGCGGACCTCGCTGGAGACATCCCGGAGCTGGCGGGAGTCTTCGCGGGAGGTGCTCGGGGCTCAGTCCTCGGAGCTGCAGCCGGGGCAGCAGGTGGAAATATCCTGCGACAGTTCCTCGCTTCGATGTATGGTGAGGAAAGGCCACTGACCGAACGCGCGACTGATGTTGGAGTAGCAGCTGGTGCAGGTGCGACCGGGCAGAAGATTGCTAATGTTGTTGGGAAGGCCCTCCGAGGAGTTAGCCTGCCGAAGCTGCATCAGAAGGAATATACGGAGGAGGCTAGAGCAGCCGCCGGGGAGGTTGGGGGTAAACTTACCTTGTCGCAGGAGACGGGATCTCGGCCGGCTCGGATTATCGAGGACCAAACTCGACGTAATGCTATGGCCGCTGATATCATGGAGCAGTTCGAGATTCATCAACAGGTGAAGCCTGCTAAAGCATACCTCGAGCGCGTCATGGGTCAGTTAACGCCGAAGAAGGTGCCAGACTTTGCCCTTGGGAATAAGGTTGCCGCAGGCTACGAGCGTGTTGTAGATACACTTATGCAGCAGATGCAGAAGAACAACACAAAAAACTTTAGTTTCCTTCACGAGGCTTTCGGGAGGCAGCCTGTGATTGAGACTAATAATCTCCTCCAGGAAATGAATACCCTCGCTACCCGATATGGAAAAGGGACTGACTTCGGCCACCAGATAACTGGACTTGCCAACAAGATGAAGGGTTCTATTCTCCAGGTATTCCAGACTCCAGAGGGGAAGATATCAGCTCGAGTGACCGCTGAGGACCTACAGGACCTCCTCCAGACCTATGGTTCGAGAGCGTTCTCGAATAAAGGCGGGCCAATTCTCAGTGGCCTTGATACTATGGCAGATCGAGAAGTAGCACGGAAACTCTACTCTGCCCTGAATAAGGACCTCGATGCGGCTGTAATCACTGGAAAGCAAAGCTCACAGGCAGCCCTCTTGAAGAAGGCACGAGATCAGCACCGGGAGGACATGGGAGCTATTAGAGAACTCCAAGGAACTGTCTTAGGAAGGCACTTCGGGAAGAATATCCCTGATGAGAGTATGGAGCGAGTTGGGGAGTGGGTTAGGAAGCTCCGACCAGAGGAGATCAGCTATTCGATGAAGATTCTTGAGATCCAGAATCCTGGTATTCGTGAGGCTGCGATGCGCAGTATCCTCGAGAACTCACTCAAGCAAGCTGTCCATATATCGAAACAGATCAGAGTCCCTGGTGCTATGCGGCCGGAGTTCTCGATGGAGGAACTCCTGAAGACGATTCCAGAGGATGATATCATAAATGCAGTTCTCGGCACAAAAGGGGAAATGACAAGGAAGCAACTTGGCTCCCTCATGACATTCCTTGAGCGGGCAATCCTACGGAATCCCGGGACTCTCACACTGCAGCAGACACCTGCAACAGCACTTGCTAGAGGCTGGGAGGCTTTATCGAATCTTCCCCTGATAACAGCTCTACACAGACTGACTGCAAAAATAATGACTTCGCCGCAGCTGCGTGAGCAGATCAGGACTGTTGCCCGATCTTCTGGGAGGCCCCTTACAGTTCCAGCAGCTCATGCGGCCCGGACTGTCGAGATGTGGCTTCCTGCCATGATCCAGGGAATTCAGCAGGAGCTGGAAGATGAAACAGCACGTCCATGATGCCCTACGATAATGGCCTTCAATGTCGAACCACCGTCGAGAGGACAGAAAGGTGATGGTCTCACAGCATGGCTCTATCGGCTATGGAAGCGCCTGCAGGAGACCTATGTGGCTGTGTTTGCCCCTACAGCAGGGCAGGTTGTTGGAGCAAGCGCAAGTGGCAAGGTTGGTGCTATCACACTCAAGGCAGGAGATGGAATTACAATATCTCAGTCAGGATCAACTATTACTATTAGCCTCGAGGGAGACACTGTGAAACAGTTAAATGATATAGTTGACCTCATGCGAGACCTTGTGACTGAGGTAAGAGTTCTAAATGAGTTGACAGCCCAGGACAGTGCGAGTGAGGATACCCTGGAGGATCTAAGGGCGGACCAGCGGGCTGAAGTAGAACCCGAAGGTAACACTGACTGAGGACCTTATGACATGGACTGGACAGGCGAAGAGCGAAGAAGTATCCCAGGGCTCACTTCGGAGCAGATCGACCTTATTGCAGAGCGCGCGGCTGACAAAGCGCTCGAGAAGGTCTACACAGAGATCGGACGGAACGTTGTCAGGAAAGCTCTATGGATCATTGGGGCGGGCGTTGTGGCGCTGCTTGTTTGGCTAGCAGGGAGTGGGAATATCAAATAGGGGCTTTGAGGAGGTAGCCATGTTCAGAACTTTGATGCTTACAGTCTTTCTTGGGTTTGCTTCAGTTACTTTGGAAGCTAAGGATATCAAGGACTCCTGGCAGAGCCCTGACGGAGCTGTTACGATTGTTAGGATGAATTCTCCTTGTACAGATGGGAAGGTCTTGGATATAATCAACCGCGTGGTTAGACCAGAGTTCAGGGATTCCTTCAAGGCTGGAGCTAGCATCTATGAGGGAGCTCCCTTTGCTCTCTGCTGGGCAGAGGTCTTTGGGCAGGTATATATCATTTTCTCAGATGGCGGCAAGGGTGAACTTCCAGCAGCAGTTTTCGAAGCGCCACAGGGGATATAGTATGCTACAAAGAGTAACACTTGATAACTACTGGATGGGGCGGGATAAGAAGCCTATCTACGCAGTGGAGGTCACGACAGCTATAAGAGTGAACGCTCAGGAGACAGTACATCGAGTTAATGCACTTCTGGGGAGGATGGAAGCAGATCGAGTCTCGCTTGAGCTTCATCCAAACGGGACGATAGTATCCAGTGGGTGGCGACCAGCTGCGATAAATAGTGTTACTTTGGGATCAGCTATTAGGTCGAAACATATCACTGGAGAGGCCTGTGACCTCTATGACCCTGATGGGCTAATCGACGAGTGGTGCTGGGCACATCAGGAGATTCTTGCCACAATTGACCTGTATATAGAACATCCCAGCGCCACAAAGGGCTGGTGTCATGTACAGATTGTTCCTCCGAAGAGCCAGGAGAATATCGCTCGGGATAATCGCAGACGTTGGTTTTACCCTTAGGAGACTATATGCTACAAGTTCTGTTGCCGATTCTGGCCTCGATCGGAGGTCAGGTCGCGAAGAGTCTATTCCCAGACCCCGCAGATGCGCAGAAGAGGGCTGATGCAGAGATGCAATTCCAGCTGGAGATGATGAAGCAAGCTGATGCGATTCAGCAGGCTGGGGCAGCAATAGTTAAGGCGGAGGCTGAATCCGAGAATTGGCTTGCGTCAAGTTGGCGGCCGATCACTATGCTCACTTTCGTGGCTCTAATTGTGGCAAGATGGTTCGGATGGGCAGCCCCGAATCTCTCAGAGAATGAATATCTGGCCCTTTGGAACATCGTAGAGCTGGGACTTGGTGGCTATGTAATAGGTCGTTCAGCCGAGAAGATAGCTCCGACTCTGGGGCAGCTCTTGAAGAAAGGGTAATATAGTCATTCCAAGCTCCTGTGGGAGTCCCCCCAACTCCCATAGGAATCCACTTATCGAAATTCCAGACTAGGAGTATCCAGGCCCCGGAGGGAGTTCGGCGGAGGCGAGGTTTCATACCTTTTGAGGCCCCCAAAGGGACTTCCATTTGTTGTTGAGCTTCCCAATGAATTCCTCAGCAGCTCTTTGCCGCTTACGTTCTATCTTCGGCGACCAGGCTTGCCCTCCGTACATTACAGAGCCTTCTGGAACTCCTGCTTTAGCCATTTGTACTGTGCGTTTCATCTTTACCCTTTAGCGGCCACTGTTAGTATTCTACTCCCTGTTCCAGGATGAATTTCTATTATTAGTCCAACCTCAGGTGGAATAATAATAGATGCATCAAAACAGATCTCAGAGCCCCCCAACTTTATTTTATCTATACATAGGGTACCATGAGCACAATCTAGAGGAGGCGATCCTACTGGAATGCTTACTGTAAGTATGTGTATCATTTAGGCTCCTCTTTTTCCAAGTGATGTTCCATAATGGAACGGTCCTGGTACATCTCCTCAAGTATATATAGAATTCTCCTAAGCAAGAGTCCGCCATCTGTAGTTACTCTCCTACAGAGGGCACAATGCCAACTTTTGCCTAAATCTAGGCTAACCCAAGTATGTTTATCCTTGGTCTCTGGGCATAGATCCCAAGTTGGGGCTTTCGATCCATTCATAGACTTTCTCTCCTTTCTGTGCAAGCAGTTTTACAGATATAACCTTCCGCTGCTCCAAGGTCTGCTCGATTACTGACAGGGCCTGACTGTCCACATCGAGGCGGAACTTGGCTAGCAGCGAACTCCTCGTAGTAATCCCCATCAGGCGGATAAAGTCCTCAATCTTCTGCGTAGCATCCCCAAACCTAGCCCGGCCAAGTCCGCCAAAGGTTCGAGCCATCTTGGCCTCAGCTTTTATCAAGGCATCTACAGCCCTGTGAAAGTCCTCCACGGTTAGCTCAAGGGAATCTCCCCTACTAACACTAAAGAGCATCATTATCTTCCGTAGGTGAGTCTGCCGCCGATCACAGTAGGCAGCGAACCTAGGGTCGTTCACGGGATACTTTCCTACTCGAATAAGCTTATCAGACTCCATATACCAGTCCACATAGGCCTGCTTACTTTCAGGAGTGAACTGAAATTGTCCGTTCAACTGAGCTATCCTCTCGAGGTCTTGCGTGAGGAACTCTGCGAGCATTTTTTCCTCTTCGGTGAGGTCATGCTCTGGGACTGTTTTACCCTTATTTTCCTCCACGATAAAGATAACACGGGAAGTAAACCCACCACCGATAGCCTCCGAAGGTAGCATCGACTGAATCCATTCGGGTGCCGTACCTCCCAGAAAATTGAAACATAGTCCTTGCAGTGAGTCAAGGCCTCGACCAATGGTTTCGTAGGCCCAGTCATCCTGACAGTCGTACCAATTGGTAAGGTTAGCAAGAAGTTTGGTATCGCCTTGTCCAAGGAATACAGAGAGCTCCTCACTAATGGCTGTGAGGGAACAGTGATACTTAACTCTCCCGTCTTCGAGGTCCTGGTTAGCTCGAGCCCGTTTGAGAGCTTGTATGATCGCCTCACGGCCGCTGGTACTCTCAGGCGCGAGTGATATTCCTGGGACTTTCTTGAGCAAATCTTTCGCGATACCAAGGGCTACTCCTTTCCGACTTCGGCCTGCTGGGCCAACAAGTACAATATAGAGGTTTGGATAAAGTGTCTCAAAACCCATCCGCAGAAAGACCCTTCGCTGCAGTGTTCCTGCGAGCAGGCTAAGTCCGCACCAGGTGTGGTATGAGGTTGGAGGCTCGCTGTGCTGTGTATATTGCAGATACCTCGTGAGCCAGTCATCGAGTTCCCTGGCCATCAAGGCTCCTTATGGCATCTTGCAACTCCTCAGTAGTCTTGACTTCTCTCATGCCATTAGGATTATAATCTTTATGATATGTGCCCCAGTTAGTACCGACCTTCATGTCAGTTGCGATAGTGAAAGTCCGGCCGTTGTAGCTTAGCTGAGGAGATATGTAGTTGTATATCTTTTGCTGATCTATTTTGAACTGCTCTGAGAGGGCCCGCTCAATGGGAACCTGCATCAGGATCGAGTCGTGGACCTGCGCGAGGATATCTATGTTAGCTCCTCGTGGAGAGACCAGCTCGAGGTCATCATAGATCTTACACAGACCTATATTGAGGGAGTCCACAACTGAGCTTTGTGGTAGCATCGCATAGGCAGCCTTCCAGAGGTCAGGCCCCCAGGCGTCCATGAAGCGTACCTTGCGGCCAAAGCAGTTTGTTAGAGTACGGTCCTTTTGTAGCTGGCGCTTGACTATCTCATACCAGAGTCGAATTACGGGGTAGATGAAGTGATATAGCTCTACGTCATGTTTCCCTTCGAGGGGCTCTAGCTCGTTTATTAGAGCATATTTGTTAGGGCCCTCATCGTAGTTCAGCCCGTGGTTGGACTTTTTGCCTCGCTGTCGCCCGGACATAGTCCGAGGAAGTACTTCGTGGAAGCGTGCAATTGGAGACTCCGAGCGGAGTTTCCTGATGTTCTCCTCGTCAGTACTGTTCCCAATGAGTTTTGCCTCATACTCTAGGATCTGCCAGCACTCCTCGTATGGAAGACCGGAGGATGTGCTAAGCATCAGAGCTGCTGTATGCAGGTGAGTGTCCTTTCCACTTCTCACAATAGAGAGCATATTGGCATCTCCCGTGAGGTAGGCTACAACAACCCACTCGGCCTGGCGCTTATCCACTTCCCAGAGGATATAGCCAGGATCAGCAACGAGGAACCGTTTGAACTCAGGCGGGAGGTTCTGTGTGTTAGTGCCTGTGCCGAAGATAGTTTTGCTCGAGGACAGCCTACCAAACTTCGTTCCCCTAGGATTATAAGAGCAGCGCATTCTGGAGTCGCTGTCAAACTCGATCTCTAGGTATGTTCCGTGGAGCTTGTTTAGGCCTCGTATATCCTGAACAAGCTTGGCCTGCTTGAGCCCCGGGCGTTTTGCAGTTCCCCGAGCGAGTCGCTGAAGTGCCTTATCATCGGCTGTGATTGAGCCCTCATTGTAGTAGGGAGGTATTCCGAGATCGATGTAGAAGTACTTCTGACAGTCCTTATAGGAGTTAACATTCAGTTCTCTACCACAGATTGCATTGAGTTCTTCCTGCTTTTCAGCAGCCTGCCGGACTATATCTATCTTGACCTCCTCGAGAGCAGCTCGATCTACGAGGATGCCTCGAGTCATCATGTAGGTTAGGACAGGGAATAAGCTGGTTGTGAGATCGTAGGCTGGTTGGTAGCCCTCGCTGAGCTGATCCCAGAAGGCATCTCGGCACTCAAGAGTGCAAGCTGCATCGAGGGCATTGTACCAGAGAGTTTTATCGGAGATCATTTTTTGCCTTTTACATCTTTGCTACGCAACTGACTATAGCACGATTCAAGTTAGGATCCTCTGATTGACATGCCTGACGGGATAGTTTAGGGCTTGACTGATCTACGATCCATAGATCATCACACTCATCATACTCAATACGCAGTCTGAGGTGCTTCACTATCTCCATAGCCTGTGTATCATCAGTGAGTGGATTGTAGGTATTACGTAGCCATGTATACACTTTCTTCTGCCCATTTTTGTAGCTAATTGTGCACCCCCAGATGTTTGAAATACCTGGCAGAGTCGGAGAGGTTTCCATAGCCTCAGCGCACAGCTTTATCATCTCAAGGTCGGTCATGAGTTTCCCTTTATGTTCTTAAAGTCCATTGCATCCTTCCAGTACTCCTGGGCACCGCAGTAGACACTTCCCATAAACCCCAGGCCCATCGGGAGCTCTGGATACATCACGGAGTGCGCGATCATCGTATCCTCAATTGGACCGCGCACCCTGATATTGCACCTGGTTAGGAGAAAGTGGGTATCGAAGATCAGATTTTGTCCGATCTTCACAGAGTTAGGATTCCCTAGCACTCGCTGAATGCCGCGCCAGATTTGCAGTTCTTCCCACTCAGTCCAGCGACCGCTCAGGGGAATGGTGCACGCTAGGTTAGGATTTGAGGAGAAGCCAATGCAGGATATTTCGTAGTTAGTCACCTCAATATCGAAGCACACGCGAGGTTGCTGCTCGAAGTAGGCTAGCCACTCCATGACCTCCTCGACTGAGCCAAACTGATATACCAGTTGCCGATCAGGGCGCTGAAGCTCGTGAAGCTCAGATTCTACCTTGGCCTTTTTCAGATCACAGGCTATCACAAGCCGATAGAGATAGGGCTTAAACTCTTTTGTGGTCAGTGAGCCCTTGTCACCTCCCTTCCTGTCATACAGGGATGCTGCAGGATGTATAGTAGGGATAACCTTCTTGCAGCTCGTTATCCCTGCGACTGGCTCGAGGACGTATCCGCGAAGCTTAGTTATCCGAGTATCTCCCGTGAGGGCAGCCATTGCAGTTTTACCGAAGGCTACAAGGATGTTCGGATTCAGTGCGTTGATCTCCTCATAGAGGGAGAGTACATACTCGTGTCCTGCCTGGCTGAAGGTCTTCCCGTTGAAGAATGGAGAGATCTCGTTCGAGTTTGCCCCTGGACGTTCCTTTATGACATTCGTCAGATAGACCTCAGATCGGATCAGGCCTGCTGCGTGCAGACACTGCTCGAGGACGACTCCTGCAGGGCCAACAAAGGGCTTGAGCTGAGCTATCTCATGGGCGCCAGGAGCCTCACCAACACCCACGATAAGGGGATTAGCGGGACCAACTCCAGGGACGATACGCTTGGGCCGATCAAGAGTTAGCAGCATGCGCTACTCCTCATTCCGGTTTAGCTTCTTCGTATCCTCCTCCACAGCGAGCATGAAGCGATCTTTGTATGCAGGGTTATTGTCCCAGCCGAAGGCACTCATACCCAAGTTGTAGCATGCCCTTAGTGTGGCACCTGAACCAAGGAATGGAACAAGAACAACTGCCATTGGCCCTGCAAGGAGTTCAAATACCTCCTCGAGGAGGGCCACTGGGCGCTCGGTTGGGTGATACTTGCTTGCAGCAGGCACTGTTGGTGTACTAAATACATTCAAGTGCCCACGCTTCATCATCACAGGGTTACCCTTGCGGCAGAGGAAGAAGGGTTCATAGGCCCGAGCAAGATATATCTCGGGCTGCAGGGTCTGTCCCTGAGTCTTGATCCAGACTGCGGGAATATCATCAACGTGCCAGCCGGCCTCTCGGAGGGATGTGATCACTTCATGGTGCCAGGTAGGACCGAACCAGAATATGAGCCAGGCATTCGCCTTTGCAACGCGGAAGAGTTCCTTGCTCAGGGCCATCAGAAAGCCAGGGTAGGTCTCTTGAGAGACTTCATTGTAGCCCGTGACAGTACTCCCTGGGGCATCCTTAGATGACTTCACCTTCTCAAGATCAATCCCATAGGGAGGATCACACTCAATAATGTCTATCATTCCTCCGCTGCGAAGTTCTGCCAGTCCCTGGAAGGTATCACCCACATGATAGTTGGCATCTGCGATCTCCATTATCTCTCGGAGGCCAAACTCAACTTGGTGGTTTGGATCTTTGAGGGTGGCATCTTGGCGCCGGCGCATTTCAGTAACAAGAGCATGCTCTTCGAAGTTCTTCAGAAGCTTGAATGCCTCTGCAGCATCCTTAGCATCGCGTAGCTCTGGGATTACCTCTGCTGCTCGGGCCAGCTGGAGTGCTCTGGATACGCTTGCAACACCCTTTCCGAGAAGTTGAGCGGTTTTTCTCCCAGACCACTCGAGGTGCTTTTCCTTATACAAACGGTCAATTTCCTGGATAAGCGCACACTCTTCATCCCAGTTGGGGTCCTTTCGGAAGACGTTCTCCATCAGCTCGATTTCGCGAGCATCTACCACGTCCTCCTTCTTGCGAATCAGCGCAGGGATGTGTGTGAGTTGAGCAAGTTTTGCTGCCGTGATGCGGCGCTCTCCCGCGAGGAGTTCAAACTCTGGGGTGACAGTGATTGGCTGCAGGACTCCCTTCTCCTTGAAGGATGCCGCGAGGCTCTCAATGTCCCCGAGGTCCGTGCGGTAGCGCTTATCCCACCATACTTTCTCAACTGGGACAAAGGATAGTTGCTGCCCCTCCCGCTTGGAGGATAGTTTTTCTCCGTTCATGTTAAGCCCCCCTCACCAACTGGAGTTGGTACTGTATTACAAACAATCTGTGCGATGGTTGTCCCAAACATTTTATACCTTTGGTGCACTTCACCGACAGGAAACCACCCTAATGGGGCCATTGATTCTATGCGTTTTTCTAGTTCTTCCATCGTCCCCGCTAATACTATATCTAGTCTACATTGTAGATACAGAATCATTTTATTTCTCCTATTGTGAGTACTGATCTATAAGTTTCTGCCGCTCCGCATCTGAGAGTCCCGCAAGGAGCTTTTCCGCTGTGCTATGCTTCACGCGACTCTGCCGAGCTTCCACCTTAGCAGTCTTCCGTGCCGCGGCAGGCCTTGCAACCTCGCGATTGTGACGGACCTGGCGGAGACGCTCCATGAGCTCATCATCAGAGAGCTGGTCTAGGGAAGTAATCATATCTTCAGTTCGCATATGTCACTCTACTCGAAGGATAAATGTTATTGCCCTATAGTTGACCACTCGAAAGTGATAGTCCCATATGGCGGACGCATACTTTAACTTCTGTATGCGAATGTTCCTGATCAGGTCAGGAATCTTCTCCCTGTCAATACTATCACTAAGCATTACAACGCCTCCTATACGGAGTTCTGCTAAGAGCGGAACAAGTCTAGCTCCAAGCTCCCCGGGTGGGCATCTTCTGGAACCTCCTCTAGCTGTAGTATATGATGGGAGGAGAGACACTAAAACTCCTTCCCGTGCTTCATTGGGCGGCCAGCGTTGAAGGCCATTTTGGCTAGGAGAGCTTCTGCGATTCGCAGCTTGCAGGCCTCCCAGTAGTCGGCAGCCCGGATGAGAAGGTCAGCTAGCTCAACCTCCTCCCGGGTGAACTCAGGGCAGTGCGCATCTGGCCCAGGCTTGCGAATTCCCTCGAGCAGCTCACTGAGTTCGGAGTGCATCAGGGCAATCATCTCACCCTTGTTGCGGTTGAGCCCGTCGGGCCAGAAGCCCTTATCCACGGAGTTCTGGTGGGCCTCTCGACCGAGCTCCGCTAGGGCTTCCTGCAGGCGTTCCTGGGAGTAGTTCATGCTTATCTCCTTTGAAGTAGGCTTTGTTCAACCCCCTTGGAGAGAGGTTGAAAAAAGCCCCTCAGCCGAGGCGGGGAAGGGAGAATGGCTGAGGGTAAGGGGACTTTACCTCCGGTGCTTGCTGATGGCAGAGGCGGTGTGACAGTCCTTTTCGCTATCTCTTAAGCCAATTTTAGGCACCTTACTATCGGGAGTAAAAAACTCCGCCTTTGCACTCTGGGGAGCATCAGGATCGACCCACTCCCGTACCTCACCTCGCATGATGATATCCTTCTCTCCGAGAGGTGTCTTGGCCCGGACAGCCTGTTCACTGACCTGAGTGCGCTCTTCCTCGATCTCGATTGAGGCATCTCGGAAGGACTCAACACCAGTGAAAGCTGCACGCTGGTTCTCTTTGGCGCCCTCCCACAAGCGAAGAGCGATAGCTCCAGATGAGTTCAGGCTACCATCCTTTGACCCAGGGCAGATCGGGCCGAAGGTTAACTTCCACTCAGCCGGAACTGTGATCCTCTGCCGACTTCCATCCCTCATGTTGAGGATGTAGGTTTTCTTCTCTGCAGATTGGTTCATGTGCTTACCTCTTAGGTGGCTTTGGGGAGACTCTTCCTATCGGGTTCTGGTCCACTGTGTCCACCAGCCGCGGGAGTACGAGCCGGTTGTAGACTCTGTTATTCTTATCGGGTTCACTGAGAGTGAGTTCAAGATTAGCCCTAGCGCCAATGAGATCATCTGTATCGAACTCAGTCTGATCACCTTGGGACTCATAGGGAATCTTGAATGGATCGAGGAATGTTCGCAGGTAATAACCTTTCCCTCGCAGCTTCTTAACATCATCCCTCGATGACGGAAGGCTAAGGAAGTGTGTTACGGCAGGGGCTATATCGTGGCCCTCGATATTGATCAAAACACGTAGTTGCGGAGACCCTCCACCATCAGTGGAATCTTCGTATGAGGCCACTACAAGGTCATACTTCTTGCCCGCCGGAACAGGTTTCGGTTCTTCGATATCAGCAATGTTCAGAGGAATGGTTACTTTCATGGTTTGGTACCTTTCGTGGTTAGGAGTCTTTCGACTCAGAGATGACTCCTTCCGGAGTCAATTTGATATTTGATGGAACTTTTTGAACGTATTCTATCTTCAGGTGGAGGTACTTGAGTAAGACCTCTAGCATATCCTTTACACTTATTGAGGACACCTCTGGTTGCTTCCTATAGGAATATCCTGGTTCGAGGTCATGTGGACTCACGAGTACGTCTACCAATCTCCCGGTTGGGATTTTGTAGCTGATGTCCTCCCTTAGATTGTACTCTAGGCTATTTAGTCTACTTGCTAGCTGAATCTCTAGTTGTGTCAACCTACTTTCACAGGCTATTAGTCTCCTACGAGTGTTAAACATATTATGGAATCCAGTTGATGAGCATAATAAAGATTGCAACAACGCACGCAGCGATCAGGAAGTGTTGGGCGATGGGCTTCACTTTCGACTTCCATTTACAGTTGGTCTACCGTAGGCTTCCCAGTTGAGAATACCTCCGAGACCCTGGCCGATGGGGTCTGTTCTGAAGTCTACCGTAACATCCTCGAAGGACTCGAGCCCCTTTATGGAGGTCCTAACGCAGGTAGTCATCCGGTCAGGGACTGTCTGGAGCTTGTATATCGCGGAGGGCTCACCCTCTTTAGGATGCTCCCGGGCCTCGGCCTCGGCAATGAGTACATCGGAGAATAG